>ERZ857998.392-NODE-392-length-63889-cov-6.168735_pt1 | contig 63889 bp, 58 predicted proteins | sample MGYA00519954_ERZ857998 | MGnify/ENA primary metagenome ERZ857998 (study PRJEB31778, sample SAMEA3449424) | human gut metagenome | biome: human gut; feature: human-associated habitat; material: faeces | place: United Kingdom | collected 2010/2012 ...
AATGTTCTCTCCAAGAAGTCCACTTTCCTCTGCCTGTGAAATTGCCAGGCGAAGACGGCTGATCGCAAGAGGATATTCTGCGCGTACACGCAAAGGGCAAGCCGCTTGCACCGGATGTGGACCTTTCCACCATTGCAAAATCCACCGCCGGCTTTACCGGTGCCGATCTTGAAAACCTTCTTAACGAAGCGGCGCTGCTTACCGCGCGAAAAGGCGCCAAGGCAATAACCGAGGAGGTTATTGAAGAGGCCACAATAAAGGTAGTTATGGGCGTTGAGAAAAAATCGCGCGTTGTCAAGGAATCCGACAGGAAGATGACGAGCTATCACGAGGCGGGACACGCCGTTGTTTCCTACTTTCTGCCGAACATGGACGAGGTTCATCAGATCTCGATTATCCCGAGAGGTCAGGCCGGCGGCTATACCATGTACCGTCCGTCCGACGATCAGGATTATTCCTCCTTTAACGAGCTTAACGAGAGGATTTGCTCACTTTTAGGCGGCCGTGTTGCCGAAAAGCTGACCCAGAACGACGTTACCACCGGCGCCGGCAACGACCTCAAGCGTGCTACCGAGATAGCCCGTAAAATGGTTATGAAGTACGGTATGAGCGACCGCATAGGACCGATCGTTTACGGCTCGGATCATGACGAGGTTTTCCTCGGACGCGACTTTTCTTCGTCTCCTCATTATTCGGAGCATACCTCGGCTCAGATCGACGAAGAGGTAAAGCGTATAGTTGAGGAGGCTTCCCAGCGCTGCGAGAGAATACTCACCGAAAACATGGGCAAGCTTCATGAGATCGCCGAATACCTCTTTAAAAACGAGAAGATGGACGGCGCCATGTTCAAGAATATCATGTCCCAACCGGCAGCCGGATCGGCACAGTAAGTAACGTCAGTATTGTCAAAAAAATAAGCAAGAACAATAAAAACAACAATCAACAGAAAGGAAAATGGATATGAAGGTTACAAAGGATACAATTATAGGCGATGTTTTGGACTTTAACCCCGAGACTGCACAGTTTTTCTTCGAGATAGGCATGCACTGCCTCGGCTGCCCTGCATCTAAGGGCGAGAGCATCGAGCAGGCCTGCGAGGTTCACGGTGCCAATTGCGACGAGCTTGTGGAAAAGCTTAATTTCTTCCTCGGCGATAAATAATCCGTCTGCCGATAATTTAAAAATCAACTGAATTTGGCATTCGGCCGAAGACAAAAGGGTTTTTATCCCTTTGTTTTCGGCCGGATGTTTTATTTTTTTGCTTTTTTTGTTTTTACCTTGATTTTACAAAAGGAGTATTTTGTATTTTACATATGGATACTAACATAAAGATGCAAAAAGAAAAAAGGAAAAATCAAAAGGAGAAGATGTTTTATGAAAAAGATTTTAAGTGCTGTTTTGGCGGTCTTTGTAGCGGCTGCCGCGCTCACCGGATGTTCGGGAGGCTCGAAGGCAGCGGGCAGTGTATCGACCGACGGTTCGACCTCAATGCAGAAGGTAATAGGCGCTTTGGGTGAGGCGTTTGAAAACGACAACAGCGGAGTTAGCTTTACCTACAATCCCACCGGTTCGGGTTCGGGAATTACGGCCGTCAGCGAGGGCAGATGCGACATCGGTCTTTCGAGCCGGAAACTGAAGGACGAGGAAAAGGCTAAGGGTCTTACCGAAACTACCCTCGCACTCGACGGACTAGCAATAATAGTAAATCCCCAAAACGGTGTGAGCGATCTGACCATTGAGCAGATAGCGTCGATATACACCGGCGAGGTCACAAACTGGAGCGAGGTCGGCGGAACACCGGGCGAGATCGTAGTAATCGGCAGGGAAGCCGGCAGCGGCACCAGAGACGGCTTTGAGTCAATAACCAAGACAAGCGAAAAATGTGTATACCGTCAGGAGCTTACTTCCACCGGCGATGTGATCACCACTGTATCCAACAACCCCTCGGCTATAGGATATGCCTCCCTTGCCGCCTTAAAGGATTCGGTCAAGGCGGTTACCGTAAACGGAGTCAAGCCCACCGAGGAGACCGTTAAAGACGGCAGCTACAAGGTACAGCGTCCCTTCGTACTTGTAACAAAGACCGGAACCGAGCTTTCCGAGGCGGCCAAAGCCTTCTTCGACTTCGCAACAAGCGAAAAAGCCTCCAAGATAATCTCCGATGCCGGAGCGGTTCCCGTAAAATAAAACAATAACTGCAACTCTTATAATATGGAAAAAGGCGGACGGTAGGCTTTTACCGTCCGCCGATGCGGGGTGTATGGCGGATTTTTCGGCAGTACATGTTTGCGCCGGCTTTTGCCGAAGAGTACTCGTATGAGATACACCAAGGAACACTTTCATTTCGTTTGATGGGAGGGAGTGTTGTGCCCGAAGAGTGAGAGATCGGTTTTATCGTGGTGCAGCACAAAATACATTGAAAAATAAAAGAAAGCTTGCGGAAGATATAATACACGGAGTTTTTTTTGTTCTTGGACTTATAACGGTCGGTTGCGTTTTGCTTATAACGGTGTATCTGGTGGTATCCGGAATACCGGCCATAAAGGAGATAGGGCTAAAGGAATTCCTTTTCGGAAAAGAATGGGCCTCCACCGCTAAGGAGCCTAAATTCGGGATACTGCCCTTTATACTTACAAGTGTTTACGGCACAGCCGGCGCTATTTTAATAGGCGTTCCGATAGGATTTTTCACGGCGGTCTATCTTGCAAAGCTTGCGCCGAAGAAGGTTAAAAGCGTTGTCGGATCAATGATAAGCCTGCTTGCCGGAATTCCGTCGGTTGTGTACGGTCTTGTTGGAATGATGGTGCTGGTCCCGGGAATAAGAAAGATCTTCGGGGTGGCCGACGGAGCAAGCCTGCTTGCGGCCATTGTCGTGCTGGCCGTTATGATCTTACCGTCGGTTATAAAGGTTTCGCTTACCGCACTTGAGGCTGTGCCAAAGGAATACGAGGATGCGTCATTATCCCTCGGGGCGACATCCGTTGAAACATACTTTCGGGTGTCGGTCCCGGCGGCAAAAAGCGGAATTGCGGCCGCCGTGGTGCTCGGAGTGGGAAGAGCCATAGGCGAAGCAATGGCCGTTATGATGGTGTCGGGCAATGCGCCGAATATGCCAGGCCTCTTTGAAAGCGTACGGTTTTTAACAACGGCCGTCGCGAGCGAAATGTCCTATTCGGCAGGACTGCAGCGGCAGGCTCTGTTTTCAATAGCCCTTGTGCTTTTCCTGTTCATTATGCTTATAAATGCCGCGCTGAATTTCTTTTTAAAACGCGGCGGAAAGGAGTAAAGTATGGATAACGGATCCCTTAAAGGCGGACTTTCAAAAAGACGCCGCATGTATTCGGTCGCAATGAGGTTGCTTATGTATATAGGTGTCGGTATAACCTGCTTTACTGCCGTATTTTTAATAATATATGTAATGGTTAAAGGGATACCTAATATATCGTGGGAGCTGCTTTCGACAAAGCCGAGCTATCTTTCCGGGCGTATAGGAATTCTGCCGGATATCCTTAACACCATTTATATACTGATAGCCACCCTTTTGATAGTGCTGCCGCTTGGAGTCGGCGCGGCGGTTTATCTTACCGAGTATGCAAAAAACAAGCGTCTTGTATCGATAATCGAATACGCAGCCGAGACCCTTTCGGGAATACCCTCAATAATATACGGCCTGGTCGGAATGCTGTTTTTCTGCCAGTTTTTAAATATGCAGACATCCCTTATGGCCGGCGCTATGACACTTGTTGTAATGAATCTGCCGACCGTAATGCGAACCACTCAGGAAAGCCTTAAAACGGTTCCGCAAAGCTACCGCGAGGGCGCGTTTGGATTGGGAGCCGGAAAATGGCGCACCGTCAGAACGGTAGTCCTGCCCGGATGTGTGGACGGTATAATTACCGGGTGTATTTTGTCTATGGGAAGAATACTGGGAGAGTCGGCTGCTTTGCTTTTTACCGCCGGATTTGCACATGCGCTTTCCGGATTTATAGACGGACTTACCCATTCCGGAGCGACCCTTACCGTCGCACTTTATGTTTACGCCAAGGAGGACGGCGAGTTCGAGGTGGCCTTCGCAATAGCGGCGATACTTATGATACTGACGGTTATAATAAACGCCGCGGCGAGTCTTGTCGGAAAATATTTTGAAAAAAGGAGAAGCGTATGAACGAGATTATAACGGTTAAAGACCTTGATTTGTGGTACGGCAGTACACAGGCACTTAAAAACGTTAATATAAATATTGAACAAAACAGCATAACCGCACTTATCGGACCGTCGGGATGCGGAAAATCCACCTTTTTAAAGACCCTCAACCGCATGAACGATCTTATACCGAACGTAAAGATCACCGGCGAGGTAAAATACCGCAATCAGGATATTTTCTCGCCCGATACCGACGTAAACGAATTAAGACGCCATATAGGAATGGTTTTTCAAAAGCCGAATCCGTTTCCTATGAGCATATACGACAATATCGCCTACGGACCGAGGACCCACGGAATAAGAAACAAAGCCCAGCTTGACGAGATAGTCGAGCAGTCGCTAAAGGGAGCCGCAATATTCGACGAGGTAAAGGACAGACTCAAAAAATCGGCACTCGGCCTTTCGGGCGGTCAGCAGCAGCGTCTTTGTATCGCGCGGGCTCTTGCCGTTAAGCCGGACGTTTTGCTTATGGATGAGCCGACCAGCGCCCTCGATCCGATTTCAACCTCAAAAATAGAAGAACTTGCATCGGAGCTTAAAAAAAGCTATACTATTGTCATAGTGACCCATAACATGCAGCAGGCCGTGCGAATATCGGACAACACGGCGTTTTTCCTGCTCGGCGAGCTTATCGAGTATTCCGACAGCGAAAGAATGTTTGAACATCCGCGCGACAAACGCACGGAGGATTATATAACGGGGAGGTTCGGGTAATGAGAAGCCGTTTTGACGAACAACTTTCAATTCTTAACCGCGAGCTGACGCAAATGGGTGCCATGTGCGAGGAGATAATAGCCCTTGCCGCCAAGTGTCTTGACAAAGCCGACGAGGATGTATATTCCAGGGTCAACTCCCTTGAGGAGGATATCGACCACATGGAGCATGAGATCGAATCGCTCTGCCTGAGGCTTATTTTACAGCAGCAGCCGGTTGCAAGGGATTTGCGGCTTGTGTCGTCGGCCCTTAAAATGATAACCGATATGGAGCGAATAGGCGACCAGGCGGCGGATATTTCAGAAATTGCCGGCTTTATAAACGATCACCAAAGTGAGGAGCGCGGATATATAAAGCTTATGGCCGAGGCGGCCGTTAATATGATGACCGAAAGCATCGACGCCTTTGTAAACCGCGATGTTTCACTCGCCCAAAAGGCAATAGCGCACGATGACATCGTCGACAACTATTTTGACAAAACCAAAAAATCGCTTATTAAGATGATAGCCGAAAATCCCCTTAACGAGGACGACGGTGAATATGCGATAGACCTTATTATGATAGCAAAATACTTTGAGCGCATAGGCGACCACGCGGTAAACATTGCTGAATGGGTGGAATTTTCGGTTACCGGAGTGCATAAAGGAGAGGTTTTATGAGAATCTGGTGTGTTGAGGATGATGCCGGAATAAGAGAGATAGAGGTGTATACACTCAAAAACGTCGGCTTTGAGGCCGAGGGCTTTTGCGACGCATCCTCATTTTTCGAAGAGCTGAAAAACAATACACCCGACCTTGTAATACTTGATATAATGCTGCCCGGCGAGGACGGCACCACGGTTTTGCGCCGGCTGAAGGAAAACGAAAAAACGGCCGACATACCGGTTATAATGGCTTCGGCAAAGAGCTTTGAATATGATAAGATCGAAAATCTCGATATCGGTGCCGACGATTATCTCGTAAAGCCGTTCGGTATGATGGAGATGGTCTCCCGTGTAAAGGCGGTGCTCAGGCGGAGTAAAAAGTGCACGGATGACAAAAAACCCTCCGTTTTCACGGTCGGCGACATACGCCTTGATACTGACAGCCGCACCGTTGAGGCCGGGGACAGGACCGTTGAGCTTACCTTCAAGGAGTTTGAGGTGCTTAAGTGCTTTATAAGCAATCCCGGCACGGTCTTTTCGCGTGACCGGCTTTTTCTGGAGGTATGGGGCTCCGATTACATCGGTGAAACGCGGACGGTCGACATGCATATACGTTCCTTAAGACAAAAGCTCGGTAAAAGCGGCGAAATGATAAAAACCGTAAGGGGTGCCGGCTATAAGCTGGAGGTGTAAAGGTTTTGACAAAAAAGATATTCAGATGTATTTTTTCGGTCAGCATGGCGGTGCTTGTTGCCGGATTTGTTTCGGTGACGGCCGTGTTGTACGGCTATTTTTCGCGCAATGAGAGCGACCGCATGAAGACCGAATTGCTGCTTACCGCTTCGGCAGTGGAGCAGGGCGGAGTCGATTATTTAAACAGCCTCGGCAACGTAGGATGCAGGCTTACACTTATTTCAAACAGCGGCGAGGTGCTTTTCGATTCCGAGGGAGATACCTCCGGCATGGAAAATCATATGGACAGGGAAGAGGTAAGGGAGGCATTCTCCGGTGAGCTCGGCGAAGCGGTCCGCTATTCCTCAACCCTTACAAAACAAACCATTTATTATGCGAAGCTGCTTAAAACCGGTGATGTTCTGCGTATTTCCATCGACAGCGCAACGGTCACAAGGCTTATTTTTGAGGGGCTTGAGCCGCTTGTTTACATATTTGTTTTTGCACTTGTGATCTCCCTTGTTCTGGCCAAACGGCTTTCTAAAAAAATAGTCGAGCCGTTTTGCAATCTTGATCTTGACAGACCGCTTGAAAACAATGCTTATGATGAATTGTCCCCTCTTCTTACCCATATAGAGCATCAGCACGAAAAGATCCGCCTCCAGCGTGACGAGCTGAAAAAGCGGAAAAACGAGTTTTATACCGTTATTGAAAACATGAACGAGGGGTTGGTGCTTCTTTCCGGTGACGATACGATTTTGAGCATCAACCCGGCGGCCGAAAAAATCTTCGGCTGCAGCGATGCCGTAGGAAAAAGCTTTATAGAGGCCGAGCGCGATCTGAGGATTCTCAATTTACTCGAAAAGGCAAAAAACGAAAAGAGCGCTAAAAAACAGCTTGATATATCGGGCAGGGAATATCAGTTTAATATTACCCGTGTCGAAAGCTCAGACGGTTCGTTCGGCTTGGTAATACTTATGTTTGACGTGACCGAAAGCGTATTTGCCGAGCGCCGCCGCCGCGAGTTTACCGCCAATGTTTCACACGAGCTTAAAAGTCCGCTGCAGACCATTATGGGCAGCGCTGAGCTTATTGAAAACGGGATGGTAAAGGCGGACGACGTCGGTGCTTTTGCCGGCAAAATAAGGTCGGAGTCCGAGCGGCTCGTACGTCTTATAGACGATATAATCCGATTGTCCAGGCTTGATGAGGGCGAAGCTCTTGAGAGCACAAAAATCGATCTCTTCGAGGCTGCAAAGGTTGAGGCCGAGGCCGTAGCACCGGCAGCAAAAAAGAAAAACGTTACCGTTACGGTGCAGGGTGGACCTGTAACCGTGAACGGCGTCTACCGACTTGTTCATGAGATAATCTATAACCTTTGCGACAATGCCGTAAAGTACAACAAGGATGGCGGAAGCGTCACCGTTTCGGTGGAGCCGGGTCCAGGCGGCGGCGCCGTGCTTTCGGTCAGCGACACCGGAATAGGCATTCCGAAGGAGGATATAAACCGCGTTTTCGAGCGTTTTTACCGTGTGGATAAAAGCCGTTCGAGGAACGTCGGCGGAACCGGGCTCGGTCTTTCGATAGTAAAGCATGCCGCCGAATACATGGGTGCGAGTGTAAGCCTTAAGAGCGAAACCGGGATCGGAACCGAGGTGAAAATTGTTTTTCCGGGAGAAGCGGAAAAACAACCGGAACAGTTTTTTTAGCAGCCGGAATAAATCCTCGGGCGATTGATATGTGAAGAAAAAACCGGCTGTCTGTTTATAAGCGTAAAAACAGACGGCCGTGTGGAAAAATATGGGGCTGTAAGCCCTTTGATTTTTCGCCTCCGGTTAGCAATAGCTAACCGGAGCAGCGGACAAAAAAGCGGACGAAAAAGCGGACGAAAAAGCGGTTAAAAAATGAACGAAAAAACGGACGGGAATGCAGACGGGAGCATATAGGAGCATATAAAGTGTACCGTTTTGGATATCAGGGAGGGACAAGGCTTACCTCCCATACCATAGATTTTTATTAAAGGGGAAATTTCCTTGAGGAAAAAACAAATTCTCGCCGCTGATGGGTTACGCCGGAGGACGTAAGTATTTAACCTTTGCTTCCTTTGTGCTGTCGGCTGTAAGTGCGCTTGTGGCGCTTATACCGTTTTGGTATATCCGGAAAACTATCAAAGAGGCGCTCGATGTATCACTCGACGCCGACAGACAGGAGGCTTTAAACGCTCTTGAAGCCGTCCGATGAATGGAACACGAATATCGGCGAAAACGGCTGTGCATTATCCGGCGGCGAACGGCAGCGCATTTCAATTGCACGAGCGTTTTTAAAGGATGCGCCGATGATTCTCCTTGATGAGGCTACGGCAAGCCTCGACGTCGAGAACGAGACCCTAATCCAGACCGCGCTTTCCCGCCTTGTAAAGAATAAGACCGTGCCGGTTATCGCCCACCGTATGCGCATGGTTGCAGGGGCGGTAAGATAGTCGTCTTGTCCGACGGCGTTGTGGCCGAACAGGGCTTCCCCGATGAGCTTTATAATAAAAACGGAATTTACAGAAATATGGTCGACATGCAAACGAGCAGTCAGAACCGGATGCTCGGGTAAAGGATACGTTGCCTGTATATTTCGTTAAAACAGCAGATGGAAAAGAAATTCCTCCGGCTGTAAATATAAAGTCGGAGGGATTTTAAAAAGACAATTGCCGCAAAGAGTAACGGTAGTGTTTTTTATGTGAAGGCCATTTCCATCAGATTTGATAACTGATTTAAACAACTAAAAAAGCACTTAAGCTTTTAAACTTAAGTGCTTCTTTGGGAGTTTTGAACTTAATGACACGAATGAAATGTGCCTGAAAACCGAGAAATTTCGTATTTTAAATCGGCATATTCATAAATATTTATCAAGACATATAACCGTCCCCTGTATTATTCGAATTTAGATTTTAACTTCAAACCCCACAAATCCGAAAGGCGGAATATCGCTTAAATAAACCTTGTTTTTATCAAGCTTGCCGTTAGTCTTTAAAAACTCAATTCCGCTGTATTCGCCGTCAAGCTCTACGACCGGATCGATTGCAGTATCCGCAAAGAAATTCCAAAGACCGACAGCCATTGAACTGTCATTTTTCTTAGCAATAATATAGAGTGCCGGATTTCCGTAAACATAAGCCGGAAGCTTATTACCCGAAAGCCACGGAATATTTTCGGCATACTGGCGGCTACGCGCATAGTGCTTTAATACATTGCTTGCCTCTGATCTTGTATTAACGTTAAGCACCAAAAATCTGTTGCCGTCCGAGTTTTCATAACGGTATGACATAGGAATGACGCCTGCCGATGTATTTGTATCGCTTAAAACCTCGGCGTTCGGCTTAAGCTTTATATCATTAATCGGAATACCGTCTGTCAGTATATGATTGTTATTATACGTAAAATGTTCAGACTCTCCGCTTATCAATACCGCACCTATAGATTCAATACCCACATCAACTCCCCGTGCGTCAAGAATTTCCGCGGCGGCAACATCAATAATCAAACCGTTTTCGAGAGCCTCCAAGGGCAAATTGCGCGCATTTTCGTCAAATACTATCCCGCAAACACCCTTACCCTCATATACTGTGGGAATCGTATTATAGGCAAGCGTTCTTGCGGCTTTTGAGAAAAATAGATTTTCTATACTGACCGAGCCATTTACCGCTGTGGGCATTACCATATCGGATAGCTTGTTCATAGACTCGTAAACACGCACTCCACAACAGGTTTTATCGCCGAACATCTCATCTATTTTTCCATATATGCCGCGGTTGCGTTCGTGGAACTTAGCATAGCCCGTTTCATAATCCGCATTTGAAATATAGTCTATTCCGTATTTCAGAATACCGTCGGTACAGCCCGACACCCGGATAGCCGTATCAAAGCCCTCAAGATAGCTTGCGGGACAGCGGGTTCTCGGTCTCGGATAGGCGTCGCCCTCTGCGAATATTTCAATATTATCCTTTCTTGTCCAGGAGCTTTCCATTCTTTCAAGCTCAACAACATCCTGAAGACTGTTTCCCCAGCTCTGTGAAACAGCCCAATAAGGAGCGCCGATAAGCCGTACAAAGGGCTGTGTGTTTCCTGCCAGTATTTTTGCAAGCTCCGCCGCATTCGTTCCGTCAATATCCCACGAGGTCATACAGGAGCATGCTCCGATTCTTATGTTAGGATTTACTTCATCGACAGCCTTTCTGATTTCCGCCGCAAAGCTTCTGAAGGCGTCACCGTTCGCCTTTAAATACGCATCACGGTATTTATTCTTTCCACCCGAAATAATATGCTTTGCCAATTCCTCACGGGTGGAATTTTCACCCGTAATACGGTTTATTTCCGCAATGTGATTATCACAAAGACAGGCGGGAGAATCGCTCAAAAAACCGTAGCGAAAGTCATCGTCGAACTGAATAAGGTCAACGCCGGTCTTTGCAATATCCTTTATGCAGTCAGCCGCAAACCTTACAAAACTTTCGTCTTTAGGACACATAAATTCTTTGATTTCCGTTCCGTTTATGGAACGCATATTTTTGAAATTCTTATTATCTTTAACCCAGAAGGTCCAAATCCAAGCGCCTACCTCAAAGCCTTTTTCTTTAAAAAAACGGCAGTTATCCTCAAGTTCAGAAATTGCACGTCTGCGCTTATAGGTATCTAGCTCATACCGATCCAATGCCAATAAAACGCGTTCTGCGTCAAATCTCCTTAATTCTTCAAGGGTACGTTCACGATTGTTTCTCTTAATATTGCTATTCATTAACGGCACTGTAATTTTATACATTTTAGTCCTCCGATTATTTAAAGTTATCAGCGCCAATACAAGATTTCTTTCAGTACCGGCAAAATCCCCTGCGCCATACAGTAAAAGCCTAAATCGTTAGGATGACAGCCGTCCACCGTACAGTTATCAAATTCATATCCCGCAAACAAGGAATCACCGTCAATATAATAAACATTTTTATCCCCTTTATCAAGGGCTTTTAAATAGCTTTCCATAATTATTTTTCGGCGGTTTTCTGGCTCGTTTATTCCCTTGCTCGGGTGGGTTATCATAATATACGGCAGTTCGGGATTCTTATTCCTTATAGCCTCATACAATGCAAAATGGGTATTTCTGAGGTGCTCCGGCTCAGGCGCGTTATGGTCATAATCCGAAACAAAGGCGCACATTTGGAGCTCTGCAATATACTCCGCTATTTCCTTTTCGCCCTTGGCATTTCCCGAAAATCCCAAACATAAATAATCCATATCAAGCGTTCGCGACAGAAAATTCTGATAAATATTTCCCGGTCTTGAAGCACATCCGCCCTGCGTAATGGAAGAACCGTAGAAGACCACTGGTTTTTTATTTATATATTTGTCAGGAGTCTCCGTCCTACTCCCCTCTTTTATTCCGATATACAACTTTGCAACCGGGTTGTAGGTGGGAAAATTAAGAATATAATTAACGCTTTTGCCTGTAGTATTTTGGGTATAAACTATACCGTCAAAGCCGTTTTCCCCGTCAAGCGGCGGTATATACGCTCCGACAAAGGACTGCTGACCGCCCGCCTCTTTATATAGGTCAAACCCTCCGGTACCGCTAAGCGGCATATGGGGAAAACGGCAAAGGTGAGGAAAAACCGCCTTTATTGCAATATAAGGCGAATCAGTGCAGAATCTTATTCTGACTCCGGCGGTATTATCGCAAAGAGCCGCAACGCCCTCGCTGACCGAACGTGCCGTTTCTCTCGGCATACGGAGATAATCCTCGTCCGATTTTACAACACCGTATTTTACAAAGCTGTCTCCCCCTGCGTCCTGCCAAACAATATCCTGCTCCGAAAGGTTGGTTTCAATTTTAAAATTTCTGTCGATTTCTGAAATATTCATAAATAACTCCTTAAATATTTTATATATTCAAAAAACAATACGGGCAATACGGGGGACGGTTCTATAAACACGAGGGGACGGTTCTCTCGTGTTATAAATTGACCGCCTTGTCAACACAACAGAACCGTCCCCTCGTGTCGTCCCTTGTGTCTCTTTGTTGCAAATTATACCATATATTTACACGAAGTGCAACATCGTCACGCGTAGGCGTGCATTTGCGTCGTAGACGCAACATCGTTTTTGCCAACGGCAAAACATCGTTGGCAAAGCCACACCGTTTACGGCTTCTGCCGTAACATCGTTTTGTGTCCGTATTCGGACAATGATGTTGACCTAACGGTCAAATGATGTTGCGAGTGAACTCGCAAACGATGTTGTGTCCTTGCGGACGCAAACACAAAAATAAAAGGACTACCGAAGTAGTCCTTTTATTTTTGGAGCTGCTACCCAGACTCGAACTGGGGACCTCATCCTTACCAAGGATGTGCTCTACCACCTGAGCCATAGCAGCGTATGGCGACTCGGATGGGAGTCGAACCCACGACCTCTAGCGTGACAGGCTAGCGTTCTAACCAACTGAACTACCGAGCCGTTTATCCGGCAATTATTTACCGCAGTAATTGTGATTATATACGAATACGGACGATTTGTCAATATCAAAAAACAAAAAAATCAGATAAATATTTAAAACTGCACCAAAGGCTTTATATATCGTGCGATAATCGCAATGGTTACGTCTTGAATGTGAAGGACGTGTTGCGAATGAAAGGGGAGAAGGGTAAAAATAAATCTTGATTTTCGGATTTATCGTACGGGCATTGTATTGTGCCGGGTATGGAGCGATTCATAATAAAAAATGCACGGTGCAAAGTGTATACCGTGCATTTTACTTTTTTTGTATAATGCCGTACCGGAAAGGCTGAAAACCCGCCGGATAAGACCGAATCGGATTTTCCTTGCGGGCGACAGCGCTTAAGGGGCTTACTTATACCTTAGTTTTTGCTGTTGCACGAGCCGTCCGAGCAGCATGACTCGCACTCGCCGATGTCGCCGACAATGGGGGTCGGATCGATGCCCTGACGTTTATAATAATCGGCTATTGCGGCTCTTATTGACTGTTCGGCCAGAACCGAGCAGTGCAGCTTGTGAGCGGGAAGTCCGCCGAGAGCGTCAACAACCTGCTTGTTGGTGATCTTAAGGGCCTCCTCTATGGTTTTGCCCTTTATCATTTCGGTAGCGACCGAGCTCGAGGCAATGGCCGAGCCGCAGCCGTAGGTCTTGAATTTAACGTCGGCTATACGGCCGTCTTCTATTTTTAAATACATCTTCATGATGTCTCCGCAACGGGAGTTTCCTACCTCGCCTACACCGTTGGCGTCCTCGATCTCACCGACGTTTCTGGGATTGGTGAAGTGATCCATTACAGTTTGTGTGTACATATTTATCTTCCTTTCCTTTTTATCAGGCGTTTTTCTTTTCTCTTTCTTTTATTTCATCCCACAGCGGCGACATCGAACGGAGTCTTTCGATTATCGGGGGGAGAACCTCGCATATATACTTGGCGTCATCAAGGGTGTTGTTGTCCGAAAAGCTGAGCCTTAATGAGCCGTGAGCTATCTCGTGGGGCAGGCCTATTGCAAGCAGAACGTGGCTCGGGTCAAGCGAGCCGGAGGTGCAGGCAGAGCCCGACGACGCGGCGACGCCCTTAAGATCGAGCATCAAAAGCAGCGATTCGCCCTCTATACCCTCAAAGCACATGTTCACCGTGCCGGGCAGGCGTTTTTCGCGGTCGCCGTTGAGGCGGCTCTTTTCGATTTTCAGTGCATGCTCAATAACGTAATCGCTTATTTCCTTAAGTTTTTTTGCGCGCTCGTCGATTATTGCATTTTGTGTTACGAGAGCCTTTGCCATACCGACTATCTCGGGCAGGTTTTCGGTTCCGGCGCGGCGTCCGCGCTCCTGTGCGCCGCCGTCAATAAGATTCGGAAGTACGATTCCGCGGCGAATGTAAAGCACGCCGATGCCCTTGGGACCGTGGAATTTATGAGCCGAGAGCGAAAGCATATCAATGCCGAGCTCTTTTACGTTTATATGGACGTTTCCGACGGCCTGAACCGCGTCGGTGTGAAAAAGGACGCCCTTTTTCTTGCATATTTCGGCGATCTCGGCAATGGGCTGCACCGTTCCTATCTCATTGTTCGCGAACATGACGGTTACAAGCGCCGTATCGTCGCGAATAGCCTCTTCAAGCTCATCCGGACGGACAATGCCGTTTTCGTGAACCGGCAAAAGGGTTACTTCAAAGCCCTGTTTTTTCAGCGCATCAAGCGAATGGAGTACGGCGTGATGCTCGAAGGAGGTTGAAACTATATGCTTTTTGCCTTTTTTGGCCATCTGTGCGGCGGCGCCCTTTATCGCCCAGTTGTCGCTCTCGCTTCCGCACGAGGTGAAGAATATCTCCTTTGCGTCGGCGCCGAGCACGCCGGCGATGTCTGCACGGGCCTTTTCAAGCGCGGCTTTCGCCTGCGAGCCGAGTGAATAAAGACTTGACGGGTTGCCGTACTGCTCGCAGAAATACGGTTCCATAGCTTCAAGCACCGGTTTGGTTACCGCCGTTGTTGCGGCGTTATCAGCGTAAATATATCTTTCCATTTTCTGTTTCTCCTGTTATGTTTTGCGGTATCACTCCCGGTTGGTTAGCGTGTGGTAACCGCATATTTTTCAACACTTTATTATATACCTATTTACTCGGTTTATCAAGTGCGGTTTAAGAAAAAAACTCCTTATCTTGTTCCGTAAATCTGTTGATTTTGCCGGTTTCGGACAGAAAAAGCCGGATTTTGCACTTGTCAAAAATTAAAACGCTTGATTTTGAAATAAATCCGGGACGATTCAGAGACAAGTTTTACGGAATATTCCGAAAGCCCGTCTTTTATCGCCCGGATAAGGTGAAATTAACCTTGTGTTTTAATAGTATATCAGCTTAACCGATTTATTATATAAGTGAATTGTAATAGCTCATCATGGTTTTTGCGTCTTCGCTCTGTGTTCCGGCCGATTCGCAGATTATAGTCGGCGCGCAGCTCTTCTTCAATGTGAGCTCAATGACCGGCTCAAAATCCGGGCCGAAAAGTGTATCGGCAAAGGTCAGGTGCTGCTTCTCTCCGCCACCTGTGTATTCGATTTTGGAAAAATGAGCGTGATACTCCTTAAGTCTTGAAATACCGAGGCGGTTTTCGATTTTTTCGAAGACCTCTGCAAAGTCCTCGGTGGTTTTAAGTCCGCCCAGAGTTCTGGCGTTAAGGTGTCCGAAATCTATGCAGGGAATAAACCGTTCGTCTAATGAGCAAAAGGTCAGAACTTCGTCCAAATCGCCGAGCTGGTTGATCTTTCCCATTGTTTCGGGACAGATGCGTATGTCCGAAAGGCCGTTTTCGTCAAGAGCGGCACAGGCTTTTTTCAGCGTTTCGGAGGCGATGGCTGTCGCTTCCTGTCTTGTTTTGCCGGAAAGTCCTCCCGGATGCACCACTATCCGCGTTGCGCCCATGGCTTTTGCAGCGGCGGCGCTTTGCAGGATGTATTTTACGGAGTTTTCGCGCTTTTGCTCTTCGGCCGATGCGAGGGAAATATAATACGGCGCATGTATTGAAAGCAAAATGCCGTATTCGGCTGCTTTTTTTCCGAACTCGGATGCCTTTTCCAAACCGATGTTAACGCCCCTTCCGCACTGGTATTCGAAGGCGTCAAGACCGAATTTTTTTAAATACTCAGGCACGTCAAGCGAGCCCTTGTAGCCCATTTCGGTAAAGCTTGCGGCCGTTCCTGCCGGCCCGAAATGTGCACGCGCGGAATTTGTGCTCATTTTGTTATCCTCCTTAAAAACGGGCGCTCGATTGCCCGTCTTATTTTAAAATTCCATTTATTTTCAGGCTCTATCGGTGTGACCAGCACCGAGCGTATATGTGCGAGCTTTGCGCAAAGTATGTCGGTAAAAAGCTGGTCGCCGACTATCGCTGCCTGGGTGTTTTTAACCCCGGCATTGCGGATTATTTTTCTGATTTTAAACGGAAGGGGTTTTTTGCAAAGGGCGTAAAAGGGGAGACCTACCGTGTTTGCAAATCCGGCGACGTTTGCGGCCTTGGCATTTGAGGTTATTATAAGGGATATTCCGCCTTCGTTCATTCGTTTTGCAAAATCTTCTACCCAGTCACACGGGGTTTTGTCGTGGTGGCGCCGCAACGTATTGTCGGCGTCGAGCAGCAAAAGGCGTATATCCATTTTTTTCAGTTCTTCGGCGCTCAGCTCTCGCGCGCTTTTGCGGTATAAGGTCGGTTTAAAAAGCATACGGCTTCCCCTTCGGTTTGTACTTTTTAAAAATGTATAGCGTTGTTGCTTCCCGTTTATCACAGCGCCGGATGTCGCGGGATAAAAGCGGAGAAAGTGTCGAGACAATGGTTATCGTTAGAATTATACCACACCGCCTTCTTAAAATCCACCCCCTTAATGCGGCGGTAATGCGCAAGGTGCAAACGGCGGTGCGTTAAGTGCAATAAAACGTTATCGGTCTTTGTTATATGTCGGGAATTGTTTGTATGGCGCTTAGTTTTATTGCGCTGTTGCGTGGGCACAGCCGCCGTATGTATTGCGCTTTGCAAGCATTGCTTTAAAATAAATACCGGAGAATAAGCGGCTGATATAATCCCAACAGAGCAGACACTTGAAAAAACAAAAAGTTAAAGGCCGGCAAGACAATAAATTCTGTCGGCCTTTTTATAGGGGAAATATTTTAAAAAACGGGATTTATTTATCAAACGACGGGTTGAATGCGTAGAAGTTTTTATAATCAAGGCGATCCTGTGCAAGGCGTATTCCCTCTCCGAAACGCTGGAAGTGGACTATCTCTCTCGCTCTCAAAAAGCGGATGGGATCCTTTACGTCGGGATCGTCGGTCAACCGTAAAATGTTATCGTAGGTCATTCTTGCCTTTTGCTCCGCTGCAAGGTCTTCATGCAGATCGGCAAGGGTGTCGCCCGTGACGGCTATTGAACCGGCCGAAAAAGGCGCACCGGAGGCAGCCGTCGGATATACACCGGTTGTATGATCAATGAAATAATCGGAAAATCCGCTGTTTTTGATCTCTTCCGGGGATAAATTACGGGTCAGCTGATATACTATCGCGCCGACCATTTCAAGATGGCCGAGCTCCTCTGTTCCGATATCGGTGAGCAGGCCTTTAAGCTCCGGGTAGGGCATGGAAAAGCGTTGGCTGAGGTAGCGGAGCGAGGCTCCGAGTTCACCGTGAGGCCCGCCGTACTGGCTTATGATCATTTTTGCAAGCGCCGGATTGGGCGTTTTTATTTTTACGGGATATTGCAGCTTTTTTTCATATATAAACACTGATTATCGCACCTCTTCTTTGTTTTCCCAGGGCCAGGGATCGTTCGTCCAGCACCATGCACTGCCTGAATTTTGCCAGGCGGTTATCGGGCCGTATTTTAATTCGTATTCGGCGGACAGGGCCGTATATCTCTGCTTGTATTTATTATAGCTTTCAAGTGCGCTGCAGTCGTCGGGATGGGTGTCGAGATATATATGCAGTTCCCAGGCGGCAAATTGAGCGGCCGACATTTTGCGCATGAGCATTTCCCGTTCGTTCATTGTTTGCCGACCCCCTTGCCCTCAAACGGCTTATACAAAACGGGAAAGAGTGTGCCTTTGTTGAAAGCCTCATCCTCATTGTAGCCGTCTGAGTTCAGCTGAAAAGCAACATATGCGATGGCATTCGAAATGTTTTTAGGGAAGGCCGTGTAATCCGGCTTACAGTTGTCAGATGTCGCTTTGGCGGTTGCGGAGTGCGCGGCCGGAGTCTGTCTGTTTGTACCTGAGTAAGCCGGAATGTAATCATAAATGTCCGATTGCTTGTTTGTCACATTTTTTGCTCCTTTGCAAAAGGTTTTCCGCGCGGAATTGTTTTGTATACACTTTCATTTTATGTACTTGTCCTTTCGGTGTTACCGGACAAGGAGCAAATGTTTTGCGGGTGCGGTTAGGTTTACCGGACGTTTATCCGATAAAGCAATAGCGGCTCAGCGGTATTTATCACGACGGAAAGGAGTTTCCTATATTGATTTTAAGTTTTTAATCAGGGAAGGCGGCTTTGCTCTTTAGGGCAAAGCCATCAATAAACCGCATTGACAAAGCTTTTGGGTTTTATCGGATCTTTACCGATGTGGTTTATTGAGGTCGGCTTCGCCGGCGCCTTCCCAAAAAGCGTAAATCATAATCTTTTTTAAATTTTGAGAAAAACCTTCGCCTTTGTATTTTATATCGTCAAAATAACCTATAGCATATTTGCGCGTCATTTATTTTTCAAGCAAAGGGGCGTTTTGTCAGTAAAAACGGGTAATTGGACTGTAATAGGGTGAAAAGCACGGACGCAAAACAGTGTATATAATTCACTATTTGCGTAGTTATGTAAACAAAGCGGCCTAAAAAATAAAAATCTTTGTAAAGAAGGGTGCAAAAATGGCGCGTATGTGATAATTTATCACATAAAGGATAAAAAGTGCACAATTTATTCTGCAGCACTTATGAGAACGTCCGATAAAAAGCCGCCAAAAAATACAAAATTGTAACTTTTAAGCGAAAAACAGTGGTTACAAGTTTGTTGCAAATTACAAAAATCGCTTGATTTTAAAGTGTTGACACCTATTTTGTCCCTCAATATAATACAGAGGTGCTGAAAAAACCCGTATTTTTGTCCGGATGCTGTTATGACAAAATTGTTGTGTCAAGGCAGCAATTGAATAAAAAGGGGAATATTTGCATAAAATATTTTTGACGTCCGCTTAAAGCTTCATGCCGGATAGATACCGGCCGTCGGTTATCCGAATGCCGTAGTGGCAATCGGTAAGGGTAATTGATCCGGGGCGATACCGCTGCCGAGCATATCGCGATTTCCGGAGTTTATATTCATCGTTCATCGGCGGACTTGAGAAGTTTTGAAATTAAGAGGTTTAAGACAAATAAAATGTACACTGAAAGAGAAAACGACCTGCTTATAAGAATAATGCAAAGCAGAATGACAAGCGTTATTATGGTCATTGTTTTTTTACTTGCGATGTTCACCTCGCTTATTCTTTGCGACGGTCGCAACATCGTTATTACGGACGGTGCGATAAACCGCTGTGTTTTCACATCAAGCAAAACGCCGGATAAAATAATCGAACAGGCCGGAATTCAGCCCCTTAGCAATGATGATGCTTTGCAGGTATGCGAATTGAGCGCCGTGACATCGAGCTTTAAAATCGAGCGCACCCATTCGGTGGTGCTTAGTGTATACGGTAAGGATATATCTGTTGAAACCGGATTTTCTACCGTTGCCGAGCTTTTAAAGGCGAACGGGATTACCGTAGGGGAAAACGACGTTGTGACCCCGGAACTTGACAGCTTTGTGGATTCCGATTGCACGGTCAGAATCGACTCCGTCAATTACGAACAGTGCACCGAATACGAAGCTATTCCTTTTTCCACCGTTTATATCGAAAGTGACTCAATGGCCATCGGACACAGCAGGGTAACCTGTGACGGCGAAAACGGGACTGCCGAAAACACCTATAATGTAAAGTATTTAAACGGCGTACAAAGCGAGCGCACCCTTGTAAACAGCACCGTTTTACAAAACGCAAAGGAAAAGACCGTAATAGTCGGCACTGCCGTTTTAAATGAAGAGGCGGCTGTCTCGCGTTATGATTCGGGTATTCTTAATACCGTTTCGGCTCTTTCGCCAAAGGAAGAAATACTCCTTGACGAGAGTGGACGTCCGGTAAAATATAAAGAGGTTATGACCGGTACGGCGTCGGCCTATACGGCTACCTCAGGCAAGCATACCTCAACCGGCAAGATAGCACAAACCGGCTACGTTGCCATTGACCCGAAGATAATTCCCTACGGCACAAAGATGTTTATACGCACCTCGGACGGCAGCTATATTTACGGATATGCCGAGGCCGCCGATACCGGCGGATTCACCAAGTGGGGCACACGTATAGTCGATTTGTATTTCCCGAGCGAAGAGGAGTGCTCAAGATTCGGACTGAGGAATGTTGAAATATACATTCTCGATTAGTTCAGTTTAAACCGAAAATAAAACGACCGCGTGGCCGATGAAGGTTTTTCTTCGCCGACTTCGCGGTTGTTTGGTTTTAAGTAAAAATCGTAAAAAACGTAAAATACGAAAAAGGCGAAGGATACTCCCTGCACGGATATAATAGAATAGGCTTTTTATTTATTGATTATCCGGCAAAACATAGATTATAAATTGAGCCATTGAGTTGATTTATGGCTTTTGGTAACAGTAACGGTAAAATCTCATACGGTTTGAGTTTTGCTGCAGCAAGCGGCGTGAGCATCCGATCGATTGTTTGTTAAAGGCAGTAAAATACTTATGTTAATGTCAATTCTTCGTCTTGCCGGCTGTTTCATCTTATAAGAAAAGGCGGAGCCGATGTATACAAAAACCGGTACAAGGCTGAAAATACAGCTTTGTACCGGTTTTTTGTTTCCGGTTTATGCAAGGACATTATTTAAAATCAGACCGAAGCGGCCTTTAATACAGACCGGCTCTCGTTTTCATACTCAGTCTTTATCTTTATCCTTTTCCTTTTCCTTTTCCTTTTCCTTTTCCTTGTCGTCGCGATCCTTGGGCTTTTGCTGCTTTGTATCGCGGTCGTCGTCGGAAGTGTCGGGAATCGGTAACAGCTCGGCTCTTACCTTATCTATACGTCGCTCGTCAAGGCTCTCAACGGTGAAAAGTATATTAGCCACCTCAACCGTCGCCTTCTCGTCGGGCGAGGGAATTCTGCCGAGGTAATACATTATCATACCGCCAAGGGTGTCATAATCACCTTCGGGGATGTCGCGGCCGAGCATTTCGGAGACCTCTTCAATATCGGTCGTGCCGTCTATTGTAAAGATATTCTCTGATACCTGTTCTATATCCTCGTCCTCGTTGTCGTATTCATCCTGAATATTGCCGAGAATGGACTCTATAAGGTCCTCCATCGTGGCAAGTCCCGCCGTTCCGCCGTATTCATCCACGACAATGGCCATCTGGATGTGTTTTTCGGTCATTTCGGTGAAAAGCGAACCGCATTTTTTGGAATCAGGAACGAAAAATGCCTCTCGCATATACTGCTTTACGGTGCTGTTTTCGGGGACCTTTTTGCCTACAAGGGGCAAAAGGTCCTTAACATAAACAATACCGACAATGTTGTCGAGGTCGTCCTCGTATACGGGAATTCTCGACAGACCCTCACCGACCGCCATTTGCACAACGGTATTCACCGTGTCGGTTACCTCCGCCGCTACTATGTCGGTGCGATGGGTCATTATTTCTTCGATGCTGATATCGTCAAAATCGAAGATGTTGTTTATCATTTCCTTCTGACTTTCCTCAATTACACCCTTTTCCTCGCCGACGTCGACCATCATGCGAATTTCCTCTTCGGTGACATTGTCTGTGTCAGAGTGAGGATCGATTCCGAACAGCCTTATAACAAGATTGGTTGAGGCCGTAAGTACGACTATAAACGGTTTCATTGCCGTTCGTATAAAAAGGAGTATTCCCACAACCGCAAAGGATATCTTTTCGGGATACTGCATTGCAAGCCGTTTGGGAGCAAGCTCACCGAAAACAAGCGAAAAATACGAGGTGAGCAGGGTGATGAGCACAACAGCCAGTCCGTTTATAAACGAAGCATGGCTTTGGCCGAAGGTGCCGAACAGCCCGGTGAGCCATCCGCCGAACTTGTCGGCAAACGATGTGGCCGCCGAAGCCGAGGTCAAAAATCCGGCCAGCGTTACGCCTATTTGTATTGTCGATAAGAATGCCGATGACTGATCGGTAAGCTTAAGGACTTTGCGGGCGCCTTTGTGTCCGTCCTCCGCCATTTTTTTGATCTTGCTGTCGTTAAGCGAAATTATAGCTATCTCGCTCATGGCGAAAAAGGCATTTAAAAGGACCAAAAAAATGAGCAACAGCAGTTTTGCGAAAAGGGGAGATCCAGTGCTCTCAGGGATTGTCGAGGCCGCTGCCAAAATACTACAAGCAGGGTCAGGGTCGTCAGATAACATAAAATAATTCCTCCGAAAATATAATAGTTTATGTATATAAAAATATATACACGTTGTAACTATACGGTAAATGTTGTGATTTGTCAATATTTTTTCGTATTTTATTACTGAGTTTATTTCGGGAGGCAATATAGGGGAAAAGCAGCAGGTTTTTGTTTTGCGGTGCGAAGCCGGGCAAAAGGTACATACCGGATTTTTGTGTTGCCAAAATATTACGGAGATGTTATAATAAAACTGTATAACGTATATGTTGTTTTTTAATTGAACAGATATTTTGTGCCGACGGGGCAATAATATTACTGCTTTGATTTTAATTTGTGGGGCGGTAGTTATTATTGTGAAAAACGAGTTTCTGCAAACGGATGATTGGCAAACCCCGACGGTGCCCGAGGTAACCGGACCAGGCGGCGCGCCTTTGCCCGATTATGATTTAAGCGGCGAGGAGGAGAGCTCGGCTTCAGATACTCCTTCGGCCGTGACCGAGCTGCCTGCGGCGAATGGCAGCAAGCGCATACACTGTCTTACGGTTATAGGACAAATCGAGGGACATTATTCCCTGCCTCAAAACAGCAAGGCAACGCGTTACGAGCAGATAATTCCCCTGCTTGCGGCCATTGAGGAGGATCCATCGGTCGAGGGTCTTTTAGTGCTGCTTAATACGGTGGGCGGCGATGTCGAGGCCGGTCTTGCCATAGCCGAGCTTATAGCCGGAATGAACAAGCCGGTGGTTTCCCTGGTGCTCGGAGGAGGTCATTCGATCGGTGTTCCGCTTGCGGTATCGGCCAAAATGTCGTTTATAGTTCCTACGGCCACCATGACGGTTCATCCGGTGCGCATGAACGGACTGTTTTTGGGCGTTCCGCAAACGGTAGATGCTTTTTTGCGGATTCAGGACAGAATTACCGATTTTGTGGTTGCTCATTCAAGGGTCAAAAGAGAGCGATTCGGGGAAATGATGTCCAAAACCGGCCAGCTGGTGGGGGACGTAGGTACAATTCTGACGGGTGATATGGCCGTTAAAGAGGGGATAATCGATCGTCTGGGTTCGCTCAGCGACGCCCTTGCGGCTCTTTATAATATGATAAATCAAGGAGAAAAAACACAATGAGACAATACATTGAATATCTGATTTTGGGAATAGTTCAGGGCTTTACGGAATTTTTGCCGGTTTCGTCGAGCGGACATCTTTCGCTTTTTCAGCATCTTTTCGGATATTCGGGAGAATCAAACCTCATTCTTACGGTCTTGCTTCATATAGGAACGCTGGTTGCGGTCTTTATAGTGTATCATAAGATCATATGGGAGCTCATAAAAGAGCTTTTCAGGATGATAGGCGACATATTTACCGGCAAATTTACATTCAAGCTTTCGAAAATGAGCTTTAACCGCCGCATGCTTTTAATGCTCATACTTACAACGGCAATGCTTGCGGTGCTCGTTATTCCCGTTAAGGGCTACAAGCTTACCGACCTTGCGGCGACCGTGGCCGACGGAAGCCATATGCTTATAGTCGGCTTGTGCTTTATGTTTACCGCAGCACTCTTGCTTACGGCATATTTTCTTTCAAACGGCGGAAAGCATGCCAAAAGGCATGACAACGCCACCGTCGGTGATGCGCTTTACATAGGCGGCGCACAAATTATAGCCGCCGTTTTTGCAGGAGTTTCGCGCTCGGGTTCTACCATTGCCACCGGACTTATCTGTGGGCTTAAACGCGAATACATGGTTCAGTATTCCTTCCTTTTAAGCATTCCGGCAATAATCGCGGCGGCGCTGAGCGAAGGCAAGGACGCACTGTCCTCCGGGGTGGATATAAACTGGACGGCCGCACTCATAGGAATGGCAGCGGCGGTTGTATGCGGAGTTTTGGCAATAAAAGCCATCGAATGGATCGTCAAAAAGGATCATTACAACTACTTCGGCTATTATTGCGCCGTTCTCGGTGTGTTGGTCGTTATAATGTCGATCGTCGAGAAGACGACTGGCGTTTCGAATATTGTTGAGCTTTTTAAATAATTGAATATTATCGGGTTTGCATTTGACACGGCGAAAATGCAGCCTTTTTCGAAAAGCAGGCAATCATGACGGTAAGACGGTTTTTCCCTTTTCGGATGATGTATCCGGTTTTTCTTACCGTAATCAAAGCTGCACTATTAAAAAATCAAGGAGAGTAAAAGGAGAAATGGCAGGCAAAACAACCACAAAAAAGCGTTCGGCACCGCCGAATACGGCAAGAAAAAAACAGGCGGGTGCACCGGCAGGCGGTTCGCAGGCGGCAAGTATATTGCTGTTTTTTATTTCGGTGCTCATTTTCCTGTTTGCCGTTATACCGGGGTCGCGTGTGTGGAATGAGATTCACATGTTTTTGCACGGCGTTTTCGGCTTCACGGCGTACATATTTCCGCTTTTATGTATGTTTGTAACGGTTTATTGCGCCTTTAAAAGGCCGATTGCCGCCGTAAAGAGAAAGTTTGTCGGAGCCGCCTTTGTGCTGTGGTTTTTTTCGGCATTTATAGATGTCCTGCATGAGCATACGCCCGATTTCGGCGTGTATTTAGGCGAGGTATATAAAAGTGAAAAGGTGCTTACCGGCGGAGTTACGGGTGCGCTTATCGGCTGGCCGTTTCAGAACTGGTTTTCAACCGGCGGCGCGGCCGTTATACTGGCGGTAATAATTATAGTGCTGCTTTTGCTTGTGACCGGCACTACCCTTGTCGAGTTTATCCGACCGATGATCCGTCCGGCCAAAAAGGTCAGGGACAACACCGCCCTTATGATAGAGCGGAGAAGGGCCGCCGAGGAGGCTCGCCGCCGTTCGTTCGACGTTTCTATTGAGGGAATGCCGGATGAGCCTATCGATCCGCCCAAGCACGATCCGGCCGACATTGAGACCAAAAAAGACCGGCTTATAACCTCTTACCATGCCGAGGATGAGGATGCAATAAATGCGAATTCCGGCTCGGATAAAGCGACTAACGGCGGTAAAGCAGCCGGCGGCGAGGGTTCAGTATCCGCCGGGGACAGCGGTGAAGATACGGATTCTCAGGAAACTCAGAATATAGACGACATAATAAACCGGCTTAAAAACCGGGATAAACCGGCCTCGGTAAAGCAAAACGGAGACAAACAGGCAGGCTTGACCGGAGAAAAAACCGAAAATTCGCAGGATAAAGAGGCCTCCGCAAAGAATAAAAAAGACGATGAGAGTGACCACGTCGGCGAGTTTGTAATTGACGATGCCGCCGGCAAAAAAAAGCCCGAGGTGTATATAGCGCCCGGTGTTGATCTGCTTGACGGCGCGAGCGAGCAGGGCGAATTTGACATGGGCGACGAGCTGAAGCAAAATGCCGATCTGCTCATAAATACTCTAAGGAGCTTCGGGGTTGAGGCGAGGATAATCAACATCAGCCGCGGTCCGTCGGTCACGCGCTACGAATTGCAGCCGGCGGCAGGGGTGAAAATAAGCAAGATAACCAATCTTGCCGACGATATTGCTCTTAATCTCGCGACGGCCGGCGTGCGTATCGAGGCCCCCATCCCGAACAAAGCAGCCATAGGCATAGAGGTGCCGAACAAAAAAACGGCGGCGGTCAACTTCCGCGACGTTATCGATACCGAAAAATTTGCGAATGCAAAATCAAAGCTTACCGCAGCGCTCGGTAAGGATATAGCCGGAAACGTAGTGGTGGCAGATCTTACCAAGATGCCGCATATTCTTATAGCCGGTACTACCGGTTCGGGTAAATCGGTGTGTGTCAATTCCATGATAATGAGCGTGCTTTTTAAGTCCTCTCCCGAGGATGTAAAGCTGCTGATGATTGACCCGAAGGTGGTTGAGCTTCAGGAGTATAACGGTATTCCGCATCTGCTTGTTCCGGTCGTTACCGATCCGCGTAAGGCGGCCGGTGCGCTCGGTTGGGCGGTTACCGAAATGCTCAGGCGCTATAAGACCTTTGCTCAGTGCAACGTAAGGGACATATCCTCTTACAATGAATATGCAAAAAGCTTTAACAACGAAAGGGAGCTGTCCATACAACGCGGCGATGAGGATATTCCGGCCGAGCTTGACAAAATGCCGCATATTCTTATTATCATCGAGGAGCTGGCCGACCTTATGATGGCGGCGCCGAATGAGGTTGAGGATTCGATCTGCCGGTTGGCCCAGATGGCACGTGCGGCCGGAATGCATCTTGTAATTGCTACACAAAGGCCCTCGGTCGATGTTGTGACCGGTCTTATCAAGGCGAATATTCCGAGCCGTATTGCCCTTAAAACGTCGAACCAGTTTGATTCGCGGACGATAATCGATACCTCCGGAGCGGAAAAGCTGCTCGGTCACGGCGACATGCTGTTTTTCCCCGTCGGGGCAAATAAACCGACCCGTATACAGGGGTGCTGGGTTTCTCCTCAGGAGATCGCAAGGGTCATAGCTTTTCTAAAAAAGGATAAGAGCGCCGATTACAGCGATTCGGTCGTAAATGAGATCGATTCCTTTGTTCTTCCCGAAAAGGGAGTTAAAAAGCCTAAGGGCGGCGAGGACGGCGATTTTTCCGCATCGGACGAGCTGCTTGACGACGCGATCGAGTGTGTTGTCGAGGCCGGGATAGGCTCGGTTTCGCTTTTGCAGAGAAAATTGCAGGTGGGCCATTCACGTTCGGGACGGCTTATGGATTTAATGGAGGAGCGCGGAATAGTCGGTACGTTTGAGGGATCAAAGCCGCGCAAGGTGCTTATAACCAAACAGCAGTGGCTCGAGATGAAGACCTCCGGAGTAAATCATGAAGAAGAGTAAAATTCGGTTTTTAAAGATCAGCAGAAAAAGCCTTGTAACGGGTATAGCTCTTATCGCCGTCTTTTTGGTATCTGCCTTTATAAGCTCCGGACACCTCGGGATCGCTTGGGATGACGTTTACGGAGCTTTCGGTCTTTCGCGGGCCGATAATCTGCCGAGTGAAAATTCGGTTCATTTTCTTAATGTCGGCGAGGGGGATTGCACCGTCATTTTTGCGGGCGATGAAACGGTCATGATAGATACGGCGACCTCCGATAAATACAAGGTCATAGAGAAATATCTGCTTAAAAGCGGAGTCGGAAGAATAGATTATCTTATAATCACCCATCCTCATGCCGATCATATGGGTTCGGCACCCGAGATCATGAGTAAATTCGAGGTATCAAGGCTTATAATGCGCGATCTCGAGCCCGAGGATAACGTAAAGGCAAATTACGACGCCATTATAAAAACGGCCGATGAAAGGAATATAAGCACCGAGCTTTTAAGCGAGGATAAGGTCATCGAATTCAGAAACAATGCCGAGCTTGACCTTTATTTACCCATGGAAAACCCCGGAAGTTATAATGAGAGCTCAATCGTGTCGATGTATAAGTTTGAATCAAGCCGGGTCTTAGTAATGGGGGACGCCGGTTTCGATGCCGAGGATGAGCTGATGTCCGACGGATATGATATAAAAGCCGATATTTTGCGGATAGGGCATCACGGCAGCAAATATTCCACCTCGCAAAGATTTTTAAGTGTCGTTAGCCCCGAATATGCCGTTATATCGGTGGGGACCAACAATTACGGACATCCGACAACGCAGGTCATTAAGCGACTTAAAAAGGCCGGTGTTAATTCCTTGCGCACCGATTTGTGCGACGGGGTTTACGTGAATTTATACGGCGACCATTTTGAGATATATGTGAACGATAAGACGGGCGTGGAAAGCGACGTTGCGATCAGTTCCGATGACGGCTTAAAAAAGCTTATGGTCTCGTAATTTTGGCGTGTAATAACGGGGAGAATAAGAAACCGAAGGGTTTTCGGTAAAACGAGCGGAGGCAGGCAATATGTCTTTAAGAATAGGACACGGTTACGATGTTCACAGGCTTTTAAGGGGAAGAAAACTTATTATAGGCGGAGTGGATATTCCATTCGAAGCAGGTCTTGACGGCCATTCGGACGCCGACGTTTTGCTCCACGCGATTGCGGACGCGCTGCTTGGTGCCGCGGCTTTGGGGGATATAGGAAAGCATTTTCCGGATACCGATCCCGAATTTTTAAATGCTGATTCACTTGTGCTCTTGAAGAAAGTGGCGGAGCTTATAAAAAACGAGGGATACAGCGTTTCGAACATTGATTCGACCGTTATCGCCCAGAGGCCGAAGCTTTCCGGTTATATTGACCAAATGCGCCGCAATATCGCCGGTGCCGTCGGGGCGGATATATCATGTATAAGCGTTAAGGCGACTACCGAGGAAAAGCTCGGCTTTACCGGGCAGGGACTTGCGATTGCCTCTCACGCCGTTTGCCTTATAGAAAAATGACCGGATGAAATCAGAGATTTAAGTGCAAGCCGCTGACAAAATGCGGACTTATAATGCTTCTTAGCTTTATTAATGTCGATCATCCGATGTTTTCGAGCATACTTTTTGTGAATCTTCAAACAATTTTTTAAATCAAATAAAACGTTTTGCCCCGGGGAAGAACAACGTAAAAGTCCCCGGGGCTTTATTTTTTATGGTTTTTGCGTTTTTACGGAGATTTTCGGTAGATATCTCTTTTTAAAGACAAGCATTAGCAATTTTGCCGGGCGCTACATACACTGGTAGTAAAAAGAGGTGGCTAACCATGAAGAAATATATATTTGCAGTCGGTTCAATAACCTACGCCATTAAAGGACGTAATATATTGAGACGCGAGGGGATGAAGGCCTTTGTTGAGCGCACACCGGCCGATTCCCGGCGCGAGGGGTGCGGTTACAGCATTTATATTTACAACGACGCACCGAAGGCTGCAGCGTTGCTTGAGAAAAACGGAATAAAGATCCTCACTCAAAGCGAGGAGAGCAGTTAATGATATATCTTGACAACGCCGCGACGACATATCCCTTGCCTTATGAAACGGTAAAAGGAATTACGAAGGCACTCGATAAATTCGGGGCGAATCCCGGACGGGGCGGATATGAAATGTCGGTTTTATCCGGCGCGGCGGTATATGATTGCCGCGAGAAGGCGGCAAAAATGTTCGGCCTCGACTCTCCCGAAAGGGTGGTTTTTACGCCGGGGTGTACCTATTCGCTCAATTTTGTTATAAAGGCGCATTTTAAGCCCGGATGCAATATGGTGTGCTCGTCGCTTGAACACAATGCCGTTATGCGTCCGATGTATGCTTTGTCCCAAAAGGGAGCAGACATACGTGTAGCGGATGTTTCCTTTGAAAACGAGGAGGAGACCCTTTCGTCCTTTGAAAGACTGGTCGACCAAAACACCTCGCTTGTTGTTTGTACACATGCTTCCAATGTTTGCGGTTTTATTCTTCCGATAGAAAAGCTCGGTAAGCTGTGCCGTAAAAAGAAGGTGCCGTTTTGCGTAGATGCAGCGCAAAGCGCCGGCATACTTGATGTTAATATGCAGAAAATGAAGATTGATTTTTTGTGCATTCCCGGACACAAGGGGCTTTACGGCCCGATGGGAGTGGGCCTTATGCTGTGCGGAGGAGATATAAAAAACACCGTTATAGAGGGCGGAACGGGGAACATGTCGCTGAGTTTTTTGCAGCCCGATTCATTACCCGAGCGTTTTGAAAGCGGAACCTTGAATGTGCCCGGAATAGTCGGGCTCTCCGGCGGTATGGATTTTGTTTTAAAGCACAGGGCGGACATTTATCCGCGCGAGCATAGGTTGATGAGGATGTGCTATAACGGACTGTCTGCTATGGGTAATGTAAGGCTGTATACCGACGGCTTTGATGAGCGGTATGTTCCGCTTATAAGCTTTAATATAAAGGGCATGCAGGCGGAAAAAACGGCGTACCGCCTCGGCGAGCGCGGCATATGCGTTCGCGCCGGACTTCATTGTGCGCCGAGCGCCCACCGTGTAATCGGAAGTATCGACAGCGGTACGGTGCGCGTTTGTCCGTCGGCATTTACAAAAACGTCGGATATATCATCGTTTTTACGCGCGGTAAATGCAATTGCATCAGGCCGTTAAAGCAGACACGGGCAAGATTGATAAACCGTCTCGAAGTGCGCGGATTTTGCCGTTTTACGGAGGTATCGTTAATTCGGGCCGGAGCTTTTATAAATACAACCGGTAAACAGCGTGATTTTCGGGATTATTGCTATTTACCGGTTTGTTTTTTGCTTTTATTTAAAGGTAATCTTTTTCATCTGGTACTTGCGGCTTTTGGCGGATTATGTTATAATAATCAATCATAAATGTACCCTTTGGAGGAATTTGCAGTGGGACTGAGCATAGCTGAAAAAATAATTAAAACCCACCTTGTGTCGGGAGAAATGACACCGGGCAGCGACATAGGCCTGAGAATAGATCAGACCCTGACCCAGGATGCGACCGGAACCATGGCGTATCTTGAGTTTGAGGCCATGGGTGTACCGAGGGTCAAAACCGAACGCTCGGTGGCCTATATCGACCATAATACGCTGCAAAACGGCTTTGAAAATGCCGACGATCACCGCTTTATACGTACGGTTGCAAAAAAGCACGGAATATATTTTTCGCGTCCGGGCAACGGAATATGCCATCAGGTTCATCTCGAGCGTTTTTCGGTTCCGGGCAAGACCCTTATCGGATCGGACAGCCATACTCCCACCTGCGGCGGTATAGGCATGCTCGCCATGGGTTCGGGCGGAATGGATGTTGCGGTTGCAATGGGCGGCGGAGAATATCATATAAATATGCCCGAAATAGTAAAGATTGAGCTTAAAGGAAAGCTTAAACCTTACGTTTCGGCAAAGGATATAATCCTTGAGGTTTTAAGACGTCTTTCGGTAAAGGGCGGCGTCGGTAAAATAATAGAGTATTCGGGCGAGGGCGTTGCAACCTTAAGCGTTCCCGAACGTGCTACCATAACCAACATGGGTGCCGAGCTCGGAGCGACTACCTCGATATTCCCCTCCGATGAGGTAACCCGTGCGTTTTTGAAGGCACAGGGAAGAGAAGAGGTTTTTACTCCGCTGTCGTCGGATGCCGACGCGCATTATTCCAAGGTCGTGGAGATAGACCTCGGCGAGCTTATCCCCATGGCGGCGTGTCCCCATTCTCCCGACAATGTAAAAACCATAGCCGAGATAGGCTTTTTAAAGGTTGATCAGGTATGTATCGGATCGTGCACCAATTCATCACTTATGGATATGATGAAGGTTGCCAAGATCTTAAAGGGAAAAACGGTTGATCCGAGCGTCAGCCTTACGATTTCGCCCGGCTCCAAGCAGGTTTTCAATATGATGGCGCAAAACGGCGCATTGTCTGATATAATTGAGTCCGGCGCCCGTATTCTCGAGTGCGCATGCGGCCCGTGCATAGGAATGGGACAGTCGCCGAATTCCGGCGGTGTATCGCTTCGCACCTTTAACCGTAATTTCGAAGGGCGTTCCGGAACGGCCGACGGTCAGGTTTATCTTGTAAGTCCCGAAACGGCGGCGGCGTCGGCCCTTTGCGGATATCTTACCGATCCGAGGAGCCTTGGGGGAGACATCTCGGTCGAAATGCCCGAGAGCTTTACGGTAAACGATAATATGATTGATCCTCCGGCATCGGAGAGCGAAGCCGACAAGGTAGAGGTCTTAAAGGGACCGAATATAAAGGATTGCCCCCGTGCCGACGAGCTGGCCGATACTTTAAGCTACAAGGCGGTTTTAAAGGTCGGTGACAATATAACCACTGACCATATAATGCCGGCAGGCGCGAAAATTTTGCCGTATCGCTCAAATATTCCTCATCTTTCGCAGTTTTGCTTTGCGGTGTGCGATAAGGAGTTCCCCGAGCGCTGCAAGAGTCTCGGCGGCGGCTTCATAATCGGAGGCGCCAACTACGGTCAGGGCTCCTCGCGCGAGCATGCGGCGCTGGTTCCCCTTTATCTCGGAATAAAGTGCGTTATAGTAAAATCGTTTGCCCGTATACATATGGCAAACCTTATAAATGCAGGAATACTTCCCCTTACGTTCGAAAACGAGGCCGATTACGACCTTATAAACGAGGGCGACGAGCTTGTGCTTGAAAATGTAAGAGAAGCCGTCTTAAAATCCGGTAAAATTGTCCTTACGGACAAGACAACCGGAAAGCAGATCCCGCTTTGCATGAATTTTTCGGTAAGACAAAGAGAAATGCTTTTGGCCGGCGGACTGCTCCGCATGACGGCGAAGAATTCCTGAGATAAAATAAGAATTAAATGCCACTGGGTTTAATCGAAAGGGTGTATAAAAATGAATGAACAGCAAATTAGGGACGCCGTTGGCAAGTTTGAAGAGCTTGTCCGCTCGCAGATTGAGCGCTCCGACCGCATAAAGGCGCAAAAGGATTTTGTGGATTACGACAATCTCGATAAAATAATAATCGGCGTTTGCGGCGGCGACGGAATAGGCCCCATTATAACCAAGGAATCGGCAAGGGTTTTAAAATTTTTGCTTGATGACGAGGTAAAGGCCGGAAAAATTGAATTCCGCGATATAGACGGTCTTACAATTGAAAACCGTGCGGCGGCCGGCAAGGCCATTCCGGATGACGTTTTAGCCGAGCTTAAAGCCTGCCATGTTATACTTAAAGGACCTACAACAACACCGCGTGCCGGCGACAAATGGCCGAATATCGAAAGCGCAAACGTTGCAATGCGTAAGGAGCTTGACCTTTTTGCCAATGTCCGCCCGGTAAAGATCCCCGAGCAGGGAATAGACTGGACCTTCTTCAGAGAGAACACCGAAGGCTCATATACCCTCGGCTCAAAGGGAATAAACGTAACCGACGACGTGGCCTTCGACTTTACGGTTGCAACCACCGAGGGAACCGAGCGTATAGCAAGGCTCGCTTACGAATATGCCCGTAAAAACAAAAAGGATCGTGTTTCTATAATAACCAAGGCCAATGTCATAAAGACCACCGACGGCAAGTTCTTAAAGCTCTGCAAGGCCATAGGCGAGGAGTATCCGGAGATCGTTACCGACGACTGGTACATTGACATAACCACCGCAAAGCTGGTTGACGAAAAGCGCCGCAGGGATTTCAAGGTCTTTGTTCTGCCGAACCTTTACGGCGATATAATTACCGATGAGGCGGCCGAGTTCCAGGGCGGAGTAGGCACTGCCGGCAGCGGAAACATCGGCAAGCGCTATGCCATGTTTGAGGCTATACACGGTTCCGCTCCCCGTATGATCGACGAGGGCAGAGGGAAATTCGCCGATCCGTGCTCCATGCTCAGGGCGTCGGTCATGCTTTTGTCGCACATAGGCCGTCAGGAAAAGGCCGATCTGCTTGAAAAGGCCCTTGATATATGCATGATAAGCGAGAAAAAGCTTACAATAACCGGACGTGATACCGGCTGCACCTGTGAAGAATTCGGCGATTATGTAATGGAGACCATTACCATCGGTTAAAAAGGGTAAACACGCCTGACAGCATGTCTTTCCGGTGTTTTTCGCCCTTTTCGCCTTGGCGGGCTTGCTGTATTGTCAAGGGGCTTGACGTCATATGGGCGTATTTTGGCCCGTCAAAACCGTGTCTGCCCTTGTCAATCGATGGTAAGAATCTCGGATAAAAATATTCAAAGCAGTTTTTACTTTGGAGCGATTCCGTATGAAAAGTAATTGCATACCTATTTCGGTTATGAAGCGTATGCCGAAATACTACCGTTTTTTAGAGGAGCTTTCCGATGTGGGCGTTCGGCGCATATCGTCGCGCGAGCTGTCGGAAAAAACCGGCTTTACGGCATCGCAGATACGTCAGGATTTAAGCGCGCTGGGCGGCTTCGGTCAGCAGGGCTACGGTTATAATGTGGATCTGCTGAAGGGGAAAATCGGGCATGTGCTCGGTCTTGAAAAGAAATATCCGGCAATACTTATAGGGGCCGGGAGCATGGGCCGGGCCGTTGCGGAAAACGTGAATTTTGAAAGGCGCGGGTTTTCGCTTATAGGGGTGTTCGATTCGAATCAGGCGGTTGCCGGACGTATGGTCGGCGGTCTGCCCGTAAGGCATATTGACACGCTTGACGATTTTTGCCGGGAGAATTTTCCCGAAGCGGCGGTGCTGTGCCTGTCTCCGGAGGCGGCAAGAAATACGGTTATATCCCTTAAAAAGCTCGGAGTTAAGGCCTTTTGGAATTTAAGCGGATGTGAGATTATTTCGCCGGACAGCTCGGTGAAGATTGAAAATGTCCATCTTGGTGACAGTCTTATGGCGCTTTGCAGTAAGATGAATCCGCTTGCGGAGAATGAGGATTTTATTGACGGAGGTGACACCGAAGAATGAAAAAAATTTTTGATTCCGGTGTACTGCATTTGCTCCCCACAGCCGACGGATTTATATTTGTCGCCTTTCAGGGCGAATATGCCGACAGGGCAATAGTTGTATACAGAAAGTACGACGCCGCGACGGGAACGATAGAGCCGATAACCAGGAACGTATATCTGCTCTCAAAATTCGGCAACGGATTTGAGCAGTTTGAAAGCTCGCCGTCGGAATTTCTTAATACCCGTACCGAGGCCCTTCACGATCACCGTACGCTGGTGCTCCATCCGTCGGGCGAGGCGAGCATTCTTAATATCAACGGAGTTCAGTGCTGGAGCGGCAAAATGCTCTACCGCGGACACGGGCCCTCATCGGCGGCCATGACCGACAAGGGGCTTTGGGTGTCTTATCCGGCCGGGAATGCCATCGTGAGGTATTCGCTTCGTAATATGCGCGAGGATTTGCGTGTTGGCAGCGAACATTCAGATGTACTTAAATCTCCCGAGTACCTTTTTCGTGCGGCAACCGGCAAAATGCTTGTTTGTACGGGCGAAAACCGTAAGATCTTAAGCGTTAATCTCGACAGCTATGTAATAGACGAATATATGAGCTTTAACGAGCCGGTGCGCCAGTACACGCGCATAGGTCACGATGAAGTTGTGCTGCTCGATTCGGGAATATACATGCTTTGATCGGGCAAGAAAATTGATATAAAAAGCAAACCCTTCCGTAATTTTATTTTTTACGGAAGGGTTTTACCTTATTTAATTTCTGTTGAAAATGCTTTTGCCTTAATAATTGAGGTTTAAGCGAAACCGCAAAATCACACAAAAGCCGTTTTAAAAATTACAGGTTAATTTCGGCCGATGCAATCTTCTTTTCAGCCGATATGTATGGCAGCACATCGTTCTTTATAAACCTTTCGGTTTGCTCGGCGCTGCAGCCGATATAAAGCGAGGGGTGCATAAGCTCGGCAATTTCGTCGTGCGAGAGTCCGAAGGAGCTGTCGGCACATATTCTGTCAATAAGATCGTTTTGCTTGCCATCTTTTTTTACCTTTTCGCCGGCGAGCATTGAATATTCGCGGATCTTCTTGTGAAGCTCCTGACGGTCGCCGCCCTTTTTAACGGCGCGCATCATTATATTTTCGCTGGCCATAAAGGGCAGCTCTTCCATTATGCGCTTTTCAACAATTTTTTCGTTGACCACCAGTCCGTCGCACACATTGAGAAGAAGATTGAGTACGGAGTCGGCGGCAAGAAAGCCTTCGGCGACCGAAATACGCTTGTTGGCCGAGTCGTCGAGAGTTCTCTCAAAAAACTGGGTTGATGCGGTCAGTGCCGGGTTCAGCGCGTCAACCATTAAGTACCTCGAAAGGGCGCAAATGCGCTCGCACCGCATGGGGTTGCGCTTGTACGGCATGGCCGAGGAGCCTATCTGGTTTTTCTCGAACGGCTCTTCTATCTCCTTAAAGCACTGCAAAAATCTTATATCATCGGCAAATTTATAGGCCGATTGAGCAAGTCCGGAAAGTGAAGACAAAACCATATAGTCGACCTTTCGCGAATAGGTCTGTCCCGATACCGGCACGGTTGCCTCAAAGCCCATGTCGTGCGCTATGAGATGCTCCATTTTTTCGATTTTTTTGATGTCTCCGTCAAACAGCTCAAGAAAGCTCGCCTGTGTTCCGGTAGTTCCCTTAGATCCGAGCAGTTTGAGCGAATCGATCCGGCGGTTAATTTCCTCAAAATCCATTAAGAATTCGTTTATCCACAGGGTCGCACGTTTGCCCACCGTTGTCGGCTGGGCCGGCTGTAAGTGGGTGTAGCCGAGACAGGGAAGATCCTTATATTTGAGCGCGAAATCGCTTAAAAGCAAAATTACGCCGGCAAGCTTTTCGTGTACAAGGCGCAATGCATCGCGCATTATGACCACGTCGGTGTTGTCTCCTACATAGCAGGAGGTGGCTCCGAGATGAATTATCGGCTTTGCCTTCGGGCACTGTACACCGTAGGCGTAAACGTGGGACATAACATCGTGTCTGACTTCCCTTTCGCGAGCCTCGGCGACGTCGAAATTGATATCCTCGGCATGCGCTTCAAGCTCGGCTATCTGCTCGTCGCTTATGTTGAGTCCGAGCTTTTTTTCGGCCTTTGCAAGGGATATCCAAAGCCGTCTCCATGTTTTAAATTTTTTGTCGGCTGAGAATATGTACTGCATTTCGCGGCTGGCATAACGTGTGCAAAACGGGCTTTCGTAAGAATCTCTTGACATTTTTTTTAAATCCTGTTCCTTTCACGGCAGATTAATGGAAATGAAAAACGGCTCAGACTTCTGGCTCTGAATTTAAGATATACTCGTATAATCGCGGCGAAAAACGTTTATTTTTCGCCTTTGCTTTTAATCAGCTTTTCGCAGGCGGCAAGTTGTATTGCTATACAAAGCAGCTCTACGGCGTCTTTGAGCTCCGACTCCAAGGGAAATGACGGGGCTATTCTAATATTCTCGTCGTTAGGATCGTGTCCGTACGGGAAGGCCGAACCAGCCGGGGTCAGCGTTACGCCGGCATCCGAGCACAGCTCCTGAACGCGCTTTGCGCATCCGGGCATTACATCAAGGCTTATAAAGTAGCCGCCGTTGGGTGTGGTCCAGCGTGCAATCTCCTTGCCGGCAAGCTCTTTATCAAATGCGTTTAAGACAATTTCGAATTTCGGCTTGATTTTGGCGGCGTGCTGTCTCATTCTCAGCTTCATTCCGTCAAGATCGACAAAGTATTTAAGGTGTCTTAACTGGTTTATTTTATCCGGCCCTATCGTCTGTACCGCAATTCTTTTCTCGATAAGTGAAATATTAAAATCGGAGGCTGCAAGTGCGGCGACGCCGCTGCCCGGAAAGGTTATTTTTGAAGTTGAGGTAAAGGAGAGCACTATGTCTTCGTTTCCGGATTTTCTGCAAGCGTCAAATATGTTGTAAAGCCGGTCGCTGGTGTCGTTAAGGTCGTGTATAAAGTAGGAATTATCCCAGAAAATACGGAAATCCTTTGCGGCCGGTTTTAAAGCGGCGAACTCCTCTACAACTTCCTTACTGTAGGTGATTCCGGTGGGGTTTGAATATTTTGGAACACACCAGACGCCCTTTACTGTCGGATCGTTTTCGCAAAGGCGGCGGATTTCGTCCATATCCGGTCCGGTGGCAAGCATTTTAACGGGGATAAGCTCAAAACCGAAGTATTCGGTCACGGCGAAATGGCGATCATATCCCGGGCAGGGGCACAAAAACTTGCGGTTTTTAACCTCGCACCATGGTCCTTCGCCGAAGCCGTGGGTCATGCCCTGGGATATGCAATCGTACATCATGTTAAGCGAGGAGTTGCCCCCGACAATGACGTTTTTGGCCTGAACCCCGAAAACCTCGGCAAAAAGCTGCCTTATTTCGTTTATTCCGAGGGGGATGCCGTAGTTTCGGCAATCCACCCCTGCCGGGGTTTTGTAATCGTCCTTGCCGAGCACGTCCAGAATATCGCTGACCATGTCAAGCTGTTCGGTTGCCGGCTTTCCGCGCGACATATCGAGCTTTAAGCCGCGGTCCTTAAAATCATTGTATTTTTTTTCGAGCTCAGCCTTTATCCTTGTGAGCCGTTCGGTGTCCATCCGGGAAAATTCCATAATATAAAAACCTTCTTGAAATTACTTTGTAAAGCGACATAATCACTGTTGCAACGTAGTTGAAAACGGGAAAGCCTGTTTTGCCGGGAGCTTATTATCCGCTGCAAAAATTGCGCTGCAACAGCTGTGTAATAACGCTTGGGAGACGAATCGGAATTTAGAATTCGGCGCTGCCGGTCGTGCGCGGGAAGGGAAGAACGTCGCGGATGTTCGGTACGGCAGTGAGGTACATTATTATGCGCTCAAAGCCGAGACCGTAGCCGGCATGCTTGGTGCCGCCGTAGCGGCGAAGATCAAGATACCACCAATAATCCTTCTCATCGAGACCGAGCTCCTTCATGCGCTGCTCAAGAAGATCAAGGCGCTCTTCACGCTGGCTGCCGCCTATTATTTCGCCGACGCCGGGAACCAGTAAATCGGCGGCCGCGACGGTTTTATTGTCGTCGTTAAGCCGCATGTAAAACGCCTTTATCTCTTTGGGATAATCGGTTACGAAAAGCGGCTTTTTGAATACCTCTTCGGTCAGATAACGCTCATGCTCGGTCTGAAGATCGGCTCCCCAGAATACCGGATATTCGAAACGGTCCTTTACCTTTTCGAGAATTTCCACCGCCTCGGTGTAGGTAACCCGCGCAAAATCCGAGTTGCGTACATGCTCGAGACGCTCAAGCAGCGTTTTATCAAAAAAGTCATTGAAAAATTTCATTTCATCCGGGCAGACGGTAAGGACATGGTTTATTATCGCCTTTATCATTTTTTCTGCAACCTGCATATCGCCCTCAAGGTCGCAGAAGGCTATCTCCGGCTCTATCATCCAGAACTCGGCGGCGTGACGCATGGTGTAGGACTGTTCGGCCCTGAAGGTCGGTCCGAAGGTGTAGACCTTACCGAAGGCCTGAGCCATACACTCGGCGGATAACTGACCGGATACGGTCAAAGAGGTGGGACGGCCGAAAAAGTCCTTCGAAAAATCGGTGTTTCCGTTTTCGTCGAGCGGAGGATTTTTGGCGTCTAATGTGGTCACCCTGAACATCTCGCCGGCACCCTCGCAATCGCTTCCTGTGATTATCGGTGTGTGAACGTATACAAATCCTTCGTTATGGAAGAAATTATGAATTGCAAAAGCGGTCTCGGAGCGAACCCTGTAAAGGGCGCTGAAGGTATTTGTGCGGGGACGCAAATGGGCTATTGTGCGCAAAAACTCCATGGAATGGCGCTTTTTCTGAAGCGGATAATCGGGAGTAGACACACCTTCAACCGAAATGCTTTCGGCATGCAGCTCAAACGGCTGTTTCATGTCGGGGGTAAGAACCACCGTGCCGACTATATTAAGGGCCGAACCCACATTCAGCTTAGCTATATCTTTAAAATTATCTATCTTGCCGTCCTCAAACACTACCTGCATACATTTAAAGCAGGTGCCGTCGTTAAGCTCGATAAAGCCTATGGCCTTTGAGGAACGGATTGTCCTTGCCCAGCCGGAAACGGCAACGCTTTTTCCATCAAAGCCTTTGGGATCGGAGTACAGCGACGTAACATCCGTCTTTTGCATAAAAGATCAAACCCTTCTTTATTGTATAATATAAACACTACACCACTATTGTGATATTATATTACAAATTTGCTCACCGGACAATAGGGTTATGCAATTTTCAGTAAAAATGCTAATTTAGAGCACTATGGGGAGAAAATATGCTCAAAAATGTAGTATCAGATACAATATGGTTGATACCGGTCGTACGGCAAAATAAAATAAAACCGCCGGAACGGAGAATTTCCCGTCCGACGGCTTGTAGTTTGATTTAAAAACAGAAACTATTTTGCGCTTTTGGCCTTCTGTTTTTTAAGCTTATGCTCGCGCCATGCGGCCCAAAGCGGACTTGAAAGTACAACCGACGAATAGCAGCCGGCAACGATACCTACGGCCATCGGGAAGGCAAAGCTCATGATGGATGTAATACCGTTCATAAGTGCTACCAAACAGATTACCGCAATTGCGGCGAAGGTCGCAAGGGAGGTGTTTATGTTTCTGGTAAAGCACTGGTTTACACTGTCGTTTACTATTTCGGATACGCTCTTGGTGTTGCCGAAAAGTCTTTCGTTTTCCCTTATGCGGTCGTATATAACAATGGTGTCGTTAAGCGAATATCCGAGAAGCGTAAGCACGACGGCTATGAAGTTTTCGTCCAAAGGTATACGGAATACAACGTACACAAAGTAGGCGATAAGAACGTCGTGTAAAAGGGCGAGCATTGCAAATACGGCCGCCGACACGCCGCCTATCTTGCGGAAGCGTATTCCGACGTAAACCGTTACAAATACGGCGCCGAGAATTATTGCGAATATGCACTTTATAAAGAAGCCCTTACCGATTAGACCGTTTACGCTGTTTTCTCTTAAGGTCTCAATGCCGTTTTCGACCGATTCGGAAAGTGCGGCCGTCGATTCCTTCTCCTGTACGGCGGCGGTTATGTCGGCTATTTTATCGCCGAAAGCGACGGCGGTGTTATTCGGGACTATCTTTAAAACGGTGCCGTCGAGCGCTACGGTGACATCTATGTCGGTTTTGTCGGCTATGGTGGTGCTGAGTCCGGTGGTATCAAAGCCGTCAGCTACGTTGTAGACAAGCCTTGTGCCGTATTTTTCGATTATCGCATCATGGATAAGCCCCATCATGTCGGTGGTAGCACCCGAGTAAACAAGCTTTACGCCGCTTGATGAAAACGAGCTGTTGATTCTTGTGGTAAGAGCGGAGATGTTTTCACCGGTTACCTTACCAGACGGAACAACCGTAAATTGCGAGTCGGTTTTGGTGATTGTAACGTCCTCGCCGAGTACGTCGTTTACGACCGTTTTAATGTTTTCTTCGGATATGTCTCCGGTGAAGGAGTAGACATATTTATTCTCAAGCTCGCCGGTGTAGCTTACCGTGAACTGCTTGGTCTCTCCCGATATGTCGCTTGTGAGGGCGACCTCGCAGTTCTGCTCGACCACGTCGTCTACGGTTTTCTTAACATCATCGGCGTTCATCTCGCCGGTGTATGAGTATGCGAGAAGGGTTCCGCCTTTGAATTCGATGTCAAACTGGGTACCGAATATTATGTTGAAGATAAGACCGGTAAGCAAAAAAGCGCCGGCGATGATAAGAAAAATCTTTCTGTTTCCGATAAAATCGAAATACTTTTTGGTCTTAGGCATTTTTTACACCTCCGTAAAGCCGGGGATTGCGGAGCCCCTTGAATTTTGAAAGGCCTTTAAGCATTATCTTGGAGGCGGTAACACCCATAACAAAGTTGAAGATAACACCTATTAAAAGGGTGAAGCCGAAGGAATAAATGGAGCCCGTTATGGTGTTTGCTATATGCAGCGAGGGGATAAGTCCTACGGTGTGGTTGTAAAGCCACATAAAGGGATAAAGTACCTTGGACCAGATTCCGTTGTAAGGACCGAACACGCCCATGAGCATTATTGAAACTATTATAACGGTGACGTTTCCGTCGAATATCGCGGAGAAGCTCTCGCTTGATCCTGCTGCAACGGCGCCGTCGACCGTTTTTCCGGCGCGGATACCCTCTTTTATACGCTCGGAGGTTATAACATTGGCGTCAACGCCCATTCCTATCGAGAGTATAATGCCGGCGATTCCCGGGATGGTGAGGGTAAAGCTCGGAATACCGGGAAAAAATCCGCTTGTGCATGCGAGCATACCGGCAATCTGTCCGAGCAGCGATATGCATGCGACAAATCCGGGCAGACGGTAAATGACCAGCATAAGTATGAATATAATGCAGGTTGCGAGTATTCCGGCGTAAAGCATAACGTCAAGCGACTGCTCGCCGAGGGTCGGAGCTATTGTACTTATGCTGTCATTTGCGCTCAGCGCAAAGGGGAGAGAACCGGCATTTATCTTGTCGGCCAAATCCTGTGTTGCTTCGGCGCTTTCCATGCCGGTTATCGAGGCGACACCGTCGGTGATGGTCGTCTGGACCGTCGGCGCCGAAAGCATGGTGGAATCCATCCAGATGGAAATTTGTTTTTGGAGCATTTCGGCGGTTGCTACCGCAAATTTCGATTTACCCTGTTCGGTAAGGGTAAGTCTTACCGCATAACCTTCTTTTTCGGAATAAACCGCCTCGGCGCTTTCGACATCGGCGGCGCCCTGCAGAATTATCGTGTCTGATGTCGGTGTTTCGGTGCCCTTGCTGAATATTACCTGTGCGGTCTCGCCCAGCTCGGCAACGGCGGCTTTGGGATCATAATCTTCTTCATCCGATTGCCAGGGAAAACGAACTATTATCTGTTTTGCTTCGTTATCCGTGTAGACCTCGGAATCGGTTATGTTCTTGTTGACAAGACGGGTGTTAATTATGGTTTCGGCCGCTTCCATTTCCTCGGGGGTAATAGCGGCGAACTCTTCGTCTGACACGTCGGGGGTGAATATGGCTTCAACACCGCCCTGAATGTCAATACCCCATCTTATGTCGCCCGCGCCCTTTATAAAGGCTTGCTTAAAATCGCCGTAATAGTTGCCTATGCCGAAGAACGACAGATAAGCAAACGCGACTATAAGCAGGGCAACAATGAAAAATGCGGTTTTACCGGAACGCTTCATTGGCTTGTCCTCCATTAATAAAAAATATCGGCGCCGGTGGCCGTAAAGAACTTGCCGCCGCGCTCGATAAGTGTCATCCCTACAAGGTACAACACTTTTTAGGTACAACACAAGTGCAGTATATACAAAAACTGCAATTGCACTCGTAAGGAATATTATATGTTTTTACACCACAAAAGTCAATACCAAAACTGTCGATATGTGAATTTTACTCAAAGAAATGGCTTTTATTTGTAAAAAACTGATTTTGTGTCGTGCGGTGCTTAAGAAAAAATAAAGCCGAACCGAGAAAAGCTTTTGCTTTCCCGGTCCGGCTGCCGATGAAAAATCGGTAAAACTATTGGTTTGAGCCTTGGATTTATTCCTTGGGTACCTTTTCCCAATCCTTGAGGAAGCCTTCGACCGCTCTCTGGCTGTTGGGGTTGGTAGCCATCTGCATGATTACCTTAAAGGGCATGGTCGCAATGTCAACACCCATCTTGGCAAGGGAGTTTACATGCACCGGATGTCTTACCGAAGCGGCGACGATCTTGGTGTCGATGCCCTGAGCATCGAATATATCGCGGATCTCCTGGCAAAGGCAGAGTCCGTCCTCGCCGATATCGTCAAGACGGCCGACAAAGGGAGCAACATAGGAAGCACCGGCATTGGCCGAAAGAATAGCCTGAGAAGCCGAAAAAACAACCGTGTTGCAGACCGTTATACCCTCGCTCGAAAGGGTCTTTACGGCTTTGAGTCCCTCGGGGATCATCGGGATTTTAACAACTATGTTCTTGCTCTTTTTAGCAAGCCTGCGGCCTTCTTCTATCATGCCTTCGGCGTCAACGCTGAGTACCTCGGCAAAAACCGGTCCGTCAACGATTATCGAGGTGATCTCGTTGAGAAGGTCCTCGAATTTTCTGTTTTCGCGGGAAATAATGCTGGGGTTGGTGGTAACGCCCGAGATGGCACCCATATCGTAGGCTTTTTTAATGTCTTCGATATGTGCGCTGTCCAAAAAGATTTTCATTTGTCTTTCCTCCAAAAATACTCTGTTTATATTCAACACCGGCACGAAAATAAGCGCTTTTACTTAATTGCTAATTGCGGTCATGCCGGCTCAAAATATACCTGAAAATGCTTTAAAGCTTAACCGTTTCAGATGCTCTTTGCATGGGAAAGCAGATAATTCTCCGCCTCAAGCGACCACAGTCCGTTGGTCTTTGCGACAATGTCCGCAAGATCCTTGAACATGGGATCGGTCTTGCCGAGCTCGGCAAAATCGTCGATGGCGGTAAGGGGCATTGAAATGTGGGTATAGATAAGCTTTTTGCCGCCGGGGATCTTGGGCAGGTTCAAAATGGTGTTGACCGCGCTGTCAAGGCCGCCGACATGGGTTACCATCGAAGCGGGATTTACCCTGCCGGAGCTCATCAGCGACAAGGCCTCGTAAAGGTCGTCGAGGTTGCTGCCCGAATTGCCGGCGATGTGGGTGTTATCATAGTGAACATTGTAATAGTTGAATTCGGCCGAGAAGGCTGTGTTGGTAGGACCGGCAAAGAAGTTGAGGCATCCGTCGTGACCGAGAATGGCGCTCGCCTGCTCTACAACGGGCTTTACGGGAGCGTAAACAAATACGTCGTCAAAGCCCTTGCCGTCGGTAAGATCGCGCAATGCCTTTACCGGATCGTCACATTTACCGGTGTTTACATAGTGAAGATCAACGCCGAATTTCTTTGCGTCCTCCGGAGAATAGATTTTTGCCGCACGGGCAAGCCTTGTATCGTCAACGTCGGTTATAACCAGCATCGAGGGATGGCGGTCGCAATGAATAGCGTAGTCGATAGCGCCGAGTCCCATTGGGCCGGCACCGGCCAGAATGGCCATCTTACCGCCCATTTTTATGCCCATTTCATGAACGTATTTGCCGGGAACGGTGTGATAGCTTGTATGTGCGCCGCCGATGTTGCAGGCCATCGGCTCGGAGAGAGAGCCGTAGAAGAATGCGTCTCCGGTGTATTTAAGCAGGCAGCCGAAGTCAATGACCTCGCGCGGAACAATAACATATGTTGCATCGCCGCCGATGTATTTAAAGGAGTAGCCGACGGCCTTGTAGATATCGCTGGGGTCGTTAAGAGCCGGCTGAATGGAAACGCGCTCGCCCTTTTTATATTTGTCGGCCCAGACCGAGCCGACCTCTACTATCTCGCCGCAGAATTCGTGACCTATAATGGTTGGATTTTCGGCAACGTCGTTCGGAATTCTCTTGTGCTTGGCGCCCTGAATTGCAGCCTTATAAGAGGACATACAAACGCTGTCAGATATTACCTTCAGCAGCACTTCGTCATCCTTAAGGACAGGCAATTCAAACTCTTCCAGACGAAGGTCGTTTTCGCCGTAAATACGTACCGCTTTTGTTTTCATGATTATTTTCCTTTCCGCTTTAGTATTCGGGCGTTGCAGCCCGGACAGGCATAAAAAATTAACAAGATAAATTATTTGCGGCCGGGGGAGCAAGGTTTTCGGCGGAGTTTATTTTTTCGCTTACCGCCCGGCTTTTTGAGGTAATAATATTAAAACTGCATCCGCCGCCGTTTATTATACAATAAGTCTTTTAAAAAGTAAACATTTTCAAACACTGCGAAATGTTACTTTTCGCTATTTTTTCTTGGCAAAGGAATCTTTAAGAGCTACCGTGCGGTTGAAAACCATGTTTTCGGGGGTCGATTCCTTGTCGACGCAAAAATACCCCTGGCGCATAAACTGGAAGGAATCGTACGGCTTTGCACCGGCGACGGTCGCGTCTATGCGGCAGCCCTCAAGCTTTACTACCGATTCGGGATTGATATTCTCGGTAAAGCTTTCGACCGATGATTCGTCCGACGGGTTTTCGACCAGGAAAAGACGGTCGTAAAGATTTACCGAGACCTCCTTCGAATCGGCGCAATTTACCCAGTGGATAGTGCCCTTGACCTTACGGCCGTCGGGGGATTCGCCGCCGCGGCTTTCGGGATCGTAGGTGCAGTGGACCTCGGTTATATTCCCCTCGCCGTCGCGCACAACACCGGCATATTTAACAAAATAGGCGCCCTTTAAACGAACCTCCTTTTCGGGGCAAAGACGGAAAAAGCCCTTAGGAGGATCAAGAGAAAAGTCGGTCTCCTCAATGAATATTTCGCGCGAGAAGGTAACCGATCTTGTTCCGAGCTCCGGCTTTTGCGGATTGATTTCGACCTCGATTTTTTCGGTCTTTCCCTCGGGGTAATTGTCGATAATCACCTTTAACGGACGGAGCACCGCCATTGTGCGCTGTGCGTTCTCGTTTAAATCGTCCCTTATGCAGGATTCGAGCAGGGCAAGATCTATTACGGAATTTGCCTTTGATACGCCTATTCTGTCAACGAATTCACGTATTGCACGGGGAGTGTATCCGCGGCGTCTTAATCCGCAAAGGGTCGCCATTCGCGGATCGTCCCAGCCGCTGACGATGCCCTCATTAACAAGCTTTAAGCATTTTCTTTTGCTTGTTAAGGTGTAATTAAGGTTCATTCTGGCGAATTCGATCTGCCTGGGAGGCTCTTTAAAGCCGAGTGTTTTAAGCGACCAGTCATACAGCGGACGGTGGTTTTCGAACTCGAGCGAGCAAAGCGAGTGGGTTACGTGTTCGGCATAATCCGAAAGGGGATGGGCAAAGTCGTACATGGGATATACACACCATTTATCCCCCGTGCGGTGATGATGTGCCTTTAAAACCCTGTATATTACCGGATCCCTCATGTTGAGATTCGGCGAGGACATGTCGATCTTTGCACGCAACACCTTTTGGCCGGTTTCGAATTCGCCGGCGGTCATACGGCGGAAAAGATCGAGATTTTCTTCAACCGAACGGTTGCGGTAAGGACTTTCCTTTCCGGGCTCGGTGAGGGTTCCTCTGTATTCCCTTATTTCATCGGCCGAAAGGTCGCAAACATAGGCTTTTCCCATTTCGATGAGCTTTATTGCGCATTCGTAAATGAAATCAAAGTAATCCGAGGCAAAATACACGTGATCCCAGTGGAATCCGAGCCATTTTATATCCTCTTCAATGGCGTCGACGTATTCGACGTCCTCCTTTGTCGGATTGGTGTCGTCAAAGCGTAAATTGCAGGTACCGCCGTATTTTTCGGCCGTTCCGAAATCTATGCATATTGCCTTGGCATGTCCTATATGGAGGTAGCCGTTCGGTTCGGGCGGGAAACGCGTCTGCACGCGGTTGTAGACCCCCTCGCGTAAATCCTCATCAATAAAATCGCATATAAAATTTGAAGTCAGAGAGCTTTTTTCTTCCATGTTTTCTCGTCCTTTCCTTATAATCCTTCGCTTGCCGACGATAAGCGCCTTTGCACTTCGTCACTGCCGAGCAGCTTCATTATCGAGCACAGATCCGGGGTGTTTCTTCGTCCGGTTATCGCTACTCTTATTACCGAGCTTACGTCTCCGACATGGCCCTTAAAGCTGTCGGGAGAGGCCTTATATGCCTTTACATCGGGCGAAAAACCGAGCCCCTCGCAAATGCTTTTAACCCCTTCGAACCATTTATCCCGGTCGTCATCGGGGGAATATACTCCGGCATATGCCTTGAGTATTGCCTTTATGTCGGATTTATCAATGCTTTCCGGATAATCGAATCTTTCCGGAGAAAAGAAAAAGTATTCGGTGTAATTTACGGCGTCGCTCCATTTCGCCATGTCCTTCCTCGGCTTTGCTCCTCCGCGGTCGATAGCGAATATCGCCTTTGAAAATTCGGGATTGCGTGTTATAAGCGAGTAAAACTCAGGATTATACTTTTCGGCCCATGAGCAGATTTTTGAGTAGACCTCATCGCAGGACATGCCCGAAATGATATTTTTGCTGACATCCTCAAATTTTACAAGGTCAAAAAGCGCGCCCGACGGCGACATTTTTTTTAACGAGAAGGGAAACAGCGAGCTGTCGGCTGTTTTATTGGCTCTTCGCCAGTCCTCAAAGTTCGAATTGGCAAGGGTCAGCAAGTATTCGCGCACCGATTCGGCCGGATATCCCTGCTCAAAATAATAGGTGACCGCCGCTTCGGGGTCTTTGCGTTTGGAAAGCTTGCGTTTGCCGCCGTTTTCGGTTTTCATAAGGGGGGATATGTGGGCATATTTCGGGGGTTTAAAGCCCATAAGTGAGAAAAGCTGCAAATGCAGCGGAGCGGACGATATCCATTCGTCGCCGCGAACCACAACGCTTGTGCGCATAAAATGATCGTCGACCACATGGGCGAAATGGTAGGTCGGTATGCCGTCGCTTTTTAAAAGAACGTGATCTATCGTATTCTCGGGCATTTCGATACGTCCGCGGATAACATCGTCAAAAAAGACTTTTTTCTCTTCGTTTCCGGGTGAGCGAAGCCGCAAAACGTAAGGATCGCCGTTTTTTATCCGTCTTGATATCTCATCAAGGGAAAGATTTCTGCAATGTGCAAATTCGCCGTAATAGCCGGGGGTCATTTTAAGCTCGCTTTGGCGTTCGCGGTCTGCTGCCGCCTGTTCGGCCGAGCAAAAGCAGGGGTACGCAAAGCCGTTTTCCACGAGATATTTTGCACATACATGATATATGTCGGCGCGCATGCTCTGGAAATACGGGCCGTATTCACCCTTTTCGCCGCTTGCGGTCACACCCTCGTCGATTTTCATGCCGAAGGCCTCGAGCGAGGAAAGAATGGCCTCAACGGCCCCGTCGACCTTGCGCTTTTGGTCGGTATCTTCTATTCTTAACATAAATATTCCGTCCGATGCACTTGCGGCAAGACGGCTTATATACGCCGAAAAAAGATTGCCGGTGTGCATAAAGCCGGTGGGGCTCGGTGCAAAGCGTGTGACCTTTGCGCCCTCCTTTAATTTACGGGGCGGAAAAAGCTCTTCGAGGTCGCTTACCGTGCGTTTTACATCGGGAAACAACAGCCCGGCAAGAGCAGAAAAAACGTTGTTGTCGTTCATTTTTTATTCCTTTCTGTTTGCGGCAGGCCGCATATTGACAGGTTGAAGATATTATATAAACAGGTCATATGAGAAGGCATTTCTTATCTGCATAAACATCGTTTTACGCGGTGAAACCGTACGGCTTTTATTCGACGGCGTTATCGGCGCAAAACTGCATGACCTTTTGCCTTATAAAATATCTCTCGACATATTTTGTTCCGCCGTAATACTCGGCGAGTGTTCCGCTTGTGTCGGAGATGAGCTCGCTTTCGGTCTTGTATCCGGCCGAATCCAGAAGCTGTTGTCGGAATACCGCCTGTTCCTCGGTCGATACGCTTAAGGATTCCTTAACCGCTATGGCATAAGCTATCATGTCATAGCTTAGCTCTTTATTGGCGCTTTCAACCGCCCGACGGCTTATTTCGTCCTGGGTCAGCGAAAAATAAGCGGCGTAGTTTGAGTAGTACTGTTCTTCGCGCGAGGTGTAAAGGGACAGCTCCTCGTTTGGGTAGGAATTAATTGTGCAGTTCTTTACGACCTTTTGCCAAACCTGTGACTTTTTACGGTCATTGTAGTTCTCGTCGCGCTGTTTTTGCAGCTTTTCGCGTTGTTTTTGCTCAAAGACCGAAACACCGGAGTATCCGAAGTTTTTAAATACGAATTCGTCGTCAAAATCCGGTAGTTCATTTTTGTAAACGGCGGTTATTTCAATATCGAAGGTCACAACCTTGCCCCAAAGAGAGGAGTCCGAGTAGGTTTCGGGCACGGTGACCGTAATGCTCTTTTTGTCGCCCTTTTTTAGCCCTACAAGCTCGTTTTCAAACTCGAGCAGGAATTCGCCGGTGCCGACGTTTACATACTGGTTGCCGTCGCCCTCGCTTATTACATTGCCGTCGCTTGTGGCCTTATAATAAAAGTATAACGTATCCCATTTTTCGGCGGCAAGCGGCGATTCGTATGACTGCTTAGCGTTTTTTATAAGAACGGAATATTTCGAACGTTCGATATCTTCGGGGGTTATCTCTTTCGGTGCTTCGAGGTCGGTTTTTATTCCCTTGTACTGCCCGAGCGTTATATGCTTTGAGGTTTCAAAAACATCGCGCACCTTTAAGCTGCCGGTATTTGCCGAGCAGGCGGCCAGAGCGGCGACCAAAATGGCGGGCAGTAATATCCCGAAAAGCAGCCTTTTAAGCCTCAAAACAAAAACCTCACTTATTAAAAAACAATTACATTCAGTATACAGCAAAACCATAGCAATTGCAAATGTTTTATTGAAAAAAACGTTAGCCGCGAACATCAAAAAACGCACAACCTTAAAAAATCCGGAATTATGTTTTAAACGACATGACACGCAAAATATTTTTCGGCAAAACAAAACCCCTGTTGGGCGGACTTAAGATAAGGATAAGTCGCCCTGTGAAAAGTCTTTAGCCCTGTTACGGCGCTAAAAACGCTCGAAATATATCTTCTTTTTTTCCGGCATTTTTTGCTTTGCCATAAGACCAAAATCCTTTTTTACAGGGTGCATGGCAGTTTTGAGCGTGATATTTTTCGTTCAGGCAAAATAACAAAATCTCGGCAATACTTTGTGTATTGCCGAGATTTTTTATGAAGTATGGACGGAAAAGATCCGCTTTAAACCGACTCATCTTTATCTTAAGTCCGCCTTTACAGGCGTTCGGCCGTCCGTAACGGGGGATTTAGTATTTGATATGAAATGGGATAAAAAGGAGTCCGGCACCGAAAACACAGAATACAAAGCCGAAAACATTTTGCGGCTTTGCGGTTTCGGGTCCATCACTCGGCAGACTGCCGGCAATGTCGACCGTAACCCGATGATTCAGGATGAAAACAGAAGGTGATCAGTCTGGCGGTATCAAACCCGTGTCATCGTTTTTTTGTCATCGGCCCAGTTCATCGGTCTTGTGGTATCAGCCCTGTGCCGCAAGGTAATCGACGTATTCCTCAAGGCACATACCGAGCTCGAGCATCTTTTTGGCGTGCTTTACACCGACGAAACGGAAATGCCACGGCTCATAGGTTATTTTGGTTATGTCCTGCTTGTCCTTCGGATAGCGCAAAACAAAACCGTAGTCGGTCGAATTTTTGGCAAGCCATTTTCCGGCCGCCGTGTTTTCGAACGAGGTCTCTACCGAGATAAAATCCACCGCAAGGCCAAGCTCGTGGTCGCTTGTATTGGGGCGCGTTACGTGCTTTGCAGCCTCGTTTTCAGCCTCCTCGCGCGAGAAGGAGGGGTTTTCGTTCAGCGCGCGGTTTACCCTGTTTTGGAACAGAGTGTTCTGGGTGTCAAAGCTGCGATATGCGGATATGGGATAAAGATTTATTCCGTCGGCCTTTGCGGCGGAAACAAGGTCGCGGTACGCCGTGTAGACCCTGGCGTCGATTTTGCGGCCCTCGGAATCTATTGTTTTAAGGGAGGTCGGACGCCATGAATCGGGCATCGAATGGTTGTAGTTTACAAGGTGAAGATACCATTCGTTGACCTCGGCGGCGCCTGAAACCGTGTAGCTTATGTAGTCGCCGTCTACCTTGCCTGAGGTCTCGCTCGAAGCCGAGTGTGCCTCGGACGGCAGGGGAGCAGAGGTTACCTTTGATGATTCTGATACCTTGCTTTCTTCGGAAGATGTTTGCGAGGACTCATCCGGTGACGATTTTTGCCCGCTTGAATCCTCCGGCTCGCTTATATCCGGTGCAGATATAACGCTGTGCTCCTCCTGCGAAGGTATTTCATCCACCGGCTTTTTGCCGGCGTTATTTATAAGTACCACAACCGTCACAAGGATCGCAATGCTCAAAATTGCAATAACGGCGTAAACCGCTATTTCAAGCTTGCGTTTCCTGAGCGGAATTTTCTTTCGGCCGTTACTCATAAAATTACCATATCCTTTCCCGGATCAAAAAAGACAATTAAAACTTAAGTTAAGGTTCAAAAACGCCTTTTTTCGGAGAATTTTTTGACAATACTGTCATTTATATGCCCGCCTTGACGGAAAAACATGGCATATCTCCCGGCGGTAATGCCGAAGGGAATTAACGCTGTTTTCCCGGCGACGGGCATTTACTGTTTTTGGGGGCTTTTATTATTATTGTGGGTTAAAAAATCGGCACATGCCCAATGCCGGGCGAAAGCTTTGCACCCTATCGGCAAAAAGCTTAAACCAACAACGCTTAACAATTCGGCCGGCGATTAGTCGGTTATAAGGCTTTCTCCGGTCATTTCGGCAGGCTTTTCGAGACCGAGGAGCTTTAACATGGTCGGAGCGATGTCGGCCAGCCGTCCTCCCGAGCGCAAGGTGCAATCCTTACCGCAAACTATAAAGGGAACGGGGTTGGTGGTGTGGGCGGTAAAGGGAGTGCCGTCGGTATCGATCATACGGTCGGCATTTCCGTGGTCGGCCGTAATAAGGGTAACGCCGCCCATTTGTGCGGTGGCGTCGACCACGCGGCCTACGCACTCGTCAACCGTCTCAACCGCCTTTATTGCAGCCTCCATTATTCCGGTGTGTCCTACCATGTCGCAGTTGGCAAAGTTGAGTATAACGGTGTCGTATTTACCGGAAAGTATCGCCTTGCAGACCGCGTCGCATACCTCATAAGCGCTCATTTCGGGCTTTAAATCAAAGGTTGCGACGTCGGGAGTGGGGATAAGTATGCGTTCCTCGCCCTCGAATTTTACCTCCTCGCCTCCGTTGAAGAAGAAGGTTACATGGGCGTATTTTGTGGTCTCGGCTATTCTCAGCTGGGTCATTCCGGCGCGGCTTACGGTCTCGCCGTAGGTCATTTTAAGCTCTTCGGGGGCAAAGGCGACCTTCACGTTCGGCATGGTGGCATCGTATTCGGTCATGCAGACGTAGAAAAGGGGAATACGTCCCTTTTTGCGCTCAAAGCCGTCAAAATTGTCGTCAACCAGAGCGCGGGTAAGCTCTCTTGCGCGGTCGGGACGGAAGTTGAAGAATATAAATGAGTCGTTTTCCCTGACCCTTGAATCGTGGGTGAAAACGGTCGGAACCAAAAATTCGTCGGTTATGAATTTACCCTCGGCATCCTTGGTGCGATAGGATTTTTTTACCGCCTCTACGGGATCGTCCGCGATAATTCCCTCGCCGAAAACTATTGCTGAATATGCCTTTTTAACACGCTCCCACTGGGTGTCGCGATCCATTCCGTAGTATCTTCCGGCAAGCGTCGCAAGGGTTCCGGTGCCGATCTCCTTTATTTTTTCAAGGCATTCGGCAACATAATTTACGCCCGATGTCGGGGAAACGTCGCGTCCGTCCAAAAGGCCGTGAATATATACCTTTTCGAGGCCGTATTTTTTAGCGAGAGTAAGAAGAGCCCAAAGGTGCGAATTGTGGGAATGCACACCTCCATCGGACAAAAGACCGCAAAGATGAAGTGCGGTGCCGTTTTTTTTGCAGTTTTCCATAGCGGCGCAAAGCACGGGATTTTCAAAAAAATCGCCGTCGCTTATTGATTTGGATATACGGGTAAGCTCCTGATAAACTATACGGCCGGCTCCGATATTGGTGTGGCCGACCTCGCTGTTGCCCATTTGTCCGTCGGGCAGACCTACGTCCATTCCGGAGGCTCCTATCTGGGTGTGGGGGCATTTTGCGAAAAGCCTGTCAAGATTGGGGGTGTTCGCCTGATAAATGGCGTTTCCTTCGGTCTCGGGAGAAATTCCGAAGCCGTCCATTATTGTAAGTACAACCGGTTTTTTACTCATAATTAAACTCATTTCCTTTCCGTTTGCAGTAAAAACTGATTTTGAAAATATATGGGATGCATTTTTGCCGTCGGGTTATAGGTCTTGCGGATTTTCAGGTGTTATAACAGAAAAATCCGGATAAACTGTAGCCGTAAATATGACCCTCCTGCATCGGGGAAGGGAAGACGGGGCGGAAAGCCTTGTTTTTTAAGCCTTTGCCGCCCCGAAAAATGATTTATTATTTAGAGGCCGCCGCGACTATTTCGGAGAAATCGGCCGCTTTAAGGGAAGCGCCGCCTATAAGCCCGCCGTCTACATTCTCCTTGCCGAGAAGCTCGGCGGCGTTTTTGGCGTTCATGGAGCCGCCGTAGAGTATAACGGCCGAATCCGCTGTTTCCTTACCGTAAAGCGAGGATACGGTCTTACGGATAACACCGCAGACCTCGTCTGCCTGCTCGGCTGTGGCCGTACGGCCGGTGCCGATAGCCCATATCGGCTCATATGCAATGATGACGTTGCCTAATTCCTCGGCGCTTACTCCGCAAAGAGCGATTTTGGTCTGCATTGCGCAAAGCTCGTCGGTGACGCCGTTCTCCCTTTGCTCAAGGCTTTCGCCTACGCAAAGTATGACCTTTAATCCGGCTTTAAGACCGGCTTTAAGACGGGCCGATACGGTAGCGTCGGTGTCGCCGAAGTAGGTTCTCCTCTCGCTGTGTCCTACTATGACATAAGGAACCTTCATGGCAGCGAGCATGTCGGCCGAGATTTCTCCCGTGAACGCGCCGCTTTTTTCAAAGTGGCAGTTTTGTGCGCCGACGGCAATATTTGAGCCGTCGCAAACCGACTGAGCCGCCGCAATGTCCACAAAGGGAACGCAAAGCGCAACGTCGCAATCGGCGTTTGCCACAAGGGGAAGCATTTCCTTTATAAGGGCTTCGGTCTCGGCCGGAGTCTTGTTCATTTTCCAGTTGCCCGCAATAAGCGGACGGCGAAGCTGTTTGTTCATTTTTATTACTCCTTGTCGTTAAGGGCGGCAATTCCGGGGAGCACTTTGCCCTCAAGGAACTCGAGCGACGCGCCGCCGCCGGTGGAGATATGGGTCATCTTATCGGCAAAGCCGAGCTTTTCAACCGCTGCAGCAGAGTCGCCGCCGCCGATTATCGAGATTGCACCCGATTCGGCAACCGCCTTTGCAACGGCAGTGGTACCCGAGGCAAAGCGATCCCATTCGGAAACGCCCATAGGTCCGTTCCAGACAACCGTTCCGGCGCCCTTTAATGCGTCGGCGAAAAGAACCTCGGACTTGGGTCCGATGTCAAGTCCCATGTATCCCTTTGGCACTCCGTCTTCCTGAACGGCGATTTTTATGTCGCAGTCGGGAGCGTAGCGGTCGCCGCAGCGGCTGTCGACCGGAAGCAGGAAGCGTACGCCCTTTTCCTTGGCCGATTTAAGAATGTCGAGAGCAAGATCAAACTTGTCCTTTTCACAGATCGAATCGCCTATGAATTCGCCCTGAGCGGCCTTGAAGGTGTAGGCCATTCCGCCGCCGACGATAAGGGTGTCGACCTTGTCGAGAAGATTGGTGATGACGGCGATCTTGTCCGAAACCTTGGCGCCGCCGAGTATTGCGACAAACGGACGCTTAGGATCGGAAAGGGCCTTGCCCATTATTGAAATCTCTTTCTGGATTAGGTAACCGCAGACGGCCGGCAGATAGTCGGCAACGCCGGCTGTCGACGAATGGGCGCGATGAGCGGTGCCGAAAGCGTCGTTGACGTATATTTCGGCAAGAGAGGCAAGCTGTTTGCTGAATTCGGGATCGTTCTTTTCCTCTTCCTTGTGGAAACGGACGTTTTCAATAAGCATAATGTCGCCTTCGCTGAGCTTTGAGGCAAGCTCATGGGCGCTGTCGCCTATAACGTCGGTGGCGAGAGCGACGTCCTTGCCGAGCAGCTCGGACAGGCGTTTTGCAACCGGAGCCATTGAAAACTCGGGTTTAAACTCTCCCTTGGGGCGGCCGAGATGGGAGCAAAGAATGACCTTTGCGCCGTGTTCGGCAAGATATTTGATAGTGGGCAGGGATTCGCGTATGCGCTTGTCGTCGGTTATAACGCCGTCCTTAAGCGGAACATTGAAATCACAGCGAACAAGTACCCTCTTCCCTTTTACATCGATATCCTCGATAGTCTTTTTGTTCAGTGCGTTCATTAAATTCACCCTTTTTACATAATAGTAGATACACTTATTTTTGTCGGTCTTTTGACAGCTTAAGTCCTCTAACTAAGATATTCTATTATATTTGCGCCGCTTTTGCAATAGTTAACATTTCAAAATTTTAATTTTTTTCGGGAGTTGAGTTATTTTGTTGGCCGTTGTACGTGTTTTGCCGCCCCAAAAGGGCTTTTTTGCGAACAGAAGAGCTTCAATGGGAAGAATCCCCCTTGAAATCAGACACAAAAACCTTCTCGGAGCCGATATTCTCGAGATTTTTGCCGTGACCGGAAAAAAGGGAATCAATTACAAATCGCTCGGTGAAAAGCTTCGTCCTCTTTACGGCAAGACCGTTTTGCAGGAGTCTTTAAAAAACCATGAGGAATTCGGAATAACGCAATATGACGATTTTTCTTTTTCTCAGCGGATGCTGCTTAACTTTGCGGTGGATGTAATATCCCGGGCCGCGCGGCAGACGCGTGTGCCGGTTGTATTGTATGACAAGAGGGGAGAGTGTCCGCCCTCGGCTGCCGAGCTGGTGCGGGCCGGGGCATCGGTTACGGTATTTACCGAAAATCCTTTGGCCTTTAAAGAAATCGCCGACTATTGCTTTGAAAGCTTCGGAGCCGGAATAAAGCTTAACACCCCTTCGGCGGACGGATGTTTTGCGGCAGGTGTCTCGCTTTACGAAGGGGCCGGAGCGCCTATTTTTGGCGGTGTAATGTTTTCGGCCGAAGCGGCGCCGGGCGCACTCTTCTTTGATAAAAGGTGCATATTATTTCCGGATGAGCTGGAGGATTTTTGTTGTGCCGATATGCCGGATGCGGACTTTGTGCCGGCAAGACCGCTTGAGAACGAATACACGCCGATATCCTGTCTGCCGAGCGTTACGCTCGCGGCCGCCCTTTGCGAGGAGTGCGGAGTCTACAGCCTGCTGTCAATGGTACCGGTTTTTCTTGTGCGTGACGGGGAGCTTTGCTCAAAGGAAGATGTAACCGGCGGGATAATAAAAGCGGCCGAAGATATTTTGCAGTGCAAAAAGCAGCTATAAATTTAAGAAAAATCGAAGAATACAAAGGCCCGAAAAGCCGGTTTTTCCGTGGTGAAATCCGCCTTTTGTCGGCTTTGGGACTTGACAGATTTTTAAATGTTGATATAATAGTATAACATTATTAACGGAAACGGTGGAGTCTACTGCCGTTTTTTGAAAGGATTGCAGCTTAAAATTATGGCTAAAGAAATTCTTTTGACCGACGAAGGTCTTAAACAGTACGAAAGCGAGCTTGAGCATTTAAAAACAACCAAACGAAAAGAAATTACCGAGAAGATCAAGGTTGCGCTTTCATTCGGCGATCTTTCCGAGAACAGCGAGTATGATGAGGCTAAAAACGAGCAGGCCAAGACCGAGGCGAGAATCGCCGAGCTTGAGGCAATGCTCAAGGTGGCAAAGGTTATAGACGAGGGCGAGCTCTCGACCGACAGGGTCAACATGGGCTCTAAGGTTGAGGTTCAGGATATTGACCGCAACGCGACTCTTACTTTCCAGATAGTCGGTTCTGCCGAGGCTAATCCGAGACAGGGTAAGCTTTCCGACGAATCTCCGATAGGAAAAGCCCTTATCGGACATAAATGCTCGGAGACCGTTGTGGCCGAAACGCCCAGCGGAGGCCGCCAATTTAAGATTCTTAAAATAATGCTTTGATGTCCGGCAGAGTTTGGCCTTGTCGGATATGTCACCTGCGTTATTTCAAATTTAAGTACGGTACAGTCTTCAAAATACACCAAAAACAGCGTTTATACGGCGCGAAAGGATGTTAACGCTTTGGCGAACAATAATGATAATCAGAATGTGCAGCAATCGGCCAGAATGCCGGATGCAGGCGAGCTCAACGAGATTTTAAGGGCCCGTCGCGATAAGCTTTCGGCACTCAAGGAGGACGGTCGCGATCCGTACGCCGTTACCTTGTTCGATTTTACTCATACCGCACAGCAGATAAAGGACAATTTCGATACGCTTGAGGGACAGACGGTCTGCCTTGCCGGACGTATGATGAGCTGGCGTAAAATGGGCAAGGCCTGCTTTATGGATCTTGCCGATTCCACCGGCAGAATGCAGCTTTATATCCGCAAGGACGATGTCGGCGAGCAGGCGTATGAGGACATTAAAAAGTCGTGGGACATCGGCGATATTATAGGTATAACCGGCTTTGTCTTCCGTACAAAAATGGGCGAAATATCGGTTCATTGCACCGGTGTGAAGCTGCTTTCCAAATCACTTTTGCCCCTTCCGGAGAAATTTCACGGACTCAAGGATACCGACACGAGATATCGTCAGAGATATGTCGATTTAATAGTCAATCCAGAGGTTAAGGACACCTTTGTAAAAAGGAGCATGATCTTAAGGCTCATAAGGGAATATCTTGATTCCAAGGGCTTTCTTGAGGTCGACACACCTATACTTGTTCCGCTTGAAATCGGCGCTGCCGCCCGTCCCTTTGTTACCCATCACAACACCCTTGATATGGATATGTACCTCCGTATTGAGACCGAGCTTTACTTGAAACGGCTTATAGTCGGCGGTATGCACAGGGTTTACGAGGTGGGACGTATTTTCCGTAATGAGGGAATGGACACCAAGCATAATCCCGAATTTACGACGGTTGAGCTTTATCAGGCCTTTACCGATTATAAGGGTATGATGGACCTTGTTGAGGAGCTTTATAAATCGATCACCGAAAAGGTATGCGGCACAACGGTTATAAACTATCAGGGAACAGAGATAGACATGGGCCACTGGGAGCGCATGACCATGGTCGAGGCTGTAAGGAAATATTCCGGCTGTGATTACAACGACTGGAGCAGCGATGAGGACGCTCGCGGGTGCGCTAAGGCGATGAAGGTCGAAGTGCCCGAAAATGCCACAAAGGGCACCGTGCTTATAGAGCTGTTCGATGCCTTTGTTGAGGACAAGCTTATTCAGCCTACCTTTATATATGATTATCCGGTTGAGAACAGTCCGCTTGCCAAGCGCAAGGCAGATGATCCGAAGTTTACCGAGCGTTTTGAGTATTTTATAAACGCCACCGAATACGGCAATGCCTTCAGCGAGCTTAACGATCCGATAGACCAAAAGGAGCGTTTTGAGCGCCAGGTTGCGGCCAAACGCATAGAGGAGCCCGGCACCAAGGCCGAGGTCGATTACGATTATGTAACAGCCCTTGAATACGGCATGCCGCCGACCGGCGGACTCGGTTTCGGAGTTGACCGTCTTGTAATGCTGCTTACCGACAGTCCGTCTATAAGGGACGTTTTGCTTTTCCCCACAATGAAACCCTTAGATGGTGTAAAGAAAGAAATTGGTGTAAATTCTGAAGCTGCAAAAGCTCCTGATACACCAAAAGCAGAACCGGAGAAAATTGATTTTTCCAATGTGAAAATCGAGCCGCTGTTTGAGGAGTTTGTAGATTTTGAAACATTCTCAAAATCTGATTTCAGAGCTGTAAAGGTAAAAGAATGTGAAGCTGTGCCAAAGAGCAAAAAGCTCCTTAAATTCGTTTTAGATGACGGTACAGGCACAGATAGAGTGATTTTAAGCGGTATTCACGAGTATTACGAGCCGGAAGAACTGGTCGGAAAGACCTGTATCGCTATTACAAATCTGCCGCCTCGTCCAATGATGGGCATTGACTCCTGTGGTATGCTGATTTCGGCAGTACACGAAGAAAACGGCAGAGAAGGTCTTAACCTTTTGATGGTTGATGACCGTATTCCGGCAGGTGCAAAACTGTATTAAGATGTACCGTTTTGCCTGTGAAAACGGGATGTACTTCATTTTCTGAAAAGCTCAGATTTTACACAAATACACCAATTTTACACCAATCGATGTCAAAATCGGTGCAGAGGTAAAAAAATCGCATAATTAACGGAATAAATGGGCAGTCCCTTAATGGGATTGCCCATTTTTAGAAGAAATACGAAAAAAACTCTTGACCTGTACGCAGCGTACACGCTTATACTATCATCACAAGGAGGTGTATCCGATGTTATTGAATGAGATTATAAATGAAGTCGGAATGACTAAGCGTGCAGTGAAGTATTATGAAGAAAAAGGATTGTTGTCAGTAGATAAAGATAGCAATGGGTATCGTAACTACTCTGCACAAGATGTTGAAACTTTAAAAAAGATTTCAGTATATAGAAAACTCGGTATTGGTATTAAAGACATACAAAGCCTTTTGAAAACTGGCGATAAAAGCGTTCTTCTTCGTATTTATCAAGAAAAATTGCAGGAAAAAGTTTTACAAGACTCAGAACTCGAAGCTTTGAAGCATTTTATAGATGATGGTAATGCGGACAAAGCAAATGAGTTACTTGATTATCAAACAGTTGAAAATGCGATTGAGTCTTTGTTACCGGGAAAAGAATGGGGAGAATATTTAAAAAATCATTTCAAACCATTTCTTAATGTAAGGTTAAAGACTCCGGAGCAGAAACAAGCCTTACGGAATATCTTAGAGTATTGTGATAATACAACATTGAAAATTCCTTTTATTATGGGATTAGGTGTGAAGATGGCGCACGGAATTGTTCAAGAAACAAGAACCGCAGAGGAAATGATTTCTTACTATCGTGATATGAGTGAAAGCGAATATGAAAGATTAAAAGAAGTGGTATTGAAAGGTGCTAAAATAAAAACTGGCATTATGAAATATCACCCGTCGTTTGTTGCACAAAGAAAAATGCAGAAAGAGTTCCAAGATAAAGGATATAACGATATATTCATTCCTAACTTGATGGCTCTATCTCCGCAGTATGCAGAATATAAGAAAGCATTAGATAAGGTGAATGATAGAATGTGTAGAGAACTTGGACTGCATTATGATAGCAACTACAACTTAGTTATAAAAAAAGGATAATTCTAAGTAAAAGTTTAATTACCCTTTGAGAGAGGAACAACCTTTCTCAAAGGGATTTTTTTATTTACACGCTTATTCGCAAACTTGGGACAAGTACCTTTTCTTCATATAATAAAAGCAAAGGAAGGAGAGGATTTGATATGGGTAATCTTTTATCAGAGGTACACCCTGAGCTTATAGAACAATGGTCTGAAAGAAACTTACCGCTTACGCCTGATAAAATCACATACGGATCAAATAAAATAGTTTGGTGGAAAGGAGCTTGTGGTCACGAATGGCAGACCAGTATTAAGGCTCGCTCAAACGGTGAGAACTGTCCGATCTGCTCAGGTGCAAGAGTTGTAGAGGGTATCAATGATTTAGCGACGCTGAAGCCGGAACTTGCAGCCGAATGGTCGAGTAAAAACAAGACATTAAAACCGACAATGGTAAGTGTCGGTTCCCATAAAAAAGTGATTTGGAAAGGCAAATGCGGTCACGAATGGAGTGCAACAGTTAAGAGTAGGGCTACAAACGGCACAGGCTGCCCATATTGCTCCCATAATAAGATTTTGGTAGGATTCAATGACCTTGCTTCACAACGCCCTGAAATTGCTGCTGAGTGGTCGGAAAAGAATTATCCGCTAAAGCCTGATATGGTTACGGCTTTTGCAAATCGAAAAGTGTGGTGGAGGTGCAGCAAAGGTCACGAATGGAACACGCTCATTTCCACTCGTTCAGGCGGAAGCGGGTGTCCTTATTGCAGCGGTCAACTTCTGCTGAAAGGATTTAATGATTTCGCTACGACACACCCTCAGCTTGCACAGGAATGGTCGGATAGGAATCTGCCTCTTACTCCTGATATGATAAACGAAAAGTCCCGCAGAAATGTCTGGTGGAAGTGCAGAGAGTGCGGGTATGAATGGCAGTCAGTCGTATATGCTCGTGTAAAAGGAACGGTATGTCCTGTCTGTGCAGATCGGGCGGTTATGACAGGGTATAATGATTTAGCAACGACGGATACACATCTTCTTTCGGAATGGGATTACGAGAGGAACAAAGATATTTTCCCAAACAAAATATCAAGGAATTCAATGCAGAGTGTATGGTGGAAGTGTTCGCTCGGACACTCGTGGAAGGCAAAAATTTCAGAAAGAGCGATTGAGGGAAAAGGCTGTAAGGTGTGTGAAAAAGACTATCTGACGGTTTTTCCAAAGCTGGCGGTTATGTATTATGCAGCGAAGAAGCACATAAAGGTACAGATGGATACGGATAAGATTATCGGCATACCTCTTGAAATATATTTACCTGAAGAAAAAGCAGCGATTGAAACGGTTAGTCGGACAGAGAATGTAGAAACCTTGAAAGCATATCTGTGCCGGAAGCGGGAGATCAAACTGATTAAAATCCCATATACATTAGGAAACAGCGAAATAGACTTCGCTATGAAAATCAAAAAAGCGTTTCGCAGCTTACATATTTTCATAACCTCGAATGAAGATGAGGATACAGTGTTTATCCGGCAGAGGTTTTTTGAATGGAGAAAAGGACAGATAAAATAAAGGAGACGATTTGATGAAAGACAGACAATTTCATATCTATCTTGATGACGAGGAGTACGGACAGGTTTTGCAGGCGTTAATCGCCCTTAAAAATAATCTGATAGCACAAGGCAGATATACGGACGCAGTAGATGATGTCCTTATCAAATTTACAAAAGCACGAAAGAAAAAGATGACCGTGCAATACATCTGAATAAAACCGCAGTTATGCCGCTTGTTTCTTTACGGAGAAGCAGGCGGCTTTTTTGCGTTTTTAGGGCAATTTTCAAGGTCAAAAAATTTTTTTCAAATTTTTTTCGGAAAAGGGGCGATTTTGGGTGTGCATTTTGCCCCCCTTTGTCCAAATGAGTGAAGGGGTTATTTTCCCGCAGGGGATTTCCCCCTTCAAAGTACCTTGAAAATTGAATAGACAGGCGCTAAGGACATTAGTTCTGATGAATAGCCCGAAGGTGGGTACGCCGTGACTTTTCCTATTGATATACGGAGAACGAGCGAGAATCCCCGACCTGAAATTCAGCTTGCTACTGAAACGGCAATGACAGTCAGAATGATAATGATACTTCTCTACGGAGCTGGCGGAGTACCCGGCAGAGGTGAGATTCCTATGATACGGTTTCGCAAACCGTAACCTTAGTGCTTCCCGTACAAAGCAAATCGCTTTCCGCAGGGGGTGTTGAGAACAAATGCTGCGGTCTTTACATAGCCGCCTCTTATTGAGGCAGGCTGTGAAATCTATGAAAGGAGGTAAAGCCGGAGATGTCAAACTGCAAGACGATTGCGGTATGCAATCAAAAAGGCGGCGTGGGCAAGACCACGACTACGGTTAATTTAGGCATTGGACTTGCTATGCAAGGGAAAAAGGTGCTTCTGATTGACGCTGATCCGCAGGGCGATTTAACGACCTGCCTCGGCTGGAGGGATACCGACAGCCTTTCCGTAACGCTGACAGAGAAGCTTCAGGCAATCATATCGGAGCAGGAGCAAAATCCCTTTGACGGTATCCTGCAACATAAAGAGAAGGTAGACCTTGTACCGTCCAATCTCAGCCTATCGTCATTGGAAATGACGCTTGTAACGGCGATGAGCCGAGAAAGCGTCCTGAAGAATTATCTGAGCCTTGTAAAAGACAAGTACGATTATGTCCTTATTGACTGTATGCCGAGCTTGGGTATGATTACCTTTAACGCTCTAACGGCGGCGGACAGCGTGATTATCCCCGTTCAGGCGCAGTATCTTCCCGCTAAGGGAATGACGCAGCTTTTGGGGACGATTGCGAAAGTGAGGAAACACACAAACGCCGATTTGAAAATCGACGGTATTCTTCTGACGCTTGTAGACGGAAGGACAAATCTTGCGAAAAGCACAGTGGAAGCGCTCAGGGAGAATTTCGGCAGCCATATCAGGATATATAGATCAATGATTCCGGCAGCCGTAAAAGCCGCAGAGGTATCTTCTAAAGGGACAAGTATCTACGCCTATGAGCCGAACAGTCCGGTGTCTAAGGCTTACGCCAGTTTCACAAAGGAGGTGTTAGCCGATGGCAGGCAGAAAGAGCGACTTCACGCTGCCCACGAACACGCTCGATGAATTGTTTTCCTCTCAGGAGGAAAGGGACGAAGCGAAGCTGTCAAAAATCAGGGATATTCCGCTTGAGGAAATCGACGATTTCCCCGATCACCCGTTTCAGGTGCGGGAAGATGAGGATATGTTTCAGCTTGTGGAAAGTATCAAAGAGCGTGGCGTGATTACTCCCGC
>ERZ857998.393-NODE-393-length-63724-cov-3.858298_pt1 | contig 63724 bp, 72 predicted proteins | sample MGYA00519954_ERZ857998 | MGnify/ENA primary metagenome ERZ857998 (study PRJEB31778, sample SAMEA3449424) | human gut metagenome | biome: human gut; feature: human-associated habitat; material: faeces | place: United Kingdom | collected 2010/2012 ...
GGGCAAGGAGTTCAACGTCACCCGGGAGCGCATCCGTCAGATCGAGGCCAAGGCCCTGCGGAAGCTCCGCCACCCCAGCCGCTCCAAAAAACTGAAAGATTTCCTGAACTGACTTCCCGCAAAGGCCCCCGTACCCATGGATCCCATGGGTACGGGGGCTTTTCTCATTTGAACCAGGGCAGGCACAAAACCGTGGATTTTTGCATACCATGGAGAAAAAAGAGACGGGGTGTGGCTGGAAATGGAGACGGTGCTTTTTTCTCTGCTGGAGACGGGATGGCTGGTCACGGCCCTGTCGGTAGACGCGTTTGTGGCCAGCTTTTCCTATGGCGCCAACCACATCCGAATCCCGCTCCGTTCGGTGGCCTTCGTCAGTGGGATTTGCAGCGGGATGCTGGGGGTTTCCCTGCTGGTGGGCCGGGTCCTGGCCCCTTACCTGCCGGAGGGCAGCCTTCCGATTCTGTGCTTCCTGCTGCTGGCAGGGCTGGGGATCGTCAAGATATTTGACAGCTCCCTGAAAGCCCTCATCCGCCGGCACCGGGACCTGCACAAGGAGTGGCAGTTTTCTGCCTTTCACCTTCGGGTCATTCTGAACATTTATGCCAACCCGGAACAGGCCGACCAGGACCGCTCCGGCAGCCTGTCCCTGGGGGAGGCGGCGGCCCTGGCCGTGGCCCTGTCCCTGGACAGCCTGACGGTGGGCATCGGGGCTGGCCTGGGGCAGACGCCTGTGGGAGAGGCGGTGCTCCTCTCCTTCCTGATGGGGGTGGGGGCCATCCTCCTGGGCCGCTGGTTGGGGGACCGGATGACGAAAGGGATACGGATGGATCTGTCCTGGGTCAGCGGTGCGATGCTGCTGGTGCTGGCCGGGGCAAAACTGATGTGAAGCAAAGCAATCTGTGGGACAGAGAGGAGTCTGCGTACATGAATGAGATTGATCGGCAGTTTGCCGCCCTGGTGGCGGAGATTCAAGGGCTCAGTGAAAAGGAGCTCTACCATCGGATTCGGGCCAACTTTGACCAGGTGCCCTATGCCATTCAGAAAAGCTGCATGGACTTTTTCAACCAGTTCAACTACTGGGGCAGGTTGGACCCTCAGCAGGGGATCTATGAGGAGATTGAGGGAAAGGGGGCAGCCCTGTTCCACCACATCCAGGACTTTGTCTGGCTGTACGACCACTTGGCGGATTACCGCTCGAAAAAAACGCTGTATGCCATTCTCAACAACTGGTACCGCTACGACTTCATCACCACGGCCCAGACCAAGGAGAGCCTGTTTGACGACTACTTTGACCTGGACCTGGTGACTTGCACCCCGGAGGAGGTGTTTGTGGACCTGGGGGCCTACACCGGAGACACGGTGCTCTCCTACCTCAAAAACTACGGGGAGGACTGCTATCAGCGGATCTACTGCTATGAGATCACGCCGGAGACCTTCCAGGTCCTCCAGGAGACCCTGGCGCCGTACCGGGACATTGTGTGCCGCCAGAAGGGCGTGGGGGATGCCGAGGGGACCTTATCCCTGGTGAACCACCAGACCAGCGCCTCCTCCAACACCCTGGGGCACGAAACCGGGGAGGCCGTCCCCGTGACCACCTTGGATGCGGACATTCCCGAGCCCATCACCATGATCAAGGCGGACATTGAGGGCTTTGAGCAAAAGGCCCTGCAAGGGGCCAAAAACCACATCCTGCGGGACCATCCCAAGCTTCTCTTCTCGGTGTACCACAACAACGAGGACCTTTGGAAGATCCCCCGCATGATCCACGCCCTCTCAGAGGCATACACCTTCTACCTGCGCTACAACAGTTCCCCCCTCTATCCCACAGAGATCACCCTCTTTGCCCTCTGACGGGGGAAACGGGCCGGGATTAGCCCACAAGGCCTCCAGACCTTTGGTCTGGAGGCCTTGTGCTGCTCAGGGGTGCTCGGCCTGGAGGAACTCTTCCAGGCATTGGCCGGACTGCCGGATGGCCTGGGCATGGTCCCGGCCCACGTACCGGTAATGCCACGGCTCATAGATGATGCCGGTGATGTCCTGCTTCTCGGCGGGGTAACGCAGGATGAACCCATACGCCCAGCAGTGCTCCATCAGCCATTGCTGGGCGGGGGTGCTGGCCTGGGCCTCGTCCAGGACCTGGTAACTGGCGTCCACCAGGTCCACGGCCAGCCCCAGCTGGTGCTCGCTGGTGCCGGGCACGGCCACCTCCGTGGCGGCCTGTTTCTGGGCCTCTGTCTGGAAGAGCCCTTGGGCCATCCGCTTGCGCACCAAGGTGTCATAGAGGGCGGCCTGCTTCTCCTGTGTGCGGTAGGCAGAGCAAATGGCGGGGCGGTATCCCGCGGCCCGGCAGTCTGCCAGCATAGCGGCCAAGTCACTGGCGCAGCGCTGGTCCACCTGGTAGCCGTTTTCCACCGTCACCAGTTCCGGCTGGTATCCCTGGGGAATGGCGTTCCAGGGGTTGACCAGCATCAGGCGCCAGTCGGTGGGGTCTGGGGGGGCAGCCTGGTCCTCTTGGGGGGCGGCGGTGGTTTCGGGAGAGGACTCCGGCGTGTCTTGGGGGTGCGCTTGGAATCCCAACCAGAGCAGCACCGCCAGAAGTGTGGCCAGGATGGCCAGGGGGACCCAAATGATGTGCTTCCCCATGCTCTGCTCACCTCCTTTGGAATGGTTCCAAGGTAGCAGGTTTCGGCCTCTGTTTTCCTACGGTTTGCCATCGAAACGGCATCCTTTTTAGGAGGAGACGTCATAGGAAGGCAGGTCGTTGAAGGCGAGGATAAAATGGTCCTGGGACATGTTCGGGTCTTGATGAACGTCTGTGCTCAGGGAGAGGGTGATCCGTTCCCCCTGGGCATTGACGAAGGGGAGCAGATACCCCGCAGGGGCCAGCGCGAGAGGTTCCTCAAAGCCCCCGGCGCCGGTGCCGTAGTACGCCTGGCAAAAGTCGCACATCCGCTGGGCATCCTCCATGGAGAAGGCGATGGCCACGGCGGTCTCCTCTGTGGCAGGGGAGGGGGTGGGGGCAGAGTAGACAGAGTAGATGAAGGAGAGCATTTTCCCGGTGTCGTCATCCAGGAGAAGGGTCAGTTCTGCGCCGTCGTTCTCTGCGTTGGAGAAAGTGCAGGTCCAGAACACAGCCACCGTGGTGTCGGCGGGGGAGGCATCGCTCTCCTGGACGTCTTTGAGGGGAAGGGCGGTCTCTGGGGAGACTTTGACCGCAGCATTGGTGGTAATCTCATAGTCCGGGCTGCCGCTGCCCATGGCCACAAAAGGGCTGGCCGAGGAGAACTGCCAGGTGTCCGGGGAGAACAGATGGTCCTGCCCCAGAAAGGTCAGCCCCAGGTTATCCATATCGTAGAGGGCGGCCACAGCGGCGGTCTCCGTCTGGGCAGGGGACAGCCGGGGGGAGGCCTCCGATAGTGCGAACACGGTGTATCCATTGGCCACCAGTTTCAAGTGGCTGGACAGATCGTTGTCCAGCAGAGGGGTGACCTCGTATTGGGTTGTGGTTTGCTCCATGGCGGCGTCCTGCCAAGCGGCCCCCAGCCACGGCAGGAAGAACCCCATGCCCACCAAGGCGCAGGCCAGCAGGAGCAGCGCAAGGGAACGGACGGGCTTCATGGGCGGCCTCCTTCCAGGGAAACGGTGACGGTGGTACCCTGGCCGGGGGTACTGGCAAAGTGAATGGCGCCGCCGTGGAGCACGGCGATCCGCTCACACAGGGCCAGCCCCAGCCCGGCGCCCCCCTGGGCCCGCGCCCGGGACTTGTCCACCCGGTAAAAGGCCTCGGTGAGGTGGGCCAGCACCTCCGGGGGCATCCCCCGGCCATTGTCCTCCACGGTGAGGCGGCAGCCGGTTCCCGTCATGGTACAGGTCAGGGCGATCCGGCCCCCCTTCTCCAGGGCTTTCCGGCTGTTGTCCACCAGGTTTAACAGCAGGGAGCGGAACAGGTCCGGCTCCAGCAGGCACACCCCGGGCCCACTCTCTGCGGAGAGAACAATCCCCTCCCGGGCCAGCCCTGGCGCCAAATGGTCGGCCAGGTCTTGGAGGATCTCCCCCGGGGCGGTGGGGACCAGGGCAGGCTGCTGGTGCTGGGCCAGGTAGAGGTCCAGAAGTTTCAGGGACAGCCGCTCCAGGCGCTTTCCTTCGGAGAAAATGTAGTCGGCGGCGCTGGCCTGCTCCTCGGGAGAGAGGGTTCCCCGGCGGAGGAGGTCGGCATAGCCCAGGATGGAGGTCATGGGGGTCTTCAGCTCGTGGGTAAAGCTGCCGATGAACCGGTCCTGCCCCTCCATGGTGGCCTGCAGGGCGGCGACGTGCTCCTCCAGCCGGGCGGCCATGGCGTCAAACTCCCGGGCCAGGGCGCCGATCTCATCGGCCGAGGTGATGCCCGTCCGGCAGGACAGGTCCCCGGCGGCCAGCTGCTGGGCCGTGTGGGCGAGCTTGTCCAACGGCCGGGTGAGGATCCGGGCAATGGCATAGGAGAGCCCTGCACAGACGGCAAACAGAAGGAGAAAAATCCTCCCATGGGCCTGCTGCTGTTGCTGCCGGGTCTGGTAGACGGAGGAGATGTCGTAGGCCACGTTGAGGAGCAGAGGCTCCCCCTGGACCTCCAGCTGCCCGGAGAGTTGCAGATAGTGCCGCCCCTGGTAGGAAAAGGCGGACTGGGCATAGTGGGACGGGTCAACCAGACCGCTGAGATCCAAAAACCCCTCAGGGATGGTGCCCTGGGTGAGGAAGGTTTTCTGGTCGGATTCCAGGGAGAGGGCGGCCCAGGATTGGTTCCCCTGGGCGGAGAGCTGGGCGATGGCCTGAGCTGCGTCCTGCGGGCCGGACCAGACCTCCACCGATTCCACCATCTGCAAGGTGCGGAAGAGCAGGTCATAGGAGGCCCGGGCGGCTGCCTCCTCCCGGGCCAAGGCGGTTTGGAAGGACAGGGAGATCAGCGCGCAGCTGCCCACCCCAAACAGCAGGGAGACCAGGCAGACCATGCACAGGGCGGTTTTCCAACGGAAGCTCATGGTTCTGCCTCCAGCCGGTAGCCCACCTTGTGAACGGCCCGCAGGGTTTCCTCCCAGCCCACCTTTTTCCGGAGGCGCTGGACGTGGAGGTCCACCGTTTTGCTGCCGTAGGCCAGCTCCCCGCCCCACACCTTTTCATAGATGGTGTCCCGGTACAGGGCGGCGTTGGGGTTGCGGAGGAAGAGGAGGAGCAGGTCGTACTCCTTGGGGGTGAGGGCGATCTCCTCCCCATCCTTCCACACCTGCCGGGCCCGGGGGTCCACGGTGACCCCCGCCAGGGTGATGAGGGCTTCCGTCTTGTGAAACCGCCGCAGCACCGTCTCCACCCGGGCCAGGAGTTCGGCGGCGTCGAAGGGTTTGACGATGTAGTCCTCCGCCCCGGCGTGAAGGCCCCGGACCCGGTCGGCCACCGCGCCCCGGGCGGTGACGAAGATCACCGGCAGGTCCAGGGTTTGGCAGTATTCCAGCAGGGCAAACCCGTCGCTCCCGGGGAGCATGACGTCCACCAAGGCCAGGTCGTAGATCCCAGCCCCGGCCAGGTCGGCGGCCCGGTCCCCGTCTGGGGCCCAGTCACAGCGATAGCCTGCCCCTTTCAGGGTCATGCGGATGAGGTCGGCAATGGGGCGCTCGTCCTCGGCGATGAGAATGTTTGGCATCAAGATTCCTCCTTGTCAAAGCAGCCGCAGGATACCACAAAAGTGCATCGAAACGGCAACGAAGGATAAAAAGAACCGGAGGGGGATGCCCTCCGGTTTGCATAGGGTCAGGATGGGGTGCCGGTCCAGTGGACCTGGAAGGTCTGTGTGCCGATGTGCACTGCGTGAATCTCCTCTGGCATCGTGGGGACGAAGGCCTGGGCCTCCAAAATCACAGGCGCACTGGTGCCGCCGCCGGTGATGGCGGTCCCCTGGAAGGCGGGGAGGGGGGCCTCTGCCTGGTCTAGGAAGGCCAACTCTTCCAGCAACCGGTCGGCCTCTGTGGTAAGCAGGCTGCCGTCTGGGAAAGTCAAGCAGGCGGCGAAGGGGGAGAACACACCTGTGCCCACCACGGTGCCATCGTCTGCGGCCAACTCGGCCTGCTGCACCGGGGCTTGGTTCTCCACGGTCCAGTGGAAGAGGTGGGTGTTGTCCCCCAGCTGGTCGGCAAAGAGCAGCGTCACGTCCCGGCCGGGGGTGAGCACGGCGTCCTGGAAGTGAAGGGTGATGAGGTACTGGAGGGTATGGTCCCCCATTTGGCTGCTTTGAAGGCCCACGCCAGACAGCCCCTCCAGATCAGACTCCGCCGGCATCTGCCCGGGGTCGGTGACGGTTCCCTCTGTTACGACTACGCTGGTGGTGCCATAGGAACCGCTGCCGCTGGTCTGCGCCAGGGGAAGGGAGGCGGACAGATCCACCCCCTCTGGGTAGGTGACCGCTACGCTGAGGTAGAGGGTCATGGCGTCCCCCACCGCCTTTTGGAGGACGGCCTGGCAGCCGTTGCTCTCACTGGTGAGGTCCAACGTCTGGGTGGCGGCCGAGACGGTCTCCGCCGGCAGCTGGCTCAGGTCCAGGTAATTGGACAGGGGGTCGTTGGGGTCCAGCTGGATCTGGGCCTCGTCCCCGCCGTCGGTGGGCATGGGGACGGCGTCCGATGCCGGTTCCTCCCCGCAGGCTGCCAGGGAACACAGGAGGAAGAAACAGAGCAGAAGAGGGAGAATGCGTCTCATGGTAAGCTCCTTTCTGGGGGAATGGGGGGCGGAAGGCCGGGGAGGTCTTCCGGAGTGGCGATGCCTTCTGCAAGCGCGCACTCCCGCAGGTGGCGGTAGACCTCCGTCTGGGCGGCATAGTAGTAGGGGCTCACGTAGAAGATGCCGAGGATGCCCAAGGTAAAGATATCCAGAAGGTACCAGCCCAGGTAGCTCAGCTGGAAGACAAAGATCCGCCATTTGTACCCATCGGTCATGCTGAGACTCAACTGGAGGGCTCGTCTCCAGGGGAGGTTGGGGTTCTCCGCCAGAATGTAGGGCACAGCGAAGTACCCAATGCCCCGGATGATCCCTGGGATGATGAGCAAAAGGGTCCACAACGCGGTGAACAGCGCACGCAGAAACTGAGTGAGGACCACGTTGCCATAGTTGGCCCGAAACCCAAAGCCAACCTGGGAGAAGGAGACTACCCTTCCTTCGCTGTTCTCTAACAGGAAGCGGCACACGCCGACTTCATAGGGGTAGGCCACCAGCAGGGCGATGACAAAGCCGGCCCCCAGAGAGAGGGACGGGACCCAGTCCGTGTACACTTCCACCCTCTGGAGGAAGGGGACCGGCTCCATGATGCCGGCGACCCAGAAGAGTTCGATGAGGTCATTGGTGATCTGGTTGAGCTGATACACCACAGCGTTCCCAGATAGCAGCAAAAGCAAGGCCAAAACGCCCACAAACGGCCAGTAGTTGGCCAGAAAAGTGGTTTTACCCGTCTCTTTGAAGCGGGTACGGTTCCAGTCGGTGCGCATAGAAGGTCTCCTTTCCAGAAAACGGGGGTGGAACCTATCCATCGCTGGGAGTAGTTTCATTGTAGCCTGCCTGCCAATCCCTGTCAACATGAGATTTGTCGCTGGGGATTTCTATGAAAATCCAGCCTGAGGGAGGGGGCCATTCTGTGGGCTTCGTCCCTTGTAATTTGCTGCTGATTGCGCTACCCTGGTTCCAGTGAGAAACCCTGGACACGGAAGAAAGGGGGACCCTTATGACCAGGAAAGAATGGGAAGCCCTGGTGGAATACACCTTGAACATCGGACGGCAAATGCTGGAGTGCGGCGCCGAGGCCTGGCGGGCGGAGAACACCATGGCCCGCATCCTGCGGGCCTACGGCCTGGAGGTGCAGGATGCCCACGTCATTGCCACCCAGGCGGCGGTGACGGTGAAAACCCCAGAGGGAGACCACTACACCAGCACCTGCATGATTCTCCCCGAGAAAACAGGGACCGATTTGGAGCGGCTGGAGATTTTAACCGCCGCGGCCCGCCGCATCTGTGATGCCACCCCTGCCCTGGACCAGCTCCCCTTGGTGTTGCAGCGCCCCGCCGTGCGCTGGTCCTGGCGGGAGTTTCTGGGGTATATGCTGGGGGCCGGGGCCTTTGGGGTCTTTTTTGGCGGCTCACTGCTGGATGGGGTGGCCTCGGGGGTCATCGGCGGTGTGATCTACCTCATGGAGCAGGTCCGCCGGCTCCACCGGCAGAACAAGGTGATCTACACCACAGTGGCCTGCTTCCTCTCCGGGATCCTGGCCCAGCTGTGTGTTGCCATCGGGTTTGGCACCAATTTGGACCGGATTATGATTGGGGACATCATGCTCTTCATCCCGGGGCTGGTGATTGTCAACGGGGTGCGGGAGTTCTTCTACGCGGACATCCTCACGGGGGTCTACCGGCTCATTGAAGCGCTGCTCATCGCCGGGGCCATTGCCGTGGGTTACGCGGTGTCGCTTGTGATCGGGGGGCAGATTCTATGAACCAAGCTATCCTGCAAATCGTCTGTGGCGTGCTGGGCACCTTTGCCTTTGCCCTGTTCTTCCATGTGGCCCCCCGGCATCTGGTTCTGGCCACGGTAGGGGGTGGGCTGTCCTGGCTGCTCTATCTGTTGGTGTTTGCCCAGGGGAATGGCGTGTTCCTCAGCGCCCTGGCAGCGTCCTTCGGCATCTGCCTTTGGTCGGAAATCATGGCCCGAGTGCGGAAAGCCCCCACGAATATCTTCCTCATCCCAGGCATCATCCCCCTGCTGCCCGGCGGGTCCCTGTACTACACCATGAACGCCCTCATCAACGGGGACATGGCCACCGTGATCCAGCGGGGAAAGGAGACCGGCCTCATGGCCCTGGGCATCGTGGTGGGCATCCTCATTGCCTCGGAGATTGTCCGCCTCTTCTTCTGGGCGGAGGTCCGACGCCGGCGGCTCCTGCGCCGGCAGGGTCCCCCGTCCGCCCCCACAGAGGGCGGAGGAAACTGACCTGCCAAAAAATTCTTTTTTGGCCCTGTGAAAAAGGCCAATTTCCGGTATAATACAGTTTGGTACCTGGAATGGGTGCCTTTGCGGAAGAAACCAAACATCGAGGTGTTGGATATGTATGAGGAAATCCGAAAGGAAGCCGCCGCCGCAGCCCAGGAGATCTGCCAGGTGGCAAAGCTCCAAAAGGGGCAGATCCTGGTGGTAGGTTGCTCCACCAGTGAGGTCACCGGCCATACAGTGGGCAGCGATTCCAGCCCGGCCATTGGCCAGGCCATCTATGAGGGGATCCAGCAGGTCCTGGCCCCCAAGGGCATTTACCTGGCCGCCCAGTGCTGTGAGCACCTGAACCGTGCCATCATGGTAGAGGCTGAGGCAGCCGGCCAGGCGGAACTTTGTAACGTGGTGCCCCAGCCCAAGGCAGGGGGCTCCTTCGCCACAGCGGCTTACCACGGTTTCCAGCATCCCGTGGCCCTGGAGGAGATCCGGGCGGATGCTGGCCTGGACATTGGCGGCACGCTGATCGGCATGCATTTGAAAAAGGTGGCAGTGCCCGTCCGTTTGGAGCAGAACCGAGTGGGTCAGGCCATGGTACTGGCTGCCCGGGTCCGTCCCAAGTACATCGGCGGAGAACGGGCGATCTACAACGAGGATCTCAAATAACCGAACATGGCATACGGACCGGTTCTCCCAGAACCGTCTGGGGAGAGGAAGGGTCCCCACTCGTGCAGCGAGTGGGGACCCTTCCCTGTCCTCTCTCAAATAAAACCTGCTGCGCATCCACAAAAGAAGCCGCCAGCCCTTTGGGCTGGCGGCAAAATCGAACGTAAGTTGGGGCAGAGCCGTGGGATCACACAAACAGCTTCTTGGACAGCACGATCTTCTGGATCTCGCTGGTACCCTCGTAGATCTGGGTGATCTTGGCATCCCGCATCAGGCGCTCCACATGGTACTCCTTCATGAAGCCGTTGCCGCCCAGCATCTGCACGGCGTCTGTGGTGACGTGCATGGCGGTTTCTGCGGCGATGAGCTTGGCCTTAGCGGCAGAGGCGGAGAAGGGCTTGTGGTCATCCTTGTCACAGGCGGCCTTGTAGACCATGTACTTGGCCATCTCAATTTCGTTGGCCAGGTCCACCATCCGGAAGGCCAGGTGCTGGTTCTTGTACAGGGGCTTCTTAAACTGCTCCCGCTGCATCAGGTACTTCCGGGCGATTTCGAAGGCGCCCTCGGCGATGCCCAGAGCCTGGGAGGCGATGCCGATGCGGCCGCCGTCCAGGGTTTTCATCGCGGCGGCGAAGCCCTTGCCGGGAGGCGTCACCATGTTGGCGACAGGAACGTGAACGTCGTTGAAGTGCAACTCGCTGACCATGGCGCTGCGGATGCCCATGGTGTTGTGCCGGGCACCGATGGAGAAACCCGGGGTGTTCTTTTCCACCACGAAGGTGGCCATGCTCTTGGGGCCCAGTTCGTGGTCGGTCAGAGCATAGACGCAGAAGTAGTCGGACAGCGGGCCGTTGGTGATGAAGCACTTGCTGCCGTTGATGATATACTCATCCCCCTTGCGCTCGGCAAAGGTGAGCATGCCGCTGACGTCGGAACCAGCGGTGGGCTCGGTCAGGCCGAAGGAACCCAGGTGGCCGTCCCGGATGACGGGGGGCATGAAGCGCTTGAGCTGCTCATCGGTGGCCTCGGAGAAGTACAGGCTGCCGCCGTACAGAGAGGTTGCCACAGAGAAGGACACAGACAGGGAGGGATCCACCTTAGAGATCTCCTCAATGGCGATGGCGTACTCCAGGTAACCCAGACCCTGGCCGCCGTACTCCTTGGCGTAGGGAAGGCCGATGAAGCCCATCCGGGAGAGTTCCTGGTACAGCTCTACGTCATAGACTCTGGTTTCGTCCCGTTCCAGCACCTTGGGTGCCACCTTTTTCTCGGTGAATTCACGGGCCATTTTCTGGATGGAAAGTTGCTGTTCGTTCAGTTCGAAATTCATGACGGTTTTGTCTCCTTTTTGATTGGTAAGAACCAACTGGCCTGACAGAAAGTGCCTGTCACGGGAACGGGGATGCTCTCGGCAACCATTTTCGGCCAAGGACAAATTGTACAGCTACACCTTACCACATAGAATGACGAAAATCAACGCTGTGCATCCATTTTTTTCGTATAGAAGCCATATTTTTTCCTGGAGTTTCTTTCGAAAAAATTCATTGCGCGGGGTTGGGTACCCCAGAACTGCTGGGGTACCGGCGTTTGGCGCAGCGGGGCCACAGAAAGCTTATGCAATATCCCCACGGTCCAGACGTTGGATTTTTCCCGTAACAATCTGGAGAAGGTGTTTTTCCAGAGGGACAAAAGACAAAAAGAGACGGCAGCGACTTCCCAGATCGCTGCCGTTCCTTTTTTAAAAAGAGAGAAAAGAGAGAGAAAAGAGAGTGTGTAAGGTAAGTCAGAAAGTTTTGGTCTCTGCTGCTTACAGGTGATATCCTACCCGACAATTGTGACCAAAATATTGGAATCTTATGGATAAATTGTGAAAGTTGTGACCGATTTGTAAACAAATGCCCCAGTCAGTTACTTCCCCAAGGATTCCTCCCAACCCCTCTCTTCCTGGGCGCCGGGCGGGTCTATGCTGGTGATGGAGATCTCGAAGGCAGTGCGCTCCTGGGTGGCCTCCCCAACGGTTTTCAAATAGGTGCGGCTCTGCAGCCGGCCGTCTAACCAAAGGGGATCTCCGGTTTGCAGGCGGCTGCACTGCAGGGCCAGCCCGCCCCAGGCGATGCAGGGGAGATAGTCCGCCCGGCGGTAGCGGCGGTTGACCGCCAGGAGCAGGTCACAGATATCCCGCCCCAAAGGGGTGCGCCGGAGGACTGGGGGCTTGCACAGCACACCCCCTAAGACTACTTGGTTACAGGGTTCCTCCGCGCTGGGGAGAAGTTCCCGGGCCAGGACGGTGATCACCAGCCGGTTGCCCACGCCGCTTCGGTTGTTGAAGGAACGCACCTCCCCCCGCACCTCCACAAAGGCCCCGGCTTGGGGCAGGGGATCCTCTGGGGCGGTGTGGGGGCAGAGGATGTTCAGCCGGTCCTCTCGGCCGGACAGGCGGGGCACTGCCAGGGGAAAGCGGTAAAAGGCAATGCCGTGCACTTGGTGGGAGAGAGTGGCTTCTTCCGCAACGGTTCCTCGCAGAACCACTCGGTTTTCCTGTTGTTCCATGTTCAGACCGCCTCCAAAGTTGTTGACTGTCTGAATGATATGCCCGCCCAGGCAAAACTATGCCAGGTAACTCAGTCCTTGGATTTGTAGTAGAGCTGGCAGTGGCAGAACCCCTCGTAGTTGGGATCGGCAATCTGATCCCGGAACTCCTGACAGATACATTTGGTGGCGGGGGAGACCTCCAGCTTGCAGGGGCAGTGGCCGCCCTTCCGCTTCAGTCCCTCTCGGATTTTGGCAACGATTTCCTTATTTTCATTCAAACGAACGCTCATGATGGATTCCTCCTATCGTGGTCTCTGCCCTTAGGTTACCCCAGGGCCACATCCAATACCATCATGACAGAAAATCCCACCAATGTAAAGAGGGCCATCCAATCTTTGTTCTCGTTGGTCTGGCTTTCTGGGATCAGTTCCTCCACCACCACGTAGATCATAGCCCCTGCGGCAAAGGCCAGGAGAAAGGGGAGGCAGACCTGGATTTTCAGGACCAGCAGGGCCCCCAGCACGGCGGCGATGGGTTCCACCACGCCGCTGAGTTGGCCGTAGAAAAAGGCCTGTCGGGGAGCGTATCCCTCCCGGCGGAGGGGGAGGCTCACCGCCATGCCCTCCGGCAGGTTTTGCAGGCCGATGCCCAGGGCCAGCATCCAGGCCCCGGCGGCGGTGGAGCCCTCCAGCCCATAGGCCAGGGAACCAAAGGCCACCCCAATGGCCATCCCTTCCGGGATGTTGTGCAGGGTGATGGAAAAGACCAGCATGGCGCAGCGTTTGAGGCCGGCCTGCGTCTGGCCCTGCTGAAGCAGGGCCCGTTTTTCCTGGAGTTTGGTAAACAGCCGGTCGCTGAAGAACAGCAGAATGCCGCCCCCCAGGAACCCCACAAAGACGGTGAGCCAGGGCACCATCCCCAGGGCCTGGGCCATGTCAATGGCAGGGGAGAGCAGGGACCAAAAGGCGGCTGCCACCATCACGCCCCCGGCCAGCCCCAGCATGGCGTCCATCACGTTCTGGTTGGGCCGGCGTATGAGAAACACCACGCAGGCCCCCAGCGCGGTCAAGGCCCAGGTCAGCAGGGTGGCCACCAGCGCTTGCAGCGGGAAAGCGAGTTGGGCAAGGCTGTCAAGCATAACATTCCTCCTCGGGATCAATTGCCCCGGCCTGGCATGGGCCCAGGCGGGGACACTGTATCCTATGAGCCCAGGGGGAACCGGGTGCCTGTTGCCGTCGGAAGGGGGAGAAATCTCTGGGGAAGCTGTCGGGGACCGGAGGAAGCCAGGTCATTTGGCCATCGTTTTCGATTATTTATAATAGAGTGCATTGCCTATCGCCTGTCGATCTTTGAAAGAAAATGTCGATTTTGCTGCATCTTTGGGAAATATGTCGTATACTCTTTCTATCCTTATCAAATGGGAGGCGCTTACCATGGGTGACACAGCTTTGATCCATGAGGAACTCCAGGCGTTGGGGATTACGCCAAACTACAAAGGGTATCAGCAGGCAGTGTGTGCCATCCAACTGGCCTTGGAGGAGGAAAGCCGCCTCCGCAACGTGACCAAGGAGATCTACTGGGTGGTGGCGGATGCGATGGGGTGTGCCCGCTCTGACATTGAGCGGAACCTGCGCACGCTGTCCCTCCGGGCTTGGCGGGTGAACCCGCTGCGGCTGCAGGAGATTGCGCCGTACCCCCTGTCGGCACCGCCGGCAGCATCCCAGCGTATCACCATCCTCACCACCCATATCCAGCGACTGCGGGCGCGGGAGGCTGTGCAGGCTTAAGGGAAGCGGCAGAAACAGGCGCCTGCGTTTGCAGGCGCCTGTTTCCAATGGGGTACCAAAGAGAGGGGGAAGGTTATTCGAGGGGCAGCCCTTCCACCCAAGCCGACAGGGTGTCCTGGCTGGCGTCAGCGGCAAACCGCTGCCCCGCCAGCCAGTGGGCCCCGGGGGCCAGGGCTTGGAGGGCTTCCGCACTGGAGCCAATGGGGCTGCTGCCGGAGGTGCAGAAGGGGACGATGGTTTTGCCGGTGCAGTCATAGGTTTCCAGGAAGGTGGAGAGGAGCTTGGGGGCCTGCCCATTCCAGATGGGATAGCCCAGGAAGATGGTATCGTAACCTGTGAGGTCCAGGGCCTCGCCTGCCAGGGCGGGCCGGGCGTCGGGGTCGCTCCCTTCCACTTGGGAGCGGCTGTTGGGGTTGGTATAGTCCAGGTCAGCCTCTGTGTAAGGCTCTGCCGGGGTAATGGCGTAGAGATCGGCAGAGAGGAGGCCGGCCAGCTGTTGGGCCACCCCTTCCGTGTTGCCGGTGGCGGAGAAATAGGCCACCAGGACGCCGCCGCTGGCTTCGGTTTGGGGTGTGCTCTCCGAGGGGGCGCTGTCTGAGGCGGCATTGTCTGCCTCCGGTGCTGGGGTGCTGCCGCAGGCGGCCAATCCCAGGGTCAGGGAAAGGGCCAGGAACAGGGCAAGTAGGGTTTTTCTCATGGGGGGATCCTCCTTACTGGTTACTGGGAAACGGGGATGTTGTGCAGCCGGTAGACCTCAGTCAGGTTGGGCACATCCAGGATCCAGCTGCGGTTCTGGTCCAGGGCCCGGATTTGGGTCAACTCCCCTGGGGAGAGGGTAAAGTCCTCAATATCCCAGTTTTCCCGGATGCGCTGGGGGTGTACGGATTTGGGAATGGCCACAATGCCCTCCTGCCGCAGCCAGCGGAGAACCACCTGGGCGGGGGTTTTCCCATGGGCCTGCCCGATGGCGGAGAGAACGGGGTGGTGGAAGAGGTTGCCCTGCCCCTCTGCGAAGGGGGCCCAAGCCATGGGCTGGATGTGGTAGGCGGCCATCACCTGCCGCAAGGCCTGCTGCTGGCAGAAGGGGTGCAGCTCGATCTGGTTGACAGCGGGCACCACGGAGTGGGTGAGGATCAGGTCCACCAGACGGTCCGGCAGGAAGTTGCACACGCCGATGGCCCGCACACGGCCGGCCTGCAGCAGGGTTTCCATGGCCCGCCAGCTGCCGTGGTAGTCGCCATAGGGCATGTGGATGAGGTAGAGGTCCAGGTAGTCCGTGCCCAGGTTGTCCAAGGTCTTCTCAAAGGAGGCCAGGGTCTTTTCGTACCCCGCGTCCTGAATCCAAACTTTGGACGTGAGGAACACCGCCTCCCGGGGGAGACCACTGCGTTTCACGGCCTCTCCCACGGCCCGCTCGTTGCCGTAGCAGGCTGCGGTGTCGATGAGGCGGTACCCCGTTTCCAGGGCAGAGAGGACGCTCTGCCGGCATTCTGCCGCATCGGGGATCTGAAACACCCCCAGCCCCTGCTGGGGCATGGAAATGCCGTTGTTGAGGGTAAGGGAAGTCATGTCGGAACCTCCTTTGTGGTGTGGTTTTTCTTCTGCCTTTATTATATAAAGAAGGCAGAACGATGTAAAATACTCATGTTGCATTCTTGAATATGCCTAAAAGGTATCCAATGTGGAGGCAAACCCTTTGGCGCCCCAGAGAAAACGGAGCATGCCGTGCCCCTGAAGGCAGTGCATGCTCCGTTGCATGGAGGGAAAAAAGGAAGCGGGGGACCCTCTGAACCTGCGCAAGCGGATGGGTTAATCGCGGTGCTCAGCTTCCGGGGGCAAAAGACCTTGCTCCCGTCCTGCCTGGATGCATTGGAGGAGCCAGGCGAGGTTTCTCCCCAGGTTCCGCATGGTTTGCAGGCCCTCTTGGTCCAGAACGGCCTGCTCTGGGGCAGGGCCGAATACCATGTTCCAGTAAGTGGAGGACACCACCGGCATTTGGGCATTGGTGAAGTGCTTGGTGAGCACATCTAGGGAGGCAGTGGTACCTGCCCGCCGGGCGGTGACCACTGCGGCGGCAGGTTTGTGGGCAAAGGCATCCCCTCCCGCGTAGAACAGCCGGTCCATCACCGCCAGCATCTGGCCTGTGGGGTGGGCAAAATACACCGGAGATCCAAAGACAAACCCATCGGCCTGCCGGGCCTTGCGGATCCAAAGGTTGACTACGTCCTCTGAGAAAACGCACTGGCCGTTCTCTGCGCAGCGATTGCAGCCCAGGCAATCTCGGACAGGCTTGCCCCCCAGTTGGAGAAGCTCTGTCTCAATGCCCGCCTGACGCAGGGTTTGGGCAACCTGGTCCAAAGCCAGGTAGGTGCAGCCGTTGTTCCGGGTGCTGCCGTTGAACAATAACACTTTCATCCCATTGTAATCTGGGCGGCTTTTATAGATACTGCCGGAAAAACGCGGTGATCTTGTCAAAGGGAATCACGTCCATCCGGTCATACAAGTCGGTGTGCACTGCGCCGGGGAGGAGAAGGAGTTCCTTATTTTTCGGACAGGGGTTGCCGTCCATCATGTTGGCAAAGGCGTCCCGGCTCATATAGCAGGAATGGGCCTTCTCTCCATGGATGACCAGTACGGCGCTGCGAATCTCGTGGCTGTATTGCAGGATGGGTTGGTTCAGGAAAGACAGGCAGCCGGTGACATTCCAGCCGCCGTTGGAGTTGAGGGAACGTTTGTGATACCCCCGGTTGGTTTTATAGTAGTCGTGGTAATCCTTCACGAAGAAGGGGGCATCCTCTGGCAGGGGGTCCACTACACCGCCCCCCAGGGCATAGGTGCCGGTTTGGTAGTCTTTCGTCCGCTGGGCGTTGAGGGCCTGGCGTTTGGCGTGGCGTGCCTCCTCGCTGTCTTCCTGGTCAAAATACCCTTTGGCGTTGACCCTTCCCATGTCGTACATGGTGGAAGTCACGGTGGCCTTCACCCGGGTGTCTATGGCGGCGGTGTTCAGGGCCAGGCCACCCCAGCCGCAGATGCCGACCAGGCCGATTTTCTCCGGATCCACATCCTCCCGGGTGGACAGGCAGTCGACAGCGGCCTGAAAATCCTCGGTGTTGATGTCCGGGGAGGCCATGTAACGGGGTAGGCCGCCGCTCTCCCCGGTAAAGGAGGGGTCAAAGGCTAGGGTCAGAAAGCCCCGTTCCGCCAGGGCTTGGGCATAGAGGCCGGCGGCCTGCTCTTTGACAGCACTGAAAGGGCCGCACACCGCGATGGCAGCCAGCCTTCCGCTGCCCTCTTTGGGCCGGTAGAGATCGCCAGCCAAGGGGATGCCGTAGCGGTTGTGGAAGGTGATTTTGCAGTGGTCCACCTGATCGCTTTTGGGGAAGGTTTTGTCCCATTCCTGGGAGAGGGTCAAAGATTCGTGCATGGTAGTGCCTCCTTTTCCGAGGGGATGGATGGTTCGGATGGGTTCCTTATCGGAACCAGGGTGCCGGGATTCCATTTGATAGACCAGATAGTCTAGGCAGGCGATCCTTCGCTCTGCCTCATGGCAGCGCTGCAGAAGCGTGCGCCGGTGCTGGGCCAGCAGGGCAAGGGTTTGGGGGTACTGGCCCGCCTGGTACAGGGTGAGGAACTGGGCGATCAGCCCCTCCCCGCAGCCGGCGTCTTGCAGGTTTTGCAGCAGAGCCTGGGGGTTTTGCCGGGGCATGGCCCTCACCTCCTGACAGGGAAAGGGTAACAGAGAAACAAAAAAATAGCAAATACCTATCAAGAATGCTGCAATATACTTGAAAGATATGGTAAAATCGAGTATCCTGAGAAGGAAAGGAGGGATGGTATGGACGTTCGTGTCCTGCGCTACTTCCTGGCTGTGGCCAGGGAACAGACCATTTCCGGCGCGGCAGAGGTTTTGCATATGACCCAGCCCCCGCTGTCCAAGCAGCTGCGGGAACTGGAGGAGGAACTGGGCAAGCAGTTGTTTTACCGGGGTAAGCGGCGGATCACCCTGACCAAGGAGGGGATGCTCCTGCGGAAACGGGCGGAGGAAATCGTCTCGTTGGTGGAAAAAACCAAAGCAGAGGTCAGTGCTTCCGACGAGCAGATCACCGGCGACATTCACATCGGCGGAGGCGAGACCGAGAGTATGCGCCCCATTGCCCAGGCAGTGGAACAGGTGCAGCAGCGGCACCCGGGGATCTGTGTTCACTTTTTTAGCGGGGATGGGTACGATGTGGCCGAGCGGCTGGACCGGGGCCTCATTGATTTTGGCACCCTCATTGAGCCGGTGGAGGTGGGCAAGTATGACTCCCTCCGTCTGCCGCGCCCGGATGTGTGGGGGCTGCTCCTCCGCTGGGACCATCCTTTGGCCCAGCAGGCGGTGGTTCGGCCGGAGGATTTGGCGGACCTCCCCCTCATTGTCTCCCGGCAGATGGTGGGAGAAAACGGCCTGTCCGGCTGGCTGGGGTATGACTATGAGAAACTGCACATCGTCTCCACTGGAAACCTGGTGAACAACCTGATCCTATTGGTGGAGGAAGGGGTGGGCTGTGCGCTTACCCTGGATGGGGTGGTGAAGGCGGCGGGAGACCGCCTCTGCTTCCGCCCCCTGGCCCCCCGGCTGGAATCGTGGATGTACCTGGTATGGAAGAAGTACCAGATTTTTTCCCCGGCGGCGGAGGCCTTTTTGCACCAGGTACGGGCGAGTTTATCCGCAGGCCCCCTATCACAGGGAAACGGTCAGGAAAAAACCATGGGTTTTACCAAACTTTAAAGAAACTTTGGTGGTTTTCGTAACACCCCGCTGGTATACTACAAGACAGTTGGACGGGATGGCCTGTGGAAGGCAGGGCAACCGCGCCAAACCATTTGGGGATCCAGGCCAGGAAAACGGCCTAGGCCGTCGGGCAGACGCCCAGCAACTGGAGTTCCAGGTCCAGCCGGGGATCCCCAATCAGGACGAGGTCCCGCCTGCCCCGTTCCCTGTCAGGGCGGCTGGCCGGGGTTGGGATCACGTCCTTGATGAAACAACGCTGCACGGCCAAGGTGCCGTCGCTTCCTTCTTTTTCATGCTCCTCTTTTTGATTTCCCCTGACAAACAGCAAAGCCGGGCATCCAGCGGATGCCCGGCTTTGCTGTTGCGGTGTTTGGTTCCGAATTTCTGAGATCATAGGACAAAGTTCCAGAGACCATGGAGCAGATGGTAGGGGTCAGGCTCCGGGTCAAATCAGAATCCCGTCGCAGTGGTCAATCTCGTGCTGGATAATCTGAGCCGTCCTGCCGGTAAAGGTTTTGAGCCTCTGCTGAAAACGCTCATTTTGCCAGCGCACCTTGATGCAGTCCCAGCGCCTGGCGGTGCGGGTTCCGGCCAGCGAGAGGCAGCCCTCCTGGGCCAGATAGGGCTTTGACCTTTTGATAATTTCCGGGTTGAACATGACCGTAAACCCGGCGCCCTCCTCAAAGGCAATAATGCGCCTGTTTACGCCAATCATGTTAGCGGCCATGCCAACGCACTTCTCTTTGTAATGCTGCAGTGTTTCCAGCAGGTCTGCCGCAGTCTGCAGGTCGTCGGGGGTGGCAGGCTGCGCCTTTTGGGCAAGGAAGGCCTCGTCCCTGCAGATGTCGCAAATCATGAAAAACCTCTCCTTTTGTGTTTCAGATGGAAGTGCCCTCTGCCGGCGGGGGACACCGCACTTGCCGGGCGGCGTCCTGGCCGTCCAGCAGCCAGGCAATGCCTCGGGCAGTGCGCTGGTCGGGATGGTCAAAATGGCTTCCGGGGTTGAGCTCAAACAGCGTGTCCACCCCCTGCCCCCGATAAAAGGCCGCGATTTCCTGCGTGTTTTGGGCCACGCGCTGCAGCATGGGATTTCGCGTTTTACTCTCCCTGCTCCCCAGCGAAAAGTAGATGCGCTGCGGCAGACGGCATCGGCCATGCGACAGGACGTATTCCCTCATGCCGGGAAACCACAGCGAGCCGGACACGCTGGCCGCGCGGGAAAAGACGTCGGCTGCGCACAGGGCGTAGACGGCAAACAGCCCCGCCATGGAATAGCCGGCAATCCCCCGCCATCGCGGCGCGCTGGCAAGCTGCCCTTCCGCGAGGGGGATGATTTTTTGCGTCAGGAGCCCAAGGTACTCCTGCGCGCCGCCGGTGAAGGGGCCGGAGCGCGCAAAGGCGGGCGGCGCGTCCCAGGGCGCCATGTCGCAGTTCCAGTCAAGGTTGGAGACAGCCACCAGCGAAAAGTCCGCACAGCCTGTCTCGCGCAGGGCGCGCAGCACGCGCTCCCCCTCCCCCGGGAAGGTGTTGAGATAGAGCACCGGGGCGTCTGGCTGCCGCCCGGGAAAAAGGCAGACGCTTTTGCCCTCTGCCTCAAAGGTGTGAAGGAGCATTACGGTTCCCCCCTCTCTCCTGCCGCCCGCCCTCTTGTGCGTGCGGCGTTTGACACTAGGCTTTCATTGTACCCAAAAGAAGGCCGTTGCGCAAGAAGGCAAAGCAAAGATGTGCGCCACTGCGCAGGCAAAAACCGCTCCGTGGCGCGCCGGAGTAAGGGCCCTGAAAAGGCGTGGCTTTCCCCTCTTTTTTCTTTTTTTGAGAATGGGCAAAGCAGGCCTTTTGCCGTCAGGGGGCTTGCCCGGGGGCAAGGGTGCAGGGTATACTTAATCAAGGGCCGGAGCGCGGCTTTTTCTGGCCTGTGCCCTTTGTGTGCGGCGGCAGATGCTCCTTTTTTGAAGCAGACGCCTTTGGCTGCCCCTTTTCCTTGCCCTGCGCCGTCCCGACCTCTTGGCAAAGCCCCGTCCCGGCACCCAAACAACGAAAAAAGGAGGCCTCCCCCATGAAAGTCATCTGCTTTGGCGATTCCAATACCTACGGATACGACCCGCGCCCCCTGGACGGCGGACGCTATGACGCAAGCTGCCGGTGGGTGGACATCCTAGAGGCCCAAACGGGCTGGACGGTGTGCAACCTGGGCCAAAACGGCCGTGAGATTCCCGACGAGCCGCCCGCCTTCGCCCCGGACACCGACCTGCTGATTGTCATGCTGGGCAGCAACGATTTGCTTCAGGGGGGCAGCCCGGCAGACGCTGTCTGCAAGCTGGAGGCCTTTTTGTGCGGCCTGACCCTGCCGCGTGACCGTCTGCTGCTGATTGCACCGCCTGCGATGGTTCCCGGGAGCTGGGTTCCAAATCGTCAGATGATTGAGGATTCCCATACCTTTGCGGCGCTCTGCCGGCAGCTTGCACAGCGCCTTGGCATCCGCTTTGCAGATGCATCCGCCTGGAACATCCCTCTTGGCTGCGACGGAGTACATCTCACCGAAGAGGGACATCGGCTCTTTGCTGCAGGGCTCCTGGAGGCGCTCAGGTAGCTTTTCAAGAAACACTCTTTCGAAAAGAGAGGGGAGATGTTTTCCCCTCTCTTTTTTTTACAATGCCCGCCCTGCGGCGGGAAGTTTTTGGCCAATTGGCGGGAGCACCCCCTCTTTGAAAGGGCGCCTTTTAAGGCGTTCGGCTGCGCAGCTTTGCGGTAGCTCCCCTCCCCCAGCACATCTGAAAAGGCATTCTTTTTTCGTCAAAAAAGCCCGGCCTGCCATCTGGCAGGCCGGGCCCTTTTATCCAAGGCGCACGTGTAAGAAAAACAAGGGGAAAAGGAGGCCAAAAACAAGCCGGCCGAAGGCCCCGTCTTTTTGGGAAAGGGCAGAACCTTCCAGCATCATTGGTAGCTGCAGGCGCCTTCTTCGGTCCATCCCATGTTGTAGAGCATTTGGGCAAGCTGGCCTCTGGTCAGAACCCCGTAGGGGTCGAAGGTTCCCTCGCTGTCCACACCACCGATCAGGCCCAGGTTGTAGGCCCTGCAGATGGCCATTTCGCAGGTGTCTGCAGTTTTCTCCTTGACGGTTCGGTTGTCGGGCGTCCCGCCGACGGTCGGGGCATTGGTGTGCAGGAGGCTTGCCATCTGCTCCCAGTTTTCGTCAATCCATTGGCGAATCTCGCCGGCATCGGGCAGCTCGTCGAGGGAAGAGATGTACCGGATGTCCTTGCCGGCGGCAAGCCCGGCGCGCCAGTTGTCGTAAACGGCAGTCCACATTGAGCCCAGCTCCCCGCTTGACGAAATGCTGTAGACCAGTCCGGCGGCATCCTTTGCCAGCGAGGTCTCGTAAAAGGTCAGAGATTTGCTTCCGCCGCTCGCGGAGAGCCTGCCGGCATACCAGATTGCGGCAAAGGCCCGGCTGGCCGGCGTACTGTCGGAATAAGGCGCATAGGATCCCCCGTCCCCCATCACCTCGTTGCCGACAAGCCGGGTCACAAGAATGCTGACCTGCCCCTTTGTCAGGGGATCGTCGGGGCCGAACAGCCCGCCGCCGTAGCCCTTCAGCAGGCCGCCCTCGGTCAAGGCCATCACGGGGTGATAATACCATGCCGAAGAGCTCACATCCGTATAGGAATTGCTGTAGGAGGCACAGGGCGTCCCCGGCGTATAGACCTTGCGCACCTCTCCCCACTGGTCATACATGCTGCCCGTGGTATGCATTCCTGGGTTCACGGGATAGGGGTTGCCATCGGTCGTATCAAAATGGGCCACCAGCCTGTAAGTATCCTCTTCATTCTCCTCAGAGCCAATGGGCTTGGAATAGCTGTAAAAGTCCACGACAAGCCCCGCAGGGATGGTCACGCCCTCGAGGATGGAGGTAGTCCAGCCAATGCCTCTTTGCTTGAGCAGCACCCTTCCGGACTGCGGCCAGGACGCCTTGCCGTTGAGCAGATCTATAACTCCCATCACATGATCGTACGCGGATTCGTCAAACTTCGAGCCGTCGCAGACCTTGCCGAAAAGCCCCGGGCCGGAGGGGCTGGATCCGATGGTATAGGGTGTGCCGTCGGTCGTATCAAAATGGCCCAGCAGCTCGTAGACCGGCTCTGTCATTCCTGCCGACTGATAATACTTGTAGATGTCCACAACCAGCCCTGCAGGAATGGTGATGCCCTTGCAGTTTGGCTTGCTCCCGGTCAGGGTATAGGTGGAGCTCGACACCTTGAGCAGCACGCTGCCGCTTTCGGGCCACTCAAAGCCGTTGACATCGGCGTTTTTAACCGTGCTGACAAAAACGACCGTGTTGTAAAGGCTTTCATCGAAATCGGCCCATCTGCCGCTCTTGCCGTTGAGCGCCTCGCTGTCGGACGCATGAGCAAGGGAGACGGTACTTGTCAGAATGGCCAAAGCCAGCATAACAGAAAGAAGTTTTTTCATCAGGTTCCCTCCCGCAAAGAAAATTTGCTAATATCTAAAGTTTAACACCTTCCCTTTCCCTTGACAAGGGGCAAAAACCCTGCCCCCTGGAGAAAAGCACCTGCTTTTGCAAGGCTGCCCCACGCCAGGGCAAAGAGGCGGGTGCGCCGCATGTCGTTCCAAACGGATTTTTTCAATGACGGGAAACGGGATGCGGCAGGGCTGAGCCGGGGCAGCCTTTTTTCGACGGTTTCCGATTTCTCCTTGCCGGATTTTGAAATTGCAGTTATACTGAACATGGAACCTGTCAAGGGAAAATGGGGCATTTTGTGTGCAAGCCGGAATGCCGGAGTTTGTTCGCATCAGAAAAAAACGGCGCTGCATGCAGCTTTTGGAGGCAAAACAACATGCAAACAGCAACCGAAGTCGTTGCAGCCCTGATTTGGGAGCAGGACAAGTTTATGATTTGCCAGCGCCCGGCCCATAAGGCCAGGGGGCTGCTGTGGGAGTTTGTCGGCGGCAAGGTGGAGCCGGGCGAAACCAGGGAACAGGCGCTCATCCGGGAATGCCGGGAGGAGATGGCAGTTGAGCTGGATGTGGGAGGGGTATTTACGGAGGTGGTCCACGAATACCCCGATTTGACGGTGCATCTGACGCTGTTCCATGCGGCCATCCGGGAGGGCACTCCCGAGAAGCTGGAACACGAGGACATTCGCTGGATTACGGTAAATGAGATTGATCAGTATGTGTTTTGCCCGGCAGATGAGGAAATCCTGGCGAAGCTGAAACGCTGTCGGTGAAGGGCCGCCAAGGCAAGCCATGAAAAGCGCTCTTGGGGCGCCGTCCCCCGGCCCGGAGGCAAAACCATCAGAACTGCAGAGGTGTCGGACATGAAACAGATGACCTGGGATGATTACTATGGGGGTTTTTACAACTGGGCACCCAGCACCCAGAAGAACTATGCCTACCGTCTGTCCGACTACGGCCCGGCGGACGAGGTTTGGGAAGTGGCGCAGGAGCTGGCCTTCCAGGACAACGCCCTTGCAACGAAATTTCTGGAAAAGGCGATGGCGGCCGGGGTCCGCTTTTCCCCGAACCAGGTGCTGGAGATGGTGGGCACGGCGGAAGAGGCTGTTTTGAGTAAGCTCGCCGAGCAGACGGATGTACCCTTTGACCGGGAACAGTTGGACGAAATCTACGGGATGATTGACGACGCCTCTTTCCAGAGGGTCTCCCAGCGTGCGAAAATCGATGTTTTCGATGAGGAGCGTGCCGCGCGCAAAGAGCAGGAGCAAGACCGCCCGAAAAAGAAGGCCGGCCTCTTCGCCGTGCTGGCCGCTTTCGCGGCAGGGTTTTCCCCGTCCAGCCAGGGCGGGAAGGAACACAAAAGGCACTGTGACGGCAACTGTGCCAACTGCCCACCCCACTACGGGTATCGCTACGGCAGATGGTACTATGGGAAAGGCCATCAGTACGGCTGTGAGTTTTGCGGCAACAAGGGGGACGGGAGCTCGTCGTGAGAGCAGGCTGCGCCCGTTGCTTTTGATAAAAATTTCATCTTGTGTCATCCGGTGCCGCTCGGGTTTGTGCCGCCTTCTCTGGCGTGGCCGGCAGCCCAAGGCCCCAAAACAGGGGCAGCACAACGGCAATGGGCCATATGGTAAAGTGAATTTTGAGGGGGATTATAGATGAATCCTAGGAGAATCATTGTAATTACAGGCTCACCGGGAACCGGAAAGACCACCACTGCATCCATTGTCGCAAAGGAGTCCGAGCTGGACAAATCCGTCCATATGCACACCGACGACTTTTTCCATTTTTTAAGCAAAGGCGCAATCCCGCCCCATTTGCCGGAGTCCAACGAACAGAATCTGGTTGTGATAGAAGCCTTCCTGGAAGCGGCAAAGCGATATGCCCGTGGCGGGTACGACGTCGTTGTGGACGGAATTGTCGGGCCGTGGTTTTTGTCGCCGTGGCGCGCCCTCGTTCGGGAAAAATACGAGGTACACTACATTGTTCTGAGAGCCAGCAGAGAAGAAACCCTGAGGCGGGCCGTGGGACGCTCGAAATTGGACAGAAAAACAAATGTCGCCCTGGTGGAAGCCATGTGGGAGCAGTTTTGTCAACTGGGAATCTACGAATCAAATGTGATTGAAACGACAAATCAGTCTGTACGGGAGACGGTTCGTGCTATAAAGGAAAAAATTGCAAACCAAACCGCGCTGCTGTCCGATGGGCCTTGACGCCCCCGTCGGATGCTGCCCCATACCCGGGCAGAGCATGACACAGGAGAGGCCCCCGGTTTTGCCGGGGGCCTCTCCTGTGTCATGCTCTTTTTCGCGTCAGGAACATGCCCGCCACTGCCGCAATCAGGGCAAAGGGGGCCAGGCGGACAAAGCCCCATTCAAGGGCGTGGATGGCCACTCCCATGACGGCTGTCTCCGGGGCACTGTAGTCCCAGCCCAGATAGGGGCTCTTCAGCACGGCCAGGGCGGCGGCGACAATCAGGGTCCCAACAAACACTGTGACAAACAGCCAGTGGAGGGCCGAGCGCCGCATGGCCTTTTTTCGGGCAAGCTGCAGGTTGATGACCTCCAGCTTTTCCGCAAGGGCTTTCACTTCATCCGCCTCCGACTCCCCTACCGTCTCGCCCAGCAGCGTACTAACGGGGACCTCCAGGGCCTCCGACAGGGCGATCAGCAGGTCGGAGTCCGGGACGGAAACTCCCTGCTCCCATTTGGAGACGGTCTGCCGCACCACGTTCACCTTGACGGCCAGCTCCTGCTGGGAGAGGCCTTTGGATTTCTGAAGGGCTTTGATGTTTTCGCTTAACACAGGGGTTCACTCCTTTCGCCCCCATTGTAGGGAATGCGGCCCGTTGCCGCAAGCAACGGGGAATAACATGGCGCTGCTTTTGCAAGTTTCCGCCGGAAATCGTCAAACTACAGCCGATGCTGCCGCTTCCGACGGTCTGGGGCAAAGGGGTGCATCCTTCCTGTAGTCAAAAGCCGCCGTCATCCCCTCCCCTTCCTGGCCCGGCTCCGCAGAGCCAAACAGGTGACGCGGGTGAGGGCAGTCACGGTGTCCCGGTCGTCCACATCCTCCACCAAAATGTAGTCTTTTGCCCCCTCATGGGGCGGGGCCTTGGGCAAATGGGGAAACGCCGCCTCCCCTGCCGGGGTGGCCTTGACAAAAAGCTGGTCTTCGCAGATGACGGCAAAGAACACACCGTCGCAGTAGAGCCCGTACTCGCCGAACATCTTTCGGCTGCGAATATCCCCGGCCTCCCACATCTGCTCGGCTACATAGTCCACAAAGTCCTGATGAGAAGACATATCCATCCTCCTGCAACGGTCGGCAACCGTTTTTGCCAATGTTCCAAGCCGCTCCCGCAGCTCCTCCGGCTCCGCAAGCTCCGTCATGCGGTTCAATTTGAACAGGCGAAATGCCTCCCGGTTTTGGCATCAGCCCCACACATACCGGGACGGCCGGTGAAACGCCAGGCAATAGAGTTCCATGGTGCGCACCGACTCCCCTGGAGCAGGATGGGCAAAATACCCATGAGCCGCTCCGGCTTCATGGGATGCACCGCCTTTCCTCACTCTGTCTGCATTATAGCACAGGAACAGGGCAACGGTGTGTCATGTTTGAACGGAAAGCGCCGGGATGAAAAAGGCGGAGCGCCCATACAGGCACTCCGCCTTCCGTTAAGAATCCCTTTGCGCAAGAAAGGCCTCCACGGCCTTCACCGTTTGCTTTTGCTGCTCCTCGGCAGAGATGTCGGCGGGAAGATCTCCTTTTTGAGGGCCGTAATTGCCAAACTGGGCATGGTTGCCGCCCTCGATTTCCACGATGTTTTGCGTGTAGTCGATGTGATCCTCCACGCTCTGGTTGAGGGAGCCATAGATGGTCAAGGTGTCTTCCTCCGGGTAATCGCCGTAGAGGTAGGCTCCCAGCAGAATCAGGCCGTCCACCTGGTCGGGATGCTTTGCGGCAAACCGAGAGGCCATGGCCCCGCCCATGGAGTGCCCGGCTATGTACCAGTGCCGGTACTCCGGGAACTGCGTTATCACCTCTTTTGCCGCGTTTGCGTCAAAAATGGCCATATGAAAGGGCATGTGCACCAGAATGCAGGTGACGCCGGTCTGACGAAGCCGATCCAGCAGCGGAAGGTAGGCCTCCGCCTCCACTTTGGCGCCGGGATAAAAGATGATGGCGGTATCGGTGGGATAGCCGGGGGACAAAATGGTCAGATTGTCCTTCACATCGATGGCGCTGCCCTGTGCCAGCACCTCCAGGGCAGCGTCCTCCACCCTGTAGTAGTCGGACACATACCAGAAAAACGCCCCTGCCAGGATGGCCAGGGCCAGGACAAAGCCCCCTCCGGCAACAAGCCATTTTCTGCGCCGGGGCATTCGCCTTGTTTTCATACCCCAATCCCCCTCTGCCAAAGAGCGGCATTTTCTTCAGAGGGCTTTCCCCTGCCGGCACCCGGGCCTGTCATTGCCGCCCGGGGAATCTGCCTGTTTGGGCTGCTGCCGGTCCCACTCCTTTTTCAGGATGGCATACTGCACGGTGTTTTCATACCGGGGCGTGCCGTCGGGATTGTTTACAAAGGAAACAAACTCGAGAAAAACCCCCTCCCGGCGCATCCCAAGCTTTTCGCACAGGTGCTGGCTCGAAAGGTTGTCTTCCTCGGTATAGGCGTAAATGCGCCTTGCGCCCTTCCCGGAAAAAAGGTAGTCGAAGAATGCGTGGGCTGCCTCGAAGGCATATCCCCTTCCCTGGTAAGCCTCGTTGAGCATCCAGCAGGGGCTGAAGGTGTCCTTCACGGCACCCTCGTCTGCATGGGGTTCGCCGGCCTCGGGGTAGGCCTCAATCTCGCCGATGACTTTCCCGCCCTCCTTCAGGGTGATGGCAAAATAGTATTCCGTCTCGCCAAGGCGCTTTTTCATCTCCTCCCTGGCCTCATCCTGGGAGTGCAGCTTCATGCCGGCAAAGCAGTTGACCGCAGGCTCTCTCAAATACTCGTAGACATCCGCAGCATCCCTTTCCAGAAAGGGGCGCAGAATCAGCCGTTTTGTCTCTATCACCATACTTTGACTCCTCAAAAACAAGAATAAGCAGCTAAACTGGTTAAAACAGAGTTTTTCCGTGAAAATATTTTTCCAAAATTTTAGGCAGGCCTTGTGATGCAGTGGCTCCCTTGCGGGCAGATGCGGCAAACAGCACGGCAGGAAAAAATCCGCGCACCCCCGGCCCCTGCCCTGCTCCCTGAGGTGCCGGTATTTTTTCATGATATGCTCAATATTTTAGGCTGTTGCGCAGCTCCGACATCCTGATATATCCGTTTTCATCCTCGGCATCCGCCGAAAGAATGCTCATAATTTCAATAATTTCTGAAATATAAGATTGACTGCCTTCCGGATTTAGCACCAAACACCCGTAAACTTCATTGCAGAAGGTGTAGTTGGCCCCTTTGTTTGTTCCCTCTGTCAAGAAATAATACGCTTGCTGGAAGGTGTGAAAGGCAGAGACTCCATACCAATAGCTGCTTTCAAACCCATCAGTTTGATATTCCGTAAACCGGGCACAAGCTTCGGCGGCACTCGCCTGGGCCAATGCCCTTATATCGTCCTTATTGCTTTTTTGGTTTTGCCAGAGCAGGGCAAACACCAAAGTGGAAATGGCAAGACAAATGATTATAAAAACTTCAAGTCGCTTTTTCATATGGTATAATTCTTCTCCCAGTTGCTAAACAGCGAATATTAACTAAAAAGTGAATACGAATGACAGCAGAATTGTAATGCAAGCAAGACGGTTTTAGCGAAAAAATACCGGCCTTTTTTATAGCAAGTTATTTGCAGAAAATGAAGCTGCCTATGAAGCTGCCTATAGTATCTCATATTTAGGTAAAAAGTGCAAATCTTCATCCATTTTTCGCAGAAATATTGCTAATCAGGGCATCTCGGATCGCATGGCGTGCGGTGGGATTATTCTGCTCACTGTACGCTATGGTGATTTTGCACCCATCCACAAAAAGCGCTTGGGATGACGGCCCCTGATTAGCGGTTGTCATAGGCAGTATTTGTCACCAGCCGCGAGCTGTTTACGGGGCACGAGCGACACCGCTTTTAGCCCGGACGCCACCATGACCCGTGGCATGATTGTCACCGTGTTGGCCCGCTACGATGGCGTGGACACCACGACCGGCGAGACTTGGTATGAGGCCGGGCAGCATCTGAGGAAAAATGATTGCTTTCGCATGATTTAACTGCTCCCGCCTATGGGGACAAAGTGTCCCACAGCAGGCAGTGGTGACAAGATTGCAGCGATCGCACAAAGGAGGTCGTGATTGAAGCACATCTATCCCTTTTGACTTGACCTCCACCTGTGGGCAACGAACAAAACACATCCCACCGCCTGTTTTTGGGGCGTGGATAGCCAAACCGCTATCCACGCCCATTTTTTATTCAACATCACTGGCTCCCCTGCCCTCCCTGCCGTGGAGCAGCAACACCTGCCGTGGCCATGTCATCTGCGCTATGGAGAACTGCGGGTTTTCTCCCACGGACATCCGGCGTGTGGTGGAAGAGCTCCATGAGGTCTTTGACATCCGTGGGCTGGAGGAGAGCCGGCAGCACTTTGAAAGCAGCCCACGCTGGCCTTGGGAAAACTTGCCCCAAGGTGGAGCAAAGCGGAAGGGTGCACCAGGACCGTCAGCCTGACCCCGGAAGCGGTTGAACTCCTGCGCTCGGGGCACGTCAAACCTTCGGGAAGCCCCTTCATGTCCATGCCCCTGCCACCCATCGGACCTACTCGCCCCGATGGTGCGCCGGCTGCACAATCACGAGATTATCCAAGAGGCAGGGCTCAATCATATCCCCTTCTCAGGTCTCCGGCACACCTGCGCCGCCCTGGCTTTGCAAAACGGAATAAAAAAAACAGTCCGGCCTGTGAATCGCCACAGACCGGACTGCTTTGTTTACTCAAATCCTTTGAAATGAGGGTTTTCCGTTAAAAGAGTTTGAAGATGTGCTTTCAGCGCCAACTCTCCAAACCAGTCACACGCCTCCAGGATATCCTCCTGCAGGTCGCCTGCATACGCGCTCTGGAATAACTGCCGTACCAGGTGTTCATCCGTTTTGAGTTGTGCCAACAACTTGGGCTGGACAGCTTGATTTTGGAAAAGTTCGTACAGATCATTTCCCAGCAGCTGTTCGGCAGCTTCCGGCTCCTGGAGATGACACTCTGCGGTGTCCAACAGAAATTTCATCATCTGGATACCCGCTTCCGGTTTCCGTTCACCGACTTTTCCCAGAAGCTCCATGGTGTCCATCTCCAAAAGCTCCTCCACACTCCAGGAGCGGACTGCATCGGGAAAGGCGGCGATGAGCAAATCCCGGCAGGCCAACTCGTTTTCGTCGAAGTCCCATCGCTGTACTGCGTCTTTCAGCGCAGCATAGTTTGGATGGGTGATATGATAGGTACTCCAATGGGAATTGAGTATCTCCTGGAATTTTTCAAACAAAGCAAAACTGTCCTCGCCAGAGAAAAAACTCTCCACTTCACTCAACCCGCTCACAATTTTATAAAGCCAGTCGGGCCAAGCCTGATATGTCTTGTGGGGCGGAAGTTTGGATAGCGGGTCGTTCCAGAAAGAACCCAGTTGCTGCTTGGTGATTGCAAACTGATCCTCAAAAGCAGGGTTTCCCTCAAGTGCAACTTCCCATACTTCGTCCACAGTGCAAAAGGGATAGCGCTGAAAAAACGCATTTAGGAGCTGTAGGTTCTCCTTCGTCTGATTTTCTGTCGGAAGCAGCGCATACGTTATTCCATAAAGAGCCAACTGCAAACTCAAAAGCTCTGCAGGCGTTCCTTTTCCCATAAATTCTTCCATCCCATTCAGAATGGATACGATCCCCCACTCTAAATCATACAGCTTATCATTCAGCTCTTCATTGCGGGCATCCCGAAGTTTTTCCCGCTCTGAGGACCCTAGCGAACCGATACCCCCAAAATCTCCACACCAGCCGCACTCCCAACTGTCACCACAGATTGTCACAGGACTTCCACACCAAGGACAGTGGATCGCCATAGACCGGGCCTCCTTTTTCTGTTGTTATTGCATAGACAAGTTATCAAACATCCGGGCACGCTTGCCCAGCCAATCTCGAAATCCCACGGCCAGGCTGGAGATGTGTTCATGAGCCAGCCCCGACCGGGCACCTGGCGTCTGGCCAGAAGCTCATCCTCACCGATGCTTCCAAAGGTCAGTGCCAAGGCCGACTCCATCTAAAAACAATCCATCTTTCGCTCTTTAGGTTGCTTTCGGATGGTCTCCAAAGCGTCCGTCATACCCCTCAAAATGCAGCGCATCCGGTTCATCGCCACATTGGAGTCCCATGCAGTCCACCGAGAAGGTCCTTTGGAAATACCGCCTCACGCAGAATGTCCAGCATCTCTTCCAGTTCCCGACGGCCCAGAACCATCTGCTCGTCCTGGGGAAACGGCTGGCCGGCTCTCTCGCTCAGCAGGCAGCCCACGGGTTTTAGCGAATTTTCCCGGAACCAAAAAATAGTCGTGCCTGTCATCGTCCCGGTACAGGAAGCAGGAGCGATGGAGCAAGGCGTCCCCCTGCTTCTGGGTGATTTTATCAAAGAGCTCCGGCTCCAGACCAAAAAGCGGCCATACTGCTCCCTGCTGGCTTCCGGCAGTGGTTCCCGACACTTTCCCACAGGTTGACGGCCTGGCGGGTGACACCCAGTTTTTCAGCCAACTGCACCTGACTTAAGTTGCACCGCCGGGGGACAGGCAACGTTCTTGTGATCCTCTCCTCACTTTAGCCCCATTGTACCAGAACTGAACAAGGGCGGTCAAGATGAAGGGTGAAACCACAGGAATAATTATGACACAAGACAAATCAACTGATCGAAGTTCTTTATCACATCATAAGTAATGCTGCTGTTGCTGATTGCTGCAAAATGGGCTTTAGCGCACTCCATTTTTGCTTCCTCCACGCCGCGCAGTTCCATAGTGTCGTTGCTGCCCTTGGTTCCCGCCACGAAACAGACATGCTTCACAGTACCTTCGTGGAAGACGATGGCCCAGTCGGGGCTGTATTTACCTACCGGAGTGGAGATGAAGAAGGACTTGGGCAGTTTCACATAGAGGGCAACTTTCTCGTTGATGTCCAACTGCCCGGCAAACTTGCCGAAAGTCATATCGGTGACCAGGGGCAGCTTGTTCAGCTCCTGCACCTCACTGCCCAGCACACTCTCGTCCATCCGCTCGCCCTGCTGATTGACACAAAGGCGCAGCCCCCGCCCAATTTCCTGACGGCTTTTTATCTCTAAGGCACTCTGGGGCTTCAGGGGGCAGATTTGGAACACGTTGGGGCTGTCCCTGCCCTCACGGAGGGCGGAGTGGGAGAAGATAAAACGCACCGACTCATCCAGGCTGAGCAGCCGCTCCTCGTCCTTCATAATGAGGTCATAAGCATCAGCGTCATCGGAGGTCTGGGTCTTGCGGTCCACCTTGCTCTCCACAAAGCGGGCCTTCTTATCCTTTTTCTTGTCGATGGAGAAGTAGCCCTGGTGGGTCTCGTGGGCGGAGATTTTGTCCAGATAGTTAAGATAGGCCTCATCGCCCATTTCCCGCTGGAGCCCGCCCCCCACATTTTCATATTCTTCCTCGAACATGCGGGCATTGGCGGAGGCCGGTATCGAGGAGCGTGTTCGCTTCCATAATCTGCGCCACACTTTCGCCACGATGGCCCTCTCCATCGGTGTGGATGTGAAAAGACCCTGTCCAGCATGCTGGGCCATTACAGCGCCGGATTTACCCTCGACACCTATACGCACATCTATGCACATCCCCAACGATATGCAGAAAGGCGCGGCGGAGAAGACCGACGTTTTTATGGAAACGGCCACGGCCAAGCCGGAACTGGAACCGCCCGACCCGCCGGATGAGAACAGGTGCAAGGTGATACCGTTCGAGAGGGTAGGGGTAAAACAAAAGATGCCCAAGGGAGAAAACACATCCCTTGGGCACCCATATTTGCTGTTAAGGAAAGGATTATCATTTTTTACACGGCGGCAAATAATATACTTTTCCATCTTTGGAAATCATCTGCACATCTTCAAGGTAGAAATCTGAATTATCATGGTGAGACACACTGTGTCCCTCGGCTTGAGAATCAATCATATATGCAGTCTTTTCGGAAATGGAGCGGAAATTCCAATCATCGTTTATCAAACCAAGGATGAAATGAATGACTTTATCGAAACCATCTCTCTTTCGGCGTATCTCTGCTGTATCGACATTGAGGCGCTTTGTGGTATCCTGATGCCACTGAGTTATGCGGGACTGAGTTTCCTCAACTTGCTGAATATAGGTCGGCAGTAATGCGGTACACTGCGCTCTGGAAACAGCGCCAAGATGCAGAGTGAATCTAAAGTCAGAGAGTTTATGGAGTATTTCCAGTAAGGTGTTCTGATATATGTACCAGTTCTGTACCTCTTGCAATTCTTTTTCATAGGTTGCAAAATCAAGGTCATTCTTCTTCGCGAAGCCTGCTAATGTAAGGTTGGCCTGCCCCAAAAGTTTGGTGCATTCTTCTTCCAGGCTATCCAACTGTGCAATTTTAGAAAGTCTCAACTCATCATTCTCAAGAATCTCCACTTGAAACTCAGCAATTTTCTTAACATGGCTGACCAGGGAGAAAACCCGGCTTCGATATTCATTGTCCTGGAAATCTGCAATTTTAGAGATGCCATCACTGATTTGTCCCAATTCGGCGTTGATTTGTGTCATGTAATACTGACCAACGACTATAGATGCAACGCCCATTGCAGCCGCAGCTGTATTGGCAATTACAGAGGTGCCTTTTTGTGCTTCAACTGCTACCCAATTTGCATGTCCTTGGATGCCCTCCGCACCGTGATAAAAACCGCGAACAGTGCCATCCATCGCTCTTGAATCTGCAAGTTTTGCTCCGGCAGGAATGATTGCCCGATATAGGACTTCGCCTTGAGTTTGTGCTGTCTGGACTGCATTGTTAATTGCATTACCAGCCTGCACTAAACCCGGAACAAGACTGTTGACTCGAGCCAAAACTTTGCTGTCAGTAATTTCAATCAATTTGCTCTCATCGCCAATCGTTTCAGTGGGGAGCATTTCCACTTGAATCCTAAACTCTTGGGAAGCAGTATCCTGCAACATAGATGTTTCCCCGCTTGAGGTATCCGTTGATACTGCAGATGGGGATAAGCCATTAGTGGCTTTTATTTTTGATTTGAGAATGACTACTGCACCAATAACAACAACTGCAATGATGCATACTCCGATTGTTATGTGCTCCATATATGGCGGTACCTCCTTTTTAATCTATAAAAGAGGTCGCAAATTTTGCGAAGCGGCATAGACGGAAAAGAAAAAGCTCCTCACCGGCTCAACAAAAATTATTATAGCGAAGATTAAATTTGGTTTCAATCATTAAGTCATAAAGACTCGGTTTTTGCTGTTTACACCTGTTAGGGATTTGGCGATTTCATCGATTTTCCTCGCCCATGCTCCCGCCGCTTTTCTGCCCCTTACACCACCGCCAAACAGCAATCGCCCCAAGCAACAAAAACAGAACAAAAAACGCAGAAAAACCGCCTGAAAAGGCGGTTTTTCTGCCAAAGGTGGTCGGAGTGCGGGGACTCGAACCCCGGGCCTCCTGCTCCCAAACGGTTGAACTAAATTTTTTCTGGTACTTTCTAATGGTTTTTAACCATTTCCGCTCCATTCCGCTCACTCTTTGCCGCTCTTAATTCCACTGTTTCCGAGTGTTCCGACGCTGTCTGTGGTCAAACATGTGGTCAAAGAGCCCTTCTTGACCAGGCACGGCATCCGCTGCCGCCGCCTGTTCAGAAGGGCTCTTTTTCATGTTTAGGTTTGGGGTATTGTACCTCTGCCGGGGCAAAGAAGCAAGGTGTTTTTTCAAGTCAGGCGTATCAATTTTTAACACGCCTATACAAAGAATACGACCTGGTGAAAATACCTGGGTCACTCCTCGTCCGTCTCCAGTTCGATCTCGTCATGAGGGAATGGATTGTGATTCAGGAGATTCAGCAGTTTCCGTTGCAGATCCTTCTCACCTAAACGGCCGCAGGCGTTGAGAATTTTTTCCTGCGGCTGGCCGACATAAGCGCTCTGGAAAAGTTGACACGCCAGCTGGTCGTCATACTTAAGTTCCTCCACCAGTAGCGGCAGCATGTCGTCGCTGACCAACAAATCATACATATCCCAGTTCAACAGTTGACTTGCAATCTCCTTATCTTGGAGGTGCTCCTCCGCCGTGTTGAGCAGCAGCTTCACCATCTCAAGAGCGGTCTCTGGTTCACGCTGGCTGGTTTCCACCAGGAGATCCATGGTGTCCATCTCTGCCAGTTCCTCCTCGGACCAGGAGCTGACAGCCTCTGGAAAGGCAGCAATGAGCATATCCCGGCAGGCCCACTCATTTTCGGAAAAATCCCACCGGCGAACCATGTCTTCCAGTTCAGCCCGGGAGAATCTGCGGGGTGTTTCTTCCTCAGAGGTATCTGTCACCGTGACGGTGACCTGAATAGTGGGTGTGGCCGCCTGCATCAGTTTGGCTTTTTCCGAGGGAGGGAGCGAGGAAATGCCGCCAAAGTCACCACACCAGCCACACTCCCACCGGTTGCCACGGATCCTCACAGGACTGCCGCAGTGCGGGCATCGAATGGTCGCCATAGACTATGCCTCCCTTCTTACTGCCATTGTAGCGAGGCGCCGCATGTTTGACAAGTCCTATCGGCTCACCATCCAGGCAATGCCGGCAACGGTGCGCTCCGCCGCATGGTCGTAGTGGTTACCTGGATTCAGTTGGAACACCGTATCGATCCCCTTGTCCTGATAGAACGCCTGAATCTCTTCCGTGTTCTGTCGGACGCTCCGCAGGACCGGGTTCCGGGTCTTGCTCTCCTTGTCTCCCAGGGAGAAGTAGATGCAGTCCGGCTGGCGCTTGGGTTTGTGGGAAAAGAGGTACTCCTTCATGCCGGGAAACCAGAGAGAGCCGGACATGCTGCCAACCCGTGAAAAGAGGTCTGCCTGGTAGATAGCGTACAGGGCAAACAGTCCGGCGAGAGAATACCCAGCGATTCCCCGCCAGGACGGAACTCCGGCTATTCCCTTCTCTGCTGTGGGGATGATCTCCTCGGTCAGGAGCCGCAGATAGTCGTCCGCGCCGCCGGTGCAGGGCTCGGCGTTTTTGAAGGAAGGCGGACTGTCCCAGGGCACCATATCGTGGTTCCAGTCGAGATCACTGATGGCCACCAGTGTGAACGGTGGACAACCAGTAGCCTGCGCGGCCTCATATACCTTCCGGCCCTCGTCAGAGAAGGTGTTGAGATAGATAATTGGGGTTCTTGGCTTGGTACTTAGAAAAATAGATATATTTTTGCTACCTATTTCCAAGGCTTGCATATAGGTTCATCCACTCTCTTTCTGCATCTGCCATCCTTTGAAATCCAGATTGTTTCCTTCATTGTACAGCAAAAAGATTACAGGTACAACAGATGTAAGTTGCGGAAGCCCCACAAAACTCTGCGACAAAGAAACTAAAAATCGTGCGAACACATGATTTTCTTGCGTATTTCTGTCAAATATGCTATCATTGTACACAACGCTGTCAGATGTTGGAATGGACCTTGGCGGCATGACCGCATAGACCAAATGCTCTGCCGTCCGGCAGAGCATTTTTGTTTTTAGTATGGGGGAATCTTCTTATGGCAGTCAGTTATAAAAAACTTTGGAAGTTGCTCATAGACAAGGATATGAAGAAGAAAGACCTATGTGCAAAGGCAGGAATCAGTCCCGCTTCTGTTACTAAGATGGGACGAAACGGGCATGTAACCACAGAAATTCTGCTAAAAATTTGCACTGCATTGGATTGCCGGATCGAAGATGTTCTGGAAATTTCTCCAGATGGGATGGATTAAAGTCCGTTTTTTGAGACATTAAATTTGGCAAAATTAATTGCAAATCAAAACATTGGTCATTTGATCCCACTCGCTAATACTTTAAGCGTATTGAAGCAAATAAGGAGTGAAATCCAATGAAAATACTGGATATGCCGCCTTTTGCGCCCGTATTAATGGAGTCGACTCGTGCAATGGGATATAGTTTAGAGTCTGCAGTCGCAGATATTATTGATAATAGCATAGCAGCAAATGCAAGTAATGTAGATATCCAATTCTCTCCCTACGATGCCGTACCATTTATTTCTATATTAGATAATGGGGATGGTATGACAAAAGAGCAAATTAATGATGCCATGCGGTATGGCAGTCAAAGTTCTCTAAACATACGGGACAGTAAGGATTTAGGTAGATTTGGCCTTGGGCTGAAAACTGCGTCTCTTTCTCAGTGCAGGTGTCTGACGGTAATTACAAAGCAAGGAAGGCGGATAGAAGCGAGGCGTTGGGATCTTGATGAAATATATGAAAAGGGAACTTGGGCACTTTTAAGTTTGAACTCAGAAGAAATCCACGCTATTCCTCAATTTCAAACACAACTAAAATCATTGAAATCAGGTACATTGGTACTCTGGGAAAAACTTGACCGTATGCTTAATGGGGCAAAAGCTACTGATAAATTGATGAGCAAACAGATGGAATATGTACGTGAGCATTTAGCCCTTGTATTTCATAGATATTTGGCTGGAGAATCCGGAATTACAAAACTTACTATCCAGATGAATGGGCTGAAGATTGAACCCAAGGATCCTTTTTTGATTGGACGCAGCACAGTTTTTCAAGCGGATGAAAAGTTTATGATTGAAGGTTATCCAGTGGAAGTGTCTTCTTTTATGCTTCCGCATGTCAGCAATCTGACTAAAAAAGAAAAGGCGGCTCTTGGAGGTACAGAAGGGCTGACGAAGGATCAGGGGTTTTACATATACCGAAATAAACGGCTGCTCGTATGGGGAACCTGGTTCCGAATGCATAGAAAAGATGAACTTTCAAAGCTGGCCAGAATTCGGGTAGATGTTCCCAACGCTCTTGACCACTTATGGACTCTGGATATAAGAAAGTCTACTGCTGTTCCGCCTGATGTGATTAAAAGCAACTTGGCTCGAATTGTAGATAGAATTTCCGAGGGAAGCAAACGTGCATGGACATTTAGAGGAAAACGAGAAATAAGCGACAATGGCAGCCATTTGTGGAGCAAAACTAAAATTCGAGATGGCGTGGTCTATAATTTAAACCGTGAACATGTTCTGCTTCAGCTTTTAGAAGAAACTCTGAACCAAGAGCAGAAGAAACTTTTGGAGAATTACCTTAGATTGGCAGAAGGAAACTTGCCGCTTAACCAGTTATATGTTGACCTAAATAATGAGGAACAGGTAAATGTAAGGAAAGAAAAAGACGCCGAGCGTGAGGCAATAGAAACTGTTGAGACTATTTTAGCAAATATTTCTGATAGCCCCATGCGGGATGCACAGATACGTCTCATAATGCAGACGGATCCGTTCTGCAATTACAGAAACATCGTAGATATGCTGGCAAAGGAGTTGGATTCCTAATATGGCAGATTTGGCATTGTTCGAAAAATTTGTCCGTACGCAGATCAGTTCTGTTGCTGTCAACCGAGCTCCCACGGAAGAAGAACTTACAGCAGCATGCAATATGGTTCGTTTGATGATGCCCATTACAGATGAAGAAGCCGAAATTATAATTAAAAAGCTGCAGGCAGCCCTTGATGTTGCTATGGATACCGGCATTGTAATAGAAAAAAAGTATGAGCCATGGCTCAAAGCGCAAAAAGACACAATAGACTTTTTCTATTGGAATCGGTATGCACTCTATCTGGAACAAGATGCTATGAGAACATCAGGTGTTATCGCGGCAATAGATGAAGTGTCGGATAAAATTGTTGATCTTGCAGGAGATCCAAATGTAGCTGGATCTCTGCATAGAAGAGGTCTGCTCCTTGGAGATATCCAGTCGGGCAAGACGAGCAACTACATTGCTGTGATGAATAAAGCGGCAGATGTCGGATATAAAGTGATTATTCTGCTTACCGGTACCATTGAAAGCCTGCGCCGGCAGACGCAGGAACGTGTTGATGAAGGGTTTATTGGCCGCAGCAGCAAGGCATACCTGCAGAGAAATAGTCAGACCATTAAAAAGGGCGTGGGTAGTAAGGATTCCCGAAGATTTGCAACGGGATTTACGACTGAATCCAGTGACTTTAAAACTGCTGCCGTACGAAGCATGAACGCAAGTCTGCGGAACATGACAAATGAACCTGTCGTTTTTGTCCTGAAGAAGAATGCCAAAACGTTGCAGAATCTGATCGGATGGCTGGAAGACTATAATGTAAACAGCCAGGGTGTTATTGACCTTCCACTACTGCTGATTGATGATGAGGCAGACAATGCATCAATCAACACGCGAGAAGACAATGATCCAACGACCATCAATAAGCATATACGAAGAATATTGGAGCTATTTACAAAAAGTTCCTACATTGGCGTAACTGCAACACCATTTGCAAATATTTTTATTCTTCCTGAGAAAACGGAAGACATGGAAAATGACGATCTTTTCCCTTCGGATTATATTTATGCACTGGATCCGCCGACAAACTACATCGGCGGAAATGAAATCTTCGGAGATGATGCAGCATACAGCAGCTCGCTACTTCCTATTGATGACGCACAAGAATTTTTCCCGTATAAGCACAAGCAGGACATTGTGCTGCATGGACTTCCTGAGAGCCTTTACAGCGCTTTGAGATACTTCTTGCTGGCAAATGCTGTGCGGGATATTAACGGGGATCTAACCGCCCATCGTTCTATGCTGGTCAATGTCAGCAGGTTCACAAAAGTCCAGGAACAAATATCTAAGCTGATTGTAGAGTGGCTCTATGAAGTGCAAAGAGATGTACGGAACTATTGCAAACTGGATGAAGAACAAGCCTGCAGAAACAGCAGCCTTGCAGCATTGAGAGACACATGGAACAGTTCTGAGTATCCATTTTCAAAGTTTGGAATCGAATGGGAAGATGTCCAGCAAAAATATCTGCTGAGCGCAATTAGTTCTATTGAAGTGCGGACGATCAACCAGCGGAGTGCAAGCAAGCTGGATTATACTGAGTATAGTGACACTGGACTGCGCGTAATTGCTGTTGGAGGACTTGCACTGTCGAGAGGCCTTACCCTCGAAGGACTGATGGTCAGTTATTTTCACCGTAATACACAGATGTACGATACACTCATGCAGATGGGCCGCTGGTTTGGGTACCGTGAAGGCTACAAGGATCTGTTCCGTATTTGGATGCCGGATGATTCTATCGGATGGTATGCACATATTACCCGGGCTTCCAATGAACTGAGAGAAGACATTTCTCGTATGAACCGCATGGGAGCTACACCAAAAGAATTTGGGCTTCGTGTAAGAGCACATCCGACCTCACTGATCGTCACTGCCCGCAACAAGATGAAGCACGCAGAACGTCAGGAATGCTGGATTACACTTGACGGTGAATTCTTTGAGACCCCGAGATTTAAGAACGATATTGCTGCAATTCGGGCAAACCGCGGCAAGGCGGATAAGCTGATCGCAAAAATTATTGAGAATTGCGGAAAACCCGTAGGATCCGGCAGGCAGCCTCTGTTCTGGAAACATGTTCCTTCTGAACTGATCAGCGGATTTGTTCGCACATATGAAAACCACCCGCTGAATATGGAGTCAGATGGTACCGCCTTGGAATCTTACATCAGGAAGAATACCCGCTTTGCCAAATGGGATGTCTTGGTTGTAACCAGCGGCGGAGAAGATGGAGTTGATATTGAAGGAACAGATATCACGATCCATCCAACAGTCAGACCGTTCTCGGCAAAGAACAGTATGCTGAGCGTCTATGGAACCAAAATGCGTATTGGTACCATGGGCCTTACAAAACACGGCCTTTCGGATGCAGAGCGAAGAAGCGCAGAGGAAAGGTTCAGGGAAAGCAAGCGAAGAGAATACGAGTCAAAGTACGGGGACGCTGCAAAACAGAAACTTCGGAGTATGAGTATTTCTGATAGGGCTTATTTAGTTGAAAATCGGGATCCGATTATTATTATTCATTATTTAAGGCCTAAGGCAGGAAGCGATCTGCCTAAAGGCTATGATACCAGTAAAGATTTGATTGTCGGCTACGGAATTGGTTTCCCCAAACTATCTGGTTCTGAGCCATTCTATGCGGTTTACTATGTTAATACGGTGGAGCAGCGTCAGAGTTTTGAGGATGAAATTGAGGAGGATCAGCTGGATGATATCGATGAGTGAACTCAGCGATGCCTGGAAGGAGATCATTCCGCAAGCGGGGCAAAGTGTGGGGCGTAGAGCTGACAAAAATCATCCTCTGGATTTTTTCATCACTTATGATGAAAACCGAAATATGCAGATGATGCTGATATCGGAATTTCTTCCGACGATACCTCCCTCCAGTCAGCAGATATCTGTCCGCGCCAATTATAGGCATGACGGGAAGTACGCTGTGTGCTTTTCTTTAACAGATAACAGCCTGCAGGAGCAATTTGTATCGCTTTGCTGGGATATCATGCACTGCACAATTAGTACGCACAGCAAAGCATCTGGTGTAAAGGCGGCGGTCAAAAGATTCTGTATGTGGCAGAAACTATTTGCAGAAGAAAAAAACAAGAAGTTATCAGATGCTGAGGTAAAGGGATTATTAGGGGAATTGTGCGCATTAAGAAATGTCATTTTGATGCGCTATTCTCCCCAAACAGCTGTTGCCGGCTGGATAGGTCCTATTGGTGCAGACCGTGATTTTGAGTTTTCGGATACATGGTATGAAGCTAAAGCCGTGACCCTAAGCAAAGATATCGTAACTATATCATCTGCAGATCAGCTCGACACAGGTGCAGAGGGAACTCTGCTCATTTTGAGGATCGAAAAGGTATCCCAGAATACTTTAGGAGCTTTTACTTTGAATTCTTTGGCTGACGAAGTCAGAAACAGCATTCAAGATCCTGAAGCGCGGATAATATTTGAATCAAGACTGTCATCAAGCAAATATGATCCAGCAGATCCTCAAGCAGACGAGCCATATTTTCTGCACCAAATAGAGTATTACCGTGTAAATGATGATTTCCCAAGAATCCGGAGATCTAATCTTCCGGCAGCAATTTCTAATTGTACATATTCTTTAAGCATTTCGGGCCTTCAAAGCTGGAGGCAGGAACAATAACCGCAGGGGGACTTGGCTATGCAGAGTTTTGAAGAGTACAGGAAAGTATTCCTGGAAGATACCCTGGCAACAGAAGAGAGCGAGGCCAACGGAACTGTTGCAAGTTTCGTAAAAATCTGCACTCAGAAACTATTTGAAGGGGATGTTATGCCTGAATACACCCCTTGTTATTATCAAGGAACCGGGTATCGCAACGCTGCAGTCAGAGTGGATGGCTACGCCTATGATGACCCACGACGGCACATTCTATATGCTTTCAGCCCTTTATTCCGGCTCTTCAGAAAATGAAACCTTAATCGGCAGCGATGCACGAACAGCATTGGATCGCTGCCGGATGTTTGCAGCAAATTCAATAGAGCATGATTTAGCGTCTAAAATTGAGATCAGCACTGAAGCGTATGACCTGGCCTCATTGATCAAAGACCAGGCAAGATTTATTTCGCGCTTTGTGGTTGTTCTTTTAACCGACATGTCTTTAAGCGAAAGAGCCAATCTGTCCGAAACAGATGTGTCGGTAAAAGGAAGAAAAAAGAAACCAAAATCTAAACGGACTGGAGTCCTGGATGCAGAGCCTATCGGTGATATTGATGTTGAATACCGCATTTGGGATATGCCCCGTTTTTATCGAGTTTTCGGTGTAGGAGACGGCCATGAAGAGATTGCTATTGACTTTAATTCTTATTTGGAGGGCGGCATCCCTTGCCTGTCTGCTGATTATTCCAGCGAAACATCTCATTGCAGAAGTTTCTTGTGTATAATCCCTGGGAATGTTTTGGCTGATCTGTACGACGAGTATGGAAGCCGAATGCTGGAAGGAAATGTACGCTCTTTTTTAGGAAAACGCGGTGTAAATAAAGAAATTCGGAATACTGTACTAAATGAACCGGATATGTTTTTTGTCTATAACAATGGCCTATCTGCAACAGCTACTGAAGTTGAGGTTCGAAATGGGAAACTTCTCTTTGCTCGGGATCTCCAAATTGTAAATGGAGGCCAGACCACCGCTACCCTATCCGCTACAAGACATACAAACGGAGCGGATCTGTCAAAAATCTCTGTGCTTATGAAATTGACTCAGGTGCCGCCTGAAACGGCAGCTACAATTGTTCCCATTATATCCAAAAGCGCAAATAGTCAGAATAAGATCAATGCGGCAGATTTCTTTTCAACGCATGAATATCATGTGCGGTTGGAGCAAATTTCCAGAAGAAAGTTTGCTCCAGCAAAAGATGGTGCACAGCATGAAACTCACTGGTTTTATGAACGCGCACGCGGCCAATATATTCAGGCCACCATGCACATGACTAAGGCACAGGAACGAAAATTTGTAACGCAGAATCCGAAGGATCAAGTTATTACAAAAACTGATTTAGCAAAAGTTCTAAGTGCATGGGATGAGTATCCGCATATTGTAAGCAAAGGCGCTGAATCCAACTTCAGTGAATTTGCAAAGAGGACAGAGGCAGAATGGGAAAAACGAAAAGACGATTTCAATGATAACTATTTTCAAGAAGCAGTTGCATTGGTAATTGTATATCGTTCAATCGATAAGATGGTTCCCAAACAGCCTTGGTATGAAGGCGGCTATAAAGCCAACATTGTTTCATATACAACTGCATTGCTACATTACTTAATCAAACAATGGTATCCGGGACAATCTTTAAACCTTCAGAGAATTTGGCAAAAGCAAAAATGCCCGGATATTCTCATGCAGCAGTTGACAATCCTTGCCGAAAAAGTGTATGCTGCTATTACCTCCCCATCTCGGCCAGTTCAGAATGTTACGCAGTGGTGCAAGCAAGCGGCATGCTGGGAAAGCGTAAAGCAGATTTCATGTGATCCCGTAAGCAATTTGGAAACTTTGCTTCAGGGGCATGACGAACTCTCGATTGTTAAGCGAGAGGCTCGGAAGGAACGCAAACTGGATGATGAAATCGACAACATGAAATTTGTATTTGAACTTGGGGAGGAATATTGGAAACAGATGGAACTATGGCTGAGAAGCCATAGAATTGCAACGGCGACCGAAAGCAAAGCGCTGACATATGCCACAAAGATCTCATCAGGTTTTTTCCCAGATGAAAAGCAAAGCAAGAGTCTGATGAAACTTAGGGGAAAAGCGATTGCTGAAGGATTTCCGCCGAAATAATCGGCAAGGGTGAATAGTGATGAACAAATATACAGCCGTGGATCTTTTCGCGGGGGCGGGCGGCCTAAGCTTGGGGTTCATGCAAACACAAAAATATGATATAAAAGTAGCATTTGAGAACAGTCCATATATGCAGGAAACTTACCGCCGAAATCACCCTGGCGTTGAAGTTCAAGGCGATGTCTGTGCAGCGGACTATACAGATATTATGAGCAGATATGGTAAGATTGATGTTGTCATAGGCGGCCCTCCGTGCCAAGGCTTTTCGAATGCAAACCGCCAAAAAAATCATGCAATCAGCCAGAATAATATGCTTGTAAAGCAATATCTGAGGGCAATTTTGGAATTGCAGCCTAAAGCATTTGTAATGGAAAATGTCAGTATGCTCCGCTCAGAAGTGCACAGATTTTATATGGAAAAAGGTGATGAAACCTCCATTAAGCACTGCCATATTCCCGTAAAAGATACTTACCTGCATTTATTAGATAATAAATTTATATTCGAGGATGCATTAGACATCGTACAGTCTGAAACGGAAATCACGAAATATCTCTGGCCGGAAGATGATTATTTTGAACTGAATGTAGTTTATAAGGCATCCAAAAATGTTGCGAAAATGCGCAAGGCTTTAGATAAGCATAAAAAGAAACTGCTGAAGATTTCCGACACATATTTAACGCTTCCTGCTGATAATCATATTTTCGGAGAAGCAAGGAGAGCTTTCGCCGCTCTCCGCGAATATTATTCCGGGGCAATGATCGCCGAAAATATTAAAGCGAATATCGAACCATCTATTATGATCCAGCGTATGCTCAGTAAGTCAAGAGAGATATTTGCCAATAATATTGCAGTGGATGAATATATTCAAAACAAAGATGGACTGTCTGCAAAAATACAATCATTTGCGGTATATGATTATCTTAAAGGTATTCTTGAAGCACCTGAAAATGACTATGTAATCTATAGTGATGTCTTGTGCGCAGCTGACTATGGAGCGCCTCAAAAACGGATGCGTTTCGTAATAATCGGAATTAAACGAAGCATTTCTGCAAAAATAGCCCTGCCCAACGGCAGGTTTGACGCTGATGAATATCGAACTGTGCGGGATGCTATCAGCGATTTAGAAGATGTTGAACCTGTTGTTGCTCTCGACAGTGATCAAGATGGAATTAAGCTTCAACCTAAGGAAGGGTTAAGTGATTTGGCAAAGTCTCTCCGCAATTCTGCTGTTCTCAGGAATCATATAATTACGAAGACAACTGATACAGCGATGGAGCGGTTCCGTGCACTTAAACAAGGAGAGAACTTTCATTCGCTCAAAGAGTCTCTCAAAACAAATACTTATACCGATGCAACTCGCACTCAGAACACAATTTATCTTAGGCTGAATTATGATGAGCCAAGCGGAACGGTGGTAAATGTCAGAAAGTCCATGTGGATACATCCCACATTGGATCGTGCAATCAGTGTCAGAGAAGCAGCTCGACTTCAAACCTTTCCAGACAGTTTCGTGTTTTGCGGCTCAAAAGACAAACAGTATCAGCAGGTGGGTAATGCTGTGCCTCCCATTATGGCAAAATCTATTGCAAAAAAACTTGCTCAGATTTTAACTAAAAATCTGTATCCAGAAGTGACCTCAGATGGCTGACAATCATTCAAAAGAAGTCCGAAGCATGAATATGTCGCATATCCGGAGTACCAACAGCAGGCCAGAGGAGATTGTTCGGAAATATCTTTTTTCTAAAGGATTCCGTTATCGGAAAAATGTCCGGAGTTTACCAGGTACTCCTGATATTGTATTGCCCAAATATAAAACCGTAATTTTTGTGAATGGCTGTTTCTGGCATAAACATGACTGCTCACGCTTTGTTTGGCCATCATCAAATCAGGAATATTGGATACCTAAAATTCAGCATAATGTTGAGCGAGACAAGAAAAACATAGAAGCACTGAACATTCTTGGCTGGGCTGTGATCACCGTCTGGGAGTGTGAACTCAAGAAAAAAGTTCGGGAAAAGAGATTGGAACAGCTATGTGCTGAAATTAAAGGAGAGTGCGTTAATGGCACAGATTAACCTTAAAGATATTCAGAGAATTGAAAAGAACAGGAACATCGTCCATGAAAAGGTACATGCCACCTATACTGTTTTTCAATCAGATGGCGAAAAGTATGTCCAGTTGGATACATATGGACGTACCGGAAGAGAGAACCCTGAAAAACTCAGTCAATCGATTCAACTGGATTCGGAAACAGCAAGTTTTTTAGTTGATATTTTGAGACATGAATTTAATATAGACTAAATAGGTGAAATTATGTCTGCAATTTCTTATCATAAACTGGTGCGTGATCGTATTCCGGAGATCATCGAAGCAGATGGGAAGGTCTGCATTTGTGAAACACTCTCTGACGAGGACTACATATATCTTCTGGATCAAAAATTGAACGAAGAGCTGGCGGAATACCAGGAGAGCAAATCCCTGGAAGAACTGGCCGATCTGTTGGAGGTCATGCAGGCTGTCGCGAAAGCCCGCGGCTGGACATTGGAAGAACTGGAACGGGTGCGGGCGAATAAGGCTGCCAAACGGGGCGGATTTGAGAAAAAGATCCTGCTGAAAGAAGTATTGGAGAACTAAAATGCCGAATACAAACTGGTCAGAACTATCCCATCTCCAGTTGGGGCGATATGCAGAGTACTATGCCAAAATGGAGTTTGCTTCCTATGGATACGATGTCTATACCTCTGAAGTAGACGATCACGGTGTGGATTTTGTGGCGAGAAATCCGGATGACGATCAATACTATGAGATTCAAGTCAAAGCCGTCCGTAATCTGGACTATGTTTATATCCGAAAAGATAAAATGATACTTTCTCCAACTCGATTGGTATATCTATTGTTGTTTTCAAACGGTACGTTGCCAGACTGCTATGTGATTCCATCTCAAACTTGGAATGACCCGAATGCGCTATTCGTGGACCGGAACTACGGTAAGCCTGGGCAGAAAAGTGCTCCGGAATGGGGAATCAATCTGTCCAAAAGAAACTTGCCACTTCTTGCACCGTACAGAGAAGAACAATATTTTCATTCCGCAAAGCTGAGGTGACCTCCATGCCTACCTACCGCTCCGCCTCCGGCAGCAGTGCCGAGGATCTGTTCATCGAACTGTTCTCCGACACCTTCGGCGCCGAGAAAGCCGGCTATCTCTACTCCCAGTACCCCTTCTCCGACATCTACCAGAACAGCCGGTTTGCCGACTTTCTGATCGAAAACGGCGGGCGGAAGGTGGCCATCGAGATCGATGACGAAGCCTCTCACAACCCCAAACTGGTCTCCCAAAACAAATTTTACGACGACCTGCTCAAGCAGAACAGCATGATCTACCTGGGCTGGGATGTGTACCGCTGGGCGGTGCGGCAGATGCAGCAGCAGCCGGAGACTGTGAAGGACGAGCTGCGGGTATTCCTGGGCCAACACCCAAACTTCAGGGAGATTGAGGACTACCTCCCCACCCAGCGGGGCAAGTCTCTGGACGGCTCCCAGCTGGAGCTGAAAGAACACCAGAAACAGGCCCTGGCGACTCTGGAGGAGATGCGCTGTAATTTTGAGACTATCGCCCTGCTCTACCACGCCACCGGCACCGGCAAAACGGTGACCGCCGTCATGGATGCCAAGCGATTCGGCAAGCGCACGCTGTTCCTGGCCCACACGGTGGAGCTGGTGGATCAGGCCACCAAGACCTTCCGGGAACTGTGGCCCCGGGCCACGGTGGGCCGCTATGTGGAGAGCATGAAGCAGGGCAACGCCTTTGTGGTCTGTGGCAGTATTCAGAGCGTGGCTCTGAACCTGGAGCGGTTCAAGCCGGATGACTTCGGCTACATCATCGTGGATGAGGCCCACCACGCCTCCGCCGATACATACCAGAAGGTTCTGTCCTACTTCACGCCGGAATTCACTCTGGGCCTGACCGCCACACCGGAGCGGGCTGACGACAAGAACATCTTGGACATCTTCAAGAACACCGCCCACAAACTGGATATCCAGACCGCCGTGGAGATCGGCGAGCTGGTGCCGGTGCGGTGCATCCGCATCCACACCAACATTGACCTGACCAAGGTTCGGTTCAACAGCGTCCAGTACAACATCCGGGATCTGGAGAGCAAAATCTATGTGCCGGAGCGGAACCAGCTCATCGTGGACACCTGGCTCCAGTATGTGAAGGACAAGCGGACCGTCATCTTCTGTGCCTCCGTCAAACACGCCCAGGAGATCGCCGGGCGGCTTCACGACGCCGGTGTGGCCGCCGAGGCGGTATCCGGCGAGGTCAAGGCCAGCGACCGCCGGGAAGTGCTGGCCCGGTTTGAAAAGGACGAGACCAAGGTACTGTGCGCCTGCGACCTGCTCAACGAGGGCTGGGACTGTCCGGCCACCGAGGTGCTGTTCATGGCCCGGCCCACCATGTCCAAGGTGCTCTATCCCCAGCAGCTGGGCCGGGGCATGCGGCTGGCTCCCGGCAAGGAAAGCCTGATGGTCTTCGACTTTGTGGACAACGCCAGCCAGTACAATATGCCCTATTCCATGCACCGGCTGTTCCGGCTGAAGGAGTACAAGCCCGGCGCTCTGGTGTTAGGCACCAAACAGCAGAAAACCGCTGAACAGGGGCTTTATGACAAGGGCGAACGCCCGGATGCCCTCATCGACTGGCCGGTGGACGCACTGGACTACGAGCTGGTGGACATCTTCAACTGGCAGGAGGAGGCCGCCGGGATGATCTCCCAGATGGAGTTTGTCCGCCGGGTAGACGTGCAGACGGAGACCATCGAGCGGTATGTGCGGGACGGCCTGCTGGTGCCCGATCTGGTGGTGCCCATGAGCGAGCACCGGACCTTCAAGTATTTCAAAGAGGAAACCCTCCAGAAGTATGCCCAGCAGTACGGCTGGACCCTCATCGACGACTCCAACCGCAAGGACCTGTTTCTGGATATGGTGCGGCAGATGGACATGAGTTACTCCTACAAGCCGGTGCTCCTCAAGGCGGTGCTTCTGTTTGCTGATGATAAAGGTCGGGTGAAACTCAGCGACATCGTCACCTACTTCCGGGAATTCTACGAGGCACGCCGGACGGCTGGGCTGGTGGTGGAGAAGGCCAACAGCATCTACGCCAAGGGCGGCTATACCGACGCCCAGGCCCAGCGGAATATCCTGTCCAACCCCTTCAAGCGGTTCGAGGATATGCAGATGCTTCACCATACCAAGACCCTGGGCGTGATTCAGGTGGACGAGTCCATCTGGAAGAGGCTGACCCGAGAGGAAAAGCAGGAGATCGAACAAATCTGCGATGAGAAGTTGGAACAGTACTACCAGAGAATGAAAATGAATTGATTCATAAGCCTTTATGAGCACAGAACGCAAGAATAGGTGAAACAGATGACTGAAGTAGTTGCAGCCCTAATTTGGAATCAGAAAAGGTTCATGATATGCCAACGGCCGGCACATAAGGCCAGAGGCCTTCTCTGGGAATTTGTTGGCGGCAAAGTGGAGCCTGGCGAAACAAAGGAGCAGGCACTGATTCGGGAATGCCAGGAGGAACTGGCCGTTATATTGGATGTAGGACAAGTGTTTATGGATGTGATCCACGAATATCCAGACTTGACTGTCCACCTCACCCTGTTCAATGCCTCTATTCAAGCAGGCATTCCTCAAAAACTGGAGCACAATGATATCCGATGGATTACTGTGGATGAAATCAATCAATATGATTTTTGCCCGGCAGATGAGGAAATCCTAACCAGGCTGAAGACTATTGAGTAAACGGAAGTCTCCGGGACTATTACTGGAAAACGCATATATACAGAGAAAGGAAACATACAGGATGAAAGTCATCTGTTTCGGCGACTCCAACACCTATGGCTATGACCCTCGTGGCTATTTCGGCGGGCGCTACGACGCGGACAGCCGGTGGGTGGACATCCTGGCGACGGAAAACGGCTGGACTGTCTGCAACATGGGACAGAATGGCCGGGAGATCCCGTCCGCCGCTCCTAACCTGCTTACCGACACAGATCTGCTGATCGTCATGCTGGGGACCAACGATCTGCTCCAGGGATGTAGTCCTGAGCGGGCCGCTGAGAAATTGGAGCGGTTCCTCGCAGGAATCCCTCTGGACCGAAGCAAGATCCTGTTGATCGCACCGCCGCCCGTGACCCAGGGAACATGGGTGCCCAGTCCGCAGCTCATAGATGACTCCCGCACTTTTGCCCGGTTCTGCCAAGCCCTGGCGGAGCGGCTTGTCATCCGCTTTGCCGACGCCGGGAAATGGGACATCCCTCTGGCCTATGACGGCGTACACTTCACTGAGCAGGGCCACCGAGCCTTTGCCGCCGGACTTCTGGAGGAACTCAGATGAGACGAATGATCCCCCTGCTGCTCTCTCTACTGTTGCTGGCCGGATGCGGCGGAAATACCGCAGACGGCTCCTATGAGCAGATCACCCAGGAAACAGCCAAAGAAATGATGGATACCCAGGAGGTCATCATCCTGGATGTGCGGGAGCAAGACGAATATGACAGCGGTCATGTCCCAGGCGCTGTCCTGCTGCCGGTAGGTAGCATCGACGAGGATACTGCCGCCGAGGTGATTCCGGAAATGGACTCCACGGTCCTGGTCTACTGCCGCAGCGGGAACCGCAGTAAGACCGCTTCCTCCGCACTGGCAGACCTGGGCTACACCAACATCTACGAATTTGGCGGCATCAACACCTGGCCCTATGAGACGGAGCCATAAGTGTAACAGAAGCCCATAAGCAGCACAAAATCTATATCGCCTATACAAAGAATACGGGACCGGCTTGACGAAAGCCGGTCCCGTATTCTTTTGTCACTGGTTCAGGAGTTCTTCAGCCACTCCACATATTCCTCCAGGGTGATGACATCGCGGTCACATTTCTTTTTCATCTCTCTGGCCTGCTCACTCCAGGCATAAAAATCCGTATCGGAAATGCGACCGGCTTTGATCCAGGCAAACCGCTTCTTATACTCCTTGCGGTAGGCCTTGAATACCGGATCGTCAGACTGCTTCTTTGTCCACTGTTGGAAGGCTCCAGCCTCACGGCAGGTTTGCTGTCCTTCAGCCACTGGGCGCTCACAGTACTCTGCGCTGACCCGTCCGGTCTGGGGGAAGTAGCGGCCGCAGTTCTTGCAGCGCCGCACTGTAATACCCCTCTCCACACAACTGCGCAGAGAATAGTCGATCATGTCCGGAATGCTGGCGGAGTACAAAACCGGCGAACACCGCCCCGGCTCCACCGGCTCAAAGCTGAGCGGAATGGGGCGGAAGCGAAACAGGCTGGGATCCCTCGGACTATCGTGAAGATAATTCTTAGCCGCCTGCTGCTGTGGGTCGCGCCCTGCGCTGTCCACATCCAGAACTAAATCAAAGAATCGCTGCACCTGCTTCTGATAGAGGAGAAGCTGCTCCGGGAGATCCCGCAGTTCCGCCAACATCTGCTCATCCTCCGCGCTGCCCCAGTCACCATAGATCCCCATTCTGGAGAAACGGTCATACCAACGCACATACAGAAGCTCCAGATAGATATGCCGACTTTTCAGCTGGCCCAGTTCCACCATGGCCTCTGTGCCGGCATCCCGGTCAAACTCTGCAATCAGCCGACTCCAACGATCTGCGATCCGCTGGAGAATAGGTGTCAATTCCCCACAATCCATCTCCAGAAAGGTGAGCAGGCTCTCCAGGAATGGAAACTCCCGATCAACGGACGGTACTCCCTGTATGCCAGAGGCGTCACACTGAAAAAACTCCCGCTTTTCGGAGAAATACATTTTCACATACCACATAGTCGGCTCCTTGAAAATAGACTAATACTAAATTAGAGTTTCAATAGACTTGACAAACGTATTTTGGTGTGTTAAGATACTCCCACAACGATGACTGTCTAATCAAAGTTATCATTAGTCTAACATCGGGAAGACAATTTGTCAATGAAAACTTTCCTTGTCCTCCTGGTACTGCACCTTGAAAACAAAATACCCATCACCAGAGATGATACTCCCCGGAGAAGTATTGCCAGGACGCTGTCACGGGCGAAACAGTCGAGCATACCAAGGAGAAGCAAACGCCGTGCGTGTCAAACAAGGCCGCAGGGCAGGAACGGGTATGGTGATGGCCAGACACAGGCAGAAGACAGTCACCGTAAAAAAAGACCGCTGAACTGCTGCAACAGTTCAACGGCCCGCTGCGTTTCGGAAAACACAGCCCAATCTGTGTTCAGTTTATCAGAGAGACCTCCGAAACGCAAGAACAATTTTTCTCTGTATTTGAAAATGATCGGAGGTATTGAAATGAAGATGTCAGTCTGTAAAAGCTACGGCGACCTGCCGCTGTTTCTCAATGCAAAACTGGTGGCACAGGTGCTGGGCGTGTCCATCTCCACCGCCTACGAGGTAATGCACGAACCCGGTTTCCCGACACTCCGTGTGGGCAGCCGCATGGTGGTACCGAAAGAAAAGTTCATTCGATGGGTGGAAGAACAGTCCGGAGGTGCGAAATGAGAAAGCAGAGTTGGACCAAGCGGGATCCCATCAAAAACTATTTCCCACTGCCCAACGAGATCTACGATCTGGGGCTGTCACGCGGCGCAATCTCGGTGTACAGTTTCCTGCTCCGCCGGGAGGATCGCAAGACCTATCAGTGCCTGCTCAGCTACCGGGAGATCGGCGAGGGCGTGGGCATGTGCGTGACCACGGTACGCAAGTATGTGGCGGAACTGGAGGAGCGGTCGCTCATCCGCACCGAGCGCACGACCGTTACCACCAAAGATGGTCACAAGCGCAACGGCCGTCTGCTCTATCATATCCTGCCTATCCAGTTGGCCATCGATCAGTACTATGAGCGGCAGATGGATATGGCCGACCTGGCACTGGAACAGCACAAGGCAAAGCAGCGCCTGGCCGCGCTGGAGAGAAAGGAGTGTGCATCCGGATGCTGATGCAGGAACTGGGCCGTATCATACAAGAAGATCCCAATCTGTGCGCCATGGCTATGGTGGACAAGCGAAAGTACATCATCAACAAGTGGAACGCCAGTCATAGTGAGCCCATCGACGAAGATGCTGTGGCACTGTTCCTCTGCGATGAGAACCGCGGCAACCTCACGGATGAGCAGAGAGCATTTGCGAAAGAGCGCTGTGCAGAATTTGAATTCTGCAATCAAATTACTGTGTACCGACTGCTTCAATGCGGCGAGATGATGCGCCAGCATCTGGTGTCCGGTCCGGCGGAATACTTCCGGATTTTCCTGCCGCAGTGCGCCGTCCCCTGCGGCAGGGGAATCCCCCTTTGCAGCGGCCTGTGAGGCGCTGTGTGCCCTCCTTCGGGGCAGGGCAGAGTCCCTGCCCCACCTGGGGCTTTCAAGGCGAATTTGGCCCGATTTCGGGCAAGGCTTCGGGACGAGGGCTACGGGGAGACGAAGAGCAGGAGAAACTGCCGGGGTCATGTGCCCCTCGGCAGAGACACAACTGCCCGCAGTGCGGGCAGTTTCGGGGGATGGGCGAGGGCGTTCCAAAAACAAAAATTTCCTCATTAGGGGGTTCTCCCGGCACAAGAACCACGAATCACAAGAAAATTCAGGGCGTTCCTACGAAAAAAAGGAGGTTTCAAAGCATGGTTATCGGAAAAGAGAAATTTGCCCTCTGGATCACACCGGAGGCTAAAAAAGAAGTGGAAGTTCACTATAAACAGGACAACTGCAAAAGCCAAAGCGAGTACATTGAGAAGGCTGTCCGATTCTATTCCGGCTACCTGGATACGAAACATGCGGAGGAGTATCTGCCTCGTATCCTCTCGGATGTGCTGGAGGGAAAGCTGGGCGCCTTCGGAAAACGCATGGGACACCTGCTATTCAAGCAGGCAGTAGACCAGGATCTGATGGCGAATCTGCTTGCCAGCGATACCAATGTCGACCTGGATACGCTGCAAAAACTTCGGGTGCGCTGCGTGAAAAATGTGAAAGAGACCAACGGGGAAATTGATTTCCAGGATGCGTTCCGGTTTCAGAAGAGGATTGAGGAATGAAGGGTCTCATTCAAAAGTCCGGCTACATCAAGCCGGGAAGCGGCGGCGGACACTACGCTGAGTACATCGCCACCCGGGATGGTGTGGAGCTCATGGATGCTAAATATCCCTCCCATGAGGGCAGCGGCTACCTGGAGTACATGGCAGAGCGCCCCCGCTCTCACGGATTGTTTTCGGCGGACGGTCCTGCCGATCTGGAGCAAACCATGGAGGAGATCAACGCACACGCCGGTCCGGTGTGGACCTTCATCTACTCTCTGAAGCGGGAGAATGCCGCACGGCTGGGTTACGAAAACGGTGAGAGCTGGCGCAGATTGCTGCTGGCCCATCAGACAGAACTGGCAGCGGCGATGAAAATTCCGCCCAGCAGCTTTCGTTGGTGCGCCGCCTTCCACGATGAAAAGCACCACCCGCATATCCACATGATGGCCTGGTCTGTCGATCCCAAACAGGGCTATCTGACAGAGAAAGGCATCGAGCAGATGCGCTCCCAGCTGTCCAACGATATCTTCCAGGACGAGCTACTGTCCCTCTATCAAGAGAAGAATCTGTCCTATCAGCAGGTGCGGGACGCGGCTATGGAAGCTATGGGCCGTCTCATTCGGGAGATGAAGTCCGGACTCTGCGACAGTCCGGTCATCGCCGGTCAGATGGAAACGCTGGCCGAAATGCTGGCAGAGGTCAAAGGCAAAAAGGTCTACGGTTATCTCAAAAAGCCGGCGAAGGCCCAGGTGGACGCCATCGTGGATGAGCTGGCCAGGCTCCCAGAGGTGGCGGAGTGCTATGAACAATGGAACCGGCTGCGGGATGAGCTGGAGCACTACTACAAAGATACTCCCAGAGAACACAAACCATTGTCCCAGCAACCAGAATTCAAGGCCATCAAGAACATGGTCATCCGGGAGGCGGAGGAACTGCGCTTAGGTACCTTCACCTTCGAAGATACGACCATGAAAGATGAAGTGGATGAGGACCAGGAGGAGATATACTACGCCTGGTCCTCCCAGTGGGAGTTGGCGGAAGCCTACCAGACTGCCAAGGAGATCCTGTCAGAATATGAAAACCCAGAAGCAGAAAAGGCGGAGCAGGTGCGGATGCTGGAGCGGCTCTGGAATGCCGGCTTCACCATGGCAGCCCATCTGCTGGGCAAATGCTGGCGGGATGGTATGGGTGTGCTGCCGGACGACGAACAGGCGGAACTGTGGTTCTGCCGTGCCGCCGAAGCCGGTCATGACTTCTCACAGTACGCCCTTGGTAAGTTGTTGCAAAGTCAAAAGATGATGGAGGAGGCGGTGTCCTGGTATGAGAAAGCGGCGGCGCAGGGCAATTCCTACGCCGCCTACCGGCTGGGGAAACTGTATCTGGAGGGGAAAGATGTCCCGAAAAATGCGGCCAGGGCGGTGGAGTATCTGACCGATGCCGCCCAGGAGGGAAATCAGTATGCTCAGTATACCCTGGGCAAGCTGTACCTCACCGGCGAGGATGTGAGCCAGGACAGAGAACAGGCATACAGCTGGTTCTGGGAATCCGCGTCCCAGGGAAATGAGTACGCCCAGTTCTTTCTGGATCACTTCAATGACAACCACAGCCCCAATGTGCTCCTCTCTGCTACCAAGCTACTCCGCCACATGGGCCGGATCTTTCAGGACAACTCCATTCCGCCCTGCCCGCCGGGCAGTCAGAGAGCGGATCGCAAACTGCGCCAGAAGATCCGTCAGAAGAAGATCGCCATGGGCCACAAGCCGGATGACCATGAGGAGGAGCAGAACATGGGAGGCATGACCATGGGCGGGATGTAGGCGTATTAAAATCTGACATGCCAAAACAAAGATAAAAACCTCTCCACACCCCAGAAATCTTTCTGAAAAAGTTTCAAATAAGGGGTGGATATTGTAAAGAGGTTCGGGTATTGTGTGTTGCTGAAAAGGAGGCGACGCACATGAACGACTACATGAGAGCACTGCACCAGCGGTTCTTCCGGGAACCGGATGTGTCAGAGTTGGAAGAGGACATCGAGAATACCCGTCAGGAAGTGCGGGACTGCCTGGACAAGATGCAGCGGCGCAGACTTATGCATCTGGTGGACAGTCAGAATCTATTGAAAGAAGAGATCTCCCTGGCCAGCTTCACCGCTGGGTTCAAACTGGCCTGGGGGCTGAGCAAGGAACTGGAGGCAGACGGCCTGTATTCCTTCGATGAGGATGAGACAGAACGAGTCTGCCGCAGAATGGAACAGGAGGAGTGATCGAGATGACAAATCGACTTCCCATTCAGCGGTGCCAGTACTGTGGATGCGAGGACATCGGCCTCGGCTGGCAGCACGGCGAAGCGCTGGTCACATTCAAGAAACACGGAATGCTGGGCAACCGACTGCGGTATCTGATCTGCCGCCGCTGCGGTGCAGTGCTCTACCAGTACGTGGCGGAGCCTTACAAGTATCCTCCTGTGAAATAGGCTACACAGTAACCGCACGACAAATGAAACTGAACGATTGGAGGTGAAACAACATGGCAAAAAGACGACCATCAGGAGATGGCATGGTGCGCAAGCGGGAGGATGGCCGCTGGGAAGGCCGCATCGTGGTGGGTCACAAGGAAAACGGTGATCCCCTCTTCCGATATGTGCTGGCCAAAACCCAGAAAGAACTGTTGGCCAAGCTTCACCGTGACATGGATATCTATCAGGACGCACAGCTCACTGAGGACAGCCGTATGACCCTGGGCGAGTGGCTGGATCGCTGGATGGAGGAGTACGGTGCCGTCACCCTGCGGCCCAACACCCTGCGCAGTTATGAGCAGTACATCCGGTGCTATGTGAAGCCGTATCTCGGTGGCAAGATCGTCTCCCGGGTCACACGGCTGGACATCCAAAAGCTGTACCGGAAGCTGAAGAAAGAGGGGCGCGTCCACGACCACCCGGAGTATGGGCACGAACTGTCGGACAGCATGGTGCTCCGCATCCACGCCATGCTCCACCGCTGCCTCAAGGATGCGGAACGGGATCACATCGTCCCCTATAATCCAACGGACGGTGTCAAGCTGCCCAAGAGCAACTACAAACCAAAGCAGGTTCTTGACCGAGAGCAGATGGATGCCTTCCTGGCGGCAGTGGACAAGAATGAAATCTGGCGGGACTTCTTCTACACGGAGTTGACCACCGGCCTGCGTCGAGGTGAGATCTGCGGTCTCATATGGAGGGACTTCGACGAGAACGCTGGGACGCTGAAAATCCTCCGCTCGGTGAATGTACCTAAGCGGGGTGAAATGGAGATCGGCGAAACCAAAACCGAGAGGGGCAGACGTACCATCCGTCTGCCCCCCAGTACTGTCCAGCGATTAAAGGAGAGGAAAAAGCACGCAATCAGTCAGTGGATCTTCCCGGAACCACTGGCTCCGGAGAAACCGGTGCGTCCCAGTGCCGCCTACTACTGGATGAAGGTGCTGCTGAAAGAGGCGGGACTGCCTCACATCAGGTTCCATGATTTGCGCCACACCTTCGCCACCCACGCTCTGGCCAGTGGTGTGGATGCCAAGACTCTCTCCGGCATCCTGGGACATACCAATGCATCGTTCACGCTTGATACCTACACTCATGTGACGCCGGGCATGCAGAGAGCCGCCAGTGATGTGGTGGGTGGCTTCCTGGAAGATTTGTTGGGAAAGGAGTTGAATCCATGGCCAGAAAACGAAAAAGCGGAACCGGCACTATAAGGCAGCGAAAAGACGGACGCTGGGAAGGCCGGGCTGTGGTGGGCTATGACGACAAGGGCCTTCCAAAAACGAAAAATGTGCTGGCCAAGACCAAGCACGAGTGCCAGGAAAAGTTGACCAAGCTGATGGAGACAGTGGGCAGCACCAAGTCCGAAAAGATCTGCGCCGATATGCCCTTCGGTGAATGGATGGACTTTTGGTATCAGACTTACATCAAGTCCGGTCTCCGACCCGCCACGCAGAACACTTATGAGAGTACCATCTATCAGCATATCATCCCGCAGCTGGGCAAGATCCCGCTGTGCCAGTTGACCCAGAAGGACCTCCAGCAATTCTACGCCCACCTGAAAAAGGAGGGGCGGCTCGTTCGCACAGAACAATTTGGGAAGGGGCTGTCCGATCGGATGGTTCGAATGTGTCACGCCAAATGTCGGGCAGCACTGGATCAGGCGGTGCAGGAGAACCTGATCCGGACCAATCCTGCGGTAGGCTGTAAGCTGCCGCCCAAGCGGAGCCCGGAGATGCAGGTGCTGTCACGCCAGGAACTCCAGCGATTTCTCATTCAGGCCAAGGCGGATGGCTACTTCGAACTGTTCCTGCTGGACTTATCCACTGGCCTCCGCCGGGGCGAACTGCTGGCGCTCCAATGGTCCGACCTGGATCTGGATACCGGAACGCTGTCCGTGACCAAACAGGTCTATGAGGTAAATGGAAAGATGCAACTGAGTGTTCCCAAGACAAAAGCCTCTATCCGCAAATTGGTGTTGCCGCCTGCCGTGGTGGAGGTGTTCCGGGAATACCGAAAAACAGCAAAGTCCCGGTGGCTGTTCCCCTCTCCGAAGAATTTGGATATGCCGCTCACACCTGGCTCCATGCTCCGTCGGCTCCATATCATTCTGGAACGGGCCGGGTGCAAGCAGATCAGATTTCACGATCTGCGTCATACCTTTGCCACTATGGCGCTGGAGAATGGCATGGACATCAAGACACTCTCCGCCATGCTGGGCCATGTGTCGGCGGCTACAACGCTGGACATCTATACCCACATCACCAGCGACATGTTGAGTGAAGCTGCCGCCAAAATCGACCGGGGCCTGGGCAATGAGGTGGCGGAGGACTCTATTGAGGTAAATCCGCTCACTGACTTCCATCCGGTCATGCGGCGCACCCGCAAGCCGGGAACTGGCTGCATCACCCAGATCAACGACCACCTCTTCGAGGGGCGCTACTCGCCCACCTGGCCAGATGGTACCAAGCACTCCAAATGTGTCTACGCCCATACCCGTGAAGAGTGTGAGGAGAAGCTGAAGGTGCTCATCCAGCAGTTGAACGCCGAGCGGAAGGCCATCCAGGACCGGCTGCGAGGGATCCCATCGCCTGAGAAACTCACCAAGAAGCAGCGGCAGATCTGGGAGTATATGAAAATTTACCCTGACGAGACGAATTACAGCACAATCGCTAAGGGGGCTAAGGTGACTCGGCACACAGTGGCCAAGCACTTTGAGATGATCCGGAAGATAGTCACGCCTGGGGCGTGAAATAGGGAACGAGGTCTGTACCAAAATGTAGTACAGACCTCGTTTTATCTAAAGCGGCAACTGGTTTAGATTGGGAAGTCATTTTTTGCGCCTGGAACATTTAGGGCAACCATGCCCTTTTGTGCGGTTGGCAATGCTTGTTTCCCATTCGTGCCCACACTGAGAACATTTCCACCGCGCCTTTTTCCCACTTCCGGGGAGCAGTTTGCTTGGATCCAAATCTGTATTTTTTTGATAATCCCACTCTTTCAGCAATTCCGGATGTAAGGTCGCCAAATCATTTACGCCACTCTTGGGAACGCGCCCGCTGCAGCATGGACAACCAGACCCTTTCTTTCGGTTGTTGGGACTGGCTTCCCACTCGTGCCCACATCGGGGGCATAGCCACCAGACTGCCTGAAATCGCCCCGCCGAAATATCATTCGGGGACAGTGTTCCGTTTCTTGTAGGGTGCCATTCTTTTGCTAACTCAGGCATGGTTTCAGCAAGTGAACCCACTCGCTTTACGACCTGTTTCGTGAAAGAAACACCTCGTCTGCTCTTGGAGCACTCCGCACAGCCATATCTCCCAGGCTGGGTCATGCTATTGATGCTGCACTGCCACTCGTGCCCACAGTCCGGACATTTCCAATGTACAATTTGATTGGAACTGACCGTAAACATATTGGGGGACAGATTTCCGTTTTTGGAATAATCCCAACATTTGACGACATCAGGGCGGATCTCTGCCAGGGAGTCCTTGACTTCGCTTAGATAGCTGAGAATATCCGCCCTATCCCGTTCCAAATTGGCTCTGACCGCGCTGTGAAAATACGAAGGATTTTTTCTTGTCCACATGTTTGAGTTCCGGTCAATAGCGTCCAGTATTGCATTGATCGTCTCTTCTAACTTGGTGTATGTCCGTACCTTTGGGATGTAATAAACCGCATCCGCTACATCGCTCCACCGTGATTCCACATTCTCTTTCACTCTGATAAGAGTGATTTGATGGGCCTTGCAAATGTTATATTTCTTTTTCTCCCTCGTGTGCTGCGCGGCAGAGTTATGCCAGTTGGCTCCGTCAAACTCGATTCCCAAACGAATGGAGGGAACATAGATATCCAGTTCCATGGAGCGCTCAAATATTTCTTTATATCTGCTGATTGCATCAGGATAAAGTTTTTTCACATAAAAAAGGATGGCCTGTTCAGGAAAAGAAGTCTGACTTTTTGCATTACAAATGGGACATTGGGTGTCATCGCTGTTTCTATCGTGAATTGTAGCCTGGTACGCATGTCCCAATGGACAAAGCCACCATACCCGTTTTCCGCTTCCGGCAGTTACATCAAACGGAGTTAAATCGCCATTTTCAGTGGGATGCCATTCTTTGGCTAAGCGTGGATTTACAGTAGCAAGATCATTAAATTCTCTTAATACTTTGTGCCCTGAACAATACGGGCAGGAATATCCACGGCTGGAACGTTTGATAATAAGTTGCTCATAGGCGTGTCCTTTTTCACACAGCCACCATACCTTTTTCCTGCTGCCAGCAGTGACATCGTGCGGCGTCAAATTGCCGTTTTGTTCATAGTTCCATTCTTTTGCCAAGTCGGGGTGTGTCGTAGCCAAATCGTTCACGCCTTTGAGTGCTCGATGACCAGAGCAATACGGACAGCCGTAGCCTCTTTTTGCACGTTGATTGACAACCATTAGATAGGAGTGTCCCTCTGGGCACAGCCACCAAACTTCTTTGCCCGACCCAGATGTAACATCCTCCGGTTTTAGATTTCCATTTTCTGTTGGGTGCCACTCTTTCGCTAAAGCAGGATTCAATGTGGCTAAATCATTTTCACCTTTTATCAATCTGACCATAATTGCCTCCCCAATCATAGGATGGGTGGTTCTTTGGATTCCTTGATATTGCTACTATATCACAAAAAACGGTGATAAAACAGGTCGCACTCAAATTCATGGCATGGACAACTTCCAGTACAAAATTGTCTCAATACTCCATGAGATTGTCAGTCAGCCCTGCTTGTGGTATGATGGCACCAGAAAACAAGGAGGTGCTGTCATGCCCCTGCAGATTGTACGAAACGATATTACCACCATGAAGGTGGATGCCATCGTCAACGCTGCCAATGAGAGCTTGCTGGGCGGCGGGGGTGTGGACGGTGCCATCCACCGTGCCGCCGGGCCGGAGCTGCTGGCCGAGTGCCGCACCCTGGGCGGCTGCAAGACCGGACAGGCCAAGATCACAAAGGGATATCGCCTGCCGGCAAAGTTTGTGATCCACACCGTGGGTCCCATCTGGCGGGGCGGCAGTCACGGGGAGCGGGAACTGCTGGTATCAGCCTACCGCTCCTCTCTGGAACTGGCCCTGAGCAACCACTGTGAAACGGTAGCCTTTCCGCTGATTTCCTCCGGAGTGTATGGCTATCCTAAGGATCAGGCCCTGAAGGTGGCGGTGGATACCATCGCGGATTTCCTTCTTGCCCACGACATGACGGTGTATCTGGTCATCTTCGACCGAGCCGCCTATACCATCGGTGGGAAGCTCTTTGCAGACATTGCCGCATACATCGATGACCGCTATGTGGATACCCACACCGACAGCCGGGAGACCCAATGCCGCCGGATGGCTATGGCCTCCATGCCTATTGAGGAAGCGGAGTGTGCCCCTGCTCCTTGTACCGCGGCTCCCTTCGGACTGGACGAAACACTCAGCAAACTGGATGAGAGCTTTTCTCAGATGCTGCTGCGGAAGATCGACGAGCGGGGCATGACCGACGCCCAGTGCTATAAAAAGGCCAACATCGACCGCAAGCTGTTCTCCAAGATCCGCTCGGATGTCCACTACAAGCCCTCCAAGCCCACCGCCATGGCCTTCGCCATTGCCCTGGAATTGCCTCTGGAGGAGGCCCGGGAGATGCTGGGAAAGGCGGGTTTTGCCTTCTCCCGCGCCAGCAAGTTCGATATCATCGTGGAGTATTTTATTGCACACCGAAACTACAACATTTTTGAGATTAACGAGGCTCTCTTTGCCTTTGACCAGAGCCCGCTGGGCGGGTAATGGTGAGGAGGACAGGGACATGAACAAGAAAGAAATTTATGCTCTCCTCAGTACCAGAAACATCTGGCATGAGGTGACGGAGCACAAAGCTGTTTACAACATGGCAGAGGTGGCTGAGATCCCCCTGCCCTACCCAGAGGCCGACGCCAAGAACCTCTTTATCCGGGACGACAAGAAGCGCAATTACTACCTCATCACGGTCAAAGGCGACAAGCGGGTTGACCTGAAAGCGTTCCGGCAGCAGAACGACACCCGACCGCTTACCTTTGCCTCGGATCAGAATCTGATGGACATGCTTGGCTTGATCCCCGGCGCGGTGACACCTCTGGGCCTGCTCAATGACCGGGAACACAAGGTAACCTTCTGGCTGGATAAGTCCTTTCTGGGGGGCTCCGGCCTGATCGGTGTACACCCCAATAACAATACCGCCACCGTATGGCTCAAAACCCAGGACCTGCTCTGGCTCCTGGAGGAGAACGGCACGCAGATCACCCTGTTTGAGGCATAACAATTTGTCGCCCGCCGGGCGACCCATCCCAAATAAAATTCCCCTATACTGTGCTTGTAAACCAAACAACACAGCATAGGGGGATTTATTATGAAGAAGAATTTGACGGAACTGGTGTTCATTCTGGATCGCAGCGGCTCCATGCAGGGGCTGGAGGGCGACACCATCGGCGGCTTCAACGCCATGATCGAAAAGCAGAAGCGCGAGCCGGGCGCAG
>ERZ857998.398-NODE-398-length-62853-cov-8.198541_pt1 | contig 62853 bp, 65 predicted proteins | sample MGYA00519954_ERZ857998 | MGnify/ENA primary metagenome ERZ857998 (study PRJEB31778, sample SAMEA3449424) | human gut metagenome | biome: human gut; feature: human-associated habitat; material: faeces | place: United Kingdom | collected 2010/2012 ...
GCAACATCGGCCTGGATCATACCGAGGTGCTGGGCGACACGCTGGAGAAGATCGCAAGCGCGAAGGCAGGCATCATCAAGCCCGGCTGCCCGGCGGTCATCTACCGTGCCGCGCCGTCCGTGGAGGCGGTGTTTGAGGAAAAGTGCCGCGCCACCGGCTCTGAGCTCTACAAAGCGGATTTTGACGCCATTCACCTTCTCAAGCATGATCTCACGGGGCAGGTATTCGACTATGGGCGCTTTACGGCGCTGAGGCTTCCGCTGCTCGGCGCGCACCAGCTCCGCAACGCGGCGGTGGTGCTCACGGCGGCGGACGTGCTGAAGGCGCGCGGCTGGACCATCTCGGACGAGAACATCCGGGAGGGGCTGGCGACCGTACGCTGGCCGGGTCGCTTTGAGCTGCTGCGCAAAGACCCGCTCTTCATCGTGGACGGCGGGCACAACCCGCAGTGCATCGAGGCGCTTGGGCAGAACATCCGGCAGTATCTCGCCGGGCAGCCGCTGACCGTCCTCACGGGCGTGCTGGCGGACAAGGACTACCACTGTATGTACTCCGACATCGCGCAGTTTGCCGCGCGGTTCGTGACCGTTACGCCGCCCAATCCCCGCGCGTTGGACGCGCAGGCGCTGGCAGAGTATCTGGCGCAGTTCGGAAAGCCTGTCACGGTGTGCAGCAGCGTGGACGCTGGCGTGCGCGAGGCGATCCGGCAGGCAGGCGCGGACGGCGTGGTGCTGGCATACGGCTCTTTGTACATGGTGGGCGACATCGAAGCCGCCGTCGCCGGGACCGTCAAAAAATAATCAAAAAAGACCGCTGACGCTGCGATTTGCAGTCTCAGCGGTCTTTTTTGCGTTCAGCGCTGTACCGTCGTGACGACCGGCTTGCCGTCGCGGTCCAGCAGCGGCGTCATACCGCCGGAGCAGCCGCTCCAGCGATAGAGATAGTTCACGCCCGTCTGCGTATCCACCCAAATTTCCATCCCGCCCGTGAGCGAATCGGACTGGAGGAAGGTCTTTTCAAATCGGTTTTCCCGTTTTTCCTTTGCCACCGTCTTGTCCCCCTTCCGTGCGGCTTCCCTGCCGCTTCTGTACTGTCTACATGATACCACACCGACGGCAAACCGGCGCAAAAAAATGCGGAGACCCGAAAAATCAGGTCTCCGCAAAAATTATGCTTTCTCCGCGCGGATGACGAGCTCGCCGTTCTCCACATCCACGGCCAGCGTCTGCCCGGGCAGGATGCTGCCCTCCAGCAGGCGGCGCGCCAGCAGCACGGTAAAGCCGGTGCGTCCGGCAGCGGCCAGCAGGGTAAGCCCCACGTAGGTCACGGCGGGCGCGCCCAGCACCGGCCAGGTCAGCAGAAAAATGGTGGGCGTGTGCACCAGATAGGCGGGCAGGCTGTTGAACAGGTTCGCCAGCATCAGCTCACGGCCCGAAATTTCGCCCGCGCCGTGGCTGTCGGACAAAAGGCCGTTGGCCGCCGCCGGGGAGACAAAAGCCAGGGAAAACGACGCCCCGGCCACTTCGCGCAGATGGGCCGTGCGGGCCAGGGGCGCGGCCAGACGCGCCAGATAGCGCGTCCAGCGCAACGCCTCCAATAAATTGGCGATAAGCAGACCCACGGCCAGCCCCAGCAAAAGGCGCAGCAGGGGCCAGAACAGGGCGTGCCAGAGGGCGGCCAGGGAAAAAGGGGCGTCGGGGCTCGGCAGCATGGCGCAACGGGTTTCAGGCGTCTTCGGGACGGAAGCCGGGGTCCGGCGGCAGATCCCGCCGCCCGGCATAGGTACGGGCCAAAACGTCGCAACGCTCGTTTTCCGCATGGCCCGCATGGCCCCGCAGCCAATGCAGATGCACGGTATGCCGCCCCAGCTCGGGCAGCAGTTTTTGCCAGAGGTCCACGTTTTTGACCGGCTTTTTGTCCGCCTTGACCCAGTTTTTCTTCTGCCAGGACCTGAGCCAGCCTTTTTCCACCGCATTGCGGACGTATTGCGAATCCGTATACAGCTCCACCGCGCAGGGTTCCCTGAGTGCGGCCAGGGCTTCCAGTACGCCGGTGATCTCCATGCGGTTGTTGGTGGTCAGGCGGAAGCCGCCCGCCAGTTCCTTGCGGTGATCCGTGCCTTCCAGACAGAGCACGGCGGCCCATCCGCCGGGGCCGGGATTGCCCAGGCAGGAGCCGTCGGTATGGATAACGACCTGCTTCATCGACTGTTTGTATCCTTACGGTTGCGTTGGGGTGGGAGTTGCCACGGTGGCAGCATACACGTCTCGCGACGGGCGGGCAAATGCGGCAGAGAGCCTTCAATCGCAACAAACTTCCCTGAACGGGAAAAAACTTGCCAGAAACTTTATTCCGAACCATAAAAAGTTAACGCTAACATCAGCGGTAAAAATTTTTATCTCAAAATGTTAACGTTAACATGCAGCGACATTTTCCCATTGCCTTTCCACCTCTGCAATGGAGCCCCGCATGGGCATACGTACGCCACCCGCTTCCGCATCTTCTCCATCCGGAACCAACCGGACGGCGACTCAGCCGCGCCATTCCGAATTCAGACAGATAACCATCAAGGACGTGGCCCGCCTGGCCGGAGTCAGCCTGATGACGGTTTCACGCGCTCTCAACCGGCCGGAACTGGTATCCGCCAAAACCCGCGAACTGGTGCGGCAAGCCGTCGAACGCACGGGATACATCCCCAACCGCCTGGCGGGAGGACTTTCCGGCCTGCACACCGGTCAGGTGGCCGTTCTTGTGCCCTCGCTTTCCAACTTGGTCTTTTCCGACCTGCTCAATGGCCTAGCTTCGGTTTTGGAACCTCACGGCATGCAGATGATGGTGGGTAACTATCATTATCTGCAGCAAAAGCTGGAAGAACAGATTCCTCTCTTCCTGGGCTGGGCTCCGGACGCGCTGGTGCTGGTGGGGCCGGCGCCCCGGTCGGCGGCCCCCTTGCTGCGCGCACGCGCCCTACCGATGGTAGAGGCAGTGGAGCTTATCGATACGCCCTTTGATTGTAACGTGGGTATTTCGCACCAGGACGCCGGAGCGGCCATGGCCGCTTATCTCACGCAACAGGGCTACCGGAGCGCGGCGGCCGTTTCCGCCAACGCGGGACTGGAACGACGCACCAGCCAGCGTATTGAGGGGTTCTGCCGCTACCTGGCCGCCAACAATTTTCCCCAGCCCGTGCGCCTGGACCTGGAAAACCGCTCATCCATCAGCGAAGGCGGCAAGGCCATGCGCCGGATACTGGATTTGCCCGAACGGCCGGAGGTGGTTTTCTGCGCCAACGACGACCTGGCCTTCGGCGCCATGATGGCCTGCCTGGATGCCGGGCTGCGTGTGCCGGAAGACATCGGCGGGCTGGATTCAACGCGCTCGATCTTGCCTTGCAGTGCCGTCCGAGCATCACCACGGTCAACGTCGATCGCCATCGGATGGGCTACTGGCGGCACGCCTGCTGCTGGGCCGACTGTCCGGCGAGAACGGCGCTGAACGCCTGGGTGTGGGTTTTACCGTAATTCCGGGCCAGAGCACGCGGAAGCCGACCTGAGCACGGGCGCACGGCAAAGGCATCAAAACACCGTGAACGGACAGCGGAGCGCCCGGCGTTCCGTGCAAACCAGCATTGGGAGGCTTTATGAAAAGTTTGTTCCTACTGGCCGTATCCTGTCTGATTCTGGCGTTGAGCGTTCCTGTTGCGGCAACCGGCTATCCCGACAAAACCGTGCAATTCGTTGTGCCCTTCGGTCCCGGCGGAAGCACCGACGTGGCAACCCGCCTGCTGCTGAAAACATTCAACAAAAACTTTCCGCGCGAGGCTGTGGTCATCAATATTGCCGGAGCAGGAGGCGCGGTGGGGGCGCGCAAGGTCCATGACGCCAAACCCGACGGCTATAATCTGCTTTCCTTCAACACCATTCTGCCCGTGCTGCGGATTATGGGCATGATCGACTTCAACTACACGGATCTTGCGCCCGTGGCTCTCTTTTCCACCTCGGACACCGGGGTTTTCGTCAGAAACGACTCGTCCTGGCAAAGCGTGAAAGACATGGTGGCCGACGCCCAAAAGCGGCCCGGCAAGATCCGTTTCGGCGTGGGCTTCGGCACCCTGGCCCACCTGGGAGCCATCGCCCTTGAGCAGAGGGCGGGCATCAAATTGAACATCGTGGACACGGGCCGCGGCGAAAAAAATCCGCAGCCCTGCTGGGCGGGCATATCGACACCTATTTCGAACCCGTGCCGCCTGTCACCCAATATCTGGAAAGCAAGGCCTTCCGCTGCATCGGTATTTTCAGCGAAAACCCCAATCCGCGCCTGCCAGGAGTAAAAACCCTGCGCGAACAGGGCCTGGACATCATACTCATGCAGAACAACGGCATTTTCGCGCCCAAGGACACGCCTGAAGCCGTGCTGGCAACATTGTGCGCGGCCTTGAAAAAGACCTGCGCCGATCCCGGATTCCAGAAAGAACTCACCGACAACAATCTGGATGTCGTCTATCTGGACGGACAGGCTTACCACGATCTGCTGGCCCGCGAGTTCGCCACCCTCCAAGGTATTGCCGAAAGCTTGCAGAAATAAGTCCCGGCCGTTGCGCGGCCGCCGCGCTCGGGATGCTTCAAACCGAATAGCCTTCTGGGGGGCCCGTGCGGGCCGAGGGAAAGTCCTCCTCTCCGGCCCGCACCCTCCGCACGCCAACAGCCGAGGTGCACCCGTGAGCGATATTCTTTTACAGGCGGTCCAGACCTTATGCGACCCCCTCACCCTGTTCTGCATGGCGCTGGCCATGGCCTACGGCATTCTGCTGGGTGCCATCCCCGGGCTTACCGCCACCATGGCCGTGGCTCTGATGATCCCGCTAACCTACAGCCTGCCTAAAAACGTGGCCATGGTTTCCTTCATCGCCGTCTATATCGGCGGCATTTCAGGAGGCCTGATTTCCGCCATCCTGCTGCGCATGCCCGGCACGCCCTCGTCCATCGCCACCACCTTTGACGGCTATCCCATGGCTCGCCAAGGCAAGGCGGCCAGAGCACTGGGCATCGCCATTCAGGCTTCGTTCATCGGGGGCGTGGTCAGTGCCGTGGCTCTCATGGCCATCGCGCCGCCGCTTGCCAACTTCGCCGTGACCTTCGGCTCCTATGAGTATGCCGCCCTGGCCTGTTTCGCCCTGAGCATGGTTTCATCCCTTTCGGAAAAAGACCGTCTCAGGGGTCTGATGTCAGCGTTGCTGGGACTTTTTTCTCCTGTGTGGGGCAAAGCCCCATTGACGGTTCGCGGCGTTTCGCCTTCGGCTTCGCTGAAATGGATGCCGGTTTTGAAATCCTCTCCGTACTGATCGGCCTGTTCGCGGTTTCGGAACTTCTGAACACGGCGGCCCATCTGCACGAAAAAGCCGACAGGATCGAGACCAGGGTGCGCTTTTCCGGTTTCTTCCCGCCTCTGCGCGAAACCCTGTCCGGCTGGCGCTCCTATTTGCGGGCTTCGGCCATCGGTACCTTCATGGGTCTGTTACCGGGCATCGGCGGAGGCCCCGGCGGCCTCCTGGCCTACGCACAGGAAAAGCGGGCCTCCAAGACGCCGGAAAAGTTCGGCACCGGCATGCCCAAGGGGCTGATCGCCTCCGAAACCTCCAATAACGCGATTACCGGCGGCGCATTGATCCCCATGCTCACCCTGGGCATTCCCGGCGACGCCACCACAGCTATCGTCATGGGCGGCTTCATCGTGCACGACATCCGGCCCGGACCGCTGCTCTTCCAGAACAGTCCGGCCATAGTGACCACCATTCTGCTTTCCGTACTGCTCTGCAACGTGCTCATGCTGCTTATCGAAACCCTCGCCATCCGGGGCTTTGTCCAAGTTCTGGACGTGCCCCAAACAAGACTCGTGCCGATCATCATACTCTGCGTGGTGGGCGTGGTAGGGGTGAACAACCGGCTTTTCGACGCCTGGGCCATGCTCTTCTTCGGCTTTCTGGGCTACGTCTTCGAGCGCAACGGCTATCCCCTGGCTCCCTTTGTGCTGGGCTTCATCCTCGGCCCCATGGTGGAGGAAAATACCCGCCGCACCCTGCTTTTTTACGACTCCCCCATGCTGTTGCTGGAACGTCCCGTGGGCACCTGCCTCTTGCTGCCGGCTCTGCGGCCCTTCATTCTCTGGCTGTTCAGGACCGTGCGCCAGCGGCGGCGGGCAACGGACGGTTAAACCCATCCTCGGGAGGTTGTAATGGGTAGCAGGATCTTTCTGAGCATTGTGGTGGCTGCGGCCGCGGCTCTGTTTTACAGCACTTTTTTCTTCAAAAAGAGCTTGGTCGGCGCATCCAGCAGCCCGGAAGGCATGCCCCGCTTCGTGCTGACGGGCATCATTGTCGTGGACCTGTTGCTTCTGGCACGGGATTGGAAAAAATGCCTGTCCGCGCATGTGCGGGAACTGTTCCAAGGCACGCGGCTCTATGTGGTCATCGCCCTGCCCGTCTATCTTCTGGCCCTGCCTTGGCTGGGTTTCAGCCTGAGCACCTTTCTGCTGCTTTTCGCCCTGTTTACCCTTCTGACGGAGAGCAGGCTCGACGCAAAGGGGCTGGCGCTGAACGCCCTGCTGGCGGGTGGGGTGTTTTTCCTCTTCCGGCAGGTTTTCCATATCCAACTGTCCACCCTCTGGCTCGGCTTGCCGTAACCGACGCCCTGGAAGATGCGGACCTGCTGACGCTGGGCCAGGCCTGTGCCGATCTGCCCCTGCTGACCGGCGGCAGCGGTCTGGCACTGGGTCTGGCGGAGAATTTCCGCCGCCAGGGCCTGCTGAACGGGGAGCAGGCCGCCGCGCTGCGGCCTGAGTCCGGGGGGGTCGGCTCTGATTCTTTCGGGCAGTTCTTCCGAGGCCACGTTGACCCAACTGGCCGAACTGGCCCGACACGGCCACCCCACCAGACAACTGGATGCCTTCCGCCTAGGGGATGCGGCCTATCTGGATGAGCTTTGCGGTTGGGCGGCGGCACATCTGGGTACTGATCCGGTGGTGGTCCGGGCCAGTGCGGAATCCGCGGTGGTCGGTGCGGTGCAGTCCCGGCTGGGCAAAGAACGTTCCGGCCAATTGGTGGAAAACGCCTTGGGGCGCATCGCTCAGGCCTGTCGCCGGGCCGGGGCCCGGCACATTATTGTGGCCGGAGGTGAAAGCTCCGGAGCCGTGGCCCAGGCATTGCAGGTGCGGGCCATGCGCATCGGGGCACAGATCGCGCCTGACGTACCTTGGATATTCAATGCGGGAGGGCTTGGCGAACCGCCCTTGCCCTTGGTGTTGAAATCGGGCAATTTCGGCGGCCGGGACTTTTTCAGCCGAGCCCTGGCCATGCTGCCGACGCCCCGCACGGGAGTGAAGCCATGAACAGTATTGCCGCGGAAGACATCCTGCGTCGAGATATGGTCCGCCACGGACGCTCCCTGTTCGAACGCGCTCTGTCCGGCGGCAATTCCGGCAATCTCAGCACGAGCCTGCCGGATGGCAGGCTGCTGACCACACCCACCGGGCGCAGTCTCGGCGATCTGCGCGCCGACGCCCTGAGCCTGCTGGACGGCCCGCCCCCCACCAAAGAAGTACCCATGCATCTGGCCTGCTATGCGGCCAACGCAGACTGCGGGGCCGTGGTGCATCTGTATTCTCCCTACGCCACGGCCCAGGCTTGCCTGGCAAATCTTGACCCGGCGGATTGTCTGCCCCCGTTGACACCGTATTTTGTCCTGCGCATCGGCGCGCTGCCCCTAGCCCCGTACCGCATGCCGGGAAGCCCGAATATCGGCACAGACCTTGCTCGTCTGTTGCCGGGCCGAACGGCCGTGCTGCTGGCCAATCACGGCTCCGTGGTTTGTGGCCCGAGCCTGGAAACGGCCGTGGGCAACAGCGAGGAGCTGGAAGCCACAGCCCGGCTGTATTTCATACTCAACGGCCAAGCCGCGCGCCCGCTCAACGCCGAGGAGCGCGCCGCCCTGCACCCGCATTCCGCCAATCCGTCCCGGACATAAGGAGGTCCGCCATGCCCCGTTTCGCCGCCAATCTGACCATGATGTTCACGGAACTGCCTTTCCTCGACCGCTTCAGCGCGGCGGCGGACCAAGGCTTCCAATGGGTGGAGTATCTTTTCCCCTATGAGTTTGCGCCTGAAGATCTGGTCCGTGCCCTGGAACGCAACAGGCTCAAACAAGCCCTGTTCAATCTGCCGCCCGGCAACTGGGCCGCCGGAGAACGCGGCCTGGCCTGCCTGCCGGGCAGGGAAAAGGAATTCGACGACGCTGTGGAAAAGGCCGTGCTGTATGCTCAGGCTCTGAACTGCCCGCGCCTGCACGCCATGGCCGGCAACCGCCTGCCGGGCGCGTCCGCCGAAATTATGCTGACAACGTATCTGGGCAATATCCGCAGGGCCGCGCAGCGCCTAGCTGACGAGGGTCTGGAGCTCTGCCTGGAGCCCATCAACCAATACAGCATGCCGCGCTATTTCCTGCGCGTCCAGGAACAGGCCGCCGGTTATATCGAAAGTCTGGGACTGCCCAACGTGCGCCTGCAATTTGACTTCTTCCACTGCCAGATGGAACAGGGCAACATCTCCGGTCGCCTGCGGCGCTTTTTCCCGCTTATCGGACACTGCCAGCTGGCCGGCGTGCCGGACCGGCACGAACCGGATCAGGGCGAACTCAACTATCCCTATCTCCTGGGCCTGCTGGATGAGCTCGGCTACCAGGGCGTGGTGGGCTGCGAGTATAATCCGGCAGGCAAGACCGTGGACGGGTTGGGTTGGATCCGCGCCTTCGACGTGGTTCCGAATCATTGCTGAAGGCGCGGTTTTTTCACATGTAAAGGAGGATCACATGTCGCAACAGACATACGCGGTCATCGGTCTGGGAGCCATGGGCATGGGTTTGGCGCAGTCGCTGCTGCGCGCGGGCCTGAAAACCGTGGGCTGCGACGTCAACCCGGCGGCCCGGTCAAAGCCGCCGCCGGTCAGATGACCGTCATGGCCTCAGGCGCGCCCAAGGCCTTCGCCAAGGCCGAAACGGCGTTGCGGGACGCGGTGGGCACGGTATACCGCCTGGGCGACAAGGCGGGCATGGGTTCAGCCATGAAGGTGGTCAATCAACTGCTGGCCGGAGTGCATATCGCCGTGGCCGCCGAAGCCATGGCCCTGGGCCTGCGCATGGGGCTGCCGGCCGAGGACATCTACACGGTCATCACCAACGCGGCAGGCAATTCCTGGATGTTTGAAAACCGCATGGCCCATGTGCTTGCAGGTGATTACACGCCTCTGAGCGCGGTGAACATCTTCGTCAAGGACCTGGGCATCGTCAGCGAAACCACGCGGGAGCAGGAAATGCCCGCCCCCCTAGCCGCGGCCGCGCTGCAACAGTTCGTTACGGCCCGGGCACAGGGCCTCGGCCAAGAAGACGATGCGGCGGTAATCAAAATCTTTCCCGGCATTGAGCTGCCGCAAAAATCCTAACGTATTTTGTGCTTGAAATTATCGCTTAACGGCGAAGTATCAGGATGTCTTCAGTAGTTGCCAGCATTGCGGTCTTTAGCCATACGGCTTGTAGGCTCGCCTACGTCTAAAGCTCCTTCACCGCAACATCTGAAGCAAATTCGCCTTGCGATCATAACTCTTCACGGAGCGGATTTTTACGAAAAATCAGCGCAGAACATTTGGATATTTCCAATATCGAGATCAAAACGCTCTGAAAGCCGCAAACATGCCGCGCCCAAAGCGGATGTATCTAATCTTTCGAGAAAAACTGATATTGCCCATCGCTGTCTAAAATAGACAAGAGCTGGGCTCGCTTGGTCGTGACCCTTCCAGGGTCGGGCTGATTTTTCTTCAAAACAAACGCCCAGTCAGCCTTTTTATCTTTGCTAATGACATCGGCAAGATTTTGGGGGACACCCTATAGCATCAATGATAGCACACTTTACATCAACTAGCTTCAAAAGTTCAGGAATTTCTGTAATCTCATTTTTGCTACGGACATCACATTATTCCAAGACCATTCTAGCTTCCGTCGCCCAGGCGCTTGTTGTATGCAGTGCTGCTATACATTTTGTTTTGTCAAATGAAGAACATAATGTTTTACCATCTATTGCGACGATTTTGACTTCAAGAAAATAGCAAGAACTTTGCACCACGAAATCCCGTTCAAAGTCCGCCAGAGTGGATTCCTCCGTACCACACGGCGCGGGCCAGAAGACATTCACCAGCATTCCCTTTTCGACTATGCTAGGTCAAGCATGAAATCGATGTCCGTGGCAGCACAGATGGGAATTCCCGCATAGCACCGGGGCCCTCGCCACACGGCGGCGGAAATGTCCATTTTGTTGTTGATCCGTATTGTTGAACTGCTGTTGTGCTCACTACATCCACGGCTTGCGCTCTCGATACTCTCTCGATAGACTGTAGCGTTCGCTGATTCCGTTAAGGCTGTGACGAACGGCCAGATGGGGCCTGCATAAATAATGAGGCCGTTGTCCAGCTGATGATTACGGATAATGGGGGCAGTGAGTATGAGGAGGGGCTTCGCACGGGGCAGCACACATACGAATGCCTCTTTTTTGCCGCTGTAGGGAGAATAGCGCTGAATTTTTGAAGATAACGCCTTTATAGTTACGCATATGGCGATACTTGCTGACTAGACAACGAAAAGCACCACATAGTTTTTATAGTTTTCCGTCGCCTGATATGCCTCACCACACGGCATCAAAATGGAAAATGGCATCCGATTTACCTGTCTGAGCAGAATATTACAATTTTCAACGTCCTCACAGTGCTCTTGGGTAAATAACGTGTTGACACTCTGCACCTAGGCCCAGCCATGAATATGTCTGCCCAAGCCATCGACGACACCTGCTATTTGAAAGAAATCCAGAACTATGCGGATTTGACGGCGGGAATGCTGGGCTATACTCTCCCACCCTGTGCCGGACAAGAAAGAATCCGGCGCTGCCATAAAATTTTATCCAAGTACCCTTACGCATATCCGTTAGCCCTTGAATTATCGCTGCTACTGCCATCTGCCATGGCCATCACTTGGCTGCGCGCGATACACAGTACATTTTATGCGCGGGCGGATGTGCTGGAGGAAATCGACACCTTTCTGGTGTGGCGTATGTCACCCGTGCAGGCACTGACAACGATATTACGACAGGCGGGAAAACGGGGCCTTTTTTTACCCTCCCTGGAGGCGTATCTGCAAAAATACTACCCTTCAATGGCTCGCTACATAAGGAAACGCCGTGCTTGGGATATGATGGCCCGCCTTCCATGGCGGGCGCATTGGGACACTGTCGTACAGCATATATTCCGTGTAGCCTTCTTCGTCCTACAAAAGAATGGGCAACTTCCAGAGGATTGGCTGGCTTTCTATCTGCGAGCTGCGGTTCCTAGGAAACACCACGGTATAGGAATGCAGCTGGCGCGTTGGGCTGTTATGCGCTTGCTGACACACAGAGTAACGGCGGCCTCCGGGGAGGGATTTCGCCGCGAATGGTGGAATCTGCCTGTCAGGGACCATAAACGTACCGCAGCACAGCCTACAGATGGCCCGGGCTTTGATGTTGTTACGGTATTATGGGGCGAGCGCTATGTGGATGATTTCGCCAAGTTTTGCATGCCTAGCCTGCTCGCATCAGGTAATCTGCCAGCGCTGGCCTCAACAGAAACGCTGCGTCTTGTTTTTTACACAACGCATAAAGATATGGCGCGCATACAGGCGTTGCCCCATTATGAAGAACTGCGTCGCCATGCAGATGTTCGCTTTATTTTCATTGATACGGTATTACATGCTGTCAAGGCGGACATTCCGGGGTTTAATTTTACCAGTAAATATGCAGCTATGACGGCTGCGCATAATCATAGCTTGCGGTCGGCAGCTCGGAATGGTCGCTATGTGATTATAAACCCGCCCGACTCTATCTGGCAAAAAGACACGTTTGTAAATCTTCTTCAATTACAAAAGCAGGGTAAAAATAATATTTTTCTATACACTGGGCCATTTATATGCCGACAATATATTGATGATATCATCAATAAGTGTATGAAGAATGGCATTTTGGAGCTAGATGAAAAACTTATGCGTTCATTGATGCACAAATATAGACACCCAATATCCACAATATTTCACGAAAATTTTCCTATTCGTCATTTATTTAGCCCATTATTACATTTATTCAGCGTTGGCGATGAGGGTGTTGTAGCTTACAGCACATGCCACTTGCCCCTCATGTTGAAGCCAACCATGGATACCGTAGTACGTGAAACTGTGGATTATGATTGCCCCATATCGCCTTTGATGCTCCATGACGAAGTGGCCGTGCTGCAGGGCAACGCGCTCGTGTGCATAGCGGGCATCGAACCGTTAGACGGACAAGACAGTGCGTTGCGCTGGCCTCCCTATGGTTTTGCCGAATTGGCCAAGGCCTTCCGTTACACGCGGTTGTGGAACAGATTGTTTTTAACCCTCCCTTGTAAGTTCAGCGCCACAGGGTGCTACGAAAACGAACAATGGAACAAAGTAACGACCGCAAGCCGCCTTACGATAGACAAGCTCCTGCGGGCAGGGGAGCAGGCAATGCCCTTGCCTCCTGTGGAACTGTTTCTGAAAGGTGTCACGGCATTCTTGAGGGAATACGAGGAATCCCGGCCATGATGTGCGATGTTTCTTTAGCACACATACGGGAAACGCATCCAAAAAATCGAATGTAACGCGATTACCAGGGAACACAGCATGAGCGCATATTGTAATGGTGTAGTCAAATACGAGCAACGGTGGCAGGACTTTATGTACCTCCTCAACCGAACCTTGGCCGATGTATCTTTTCGCGATACGTCCGGAGCGGAGCTGGATCAGGAGGAAGGTTTTGCCGTGTGGACAACAAACGGTTATGCCCTCAAAAAAAATGGGGCCTGTCTCTATTTTGCGGGCAACGGGGCCAGCGCTTCTATGAGCAGCCATTTTGCCGCTGATATCAACAAAAACGCCGATATTCACACCCAAGTATTTACAGATTTGGCCTTGGTCACCGCCATAGGCAACGATATCGGCTACAGCGAAGTATACGCATATCCCCTGCGCCGTCGCGCCATCGCAGGCGATATGCTTGTTACCATTTCAAGTTCGGGTAATTCCCCCAATATCCTCAAGGTGATTGACGCCGCGCGTGAGCTGAACTTGTATGTAGTTACGCTTTCGGCCATGGACGGCGAAAACGCATGCCGCCAACGGGGACATCTCAACGTCTATGTCCCCGCTATGACATATGGCATGGCAGAAAGCGCACACACCGCTATTTTGCACTACTGGACGGATTTGCTGGTCGCCCTCGCGTCGCAAGCATAGGATGGCCTGGTATGTCTCCCAACGCAAAAATATCTTCTCTGGAATTACTGGCTACACGCCTTGCAGAACTCCGGGAGCTGGGCAAACGTATCATACTTTGCCACGGTGTCTTTGATCTTCTGCACATCGGACACATACGCTATCTGCGGCAGGCAAAAGACTTGGGCGACGTGCTTGTGGTCACGCTCACTCCGGATCGCTTTGTGGACAAAGGGCCTCACAGGCCGGCCTTCAGCGAAACATTGCGTGCGGAAGCCCTAGCTTCTCTGGACTGTGTTGATTTTGTGGCCGTTAACATGTGGTCCACAGCAGAAGAAACATTGCGTCTGCTACGCCCAAACATTTATGCCAAGGGCGCGGAGTTCAAAAACCTTGAGGATACGACGGGCAAAATCCAACGCGAAGCGGCAGTAGCGGAAGCGGCGGGCGTGGAAATCGTGTTTGTGGAAGATATCGTTTTTTCCTCGTCAACTCTGATAAACCGCTATTTTTCGACATTCTCCACTGACTGCCGCGACTACCTGGAGCTTCTGCGCAAGCGTTTTTCCATCGCAGACATCCAAGACAGCCTGAGTTCCTTCGGCGGTATAACGGCGCTGGTTGTAGGGGACACCATTCTGGATGAATACGTCTACTGCTCCGGCCTGGGCGCATCCTCCAAGGATCCCGTGCTTGCGCTATTGTGCAAATCACGTGAACTGTATGCCGGAGGCGCGGCGGCAGTGGCCAATCATGTGGCCCAGCACGTAGAGAGAGTTATTTTTTGCACGGTGGTGGGCGATGACGGCAAGGAAGACTTTATCCGCAGCCACCTTGCCCCCAATGTGGAAATGCATGCCGTGGTCCGTCCCACAACACCCACCCTACGCAAAGAGCGGATGGTTGAGGGATATAGCTTGCAAAAGTTGCTGGAACTCTATCACATGGACCGTACCCCTTTGTCGGAAGCTCAAGAAAAGGAGCTCGCAGAGCGTGTAAAAACGGCTATGTCCCGCGCAGAAATGGTAATTGCCGCTGACTTCGGCCATGGCTGCATCACAGAATCGCTGGTGAGCACGCTGTGCGCCGGACCGCTTTTTTTAGCCGTCAACACGCAAGCCAATGCGGGAAACAGGGGATACCATACTATCGGACGCTATGGCCGGGCGGATTTCGTATCCCTGGCTTCGCATGAAATCACGCTGCAATACCGCAACAGCAACATGCATTTGCGTGAGATGATGGAAGATTTGGCCGCCCGCCTCCATGTACGTCAACTTGTGGTTACCGAAGGACGCAATGGCTGCGCAGCGTTGAGTGAAAAAGGGTTCATCCGTGCGCCCTCTTTCACCTCCTCGGTCGTGGATCGCGTGGGCGCGGGGGACGCTCTTTTTTCTGTGGCCGCTCTAGCCGCATACAGGAACCTGCCGCTGGAATTGATACCCTTTTTGGGCAATATCGCCGGTTCGCTGGCGGTAGAAATCGTGGGTAACGCGCGAGCAGTAAGCAACACTGCCATGCAGCGCTATCTTACAGCATTGATGAAGTAATTATGAGTCGTTATACGATTTTTGACGTGTCCCGCCTCCGCCTGCGTCCCCTTGGGGAAAGGATCAATGACCTTTCAGGTAATATCCTGCTGCCTTTGCGGACTCCTGTGGCCGCACCCGCGTCTGGCCTGCTCATGGCCGCCCGCGCCATGCTCAAGGCCAGAAACGAAGACAGGCATACGCTTTTTCTCTGCGGCGGGCATGTGGTGCGTAGCGGCGTACAACGGTACATCCTGGACATGATGGAGCGCGGTCTTGTCCACGGCCTTGCCGTCAACGGGGCCGTGGCCATCCACGATTACGAGCTGGCCCTGCAAAATGCCACCACAGAGTCGGTAGCCCGGTACATCCGGGAAGGCCAGTTCGGATTATGGACGGAAACAGGGCGTATCAACGACATTGTCGCTAAAGGCAATGAGCATGGGCTGGGCTTCGGCGAAGCCATGGGCAAAGAAATCGCCGAGGGAGACTATCCCTTCAAGAAGCACAGCCTGTTTGCCGCGGCATGGCGCCTGGGGGTGCCTGTAACAGTGCATGTGGGCATAGGCTATGATATCATTCACGCCCATCCCAACTGCGACGGCGCGGCTGTGGGCGCGGCCAGCTACAGGGATTTTCTGATTTTTGCCGCGTTGTTGCAGAAGCTTGGCTGCGTGTGCAGCTTCGGATCGGCGGTGATGGCGCCGGAAGTATTCCTCAAGGCGCTGTCCATGGTGCGTAATGTTGCCCGCGGTGAAGGGCGCGAACCGGAGCCCTTTACATCGCTGGTATGCGATATTCTCACACTGCCGGAGGATACGGCAAAGGAAGCGGCAAAGGACGATCCGCGCTATTATTTCCGTCCATGGAAAACCCTGCTGACCCGAACCGTGGCTGGCAGCGGGCAAAGTTTTTATGTGCGCGGACGGCATCACGAAACCGTGCCAGCACTATGGAGCGCCCTGAACATCTGTGAGGCTGACCATGAGTGACATGCAGCAATACCGCATTGACAGCCATAAACTGCATCTGCATCCCCAAAGGGTGAGCCGATGGCTTGAAGGTGAGACCGTTGCTCCTATTTACCTGGAAGTGAGTCCCTCTGGCTCCTGCAACCACCGCTGCCGCTTCTGCGGCATGGATTTCATGGGCTATAAGACACGTTTTCTGCCCACGGATATTTTTTCGCAGCGCCTTGCCGAACTGGGACAGCTGGGTGTCAGGGCCATCATGTATGCCGGGGAGGGCGAACCCTTCCTACACAGAGAAATGTCTCAGCTGGCAAAGAATACCAAGGCCGCTGGCATAGACGTGGCCTTTACCACCAATGGTGTGCTGCTGCGTCCCGAAGTGGCTCGCGAGGTGCTGCCTGTAACGACATGGATCAAGGTAAGCTGCAATGCGGGCACGCCGCATACTTACGCTCATGTGCACGGTACAAAACACGAAGATTTTGAACGGGTCATGGCCAACATCGCCGTGGCGTTGCGCTTGCGGGAAGACCTGCGCAGCACATGCACGCTGGGCTTCCAGATGCTGCTTTTGCCGGAAAACCGGCAAGATGCCGTGCCCCTCGCGCAACGGGTGCGCGATCTTGGAGCCGACTATCTTGTCATCAAGCCCTACGCCGTGCACCGCCTGAGCCTGCGCACCGAATACCGCGAGCTAACCTATGGGGATTGTTCAGCTTTGGCCCAGGAACTTTCGGCCCTGAATACGCCGCGATTCAAGGTCATCTTTCGACATGAGACCTTGCGCCGTCGCGAGCACCCTATCCACGCCCATCATCGCTGTCTGGCGCTCCCATTCTGGGGTTATGTAGACGCCTCCGGCATGCTCTGGGGCTGTCTCCGCCATATCGGTGAAGAGAAATTCGCCTACGGCAATCTGTGTGAAACTGACGCGGCCGAGGTACTGCACGGCAGACGGCGACAGGAAAATATGGCTTGGTGCGAGGAACATCTGGACATTGAGGAATGCCATGTGGCGTGTCGCATGGAGACCGTCAACGACTATTTATGGGAACTGAAACAGCCCGCAACGCATGTGAATTTCATTTAGGGTGCGGCGTCTGGGGAACGCGGAATCGTGCAAGATATGATCAGCCTGGCCCGCCATCTCAAAGTTAACCTGTTTCAGGGGCATCATGCGCATCGGACTTGACCTGGATAACACGCTCGTATGCTACGATACGCTTTTTTACCGGCTGGCGCTTGAACGAGGGCTCATCGACGCCACCTGTCCTCCGCGCAAGCGGGACATCCGTGATGCCGTGCGCCGGGAGGCGGGTGATGCGGCGTGGCAGGCATTGCAGGGCGACGTCTATGGTCCGCGCATGTGCGACGCTGTTTTTTTCAGCGGCGTGCCGGAAGCTTTACGCCTGTGGCGTACTGCGGGCCATGAGCTGTGCATCGTGAGCCACAAAACCCGCTTTTCCAGTGTGGAAAAATTTGATTTGCATTCAGCGGCCCTCGACTTTCTGCGTGCATCAGCCCTGTTGCGCCAGGGCTTGCTGCACGAGCGTGACATATATTTTTGCCGGACGCGCGACGAAAAAATCGACCGCATCGCGAACTTGCGCTGCCACGTCTTTGTGGATGATCTGCCGGAAATTTTTTTACATCCCGCGTTTCCGAGGGATACGCGCCAATGGTTTTTTGCGCCGCGTGATAAGGAATCTGTGCCCCAGGCCCTGACGTTCAGCGCCTGGGAGGACATACAGGGCTTCGATCCAGCTTTTGAAAACTCACTGTTTCAGGGGGCAGGCGCGTTTCCGCAACGGCTGCACCGTCTCGGCGGCGGCAGGAACAGCAGGGTCTGGGCAGTGGAGCTGCCCCAGGGCACTGTGGTGCTCAAGGCCTATCACCGTTCTCTTTCCGACCAGCGGCACAGGCTGGAACACGAACACGGCGCTTTTGATTTGCTGCATGAATACCATATTCACGACACGCCGCGCACGCTGCATGTGGACACTGATCTTGGCGTGGCCGTATACAGCCATATACAAGGCCAGCCATACGCTCCCAATACCGCCGGAGAGAAGGCCGTGCAGCCCTTTGTGGCGCTGACGGCCCGACTGCATATGCTGGCGCGGGCATTGCCCACAGAACGGGCGGCGAGCATTCCTTGGGCCACCGATGCATGCAAAAGTCTGACAATCTGGGAACAATGCGTAGAAGATCGCCTGGAACGCCTGCTCACCCGGCCACGGCAAAACGAACGCGATGAAGAAATGGCGGATTTCGTCACAAAGGTCGTCTCTCCTGCCTGGCGGAGGCATCGGGACAAGGCGCGCGACGTATACGCCCGTCTGCAGCGCGATCCGGTCGCTGTGCTGGCCGAGCACGAACGTACGCTCAGTCCTTCCGACATGGGCTTTCATAATGCTCTGCGTAAACCCGACGGTTCGTTGGCGTTTGTGGATTTTGAGTATTTCGGCTGGGATGACCCGACTAAACTTCTGTCGGACTTTGCGTTGCATCCCGGCATGCACCTGACGGAAAACCAGCAGCATTTCTTTATTGATACGCTGCTGGAGCGCTTTGCCATGCCGGATCTGGAGGAACGCCTGCAGGCCATGCGGCCGCTTTTTGCCACGGCATGGTGTTGCATATTACTCAATGAATTTTTAAAGGACGGCACCCGTAACTTCATCCTGCCTCAGAAAGAACGTGCACGGCTCTGCTCTCTGCAACTGGCACGGGCGCGGGATTTCTTTAACCAACATATGGAAACGACTCCATGACGACACCATTGCCTTCTCGTGCTCCCCTCGACGAGCGCGGCATTGCACTGCGCAGACAAATGCTGCATACGCTGTGGCAGGCGGGACGCGGGCATTTGCCTTCCGCCTTTTCTCTCACCGAAATCTTGCGTGTGCTCTATGACAATGTGCTGCATGTGCGCCCGCAGGAACCTTGGTGGTCGCAACGGGATCGCTGCATCCTCTCCAAGGGACATGGCTGTCTTGCCTTGTATGCTATTCTGGCGGACAAAGGTTTTTTCCCTCAGGAAGACATGCAGACCTTTTGTCGGTTTGACGCACACCTTGGCGGCCACCCTGAACGCGGCCATACGCCGGGCGTGGAAGCCAGCACCGGAAGCCTTGGCCACGGTCCTTCGCTGGCCGTGGGGATGGCTCTTGCATTGCGTATGGATAACAAGGACGCGCGCGTATTCGCCATTTGCGGCGATGGAGAAACCAACGAGGGATCCGTCTGGGAAGCCATGCTTTCAGCAGCTAAGCACAAGTTGGATCGCCTGACCGTGATCATTGACCACAACAAGCTTCAGTCTTGGGGCACTGTGGATGAAATCCTCCCTCTTGCCCCTTACGCCGACAAATGGCGTGCGTTCGGGGCCAGCGTGGCCGAGGTGGATGGACATAACGTTTCGGAGTTGCAACGCGTGTTCGCGGCTTTGCCTCTGGACAAGGACAGGCCTTCTGTCATTATCGCCCATACCGTCAAGGGACGCGGCATAAGCACCATAGAGAACAATCCGGGCTGGCATCACAAAACCAGGGTTTCTGATGCCGAATATCAGGAGCTTCTGCAAGCGCTGGAGCAGCAGTCATGAGGCGCACGGCATTACAATGCGTATTGGAGATGGCGCGGGCCGACGACCGCGTCTGTTTCATCGGCTCCGACTTGGGCGCTGGCGTCATGGATGCATTCGGGTGTGAAATGCCGCAACGTCTCTTTCGCGAAGGCGTGAGCGAGCAGCATGTCATGGGCATGGCGGGCGGTTTGGCCCTTGAAGGTAAAATTGTCTATATAAATACGTTGGCGACCTTCATCACTCGGCGTTGCCTTGAACAGATCATGCTCGATCTGGCCTTGTACAAGGCCAAAGTACGCTTCATCGGCAGCGGAGGCGGCCTTGTTTATGCGCCTCTTGGGCCCACGCATGTGACCACCGACGACATGGCGCTCATGCGCTGCATTCCCCACATGACTGTGCTCGCGCCGTGCGACGCCCAGGAAATGCGGCGGTTCATGCCGCTTACCCTGGAGCACGACGGCCCTGTCTACATTCGTCTGGCCAAGGGCGGCGATGCTATTGTGAGCCGGGAGGAGCCGGTGGCCATTGGAAAGGGTCTTCTTTTTGGCGACGGCGACGACGCCCTGCTGGTAACCACGGGCATCGGCCTGCAGATCTGCTTGGAAGCATCAAACCTGCTGAAAACACAGGATGTGCAGACAACCGTAGTGCACATGCCCACAGTAAAGCCGCTGGATGCGCAATGCCTGCGGCAACAGGCGGCGCGTTGCCCTGTCGTGGTCACGGTTGAGGAACACGGCATCCTTGGGGGTCTCGGCACGGCCGTAGCCGAAGTATTGGTCGAAGCCGACCTGCCGCGCATGCCGCGTTTCCGCCGCATAGGCTTCCCCGACGCATTTGTGGGGCACTACGGCAGCCAGAACGAACATCTGGCCTCGCACGGCCTGACGGCCTCGGGCATCGCCGACATGGTGACTCGATTACGGAACAAGAGACTGTAATTTTTTCTGTTACGGAAGGCGCGTGAATATATACGACAGATATTATGCTGTTTTCCGGCAACTAAGGTACATTATGATGAATATTATGTGCTATCTGGGGAAATTAGCATACTATATTCAGATGTTTTCTATTATGGCACGATCACTTTTCTTTGTTTGGTTCAATTTCTCAGGTGAAGCATTTATTGCTGTTTTTGGGGTCGGCAAAAAAAAATATCTCGAGCGCTACTTGCGGCTACGCCGGTATAACACGGCTAACTCCAAGCAGTTATATACACATATACGTAGCGTTATGGACACAAAAACGCCTCCAGGCAAGGACTGCTCCAGCGGATTTTCCATAATAGATTGCGATTATAAATGTTTTTTCAAAAAACCTCTCTTTGTTGTGAGGTGTCGCTGTTCGCACTGCGGAAATATTTTCTCCTTCGCCGAATTAAGCGATTTTGTCCCGTATATGGAAGATATTGCAAGCTTCGCATGTCCGTGTTGCGCTGCCGCTCTCATCTGGAGAAGTAAGGAGGTACGCTCAAGATTATGGGATATTTTTGAAAAAGTAAAATTCCCGCACTTGTCGCAGAGCCCGCACTTATCGCAAGACACTCAGAGAGAGCCTTCACGAGTTCAGCACACTTTGATGCTGGCGCAAAGCTTATTGCCCTTGGCAAAAATTCGATTCGGCTCATGTTATCCCAATGCAGGCCATCTTGTTATGGATGTGGCCAGGCTCTATAACGGAAAAAAACATAGGCTGTATGAGCCGTCTTTAGATTTTTACACATATGATCATGGGGCATATACCAATAGATATATCACCTATTTATGGGATAGAGTATTTTTGCATACAAATTTCGACGAAGATATGCGCGTTGTTCTCTCTCCACGTGTTGTCGATTATACACGGAGATTACCGTATTCATCTCCCAATTATGTCCAATATCATGGCTTTGAGATCTCACATCCCGATATTTTTTCTCTACCTTGGAAGTTTATTGCTGAAGAGCGTATCCTCGCCAAAAAGAAACTTATAGACATGGGAATTCCCGCAGGCGCTAAAATAGCCTGTCTTTTGGGTCGCGATGAGGCATACATGAAATCGTTCAATGCCCCTGCAACTTACATTATGCAATATCGAAACTCAGACATAAATACATATAAAAATGCCGCTGAATATCTGGTATCGCAAGGGTGGTATGTCCTTCGGATGGGTTTCGTTACCGGCAAAGCAATAGAATGGGAAAATGAAAGAATCATAGACTATGCAAATCGATACAGAGACCCGTTTTTGGATGTATATATTTTTTATCATTGTAATTTATGCATAACTACAGGAACAGGCCTGGATATTATTCCCCAACTACGCCACATCCCCACTGTTTTTGTAAATTATTTTTATGCACAGCATTGCAATCCTGCATATGGCCCGTCTGTGCTCATCAGCAAACATTTTATTTTGAGAGGGAGAGAGCTTTCTTTTGAAGAATATGTTTCAGATAAGTATGCACTGGCGGAGAAAGCTCGTATCCTCATTTCCCCAAATGCCGTCCCCCCCCTTGAAAAAGAGGGGATCCAGATCATCGACAATTCGCCTGAAGAAATTCTTGACGCCGTGAAGGAATGCCTTGAAATGATGGAAGGCCGAGATACCTCCACCGAGGAGGACAGGGAGAACCAGAGATTCGCATGGTTCACACCGGCCAATGCAGTGCGCTCCTACAGGCATCCTTTGGCACGATACGGCAGAGCTTGGCTCCGTAACGTGCCCCTGCGCGCCCCCGATCAACTCTGATGCAGTGCTGCTGCATCGTGCTTCAGTAGAAAAACGAACAATGGCGGCTGTCACGGAGCAGAAGGTATATTTCACGTTGTGTCGCGCTCGCAATCTCCACCAGAGTCCATGCACCATAAACGCCCAAAGAGGCCGACCATGACCACACAAGCCATATTGCCCTATGATCAGGTGATGTTTGACGACTACGCAGCCTTTAAACCCTATATGCTCGGACCGCGTACCAGCCACGCCCTGCGCGCCGACCCGCGGCACCTGCTCTTTTCACTCTCCCGATACAAATTCTGCGCAAAAATGCTGGAAGGCAAAGAACGCGTTCTGGAAGTAGGCTGCGGCGACGCCTTTGCCGCGCCCATTATGCTACAAACAGTGGGACATTTGCACTGCGTGGACATAGAGCCGCGCATGATCGAACAAAGCATAGCCGCTAATGAATTTCCCGACCGACTCTCTTTCGCTGTTGCAGATATAACGCGGCAGCGTCCCCAAGGAGAGTTCGATGCCGCCATCAGTCTGGATGTGCTGGAGCATATCCCTCCGGACATGGAAAAAAAATTCCTGACGAATCTAGTGGACTGCCTCACGCAGCATTGCGTATGCATTATAGGAACTCCCAATATTGCTGCGGACAAATATGCTTCCGCGCTGAGTAGACAAGGCCATGTCAATCTCAAAAGCCAGAACACTCTTAAAGACAGCCTAGCGCCGTATTTCAGGCATATTTTTTTATTTTCCATGAATGACGAAGTGGTGCATACAGGCTTCGCACCTATGGCCCACTTTCTCTTCGCCATGTGCGTCGAGAAATGCTGAGCTTCACACCGTCTGTATGTATTGAGAGTAGTATACAATGGAAAGACCATTTCTTGACTATTATACCAGTAACGCCATTTCCCCGGTTTCACAAAATATTTCAAATCTGAAAGTTCATCTGAACAGGCGGGGGGCGTTATATCGCCTATTGGGTATGGCTCCGGCCCTTCTGCGGGGTAAAAGCATCGTGGAATTCGGCCCCGGCAGCGGCTTCAATGCCGTACACACTCTGCAGCTCGAACCCGCCCGTCTTTTGCTGGTGGACGGCAATCCCTTTGGTCTTGACAATTGCCGCGAGCTGTTGACGAATACATTGCATGATATGCCTCGATTCTCTGTGAATCTGGACTATATTCTGGCCGACTTTATGGAGTTTGCCACCTCTGAACGTTTTGACGTAGTGCTCTGCGAAGGATTTTTACCGTTGCAGCTTGATCCCTGCGCCATGTTGCGCCGTCTGGCTTCTTTTACGAAACCAGGCGGCATTGTGGTGTGTACCTGCATCGACGCGGTTTCCTATCTGCCCGATCTCGTGCGGAGGGCTTGTGGGCAGGCTCTGGTCGACCCCGCTTTGCCGCTGCAGGAACAGGCGGCGCAGATCGCCCCCGTGTTCAGGTCGCATTTTGAAACCCTGCCCAATATGAGCCGGCCCCTCAATGACTGGATTCTGGATAATGTGCTGCACCCATTTGTGGGCAAACTCATGTCCATGCATGACGCCATCACAGCGTTGGACGACAGCTTTGATGTGTTAGGAGCTTCGCCGCATTTTATAACAGATTGGCGCTGGTACAAGGACATGACCGGCAGCCAGTCGGGCATCAACGCGCTCGCCCGGCGGGCATGGATGAGAAATTTGCATAATTTCATAGACTTCAGCGTGATTTTAGAGGAACGCCCCGAAGAAGAAAATGCATGTCTCCATGACGCCGCCGAACGTTTTGTGGCCTGCTGCTTTCCCTTTTACGAGTCCAGAGCCCCTCAGCTGCTGGAAGATATGGCGGAATCTGTGATGTTCATAGCGGACAGCGTGGCGGGTATCGGAGCGCCCGCCCGCAGCACGGCACAAAAGCTGCGGGATGCCGCGCAGGCCCTGCGCCAAAGCGCGCAAGGAAAATTTCCGCCGCATTTCGGGGCGTTTTCCACCCTGTTCGGGCGTTCGCAACAATATTTGTCTTTTGTAAGGATTCGATGATGCTGGAAAAAATTTCCGATGAAATTTTTTACCTACGTGGAGACATGCGTCTGCTGAAAGGCGGCATGGTGCGATTTTTACAACGACAGGCCGAAAGCAATCCGCGACAGCGTTGCCGCATCTGCATACATGAAAGCCCGGATGCTCCCATCCATGAAATGTTCATCGCGCACGGACGTAATGTTTTCGTACCGCCGCATGCACATATGTCACGGTCGGAAACGTTTACCGTGCTGTCCGGACTGGTGACGGTTTTTTTGCTGGATTCCGGGGGCAATTATTTGGACTCTATCCCCATGGGCGACATTTCCACGGGGCGGAGCCTCTGCGTACATATCCCGGCGGGGCAATGGCATTCGCAAGCTTTCGAGTCGGATATGGTCATTTTTCATGAAGTTACATCGGGGCCGTTCCTGCCGCAGGACACGAAAACGCTATGGGATACGAACGACGACAAGCAGAAAACACACCAAAAAAACTTTCTGAACGGCCTGCGCCATGCCGCGCGACAGAGGGAAAGGCTATGAAAAAGCACACGCTCATCATCGGCGGTACGCGGGGTTCCGGCAAAGAACTGGCCCGCATGCTTGCGGAACGAGGGGAAGCGGTTTCCGTTGTCGGGCGGCGCAACGTAAATGGGGCGGAACTCGGCCATCCCGGCATCCGCGTATGTCCGTTGGACATCACGGACGTCAAACAGACTCTCGAACGCATTCCCCCTCTCTGTGACGACTGGTCCTCATTGGTCTTTTTTCAAAAATACCGCGCTGACGGCGACAACTGGACAGGCGAATGGCAGGTAAGCATGGACGCCACCAAACGTATTGTGGATATCTGCGTCGACGCTGTGCGCCCCTTTCCTCCCCGGCCCAGGGCGATTGTCCTCATCGGATCTGTGGCGGGCAAGGCTGTCATCGCGGATCAGCCTATCGGGTACCATGCGGTCAAGGCTGCTCTCGAGCACATGGCGCGTTTCTGGGCAGTGCAATTGGGACCGCTGGGCATCCGCGTCAACATGGTTTCGCCGCATGCAGTGCTCAAGGAAGAGTCTGCGGATTTTTATCTCGGGTATACGAAGCTCATGGATTTGTATAAAAAAATTATCCCGTTAGGGCGCATGGGCACTTCACGTGAGATAGCTTCGGTAGTGGATTTCCTGTGCTCCGACGGCGCTGCCTATGTGACGGGGCAGAACCTGCTGGTCGACGGAGGAATAACCTTGCCCATGCAGGAAGGACCAGTGCGCGCCGCCCTCCATATGGAGCGTTGAGCATGGGCGACGCCTGGACAGAAAATTGCCGCCTGTGCGCCGCGCCGTTGCCGACGCTGCTTGACGCCGGGGACCAGCCGCGAGCCACTGACTATGCCCCTATGCCGCAAGGTCGGGCAACGACGTGGCCCAAGAGATTCGGCTGTTGCCCGCGTTGTGGATTGGCCCAGTTGCTGTGTCCGCCGCCAGCGGCATGGCTGGCTCCCTGTGTGGATTGGCTGGCCTTCAACGAGCCGGAAAGCCATCTGGACGCGTTGGCAGCGCAGTTGACGCGGCTTACCGGGCGCGGTTGTGTCATGGCCGGGCTCAGCCCCAAAGACGCCGGCCTGCTGGAGCGCCTGTCGAGCCTCGACGGCCGGGAAAGCTGGCGTCTTACCCCGGACATACTGGGGCTTGACGGCGCCCGGCCGATGCACATCGCGCTCGTTCAGGAAAGTCTGAGTGTCACCTCTCCCAAAAACCTCCCCCCCGTACGACTGCTTGTGGCGCGCCATATCCTGGAACATGTCCACGATCTGCTCCGTTTTCTGTATACAGCGCGAAAACTGATCAGGGAAGACGGCTGGCTTTTTGTGGAAGTGCCCGCATGTGAAGCGGAACTGCAAAGCTGCGACTATGCGCGGCTCTGGGAAGAACACACGCAGTACTTTACGGACGTGAGCTTGAGCAATACCTTGATGATGGGCGGTTTTTCACCGCTATGGACGCAAAGAACCCGTACAGGTCAGGAGGAACTTCTTCTGGTGCTGGCCCGGAAAACAGACCCTGCGACCGTGCCCCTTGCCTCGGCGGAGGATACGGCGCGCGAATGCTCCCGCGCACGTTTCTTTGCCGACCGATATGCCGCCATTGCCCGGCGGATACGCAGCCGCGTCAATGCCTGCAAAGGCAGCGGTTCTGTGGCCTTGCTGGGGGTGGGACATCTGGGCGTCACCTTTACTCATCTTATGGGTCTTGCGGGGCATATAGGCAAGCTTTGGGATGATCATCCCCGCAAGCAGGGGCATTATGTAGCGGGTCTGACGCCCTGCATTGCGCCGAGTGCTGCGCTGGACGACAGTGATACGACGCTCTGTCTTCTGGCAGTTCCGCCGGAAGCGGAAGACCGCATATTGCAACAGCACTCCGCATTTATACAGCGCGGAGGAATATTCGCATCGGTGTTTCCACAGAGCCGCTTGTACATAGGACACGATGCTTTCATCGTGCACAAGGCGCCCCTTGCAACATCCAACAGGTAAGTGCCCCATGGAATGCTCTTCTTATTCACGAAACACATGCCGCCTTTGCGGTTCGTCTGATGTCTCGGTATTTCTGCCCCTGGCGGCCTCACCCATTGCCGATGCCTATGTGCCCAAGGAAAAGCTTGAGCAAAGCCAACCCCTTTTCCCCATGGATGTATGGATTTGTCTCAACTGCGGCCATGTGCAGCTTCTGGATGTGGTGAACCCCGACCACATTTATCGCGAATATCTGTACATAACGCACAGTTCGCCGGGCCTGGTCGACTATTATCGGGAATATGCGCATCAGATGGCGGCGTTCGCTTCCCTAGCGAAAAGCGATCTGGTTATCGACATCGGCAGCAATGACGGCGCGCTGCTCAGTACTTTTCAGCGTCTGGGCATGCGCGTGCTGGGCATTGATCCGGCGCGGAAAATTGCGGCGAAAGCCACACGCGAAGGGATTCCCACAATCCCGGAATTCTTGACGCCGGAACTGGCGGCTCACATACGGCAAACGCACGGGCCGGCCCAAATGGTTACTGCCAACAATATCGCGGCCAATGTGGATGATGTACGGAGCCTGTTCGAGTCAGTTGAAATCCTACTCGCGGACAAGGGACTTTTTGTCCTGGAAAGCGGATACTGGTTCGATATTGTAAATAACATGCTTTTTGATACTATTTACCACGAACATTTGTCCTATTTTTCCATTTTACCTTTGCAACAGTTTGTGAAATCCACACCCTTTACCATGGTGCATGCCCTGCACACGCCTTCCAAGGGAGGATGTCTGCGCTATGTTTTTGCCAAAAGGCAGACTTCGCGTCCAGTATCATCGCAATTGGAGAGCATGGCGGAGTCGGAATCGCGCTTCGGCCTGAACACCCTCCGAACCAATCTCGCCTATGCGGAACGGGTGGCGCAATGCCGATGCGATGTCCGCACCCACCTTGCGCGTTTGCGGGATGAAGGGAAAAACATCGCTGCCTATGGCGCCTCCAATACGACGACCACCCTTTTTTATTATTTTGGACTTGCGGAATATATCCCTTATATCGTCGACGACAATCCCATCAAAATCGGCTCCTACAGTCCAGGACTGCATCTTCCCGTTCTTTCGCCCGCCGTTATCTATGAGCAAAAACCAGACTGCATATTTATTGCCGCATGGCGCTTTGCAAACCTTATAATCGAACGCCACCCGCAATATGCGGATATCGGTGGACAATGGTTTATACCCTTGCCGGAAGTTACGCTTCTGTAATACCTCTTGGGAGATGCTTATGAGCAAATATCGTATTTCCTTCAGAAGGCCCTTTTTTGTGCAGACCCGCAAACATGTTTTTCTGCGGTTCCGCGCAGCTGTGCATTTTTTTCGCAAACGGGAGTCAAAATATCTGGGTTGGGTGTTCAAATGCAGCAGGCTTTTTTTATCCGAATTGGTGAAGCCCGTAAGAAGACCTTCGCTGGGCCAATGGGAAAACATCGCATGGAACATGCGGCCCCAAGATATTCGTACCATGCTCACGGCGTCGCCGCATGCTGCCAGCGCCAGTGAAGCCGCCTTTAAAGCGCGGAGCTATCTCTACATCGGCGACAGCATATCCGCCCGGCGCTGTCTGGCCGAAGCGGAAAAAGACGAGCAACTGCTGCCGAGCGCGCCGCGCCATGCGCTTATGGCGGTGCGAGCCTATCTGGCTTACTTTGAAAACAATGAGGAAATGTTTGCCCGTTGGGCGCAGGATATCGATGCTCCCGCATGGGCAAAAAATGCGCTCCGGATCTCCGCAGTGCGGGAGTACACCTGCTCCTGCGTGGAATTTATCGGGTCCATGCATAATTCTGAAATGAGGCCGCAGTTGGCTGTGAAAGACCAATGCCCCTGCTGCGGGTACGAGTACACGTTCTACAGCAAAGGCCCCAGGCTCCCCTGGTCGGGTTTTCCTGACGATCGTTGGCTCTGCCCTCGCTGCCTCGCACAGCGCACTTGGGACAAAGATCTTGCCAAGGCCGATGCCCTTGCTTTTTTTCAGGAATATACGGCGCGCTTACCGGAAAAAAATCATCGCCTTACCCCCGCTTCCGAGCAACTGGCCAGCATCTTGGCGCAATCTCTCACTCCTGTGGCATGTGTCCGCATTGGGGGCCCCCTCATGCTGACAGGGCATCCAGCTATAGGCCATTATGTTTTTGATATAAGCTTGTATCTGCTAGCCCGGCTTAACCGCATGGCGGGGCAATGCCTTGAATACGTCGATTATGCGACAGGAGAGCCCACTTCCTGCGTTACTCGCGTATGGGACAGGGTTTTTGCCTTTTTACGGCATGACCCGGCGATGCACGGGGTTATCGGAGGAAAGAACGCGGCGCGCGTCAGCCGGACACCTATTTTTTTTCATCAGAACCGGGTGGAACTTGCTCTTGCAAGAGATGAGCACAATATCCTGCAACGCGGCGATCTCCCCTGGCCGCTCACGGCTGAAGAAATGGCCGAAGGCAACAAAAATGTCCGGAGGATGGGCATCCCGCCGCATGCAAAAATTGCCTGCCTGATGGTGCGCGACGGTGCTTATGATAAACAAACGCGCCCTGAATCCAAATTTACGTACCCACATCGCAACGCCGACATAAACACCTATAGGCCGGCTATGGAATTTCTTGCCGAACAGGGATGGTATGTACTGCGCATGGGTGCCAGTGTCGAGAAACCCATTTATTGGAAATCTCCTCGCATCATCGACTATGCGTCAGAGCATCGTTCGCCCTTTATGGATGTATGGCTTGTTTCTCAATGCCACCTTGCCATCTCCACGGGCCTGGGACTGGACGCCATTCCGACAATCCTCAAAAAACCGTTAATTTATACAAATATGCCTTTTCTCTATTGGCCGCACGGCAACTATGCGCCGTTGCTCATCCTGCATAAGCATTTCTATCATAGCGCCTCGCGCGTCGCCCTGACAAGACTTGACGTCATGCGCTCCCATCACGCAGAAGTATTTTTTGATAAAGATTTTCACGACGCGAATTTATCCGTACTAAACAACACGGCCGGGGAAATTTTGGAAATTACAAAAGAAATGCTTGAGATTATAGACGGAAAACATACCCTTTCGCCTGAAGATATACGTTGCCAGAAGCATTTCTGGGAAACGCTGGCCGCGTATGTGACGAGCTTCCCCAATTATGCGCCGCTGTACCGCCTCGGCAGGGAGAGTTTACGCAGAGATCCCGATTTCTCCGCTGCATCCTTGGAAAGAACCGCCACTCTGGCTCCAGGAACTCCCTTGCCGTGGAACGCCGCGCCTGTCCCCAAATGGGAAGCTTCCTCTGAGATGCTGCAGGCCGCATACGCAGAAGCTATATCCACCGACAATATGCATATACGTGAAACGCTGCTGCTCTGCCTCCTCTGGGCCAAGCCCGGCCACGCGGAAGCCGGATGGCAGTTATCCAACCTGTATTCCAAACAGGACAGAAAAGCCGAAGCTCTTTTCTTTGCTGCGCATGCCGCTTTTTTCGGAAAAAAAGAACCCTATTATGAACGGTGCGCCACATTACGCGCAGAGATATCCGACATAGTAGTGCCGGGAGACCTTCCCACCGACAGCCCAGCCGCGCTTGAACTGATGGCAAAAAACGATACTTTGAATATTGACGGCAATATCCTTCAAAGGGTGTTCTCTGGCGCAAAAACAACGAACGAATTAATTTAGGATTGAGTCATGAACTTGCCTCCCATCCTTATTTGCACCTTACCGAAATCAGGCAGCGTTTTTCTTGCCAAAAAAATCGGAGCCTCTCTTAATCTTGCTTGGAAATATATTGATACTGCGGACTTTCCATACTCCCAATATGACTCGGGAAAGCTTTTCGACTTTGTCAACACAGGCGGCATAGCTCAAGCCCATCTACAACCGTCGATCGTCAACATCGCCGCACTTTGCCTGTCGGTGAGAAAGATGATTTTAAATATACGCGATCCGCGAAATGCGCTTATATCTTGGATACACTATATGGATCATATAAACAGGCAGATCGAAGGTAAACCTTCAAGCGTACGCTTTTCACCGCAAACGGCACCATACATCTCGGCATCATGGACGAGCAGCGGTTTTTCTGAAAAGTTTGAAATTTGCTACAAATTCTTTTACAGGGAATGCATTGTCTGGCTAATTCAATGGTTTAAATTCTTGAATATCGACTTTAAGAGAGAGAGAGAGAGAGAGAGAGAGAGAGAGAGAGTCTTTAAAATAGACAGCAACTATATTTCAAGTCTATTTCCAAAAATTACAAAATCCCGCCATCATGATGTCACCGTACTCCTCACGACACAAGAAGATATGGTCATAAGTGGTGAAGACTATATTTTGACTTTGATATGTAGTTTTTACGGCATTCCTCCAGCAGCATACATCATAGAAAGTGTCCCCAAAGACATGTCGACCCACTTTCGCAGCGGTCGCACGGATTCATGGAAGATCGAGCTATCGCCGACGCAACAAGATAGGGTAACGAAACTTCTACCTGTTCAATGGTGTACGTATTTTGGATGGGATGATACAACCGCAAGATGATCTTATGTATGAATGTTGTTTATTCAAAGTAAATAAATTCATAATCGCCCTGATATCCGAATTGCTCATACAGCCACACCCATTCTTCGGCATCAAAAAATGACTCTGCTGTGAGCGCCCAGCATTGCAAATTAAAAAGTTCCTGCTCATCACGGTAACTTTCAACCATCAAATACTGCTGCCGCCCCATCCGCTGCATTTCCGACAGCGCTGTTTTAAGATCAAAAATGCGCAAATTGTGGAAGCATCCCAAAGAAATAACCAGATCAAACTGCTTATCACCAAAAGAATAGACATCCTGAGCGCGATGGATGAACAAATGCGGCCGGATTTCTTGCGGGGCGCAACTCAGGGCATGTTCTGAAATGTCGCAGCCCATAACCACAAGATCGGGAAGCAGCAATTTCAATTCGTGCAGTAGAAAAGCTTTCCCGCAACCGATATCAAGGACTTTTGAGCCATTTTTGAGAGAGTAGATGTCAATCAGAGCCTCGGCCACAGGCTTCCACCGGCCCGGCATATAGCGGTATCCGCCATAACCGTACCGCCTGTCCCCATCCCAATATTCCGCCTCATACATTTTTGCCTTATGCATGCACTGAACCTTTTGATCCATCATGCGAGCGAGATAGTCTCTCCTGGTCGCTGTATGCAAGGGGGTAACGATATTCAACAAACGATTCATGGCATTTCTCATGGTTTCAGGCGCGCTATGTAAACTTCATCATTTTACAATATAACCGCATCTATACAAATTCTGTATGTCCTTCTACAAGAGACAAATATTCATGCAGCATCATGTTCTTTCCATTCGCGACACAGTGGTGCCGGCAGTGCACATTAGGGTGTATTTTAAAAAAAGCATCCTTGTTTTCGAACCACCATTCGCGTAAGCGCTGTCCACGCAGGCTTCCCAGCAAGGCCTCATCGTTATAGGCCTTGTCCTGGCACGGATATATGCCAAGATCCGCGCCTATCACGGTCAATATCTGTGAATACGGACACCAGTCGTAATCCTTGTGAAAACGGGCGTCCATTGCATGCCATGCGTCGACTATTTCAAAACTTTGATCTGCAAATAGTTCTTGAGACTGCCGTATGGCGTCCTGAACATAGTGAAAGTGCGGTGCATGATATTCATTGGCCCTCTCGGCATCATTGGACGTGATGCAGGCGGAAAGCTTCACACTGCGAACCCCGATGTCCTTATATCGCCGTAGAACTTCCGGGATATGCGTATAGTTTTCTGCATCAATGATATAGCTGACCCCGAGTACACAATCGCCGCCAAGGGCGGAAAAGGCCAAAAGATTTCTCATGATTTTGGAGTATTCGCCATCGCCGATGCCGCGATAACGCCTGTAGCTGGCATCATCCCAGCCGTCCATTGAGATACGTATCCAGGCGGCATTCTGCGAAAAAAACCTTGCAACGTCGCCCTGCAGCAGCGCACCGTTGGTCAGACAGGCAAGGCGGACGCCGCCCTCTTTGAGTATCCGAGCCCCTTCCAGCAAATAAGGATACATCAGCGGTTCCCCTCCACCGCTGAATGTGACTGCCTTCACTCCCATGGCAACAATATCTTTGCAAATTTCGAACATTTTTCCTTGAGGAATAGTGTCCGCGATCCGCATATCCTTGCCTAGCTGTAGATCCGAACTGCGATATGCACAATATCTGCAGCGATGATTACACTTATTTGTGGGTTTTAAACGGATATGGACAGGAGCTGTCACCGGCATATCATGACCCAAATTGTCAATTTTTTGGGGAAAATGAAATATTTTTAAATCAGAGTATAGTGTCATACCAGCCTCATTACACAATCACATAGTGCATTTTTAAATTATCCATTCCTGCTCCACTTCTCAATGCTACAGACATTCTGAAAAAAAAAGCAACATCAAAGGATTACCCCTAAGTAATTGCCTTATAGTGCAACTCTATTTGAACAGCTTGGTCCAAAGTTGACGGTATCCTTTGATATACTCCCTCAGGTCTCTTTCGTGAAACTCATTATATATACATTTTTATGTTCATAACAATTCCCGTAGAGTTCCAAGCCATTATTTTTAATTCGCCATCGCCAGATGTAAAATGTCAATATATTATTTACCCTTCATTTATCGCTAAAACCGGAGATTTTCTGTCAAGAGCACTGTGGAAGCGCCGAAAATTGTAATATCCTATTAATGTCACTCGGGTGGAGCGTCCGCTTTATCGTTGGTTTATGGACGGTGCGGTCAACTGGCTGTGTTTATGCCCAATTCTCGTCAGCCTCACGGAATCTTTATGGTTTATAGCATGAACCGCCATTCCCTAGCTCCCTCCACTTTGATGCAGAGTGAGGCGTACGGCATCGGCTTCCTGTTGCCTGCCAACTCCAGCTTTAGCGATTTGAGGCAGGGTGAACAACCTGAATGCAACTAGGGAGTGTTCATGCGCAGGGCCGGATTCCCGGCCATCATGCACGCATCGCTGCATCCCTTATAAACATGCGCACCGGGAGCTACGGTATTGCCATTGCCGATGTGCGCGTGATCGAGCACGGCAGAGTATACTCCGAAGCTGTTTCCGGAACCGATGCGGACATTTCCCAGCACGATGCTGAACGGTGCGAAAAAATTGCCATGCCCGACACGAGTATCATGACCGACCACTACACTTCCGTTGAAATAATTGGCGTTGCCGATACTTGTATTGCACGAGACGTGACAATTATGCGCTATAATATTGGCATCGCCCAATGCGACGTCACCCACAATTTTTACAGTGGGATGAATCAAACTAAAAAAACGCGCTTTGCGTGCCTTCCATTTTTCATAAGCTTTGAGCCTCAGGGCTGGCTTTCCGATGCCGATGACCAGCGCGTGATCTTCCTGCGGCGAGTAGGCATCATCTGAGCCCAGTTCCCAAGCGGCAAGATCACGCAAGTCCCCTTTGTGCCCCTCAAACGATAAAAAACCTTCGAAGACAAGATTTGGTTGTTGCAGCATCACATCCCGCAAAAGCCAGTAGCACTCCCTGGCAGCGCCGGAATTACCAATAATAACAATCTTTTTCATCGTTTTATCGTCAGTCTTCAAATACAGCTTTACTCAGGACCATGAGATCCTCCACTGTTGACACATCCTTATATTGATTGAATTTTGTTTTTACGCCGAAATTTGCATCGAAGTAGGCAATGCAGGACATGATGGCCATTGAATCCCATTCTTCCAAATCCCACAGGCAAGTATCAATAGTGAGGTCCGCTTCACACTGCAAAAATTCTTTTAGCTCTTTAAAAAACTGGATTCTTGTCATCGAAATACTCCCCAACTGTTATGAAGGCTATATGTGCCTATCGCCGGAAATTTTTTTCTGCCAATAACTTACCAGTTCTTCCGGAGTATGCACCTTATCTGGCGTGACATACTCGCGTACATTGTCACAACATGCATGGTCCAGCTCCAGAACGGCAGTAGCCCATGACAGCCCTACACCGAAGCCAGAAAGCACTAGCTGTGCGGTAGAATTGTTGATTTTGGAGGCCAACTCACTGCAAATCGCTGTTGGAATACTTGCCACGGCAGTGTTGCCGTATTTGCTAAAACTTTCCATGGGCACTTTTTCCAAGGGAAAGTTCAGCTGTTTGGCAATAGCAGAAATGATTTGTTTATTAGCTTGATGCAATACAAGAAAATCTATGTCATATTCATTTTTTTGAGCGTATTGTAGAGCTTTGCTTATATGTTCAGGAACGATATCCATGGCAAAATCAAAAATTGCGCCACCATCCATATAGGTCCAATTCAAACGCCAGGGTGTACCCTGTTCATCCACCAATGTTTCACAAAGCGGAGCATATGCTTCCTGATCCAATGGTAAAGGGATGCGAGCCCCCCCGGCGGGTACAATCAACGTTTCCGCCCCTCCTCCATCGGTGCCGAGCACAAAAAACGATCGTGTTTCCCGCTGCGAATATGTCAATACTGTTGCTGTACCACAATCACCAAAAATCGGTGCTGTTACGAGATTTTTTTTGTCGTACAATCGTGAAAGTCCGTCGCCTGCCAGCAATAACACGTGTGTGGCGGCGCGAGACTCAACGAGAGAGGACGCGAGCCACAAGCCATAGACATAGCCCGCACAACCTTGGTTGACGTCAAAGGCTGCGCAGTGTTTGGACAGACCGAGCCTGTCCTGCAAAATACAGGCGCTGGCCGGCAAGATGTAATCAGGGTGCTGGGTAACAAAAATAAGGGCGTCAATAGAGGATTTCTCCAATCGAATGTCATTGAGCAAACATTCCGCCGCCTGATAACAAAGGTCCGATGGGGTAACACCTTTCGCTGCGACCCGACGTCGATCAATACCGGCTATCTTGGTCATACGATGTGCTTTCTTGACATTTCTCCCCATAAAAACCAGATCCTCTTCAATGCGTCTTTCCTCGGCGGGCACGACAGCGCTAATCCCGTCGACCCTGACATGAGAGAATGTGGAATATGCCATGATATAATCCTACCAGCAGATTGTTATAAAAGTCTGAATAGTATACCGCATCACAATCTGTTGCGCCGCGAAAAATGATTGTTCGTGGAGATACCTCAAAATTTGCAGTTCGCATGTAAACTGTAAACAACGAAACTTCTAAAATTCATACCATCAAAATAATAAGTCGACCACAGCTCTTTCAGCATGGAACACCTGTTTTTCCATCATCGCTATTCTTCAGATCGGAGTTGTGCCTCGCCAGAGTGAACACCCAGGCCGGGCCGCTTTTTACGCACAACTTTCAGGGACTGCAAAAAATAGCAAGCAAAGCCTGGAAAATTCTTACTGGCCTGATCCAGCAATGTTTTATCACCTTCATTCGAGTATATTTTAAAAAAATCGGCGAATATATCGTTTGCCAGCATGGCCAAGCGGCGAAAATAACGACCATGAAAGTGTTCATTGAAAGCCTGATACGTTGACAATTCAGTCATACCATGTATTCTGTGATGTTCTATTGGCGAAATAAACGCCATCGAATACACTGCGTTTTTATGTCGCCGGTAAACGGACATGACTTTCGGCAAGAAACCGATTTTGCCCATCTCCGCATGGAGCAGATGCCAGTACCAGTCGCCCGGGCAAAGGTCCGGGCGGAACCACTCCGGCATCCCATCTCTGAAGCGCCAGCGATACACAACAGAATTTGTCTGGATTAAATTACCCTGAAACATGTCCGCCAGATAATATTCTTCACGCACGCCACGAGGCAGCATAGACGGCGGAGGATAGACCCCCGGCTGCTCGCCGTTTTCAAACACGACGCTCACAGGATGAAAGCACAGGGCGCAGTGCGGATGGCTTTCCAGAAAATCCACCTGTTTTTGCAGCTTAAACGGATCGGTAAAGTAGTCGTCTCCGTCGCACAGGGCGGCGTAAGTGGTACGGCAGCGGCTAAACAGGCCCGTGACGTTTTCAAAGGGGCGACGTTGAGACAGAATCACAGGCCGGATGGAAGGATGCCTGGCGGCGTAGGCCGCTACAATACCCGCGGTTCTGTCCGTGGAATGATGGTCGAGCACAAGATGCTGCACCGAAAAATCAGTACGCTGGGCCAACACGCCGTCCATACACTCTGCGATATACGCCTCATGATTGTAAGTCATGGTCAGGACAGTCAGCATAACGGGAGGAACCGGCTCGCCTATCACAGCGGTCTCATCGGATGCGACAGCAGACAAGGCTTCTGCCAGCCCCTTTTGATCCTCTGACAGCAAAGACGCATCAAGAGCATAGCGTTGCCGCAAAGGGATGCGCACAGCGGAGGGAAGGGCGGACGCAAAGGCCTTGATTTTGTCACCGGGCAGTGGAGAGAAAAAATCAGCTTCCGCCTGCGTGGCCAGCCACTCCGGGCAATCCAGGCTTCCGGGAGCCAACTCCAAAAATGTTTCAAGTGTGCGCTGGTCCGCCGCGCCTTCCCGTATCAGAATCTGCCGCAATTTCCTGGGACTGAGGGGAGCTGTGCCCCAATCCCGTTCCATCATGCTCAGACAGTCCAAGAACCGCCTTTCATCCAGCTTCGGCCAAGCGTTATCCCGCACCTCCAGAGCCCAACTCAAGCGCCGCGCTTCAAGGGAATCCAAAAACAGGGGATGACGCGGCAGAGGATCAGGCACAATCGGGGGCGGGCAGCCCAGAGCGGCAAACAGACTTTGGGCCAAAGCGTCGCTCCGTCCGGCTGTGGGACTGTCTGACAGATCGGGCAACAGTGTGACGTTGTTTTCTCCCCACTCACGGCGGGCTTCCATGATAATACTGGAGAGTGCTCTGTACTGTTCGGTGAATGCCTGCCCCACAGCCTCCGATAGAGTCTTTCTTGCCTCACGCCACCGCTGCTCAAAAACACAAACAGGACGTCCTGCAACGAAAACAGCTCGAACTTCGTGCTTGTTCAAGTCAACATGACTTCGTAACAAACGCGCCAGAGACTGATGAGCCAGAAGGTGGGGCGAGTATGACATGAGCAGTATGTTCTGCCCGGCTTCAATTTTCTGACTCAATTCCCCCATTCCCTGGGCCATGCCGGGAGGTGGGGACTCGTTCTCAGGCACGGGATTCCAAAACAGCATGTGAGAAGGGATGAGTTCGCATGACCATGGATCCAATGGTCCAAGCTTAAGGCCAAACTTGGATAGCAATGTAAGATTGGCGTATATCGTCGCAAAAAGCCAGGGACGCGACGGGCTCAAATCAGTGTAAAGAAAAATATGAGCCATTATTGAATCTCCTATATGCCATTACGTAGTGCTGTGAGTATGCTTTGTGCCATATGCAAGACATTTTCCTCCTCAACTCTCCATACATGGGTAGGCACAAAACGCGCTTAGCAGCGTCTTCAGCGACATTGCAAGGACTGCGCCACTCACTCTTCAAATATGACAATGTATTAAGAGACAGATAAAAGTATCGTCTGGGATGAATGTTTTGCACAGACAAGAATCGTTCAACTCGGCTACGGCAGCGCTCATCAGGCAAAAGAATAGGATAATAGGCGTAGTTCCACTCCAGCCCTTCACGAACGGCGGGACGAATCGGGCGCAGATCTTTCAAAGCCTCGCCATACACTGCATAAAGCTGCTTGCGCCATTCGATTTCCGCATCTGTTCCGTCCCAAAAGGCCAGCCCCATTGCGGCATGGAGTTCACTCATTTTGCCGTTGATGCCCAAATTGTAGTGATCATCATTGATGAGGGCAAGGGCGCGGGCAAGAGACAGGGCCTTGTGAGCCTCCGCGCTAGGCGAAATAACACACCCGCCTTCCGCAGTATGGAAAATCTTTGTGGCGAGAAAACCACATATGCTATAGCCCAGAAGGCTTCTGCCCTTATAACAAGAACCGAAAGCCTGCGCCGCATCATAAACGAGAGTAACGCCATGTTCCCGACAAATGTCTTCCAGGCTTTCCACATCACAAGCCAAGTCATAAATATGGACAGGCAAAGCCCCGGAGATATCAGGCTCATTACGCAACCGTTGCCACAAAAGCTCAGATGAAAGGCAAAAGCTGTTCGGCTCAACGTCCACGAAGACAGGCTCACAACCAAGCCAAAGCAAAGCTGAAAGTGTCGCCACATACGTATAAGGGGTGAAGGCACCTTTCTTCCAGCCAGTCCGGCACGTTGCAGAGCCAGCATGAGAGCTGTCGTGCCGTTATTGCCGGTGAGAATATATCTTACTCCAAGGTATTCGCTCAGAGAACGTTCAAGCTTACGGACACATTGGCCGTTATTCATGAGCCATGATGATTTGAAAATATCACTGCTTTGCCTGGAAAAATATTCTTCTTTCGGCATTCGCGATTTTGTAATATATGTATGGTTATCAATACTCATTAGTTGAACGCACATTTACAAAATGTATAGGGCACAAAAGACACGAGCAGGCACCAAGGCATGTCTTTTCAGACAGTTTCCTGGCTGTAACCAAGGCTTTCCTCATTGACAGATACACTGTTGATGACTTCTGAGAAATCAATACATTTAAACGCCATAATTGGCAATATCCCCTCTTATTGAAGAATTTTCTATCGTCGACTACAAGAAATCAACAGTGCGCCTGTCAATGAGAAAAGCCTTGATTACTAAAAACTGTTTCTAACTAGGGATTTTCATTCTCTGCCAAGGGCGCAAGCCGTTGCCGCGCCAAAGACTTGCCTGAACCATTCACGGCGAAGCCGTGTTGCCTTATCTGTAGCCGCAAGGCGGCGTGCAGATAAGGACAGCACTGCTATAGATAAAGACATCATTGCTACGGATAGTGACAGCAATCTCCCTGGAGCACATTTATGAAGTAATTTATGTCATTATCAATAACTAGCGTTACCGTCTTTACTTGTACATCTCACAAGCTCTCCTACGGCTAAAGTAAGGCGAGTACTGGACGGAGGGAGTATATTCAAACATATCCGACCTTCACACAGGACGATCCTGACACAAGCAGAGGGCGAAAGGACAATTTAGAAACAGCGCCCATGTGTAATGTTTCAATAGGTTGTTCACCCTGCCTCAAATCGGTAAAGATGGAGTTAGCAGACAACAGCAAACCGAGATGAGGACAGAGTGAACATCCATAAGAATTCCAAACTGACGGCCAGAGATCGAGAGGAAATGATTCGGCGGATGCAGGCCGCCCCGGCTGCCGCGGTAGCAACTGGTTTTGGCGTCAGCCTGCGAACTGCCGAAAAATGGATGAGTCGATTCCGACAGGGCGGCTCCGAGGCGCTTGCGGACAGAAGCTCCCGCCCGGGTCATTGCCGAAGCAAGCTGACGGAACATGGTCTTGGCCGTGTTTTTGCGTTGCGCAAGAAACGGCTGACAGGCGATGAAATCGCTTTGCGGCTTGGCCTTTGTCGCAGCATGGTATTTCGGGCCCTGCGTAAGCTCGGTTGTTCACAGCTTGCCTGTCTGGAAGAAAGACAGCCTGTACGACGCTATCGATTTTAGCGATGAACGGAGGGTGAATAACGTGTCGACACTCTGCACCTAGGGCGAGCGTATCCAATTCTCCTGGATCCATATGGCATTGGCTTTCGTTGGGAGGGACTGGTTGAATCCACAGCATGGCGATCCCGAAAAACAGCCACGCACGACAAATAATGCACTGAACAAAGCCTGCCACTCATCCAATAAGCAACAGAAAACCTTTTTTGACGTCACCCCCAGATATTACATTGGCCGTATGCCCCTAACTTAGACGAGCACCCCAGTGCCGCACCCGTGAACGCCGGGCAGCCGGGAACCCGCGCGGGGGCCGTGTCTTTTGCCGTTCTGGCGGAATCTCCGCTTTTCCTGTACAGCTTTCTGGGAAAATATATGGAGAATCATATGTCGCAACGGACATACGCGGTCATCGGTCTGGGGGCCATCGGCCTGGGCATGGCGCAATCCCTGCTGCGCGCGGACCTGAACGTCATCGGCTGCAATCGCGGCCCCGGCCCTCTGAAGATCTTCGCCGGGAACGGCGGCCGGACCACCCATGACCCGGCAGAGGCCGCCAAGGCGGCGGACGTGCTTTTTCTGGCAGTGGTCAACGCCGCGCAGGCGGAAGACGTGCTCTTCGGCCGGGGGCAGGCAGCGCGGGCTCTGAAGCCGGGCAGCTTGGTCATTGACTGCGTTACGGTCAAGCCCGCCTTTGCGCGGGAGATGGAACGGCGTCTGGCCGAGCTCGGCCACCTCTATCTGGATGCGCCGGTTTCCGGCGGCCCGGCCCAGTCCGCCGCCGGGCAACTGAGCATCATGGCCTCGGGCCTGCCCGAGGCCTTTGCCAGGGCCGAAACCGGGCTCAAGGCCGTGGCCTCCGTGGTGCACCGCCTGGGAGACGAGGCAGGCAAGGGCTCGGCCATGAAGGTGGTCAATCAGCTGCTGGCCGGAACGCATATCGCCGTGGCCGCCGAAGCCATGGCCCTGGGCCTGCGCATGGGTCTGGCGGCCGAGGACGTCTATGCGGTCATCACCAGCGCCGCCGCCAATTCCTGGATGTTTGAAACCCGTATGAAGCATGTGCTCAGCGGCGATTATACGCCCTTGAGCGCTGTGGACATCTTTGTCAAGGATCTGGGCATCGTCAGCGAGACCACGCGGGAGCAGGCCATGCCCGCGCCCCTGGCCGCCGCCGCGCTGCAACAGTTTGTGGCGGCCCAGGCGCGCGGTCTTGGCCGGGAAGCCGACGCGGCGGTGATCAAGACCTTTCCCGGGATCGAGCTGCCCTCAAAAGAATAAGGGGCGTCGGCCTCCCGCCCCGCAACAGCCGTCAGCCGTCAATCTGGCTTTGCGTGAAGGGATCGGCGCGGTGCCCTTCCAGGGGGATGGCGGCCAGCGCGACGTCGAACTCCCGCAGCTCCGCCGGGGAAAGGCGCAGCGCGACCGCCCCGATGTTTTCCCGAAGATGCGCCGGATTCGTGGTGCCGGGAATGGGCGCGACCCAAGGGTATTGCGCCAGAATCCAGGCCAGCGCGAATTGCGCGGGCCTGGCGTTTTTGCGTTGCGCCCAGTCGCGCAACAGCGCTACCAGCGGCATGTTCTTTTTCAGGGCTTCGGGCGTGAAGCGCGGCAATGTGGACCTGCGGTCGGCCTGTGCAAAACGGCTGTTTTCGTTGATGGTGCCGGTCAGTAAGCCGCGCCCCACCGGACAGTAGGGCACAAAACCGATACCGAGCTCGCGCAGAGTCGCAAAAATTTTTGTTTCCGGCTCGCGCCACCAGGCAGCGTATTCGCTCTGCACCGCCGCCACCGGCTGAACGGCATGCGCCCGGCGAATGGAGGCGGCCCCGGCCTCGGACAGCCCGAAATGCCTGACCTTGCCCTCCCGGATGAGCTCCCCCACGGTTCCGGCCACATCTTCCATGGGCACCTGGGGGTCCACCCGGTGCTGGTAGAGAAGATCGATATAGTCTGTGCGCAGCCGCCGCAGCGAACCCTCCACCGCGCGCCGGATATGGTCGGGACGGCTGTTCAGGGTTCTGGGCGCGCCCTCCTCCACGCCGAAGCCGAACTTGGTGGCAATGACCGCACGATGGCGAACGGGAGCGAGGGCCTCGCCTACCCATTCTTCACTGATATGCGGGCCATAGACCTCGGCCGTGTCGAAAAAGGTCACGCCCTTGTCAAAGGCCGTGCGGATCAGGGCAATCATGGCCTTCTTGTCATAAACGCCGCCGTAATAGCCCACCATGGGCAGGCAGCCCAAGCCGACGGCGGAGACTTCCAGCGGGCCCAGCCTGCGGCGCGGCATGGACACATTCCGTGCCACAGCCACGGCATCCCCCGCACGGCTTTCCCCCATGCCCGCCAGCAAGACGGCCATGCCGAAAGCGAGTCCTCCGGCCATGAATTGACGCCGTTCCCGCGATACAATTGTTCCGCTCATCTTCGCGTTCCTCCTTCCGGGTAATTTTACTTTTCCGCCGCTGCCGTCTGCCTGTCGCACAGCGCCACAGGCACGGCCTCCAATAAAACACGTTCCTCAATCATATCCCTGGTCGCGTGAAAGTATTTCCGAAAATGCGGCGTTTGGCGGTGAGCCTCATAGGCCCGCTCATCCACGTACATCTCAAAAAAGGTCAGTCTGGTCGGGTCGTTTTTGTCCGCCACGGCGTAAATCGCCACAACGCCGGGCTCCAGGCGCAGGGAGGCGGCCATTTCCTTCCGTACCACGGCTGTGAACGCCTCCACTTGATCCGCTTTTATCCGCAGCCGCGCCATGCGGATGACCGCGGCATCGGCCGCTATGACAGGATGCGGCACACAGAGCGCCAACGTGGCCGCCAGGGCCGATGCGCAAAAGATGTTGCGAAATTTCATAAGCATGAGTTCTCCGTTGTGTTCATGAATCGCAATGCGGATATGGGCCGTCTGCCCGCTCATCGCCCTGATTGGGCGGCTGCTGGACATGATCCGTTATAGTGGCGGCAGAAGTCCCGGAATAGAGCGGATTCCGGCAAAAAATTGCCTGATTGTATCAAAAGGCTGTACAGCCAAAAAATTCCTTCTTATAAAAAAACATCAGTCACAGCCGGTCTTCGCGACGGGAATGGGGTGTGGAAATGGAAGGAGACAAGCGAAAAGGCGGGGTCGTCCTGGAGGAACAGGAGCGTGAAAAGGCGGCGGCCATCAATGAGGAACTGAAACTGCTTCTGTTGCGGCATCTGGAGCAACCGGCAGTCCGGCCGACCGCCATTGCGGGCCTGACCCTGGTTCGCCGTGAAGCCGCCAACAGTTCGGAGCGCTGCTTTGAAAAACCCCTGGCGTCCATTCTCGTACAGGGCAGCAAGCATACGGTCATCGGCACGCGCGCCTTCAGCATTGCCGCAAAACAATGCCTGGTTGCCGCAGTGGACATGCCCAGCACATCATACGTGGTTGATCCGACGCCGGAAAAACCTTTTCTTTCTCTTTTCTTTTATCTGGACAGGCAGCTGATTACCGATCTGGCTATGGAAATGGAGCAGGATTTACCGCCTTCCGGCGAAGGCAGCCTAGGTGTGGCGGTTGCCGATGCGGAGCCGGACCTGCTGGAAGGCGCGTTACGCCTGGTAAAGCTTCTGGGCAAGCCGGAGCAGATCCCCATGCGCGCGCCCATGATCATGCGCGAGCTGCATTATCTGCTGCTTACCGGCCCGCAGGGCGGCATTTTGCGGCGGCTGCACACACTCGGAACGCAGAACAACCAGATCGTGCGGGCCATTTCACTGCTGCGGCACAATGTGAACGCGGCAGTGCGGATGGACGATCTGGCCCGGCAAGTGCATATGTCCGTCTCAAGTCTGCACCGGCATTTTAAGACGGTTACAGGGCTCAGTCCTCTGCAGTATCACAAGCAGTTGCGTCTGTACGAAGCGCGACGCCTGATGCTGACGCAGCGCGAAAACGCGAGCGGAGCGGCCCTGGCCGTGGGCTATGAAAGTCCCACCCAGTTCAACCGCGAATACAAACGCATGTTCGGCGAACCACCGCATCGGGATATAAGCCGTCGCCACGCGCAGTGACGGAGGGCTCACTTGCAAAAAAACGGGCAGAAGCCGCCTCCTGCCCGTGAATCTTTTTGCCTGCCCGCTGCCTGTTGTGATCAAATTTCCGGCAGACCGGGAGCAATCCCCCGAAGCTCCTGATAAAGCTGTTTGGCATTTTCCAAACGGCCGTCCTCGGCCTTGTCGGGTTTTCTCCTGGCAGTCTCGCCCCAAGGATCGTCTTCTCCTTCATGAGCCAGATAGGCTGCGGTGGTCGCCAGTTCCAACGTAATGGCGTTGGCTGTTGCCGCCTTGTGGATGAGCGCCCCGCGCACAGGCTCGGAAGCTGATGGGGCATTGTGTTCTGAGCTTGTATAAACGGAGTACCTCCCACCCCACTCGGCCCTGTGCTCTTCTTCATGGATACGATTCATGGCAGAGGCCAGAACAGCCGCATGGGCGAGCTCTTCGGAATAGGGGCCATAATGATGGTAGTCAAAGTGAAAACCTTCGCCTTGGCCGGCCAATTCCAGCAAACAGGCCGTTTTTTGCAGGCGCGTTCGGCCCACGAGTTTGCCGCCCGCATCGCGGATGATATCCACAATTTTTTCGACGTCATCTTTCTTCGTACACATGTTTTTGCTCCTCAATGGCGTCGTCAACGACTTTTCTGGCGTCCGAATCATCAGAGGCCACGTAAACACGAAAGAATTCAAAGGTTCGGATAGAGAGAATAAGTTCGGAACAGTCCGTAATCTCTATAATGTCTCCCGAAGGCTCCTGAATCAGGATTTGATCGAGCAACGAGCTCTGCCCGTCCTGAAAGCGTTTATACGGATTACGTCGGCCTTCATCCCGTAAAATACGGGGGAAATTCTGACTATGTTCAGCCGACCATTCTTCAAGACGATTTTTGACGGCCTGTTGGGCAATGACAAGCCTTTGTTCGCTATCTTCATTCTTGCCAATGGCGTGACGCAGCCGCTCGCGCACGTCAATGCATTTGAAAAGCCGACGATCCAGCAGGCGCCTGGCAAAGTCCGCGACAAGTTTGTCTTCTGCTTCGGCCAGCAGTGGCAAAGCACCCATAACCACACTGTCGTCCAGCGCCATTGCCCGTTCCAGTTTTTCCGGTTCCTCGGCAAACAGTTTCAATGGATGGCGAGAGGGAAGATTGGTTTTTGCACAGTCGCCTTCACGCACCAAACTGAAGGCACGCACCAGCAATTCCGAAAAAAGTTTTTCAGCCCCGCGCGTGGCCTTATGAAAATAAACCGTGGGATACATCTGGAACAGGCCGATAATATACGCTTCAGAGGCATGAATCGCTTTGGGGCCGAGCACAAAGGTCTTGCGTTTGCCGCCTTTTGAATCGTCCGCGCTCCAATCCACCTCGCCTATTCTTAAATTGGACAGCAGCCAGGTACAGTCAAGGCTGCCGCCTACCTGAGTGCCCGTCATGATCCGGTCGCGCTGCATATAGTCCAGACGGTCGGCGTCAAACTGGCTGGAAACCACAGCCCCGTAAATGCCGCGCGATGCGCCGGAAGATTTGATCAAATCCGCTACATTGGCGCTAAAGCCTGTGCCGAATTCATCATCCAAGATTGCCGCGATCTGCCGGTGGCGAATGACCGCGTCACTGACATCTTCATGTTTGGCCAGCTTGAATCCCAGCCGCTTCCCCACATCTTCAAAGGCGTGGCTGAAGGGGCCGTGTCCTATATCGTGCAGCAAAGCGGCGGCCTTGGCGTATCTGCCGAAGGAACTATTATAGTCGCTTTCATCCTTTTGACGGATGATTTCCAGCAGGCGTTTGGCAATATGGTAGACGCCAAGACTGTGGGAAAAACGGGTATGCGTGGCCCCCGGATAGACAAGCTCGGAAAAGCCCAATTGCTTGATGCGTCGCAGGCGCTGAAAGTCGGGAGTTTGAATGACGCGCCAGAGCGCCTGATCAAATTGCTTCTCATCAAAAGCAATGAGATTGTGCAGTGGGTCGCGAATCCGCTGTGGCTTGCCCATAGGCATGTCTAGACTTTCCGCCAAAAAACGTCAATGCGCTCTTACGGATTTAGAAGCAAACTGATTTTGGAAAAATTCCGCAACCCCAGGTCAGCCTGCGACTTTGCCGCAGGCTGACCTGAGGCGCTTTGCCTTGCTCCCGCGCTGCCCGGCACGACCAAGCTGTTTTTTCCGGGAGCAGGCCGCGAGTCTCAAAAATTTTTCGGCTTGCAGACTATCTCGTTGATCTTCGTATCCAGAATATTGTTGGCATGCGCCGGGTGCATGATGACAGCGGTGTCCGCCCCACGGCCGCTGCCCGCCACTACCATGATCTCCTCGCCGTGGGGGATCAGGCCCGCGTCCAGGGCCATGACCGCGATCTCCACGCAAACCTTGACGCCCTGGCCGAGCATGCGCAGGGTGTCGGCCATCAACTCCACCGGGCCCACGCCGCCATGCTTCCTGCTGATGCCCCGCTCCGCGCCGCTGAGCACATGGGTTGCGGCAAGCACCCGGATGCCCGCGCGCTCAAGTTCTTGCCGGGCCGCGTCCGTGATTTTTGTTTTGCCCGGTTCCTTGAAGCCGTAGGCATTGGTCACGCACACGACCCGCGCGCCCTTCGCGCCGATGAACAGCCTGGCGGTGTCTCCGCTGCCGCTGGCCACGACGATATGCCTGATGTTCCGTTCCGCCGCCGTCTTCAGGGCCAGCACCACGCATTGCTCGGTATTGCCCGCGCCTTTTTCGTCAAAATACATGGCAGTTCTCTCCTTATTGAAACGACCCGGCAAGCGTGAGAAACACGCCTGCCGGGCCAGGGTCGGACTTCACTAGAGCTTTTTACACTTGAAATACGGGCCGGCGGGAATCAATACCTGTACATCTCGGCCTTGTACGGGCCTTCCACCTGCACGCCGATATAATCGGCCTGTTCCGGGGTGAGCTTGGTCAGCTTGGCGCCCAGGCGGCCCAAGTGCAGGCGGGCCACTTCCTCGTCCAGTTCCTTGGGCAGGGTGTAGACCTTCTTTTCCAGGTTTTCCTTGGCCAGCTTGATCTGGGCCAGAGTCTGGTTGGTGAAGCTGTTGGACATGACAAAGCTGGCGTGGCCCGTGGCGCAGCCCAGATTGACCAGACGGCCTTCGGCCAGAATCAGAATGCTGCGGCCGGACTTGAGAGTCCACTTGTCCACCTGAGGCTTGATGTTCAGCCTGCTCACGCCGGGCGTGTTTTCCAGGTAGTTCATGTCGATTTCATTGTCGAAGTGGCCGATATTGCAGACAATGGCCTCGTCCTTCATGCCTTCCATGTGCGCGCCGGTGATCACGTGGTAATTGCCGGTGCAGGTCACATAGATGTCGCCCAGGGGCAGGGCGTCTTCCACGGTGGTCACTTCATAGCCTTCCATGGCGGCCTGGAGCGCGCAGATGGGGTCGATCTCGGTCACCAGCACGCGCGCGCCGAAGCCGCGCATGGACTGGGCGCAGCCCTTGCCCACGTCGCCGTAACCGCAGATCACCACCACCTTGCCGGCCACCATGATGTCCGTGGCGCGCTTGATGCCGTCGGCCAGGGACTCGCGGCAGCCATAGAGATTGTCGAACTTGGATTTGGTCACCGAATCGTTGACGTTGATGGCCGGGAAGAGCAGCTTGCCTTCCTTTTCCAGCTGATAGAGGCGGTGCACGCCGGTGGTGGTTTCCTCAGAAACGCCCTTCATCCCGGCGGCAACCTTGTGCCAATGCCGCGGATCTTCCTTGAGGCGCAAGGCCAGGCGATCCAGCACGCATTGGAATTCCTTGTTGTCGGTCTTCTGCTCCAGAATGGAGGGATCGTTTTCGGCCTCCACGCCCTTGTGGATGAGCAGGGTGGCGTCGCCGCCGTCGTCCACGATGAGATCCGGGCCGGAGCCGTCGGGCCAGGTCAGGGCCATTTCCGTGCACCACCAGTAGTCCTCAAGAGTTTCGCCCTTCCAGGCGAAGACCTTGGCCAAGCCCTGCTCGACGACGGCTGCGGCCGCGTGGTCCTGGGTGGAGAAAATGTTGCAGGAGGCCCAGCGGATGTCCGCACCCAGGGCGTGCAGGGTTTTGATCAGCATGGCCGTCTGGATGGTCATGTGCAGGGAGCCCATGACCTTGAGGCCTTGCAGGGGCTTCTGGGAACCGTATTTTCTGATGCATTCCATAAGGCCGGGCATTTCCCGCTCGGAAAGCTGCATTTCCTTCCCGCCGAAATCGGCCTGGCTGAGATCCGCCACTTTATGGGGCAGGCTTAAATCCAGTGCTTTGGTCATCTTCGCTCTTCTCCTTGGAAGTTTTTGGCGTGTGCGGCGCATTTGAAAAATCGGGATGCTCTGGGAGCTGTTTTTAAATTAGGAAGTTTTGCCTTTCCAGCGAGGAAAACGAGCTTTTTACGGCGGGAGTATACTCTTATGGTATTCGACCAGAGTGAAAAGCGACGTTTGAAGAAGCCGGAAGGCAAAAGAACCGATTTAGAAACAACTCTTAACGGGCTTCCGCGCCCGTCAGCAACAGCGCAAGCCCCCGTCCCACGGGCTGCCGCGCGCTGTCCAGAACGGCAAAACCGGCCTGCTCCAGACCCGTCGCCAATTCGTTTTCCTCAAAGCCCAGCCAGCGGTCGCCGTAACGGCTGCGCATGGTTTCGTCGTTGTGGCGCAGAAAATCCGCCACGAACAGACGCCCGCCGGGGGCCATGATCCGGCGGATCTCGCGCAGGCCTTCCTCCGGCGCGGACAAATGGTGGAGCACAAGGTTAATGCAGGCGAAATCCGCCTCATGGTCGCGCAAGGGCAGATGGCTGAGCTCGCCGATGCGCAGGGAGACGCGGCCTTCGGCCAGGTCCTCCTGGCTGAAGCGGCGGCGGCAGAGTTCCAGCATGCGGGCCGAGCCGTCCACGCCGATGACCCCGCGCGCCAGGGGCAACAGGCGGCTGAGCACCGCGCCCGTGCCGCAGCCCAGATCCACAGCCGTGCCGCAACCTTGGGGCACGGCGGCGCAGACGGCTTCAGGAAGGTCGAATGCCCCGAGCACCTCGCGGTTGAGTTCATCCCAGTCTTCGGCAATGGCATTGAAAAACTGGCGGGTCTTGCGGGCTCGCTCTTCAAGAATCTGGGCCGCCATGGACAAATCCGCGCGCATGACGGCGTCGGCGGGCACAAAGGGCATGACCGCCCGCAGAAAATCGCGCTCCTCACCGGCGCGCGGCGCGGCATAAAACACCCACAGCCCGTCCCGGCGCGAAGTCAGCAGACCTGCCTCGGTCAGGATTTTCAGATGTCGGGAAACCCGCGACTGGCCCATACCCAGAATGCTCACCAGCTCGTTGACCGAGAGCTCGTAATGCAGCAAAATGTGCACAAGCCGCAGCCGGGTTTCATCGGAGAGGGCCTTGAAATGCAGCAATGCCATGGAACGCCTTTTTCCCTGTATAAATCAAATTAGGTTGATATTAATATCAGTATATCCGGATATAGTCAAGCAGACCGCCTTGTGGCGGCAGGATAATCGCAGCATGGAGCGAGAAACGCAGAATCAGCGCCAGCGGAACTGGACGCGGCACAAGCCTCGCCCACGGCGCAAAAACAGCGGCCCGGCACAAGCCGGGGACGTGCTGTCCGCCCTGCTGGCCTCGCTGGGCGGCGGTCCGGAACGCGCCCGCCTGAGTCTGCTCTGGCAGAACTGGGAACCGATCATGGGGCCGGAACTGGCCCCTCTGGCACTCCCCTTGGGCCACCATAAGGATATTCTGCTGATCGGCGCGGAAGACGCCATGCTTATGCAGGAGCTGCACCTGATGAGCGGGGAAATCCTGGAACGGGTCAACGCCTTTATGGAAAGCCCATTTTTCAAGAGCATAAAAGTCTCTCTGGTGCTGAACAAAACCGTGCTGCGCACAGCCGAATCCCGGCCCTCGACGGAAGCCCGAATCAGACCCGACGCTCCCCCGCCCCGACCCAGCGGCTCTTTTCTGACGAAGATGGACCCGGCCTCGCCGGTTGCCCGCTGCTATGCGCGCTTCGCCGGAAAACGGGCCGCCCGGAGCGCCGCGCGAAAGAACGCAACGGACTGAACGCGGCTTCATTCCTTACTTTTCTGACAGTTAAAGCAGGGCTTCAAAGGTACTACTTTAAAACCGCAATGCGAAGTCCGTCGCCGGACAGGGTAACGGCAACCCGCCGTAAGAGACATCCGGCGGCTATGACGGCGAAATGCGGCCAGTGGCGCGCCTGCGGCCGGATCCCCGTCTCGTGATGCGGATGGAGCGCGCCGATGCGCAATCCAGGCTTCTTCACAAATTTTTTTGGTGAACCGCAAGACTATTTCTAGACATAAATTTCATATTTTATCTTTGATGGCAGCATGTTATAAAAATACGACGGCGAGGGGCATGCGATTTTGCTGTTTGGTTGCTGCGATCATTGACAAGGCTTTGCCTGCAATGCTAGCTTGCCCCCAGATAACACCCGCCAGCGTCCGGTCTCCGTCCGGCAAGAGCACGCGGAGGAAGGAGTGAACGTGCAGAAAAATATGGAAGAAATCTGTCTGAAACATGACAACGGCAGCGATCTTCAGTTCCGCGGCCGCCTTTTTTCGGAGTGCTCCTGGTACGACGAGGAGCACGGCATGCTCACCCGCCAGAAGCTCTATGTGACGGACAACAACGAACAGGTCTATTATATCGTGCGCTCCAGCGGCCAGGAACGCAGCCGCCATGCCTATCGCCTGTCGGTGCGCGGCGATAATTGCATCATTGACAACGGCGTGACCGAAATGGCTCTCCAATTCGATATGCTCATGCTGGCCGTGCGCGGGCTCTGCGGCCTGGAAGCCGGCGCCACCCCCACCCTGTCCATGGTGGAGGAAATGCTCAAGGCCGCCAATGCCTAGTACCGCCTCCGCATTCTGATTTTCCGCCGCTCCCCTTGGGAGCGGCTTTTTTATGCGCATCCAGCCATGCGCTGTTGCCCCGTCCTTTCCCTCTCCTTCCCCCCAGGCTCATCTCCCCGCCTCCCAACTGGCCGTTTCGTCCGCTTAGAGTATTTTGCGCCTGAAATTATCGCTGGTAACGGCGAAGCAAATTCGCCTTGCGATAATTTCGCGGTGCGGATTTTCACGGAAAATCCGCACAGAGCGTTGAGATGCTTTCAATATCAAAATGCTCTGAAGCGCCTGCCCCGGCAGGCGGCGCGACGGCATTTAGGTTGCAAATATAATAGACCAACTCTAGTATTATGCCCATGAAAGAACTTCTGACCTTTATGAACTGCCCCTGTGCCGGGAGCAACCTGCCCCGCTTTGTTCACCCCGTTCTGCTTGGCTTGCTGGCTGATGGCCCGCTGCACGGTTACCTGCTGCTCCAGCGGCTGGAGGCCATGCCCCAGTTTCAGGGCAACGCGCCCGACCCTGCCGGGGTCTACCGCCTGCTGAAACAAATGGAACACGACAGCTTGCTGCACGGCACGCAGGAGCCGGGACGCACGGCAAGCCGACGGCTCTTTTCTCTGACCGAGCGGGGGCGGGCCTGCCTGCTGCGCTGGATGGACACCTTGGAACAGCATCAGGCGAGCATAAGCCGCATCCTGGATTTTTTGCGCGGCGCGTCCCGTTCCAGACCAGGTCACTCTTGAAAAGTTTCGCGTTTTCAAAGGTTCATTCAGCACAACAAAAGGGAAGGCACATGGATACCGACACAATTTTGCAAAACTTCGGCCGCCGGGTCGTCTGTACGCAACAGATATGCACACGCTTTGCGCCCCGCCTGGGAATCAGCCGGGCGCAGGCCTTGGGCATGGGGGCCGCTTTCGGCAGCGGCATGGGCCATGCGGAAACCTGCGGCTGTGTTACCGGGGCCCTGCTGGTGCTGGGCCTGCAATTCGGCCCGCAAAACGAGGAGGCAGCCGCCACGGCGGCGGGACGGCTGCAGGAACAGGTGGCTGTTTTTGAAGAGCGCTTTCTGGCAAAGCAGCACAGCCTGATCTGCAAGGAAATCCTGGGCGCGGACATCTCCCGCCCGGAGGGCATGGCCGTTGTAATGCAAAAGGGCCTGTTCGCCGCGGTCTGCGCTCCCATGGTGGCCGCGACCTGTGAAATTCTGGAAGAGATGCTCGCCACGGAAACAACGCAGCCCTGAGGCCACAAGGAGGCTTGGCCCATGTTGCCGGACAGACGCGCTTTACTGGGAGGATTGGGTGGACTGGCCATCGGCTGCGCCGTGGCCGGATTGACGGAAAGCCTGGCCCGGGCCGGAACAGGCTCCGGCGCTGCCGAAACGCGGCGCTTTACGCGCTTTTCACAACAGGGCGGCGACTTCAGCTGGACGCCGCGCAAACTGGACCCCGACGAATGCGCGCCCGTGGCCTACGACGGCTTCTGGCATAACCTGAATGCCTGCGGCTACGGCGCTTTTTACAGTATTGTGGGCATAATGGCCGAAAAATACGGCGCGCCGTACGATCAATTTCCTTTTTCCATGCTGGCCGTCAACGAGGGCGGGATCATCGGTTGGGGCACCATTTGCGGCGCGCTCTACGGCGCGGCCGCGGCTTTTGCCCTGTTCTGGAACCGGGAAGAATGCTCCCCCATGGTCAACGAGCTCTTCCGCTGGTATGAAAGCGCGCAACTGCCCGTCTATGATCCGGGTTCCGCCGCCAGGGCCTTTGTGGGGCCGCTTCCGGCCAACGCGCCCGGCTCCGTGCTCTGCCATGTTTCCGTCTCCAAATGGTGCCACGGCTTCAACAAGAAGGCCGACAGCAATGAGCTGGGCGAGCGCTGCGCCCGCCTGACCGTGGACGTGTCCCGCAAGGCCATTGAAATCCTGAACGCCAAAATAGCGCAGGGCAAGGCATATAAAGGCGCTTTTTCGGTTCAGGCCGCCGTTGTCCAGTGCGCTGCCTGCCATGCCGCGGGCAAGGAGCCAGACATCCAGAAAAGCAAGATGGACTGTGCCCCGTGCCACAGCGGCAATCCGCATCTGGGGGATAAATTCAGGAAACATCCCTGACCCCCCAAGGGCGGACAAAAAAACCATCCGGCATATTATGCCGGATGGTTTTTTTGTGTCTGTGAAGACAGAGACGAAAGCGATCTTGGCCTCAGTTTCCGCCTGGTTAGCTTTCCGGTTCCAGATTGGGGCTGAAATGGTTGGTGCCCCAGGTCAGAGCCAGGACGAAAAGCGCGGCGAACAGGCCGATGGCCGGGCTCCAGAGCGGCGGGGCCGATAGCGAAAGCCGCATGAGCAGGGTACCGATCACAAAGCCCGAATTGCGGAACACCGCATGGTAAAAGGGCATGTAGCGCTGGGCGATGAGCACCATGGCGATGTCCGCGAAAATCAACACGGTATAGATGGTTTCAAAAAAATGCTGGTCCTTGCCGGTTTGCAAATGAAGCACCAGGTCGTGCATGCCGATGGCGAAAAAGATCACGAACAGGGCCAGGGCCAGCAGTTTTTTGCTCATGACATAACGCATGCGCATGTCCGCATTCTGGATAAAGCGCTGTCGCCGCGCGATGCGCCGGTACATGCCCAGGCAGAGAAAAACGCACAGCGCCCCGGCTCCGGACACGCCGATCTCCGCCACCCGCCAGATATTGTCGATATTGACATAAACCGGCTCCGGCAGGGCGGCCAGTTCCTTAAAGGCATTGCGCAGCAAGATCAGGGTCAGGATCTCGAACTGCTTGCCCATGGACTGGGACAGGGACGAAGGGATCACGAAAATCAGGCTCATGACCTCCATGGCCAGAATCAGGGTGAAGGCCAGGTGGATGGCGTAAAAATGGCTTTCCGGCGGCTGGGGCAGCCAGAGCGGGTACAGGCCCAGACGTTTCAGCTCCACGCCCGCCAAGGCGGCCAGATAAAACCAGAGCAAAAAAAGGGCGATGCGCCGCTGGGTGGACGGGCGCTCCCAGAAATGATGCAGCCAGTCGAGTATATCGGTGAGCGGCTGGAATTTGTGAATCAGCATAAAGCCTCTGTACTGCGCGCGTTGCGACGTTATTATTCAGGAAGGAGTACTGACAGGCAGAAGATAGCCGGACGGGCGCAAATGTCAAAGGCGGGAATGTGTCTTTTCGGCGGCAGCCCGTAAACCGCCATGCCCGCGGGACACACGCGACAGGATTCAAACCACAACCCCCGAGCCCGTCCTCCCCAAAGGGCGACAGATGCCGCCCTCGGAACCGCCCTCCCCCACGGCTTGCCATCCGTGTCCAGAAAACGTAGAAAAAGGGCTTCCCCCACGAGCCCCCATACCTTGCGACAGCATATCCGCAGCACATTGAGGTAGAGATCATGCCCCATAAGGGTCCGCATATTTCCATTTCGCCCGACTATGTGGTCAACCGCATCCTGAAGATCAATATCGACGACTTCGCGGAATGGCCTGAATCCGTGCGCAATCTCGCCATCGCCATCGCCGAGGAACTTTTCCTGGTGGCCTACAATCCCTTTATCGACGCCGACACCGTGCGCGGCAGCGTGCGCGAGAGCTTCGAGCGGGAATCCGTGTCCCTGGCCCACTATTACGCCACGGCCATCGGCGAGGGCATCACCATGTTCTGGTCCGCCTATGAGGCGGAGGCCGAATTTCGGGACAGGCTCATCGACGCCCTGCGCCGCGTCCTGCCCGAGGAATGCATTCTCATCGAGCCCTCGGCCCTGGTGGAAACGGCCACCGACGCCACGGACCTGCGCATGGAGCTGCCCCTGCTGGTGGTGGAGCCGGACAATACCGAGCAGGTGGCCGAGCTGGTCAAGCTGGCCAACGACATGAAGTTCGCGCTGATCCCGCGCGGCGGCGGCTCGGGCATGACCGGCGGGGCCGTGCCCGCGCGCAAGCGCACCCTCATCGTCAGCCTGACCCGCCTGACCCGCATCGGGCCCATTGATCCGGACGAAATGACCGTCACCTGCCGGGCCGGGGCCATCACCCAGGAAGTGATTAACGCGGTGGACGCGGCGGGCGCGCTTTTTTCCGTGGACCCCGCCTCCAAGCAGGCCTCGTCCATCGGCGGCAACGTTTCGGAAAACGCGGGCGGCCCCAGCGCCTTTGAATACGGCACCACCCTGGACAATCTGCTCTGGTGGCGCATGGTCACGCCCACGGGCGAAATCATCACCGTGGAGCGCGAGAACCATCCCCGTCACAAGATCCTGCCCGACGAAACCGCCGTCTTTGTGGTCAAGGACGTCAGCGGCGGCGTGCGCAATGTGGTCCATCTGCGCGGCGACGAAATCCGCCTGCCCGGTCTGGGCAAGGACGTGACCAACAAGGCCCTGGGCGGCCTGCCCGGCATGCAGAAGGAAGGCGTGGACGGCATCATCACCGAAGCCTGTTTCATCATCCACAAGAAGCCGCAGCACAAGCGGGTCATGGTCCTGGAATTTTTCGGCCGCTCCATGCACCCCGCGGCCGTGGTGGTGCGCGAGCTGGTGGCCCTGCGCAACCGCATCCGCCAGGAGGGCGACTACGCCCACCTTTCGGCCCTGGAAGAATTCAACGCCAAGTACGTCCAGGCCATCGAATACAAGCGCAAGTCCGAAAAATACGACGGGCTTCCCATTTCTGTGATCATCCTACAGGCCGACGGCGACGACCCCTATCTGCTGGACAAATGCGTGGGCGACATCGTCAGCGTGGTGGAACAGCAGGAGAATGTGGACATCATCGTGGCCGGGGACGACAAGGAGGCCGAACGTTTCTGGGAGGACCGCCACCGCCTGTCGGCCATTGCCAAGCGTACCTCGGGCTTCAAGCTCAATGAGGACGTGGTCATCCCCATGGAGCGCATTCCGGATTTCGCGCTTTTCCTGGAGCAGCTCAACCTGGAGTGCACGGCCGCGTCTTACCGCCATGCCTTGCAGGAAGTAGGCCGCCTGCCCGGCTTCCCCATGGAGGACAAGGACTTCAACCGCGAGTTCTCCCAAGCCTCCAAGGCCGCGTCCGGCGACGTGTCGGCCGCGGATGTCTCGGACATTGAAATGGGCGCGCGGGCCGAAGCCTTTCTGGACCAACTGGCGGAAAAATATCCTCACCTGGCCAAGAAGATCGCCAAAATCCGGGCCTACATGGAGGCCAGCCGCATTGTGGTTGCCAGCCACATGCACGCGGGCGACGGCAACTGCCACGTGAACATCCCGGTCAACTCCAATGACGCCCACATGCTGGAGGAAGCCGAGGAAACAGCGGCCCGGGTCATGGCAGAATGCCAGGAAATGGGCGGCGAAGTTTCGGGCGAGCACGGCATCGGCATCACCAAGATCGCCTTTTTCGGCAAGGACAAAATGGACGCCCTGCGCGCCTTCAAGGAGCGTGTGGACCCCCGCGACGTCATGAACCCGGCCAAGCTGGTGCACCGCGAGCTGCCGGTGCGGCCCTTCACCTTTTCTTTCAACCGCCTGATCAACGACATCCATGCCAGCGGCCTGCCGGACAAGGAAAAGCTCATCAGCCTGCTCACGGCCATCCAGATCTGCACCCGCTGCGGCAAGTGCAAGCAGGTCTGCTCCATGTGCTATCCCGAGCGCTCCATGCAGTACCACCCGCGCAACAAAAACATGGTGCTGGGCATGCTGCTGGAGGCGGTCTATTACTCCCAGGTCAACAAGGGCCGCATTGACGAGCGCCTGCTCAAATGGCTGCGCGACCTGGTGGAGCACTGCACGGCCTGCGGCCGCTGCATGGCCAACTGCCCGGTGAAGATCCCCTCCGGCGAGGTGGCCCTGACCCTGCGCGCCCTGCTGGAACACGAGGGCGCGGGCGGGCATCCCATCAAGGAACGCACCCTGGAGTGGCTGGTGCGCGACATTCCGCACCGGGTGCCCAAGGCCGCCAAGATGGCCTCCCTGGGCCAGAAGATGCAGAACAAATTCCTGGGCTTCGTGCCGGAGATGTGGAAGCGACGCATGCAGAGCCCGCTCTTTTCCGGGCGCGGGCCCAAGATGGGCTATACCAACCTCTATGAGGCCCTCAAGCTGCATCGGGGCTCGGTCTTCGCCCCGGCGGAGCCGCAACCCGGCATGCCCTGCGTCCTCTACTTTCCGGGTTGCGGCGGCGCGCTGTTCTACGACCGCATCGGCCTGTCCTCCATCATGCTCCTGCTCAAGGCCGGTTTTGCCGTGGCCGTGCCGCCCCGGCACCTCTGCTGCGGCTATCCCCTGCTGGCGGCGGGCATGGATACGGCCTTTGAGGACAATCTGGCCCAGAACCGCCAGTATCTGGCGGCCATGCTGCGCAATCTGGCCAAGCAGGGCTTTGACTGCAAATACCTGGTTTCGGCCTGCGGTTCCTGCCGGGACGGCCTGGAACGCCTGCACCTGGAAGAGCAGTTCCCGGACCTGCTGCGGCGGGACGTGAGCCAGCTCGTGCTGCCCCTGCTGGACAAAAATGCCGTACAGGCCGCGCCCGAGGGTAAGAATCTGATCTACCACGGGGCCTGCCACTGCGAATGGGCCGACGTGCACAAAATCAAGGGCCAGAAGCAGTTGGTCAAAGCCCTCGGTGACTTCAGCGGCCTGACGGTCAGCCTCAATCCCGGCTGCTGCGGCGAATCGGGCATGGGCGCCATGACCTCGCCGCAGATCTACAATCTGCTGCGCTCGCGCAAGCAGGACCGCCTGGGACAAGCCTTTGCGGACGGTTATGACGGGCCGGTGGTGGTGGGCTGCCCCTCTTGCAAGATCGGCATTGCCCGCAGCCTGATCAAAATGCACGACAAGCGGCCCGTGCTGCATGTGGCCGAATGGCTGGCCGGGCTGCTGGACGGCGAGGACCGGCGGCAGAGCTTCCGCAAAAAAGCCAACGAGTCGCGCGGCGAGATCCGCGTAATCGAGTTCTAGCATCGACGCATGCGCGCGTGTGGGAAAGGGGCCGGAACCGCTGTGCGGTTCCGGCCCCTTTCATTTCCGCATTGCGGTTACGCGCTTCCTGGCGTCTGATTGCTAAATTTGAGAGCGCATAGGGGGTGTTTCCCAATTGAGGAGTTTTGTCTTTCCGGCAATAAAAACAAGCTTTTTACGAAGGGAATGTACTCTTACGGTACTCGACTTGAGTGAAAAACGCAGGTTGACGCAACCGGAAAGCAAAAAAACATGGAGCAGATTAACTTTGAAATGCTGCGCATTCCAAAGTTAAAGACACGATTATTCCGCCGCTTAGCTATGCTGTTCTCGCCCGTAACGCTCGAAGACTCGCTAACGGGAGAGGCAACAGAGCAAATAAATTGCGCTACGGCTTCGTAGCGTGATACTGCTCTCGCAGCCTCGTTAGAGCCTTTCAAAATTAAAATGCTCCGGTCAGAAGCAGCCCCTAGAAAGAACGGAAGCGCTCCACCTTGGCGGGCGGCAGGTTGCGCAGGACCAAACCGCGTTTTTCGCGGCGGCAGCCCGCGCGGACCAGGGGCGAACAGCCCCAGAGCGCATAGGTGAACTGGATGATGCAGCCGCTGCGGGCCGTGGCCGCGCGCATCTGCTCCACAATGGCCTGTTGCACGGGCGCGGGCAGGCTGAGCAGGGGCAAGGAGGAGACCACGGCAGCCACGGGCCGGTTTGCGGGCAGATAATCGGCCAAGCGCGTCGCGTCGCCCCGGATGACGGTCAGTTCGGGAAAACGGTTCCGCAGGACGCGGCAGAACGCGGGCAGACGTTCCAGCACGAGCAGGCGCTCGGGAGCCACACAGGCCCGCAGCGCCCGAGTCACCGCGCCGGTGCCCGCGCCCAGTTCCACCACCAGGCCGTCGCCAGGCGGCAGCATGGCGGCCATGCGCCGGGCCAGATGGACGCCGCTGGGGCAAAGCGCTCCCACGCTGCGCGGCGCGCGTGCCCACTGTCCCATAAAGGCCTCCGCCCGCCCAAAGCGATCCAGCAGAAGGGCCGGGCGCAGAGAAGGGGCCATCCCTTCCAGGGTCTGCCGTCCCAGGTTCAGGGCCAGAGTCGCCAAACGCTCCCGTGCCGCAAGCGCGCAGGAAAATATCTTCATCGCTCACTCCTGGTTGAAAAGAACACGCTGTGCGTGCAAGACGTAGCGCGAGCGGCGTCAGCAAAGCGTCAGGCCGGATGCCGGGCATGTCCGGCGCGGCTCGCTCCTGTTTCAGGCCGTCCGGGGAAAATACGCCTGCGGCGATTGCACTGTGCGTTACGTCCGCGCGCAACGGCAACCAGGGCGCGTTAACACTACTGGGATTTTGTTCGCTGGCTAGGAAAACGACCCTTTTATGAAGGGAGCGTACTCTTACGGTACGTGACCGGAATAAAAGGTGAAGTTCGACGACGCCAGCGGGCGAAAGAACGTAGTGTTAACGCGCCCTAAAGCGGTTGGCGCATTTCGTGCGTGAGCGGCTCTAAACGGCCGCCATCGTATCACGGCAATGCCGCGAACGGCCCCCTGCGGTCGGAACGCAAAGCAACGGCTGGCAGGCTGCCACGCCCGACGCCTTCGCGACCCCGTATCGACATTCAGGCTCGAACATGATACCCGCCAAGCATGCTTAATATTGATTTTTCCCAAGCTCTCCACACGCTGGCCATCGCCCTGGTGCCCGCGCTGCTGGGCATCATCCTGCACGAAGTGGCCCACGGCTGGGTGGCCGAACGCTGCGGTGACCCCACGGCCCGCCTCATGGGCCGCCTGACCCTGAACCCCCTGCCGCATATTGATCCCATGGGGCTGCTGGTCTTCGGCCTGACCAGCCTTTCCGGCGCGTTTGTTTTCGGCTGGGCCAAGCCCGTGCCCGTAAACGCGCGCTATTTCCGCCATCCCGCCAGGGACATGATGCTGGTGGCTCTGGCCGGGCCGCTGACGAACTTCCTGCTGGCCGTGCTTTTCGGCGTGACCCTGCGCCTGGTGCTGGCCTTTTTCCCCTTTGACGCCTGGCAACAGCACAACTTCTACATTTTCGTCCTGTCTTCCCTCCAGGCCGGCGTGGTGATCAATTTCGGCCTGGGCTGGCTCAATCTGGTGCCTATTCCGCCGCTGGACGGCAGCAAGGTTGTGGCCTATTTTCTGCCCGGCGAAACGGCCTGGCGCTACCTGAGCATGGAGCGCTACGGTTTTATCATTCTTTTGCTGCTGCTGTTCACCGGAGCCCTGGGCTACGTGCTGGGGCCGCTGGTCAGCGGCAGCGCCAGAGGGCTTCTGTCCCTCCTGGGCTTATTGTAATCCAAAGGGAACACTGATTAATGGCCTTGTTGCCGCCTGCCTCGGCAGAGAACAAAACCCCTCATTAATCAGCGCTTCCCGGAGCAGATTCACTTTGAAATTTTATAAAGTTCAAAGTGAAATTGCTCTAAGACCTCCCCGCCGCAGGCGCGGGGAAAAACGGGGCATTACGCGCTTGAAATACGTGGGCATCGATTACGGTCTGGCCCGCACGGGTCTGGCCGTGTCCGACCCGGAAGGGCGGCTGGCCTTTCCCCTGGTCACCCTGCGCCTTGAGGAATACCCAAACCGTAAGGACTTCCTGGCGGCCCTGGCCGCCAGAATCACTGCGGAAGAGGCAGAAGCCGTGGTCATGGGCCTGCCCCTGCTGGACGACGGCACGGACAGCCTGACCACCCGCCAGGTGCGCAATGTTACCGAGCGCCTCAAACGCCGGGTGGACCTGCCAGTCTTTTACATGCCCGAGCTGCTGAGTTCCGAAGAGGCTTGGTCCGACCTGCGCGACGCCGGGCTCACGGCCCGCAAACGCAAGGCCGTGCTGGACCAGCAGGCGGCGGTGCGCATCCTCGCTTCTTTTCTGGCGCTGCCCCCCGAACAACGGAGACCGGCATGAAAACCATGCTGCGCATAGTGGGCCTGCTGTTTGTGCTCGCCCTGGCGGCCTGCGGCTGGCTGTGGTACGAAGCCCAGGTCTTTCTGAACAGCGCGCCCGAAACGCCGGGCCGCGAAATCTTTTTCGACGTGACGCCCGGCGCGCGCCTGGGGCAGGTTTCCGCCGCTCTGGCCGAAAAGGGCCTGGTTACCGATGCCCGCAAGTTCAGCCTGCTGGCCCGCTACAAACAATGGGAAAACCGTCTCCAGGCCGGGCGCTTCGCCCTGAACAGCGGCTGGACGCCCGAGCAGGTCTTGGACGCCCTGGTCAACGGCAAGCCCGTGCTTTTCCGTATCACGGTGCCCGAAGGTCTGACATGGTGGCAGACCGGCCGCCTGCTGGAAGAGGCCGGGCTGGTCCGCTTCGCGGATTTCCGGGACGTGGTCACGGACCCGGATTTTCTGCGCCATTACGGCATTCCCTTTGCCACGGCCGAGGGTTTTCTGATGCCCGACACCTATCTGCTCAAAAAAACCGACGAGCCGGACGACGCGCAGTTCAAGGCCCAGGCCCGCGCCGTGGCGGGCCGCATGGTGGACAATTTCTGGCGCAAAACCGCCGCCGTCTGGCCCGGCAAGGCCAGGCCCAAGCCCGACGATCTCAAAAAATGGGTGATTCTGGCCTCCGTGGTGGAAAAGGAAACCGCCATCGACGCGGAGCGGCCCCGTGTGGCCGGGGTGTACCGGAACCGCCTGGCCCGGCAGATGCTGCTCCAGGCCGATCCCACGGTGATCTACGGCATGGGACCGGCCTTTGACGGCAATCTGCGCCGCAAAGACCTGGACGATCCGAACAACCCTTACAATACCTATCAGCGGCCCGGCCTGCCGCCGGGGCCCATCTGCTCCTTCGGCACGGCGGCCCTGGCCTCGGCCGTCAATCCGGAAGCCCACGATTTTCTGTACTTTGTGGCCAAGACTGACGGCGGCGAACACGTCTTTTCCACCACACTCACGGAACACAATCGCGCCGTGCGCCAGTATTTGCAAAACCGGCGCGGCGGGCGTTAAGGTGGGCGTAACGCAACGCCAGGAGGCCGTATGAACTATCTTATTGTGGAAGACTTTTCCGGCCAGGCCGTGCCCTTTATCTTTCCGCGCCGGGTGGACCACGGCGACATGCGCGAACAGTTGCCCTACGGCCAGGTACTCTCCTGCGGCGTGCTGGAACTGGGGCCCGACGGCTTCATCTGCTCCGGCGGCAACAATGAACTGGGCGTCAAGGCGCGGCCCGAGGAGGATGCGGCGATTATCGCCGAGGCCCTCCGGCGGCGGTGAAAGTAGACGCCCGCGCCGGAAGCCAAGGCGCCTTTAGCCGTTCGCGAGCAAAGCGAGCGTTGCTGTCCTTCTCCGTACGGTTCCTTTGTCGCCAACGGCTAAGGCAAGGCCTTCGGCCAACGGCTGCCGCAAGGACAGCGGCGCTACGGATGACGACAACAACAACGACAGGCTGAAGGCAGCGTCAACTTCGAGAATGTCGATTCTTAAAGGCAATCTGTTCTAGACGGGTCCGCCCCGCAGTCAAGGCTCTTGCATGATCCGCTCCGCCCCGAACCGCGTTCCCGGCCTCGTCGTGGGCGGAACCGGCAGCAACGCCGGTAAAACCGTCACCACCCTGGCCCTGCTCTGCGCCCTGCAGGCCAGGGGCCTGCGGGTCCATGCCGCCAAGACCGGCCCGGACTTCATCGACACCGCCTTTCACGCCGCGTTGACCGGCGCGCCCGCCGCCAACCTGGACGTCTGGATGTGCCGCGCGTCCCGGCCGAACCGCGCGGGAGAGCCGTTGCG
>ERZ857998.407-NODE-407-length-62045-cov-12.750863_pt1 | contig 62045 bp, 61 predicted proteins | sample MGYA00519954_ERZ857998 | MGnify/ENA primary metagenome ERZ857998 (study PRJEB31778, sample SAMEA3449424) | human gut metagenome | biome: human gut; feature: human-associated habitat; material: faeces | place: United Kingdom | collected 2010/2012 ...
ACCGGGCATTTTTCATTTACAGGAGGATTTTGAATGAACAATACCGCAACCAACACCGCCACTTGCCCGACTGTCAGAAAGCAGATCGGCAAGACAACCTATATCGTCCGTGTGCATTTCAGCCAGACCGCAAAAGAGACAATGGAGGACAAAATCAAGCGTCTGCTCCGTGAGGAAGTCCGCAAAATGTGACTTCTTTTTGAATTTGATGAAAAAGTCCTTGACTTTTCGTCTCTGGTGGAAGCCAATATGAAGTATAGAAGCTAAAAGATCTTTTTCCCGCTTCCTAACTCAAAATGGTACTTAACAATACCAAGGTCCATTTTAGAGTAAAATCCAAGGCCGCGGGATATTTTTAAGCTGCCGTCCTCCAGTAGTTCAAACCGAAATTTTTGCTGATTGGTCGCAGTCGGTGCCAGCATGGCCGCCCGCATGCCCTGCAGAAACCAATCCGGCAGATTTTCGCTGTAATTGCAAAGCTTTTCGATCGGCTTGTTCTTATGCGGCACACCTTGGGTTTTACCATAACCGAGAGAAATCACACAGATTTCTTTTTCATTTTCCAAAACAGACGCAGCGCTTTTGCCATAGGTCAATGCCACCCAGCAGGTATTCAGGCCCAGTTCCTGCGCTTTGAGCACCAGCTGCTGCCCGCAGTATCCGAGTGTTTCCTCCAGCGAAGGGGACTTCGGTCCGACCAGAGCAATATAATTCTTGACGCCCTCAAACTTGCCGTAATGCGCCATGATGGATTTGAAACAAGCAGGATCATCATAGATGATCTGCATATGCAGTCCGTATTGCCGGTTGAGTGCCTCCGTCAAGCTTTCCAGTTCCGCACGCTTTTCCGGTTCGATGGCCTGATCTTTATACTGGCGCACACTGTGGCGCACCTCCATGATTTCAAAGGGATGGATCGGTTTGTACATGGTGGATACCTCCAAAAAGTTGTTGTATTTTCAGGAATCATATGCTATATTAAAATCAAGAGAAAGCCGATGAAAACGGCTAATCTTCTCGGTTATAAGTAACCGCCTTAGGTTTCAAGTGTGGGGCGGCTATTTTTTTACGTAAATTGTGATTCTCAGTCTACCAATGGTAATCGCGATTCTCATCATTTTACCACCTTCCTTAAAACCCAAAATTCCTTTTGTGATTTGGGAAGGCTAACCGCTTTCGCTTGTCCTCTTGATGCATATATTCTATCATATATGGGATATAATTACAATATGAATTTGTTTTATCATTTTAAATGAAGTCACTGCCGCAAGATACTAACAATTTATAAACTATGACATTACTACGATACATTTTGCAAAATTTATGATAGAATATTTATCATAATATGATTTTGGTAAAAAGGACTGCATACGAACATGAACAACACAAAAAAGGATAAAATGGTTTCCGGCGCACTGGCATTTATCACACTGATGGGTATTGTCAGCCTGTTCTCCGATATGACGCATGAGGGCGCACGCAGCATTCTGGGGGAATATCTGAACCTGACCGGAGCATCGGCGGCTACGATCGGCTTCGTATCCGGTATCGGTGAGCTTTGCGGTTATTCACTCAGACTGCTGTCCGGATTCATTGCTGATAAAACAAAAAAATACTGGACCTTGGTTATCGTCGGATATACGATGCAGGTGCTGGCAATCCCGGCACTAGCACTGGTACCCGAAAACGGCTGGATCCTTGCCTGCGGTCTGGTGATCATGGAGCGCATCGGTAAGGCAGTCAAGAAACCGGCCAAAAACACGCTGGTCAGCTTTGCGGCCAGTGAAATCGGAACAGGCAAGGGCTTTGCCTATCAGGAATTTTTGGATCAGTTGGGCGCCTTTTTAGGACCGGTCATGCTGTTCGTCATCAGTCTGGTGAAGGGAACGGAGAATCTGTCCTCGACTTACCGTATCTGTTTCGCGGTGCTGGGGATTCCGGCGCTGATCACCATCGCGCTGGTGGTTTTGTCAAAGGTCAGGTATCCGGATCCGGAGATGTTTGAAAAAGCGGAGACCGAACTGAATACAAAATTTAAATTTCGGGCATCGTTTGTGCTTTATATGATTGCCATCAGTCTGTTCGCCTTTGGCTTCGCGGATTTCACCTTGATTACGCTGCACGCGGCAAAGACACATCTGTTCCCGGAGGCCTCGTTGAGCTTGTTATACGCGGCGGCGATGGCAGTAGACGCGTTCGCGGCGCTGTTCTTTGGCTGGCTCTTCGATAAAGTCGGACTAAAGGCGCTGATTTACTCGACGCTGTGCAGTGCCGGTTTTGCCTTTTTTGTTTTCCTCGGAAACGCGCAATGGATGATCGGACTCGGCATTGTGCTTTGGGGCATCGGCATGGGCGCGCAGGAAAGTATTATGAAAGCGGCAACCAGTCAGATCATTCCGAAGCACATGAGAAGCACCGGCTTCGGTATCTTTGAGACCGGCTTCGGCATCGCGTGGTTCCTCGGCAGCTGGGTTTTAGGCATCCTGTATGACATCAGCCCTCGGTATCTCGTCATCGTATCCGCAGTCGCGCAGCTTCTAGCAATCGTTTTCTACCTGCTGTGCATCCGGCAAAACAAAAAAGAGGAGGCTGTTTAATATGACAGATCAGATTATCATCAACAACGCACAAAGAGAAAAAGCAAAGGCATTCCTTCGCATGCATCAGACCGAGGGTATGTTCGTGATCCCGAACGCATGGGATGCAGCAAGTGCTTATATCTACGAAAAGGCCGGCTTTGCGGCAGTCGCAACGACCAGCGCGGGAATTGCTTACGCACTCGGTTATCCGGACGGCGAACAAGTATCCCTGGAAGATTTACTGTTCGTAGTCAAAAAGATCACCGGACGCGTACAAATCCCGGTTTCGGTCGATTTTGAGCGAGGCTATGCGGAAGACCCGATACAGGTCAAGGAAAACGCGCGCAGACTGCTTGCCGCCGGTGCGGTGGGTTTCAATCTGGAGGATGGACAGGCAGACGGGAGACTCAGTCCCTTGGAGCTGCAGATTCAAAAGATTCAGGCGCTTTGCGAACTCAAAAAAGAACTGGATCTGCCTTTTGTGATCAATGCCAGAACCTGTGCCTACTGGCTGAATATCGGCAGCGAGGAAGAAAAGCTTGCAGAAGCGGTACGCCGCGGCAACGCCTTTGCAGAAGCGGGTGCAGACTGCGTTTTCGTACCGGGAGCGATGAATCAAGAAACCGCAAGAGCGCTGGCCTCAGGTATTCATGCGCCGCTCAATCTGATCCTAAACGGTGTGTATCATGATTTTGCGGGACTTGCGAAACTCGGTGTCCGCAGACTCAGTACCGGCTCTGGTCCAGTCAGATATCTCTGCGAGGAAACCATGAAAATGGCAGAAAAGATCAAAGACGGCGATGTGGATGCTGTGCTGCAGAGCACCTTTTCTTATGCAAAAGCAAATGCATTTTTTCAAAAATGATGCGGTTCATCGAATGATTTCGGTGGGCGATATTTTTCGTTCTGCGAACGCGAAGCCTGTCAGCATGCAGATATCTTATGCCATCGCGCATGATAATGCAGGCAAAAGGTAGTCTTTTTTGTTTTTTTGTGATAAAATATTCTATATAAACTTTCAGTTGACAAGACATTTTTGTCCCGCTGAATCAGAAAAAAGCAAACGGAGTAATGTATGATACGAATTTTAGATAAATCCATTGCCGACAAAATCGCGGCGGGTGAGGTGATTGAACGTCCGGTCTCCATCGTCAAGGAACTGGTGGAAAACGCTTTGGATGCCAGTGCTTCCTCTGTGGTTGTGGAGATTAAGCACGGCGGCAAGTCCTATATCCGCGTGACCGATGACGGCTGCGGCATTCCGGCAGATCAAGTTGAAACGGCGTTTCTGCGCCACGCGACCAGCAAAATCGAGACCGCAGAGGATTTGAACGCTATTGAAACGCTGGGCTTTCGCGGGGAAGCGCTGGCTTCGATCTGCGCAGTGACAAGATGTGAGCTTGTCACCAAATGCCCGGAGGCAAAGACAGGAACGCGTCTCGTTCTCCATGGCGGCGAGATGGTCGCCAAAGAAGCGACCGGCTGTCCGGACGGCACCACCATCCTCATTACGGATCTGTTCTATAATACGCCCGCCAGACTCAAATTTATGAAAAGCGACGGCGCGGAAAGCGGCCTGATCATCGACTTTCTTTCGCAGATGGCGCTTGCCTATAAAGATGTAAAGTTTCGACTGATCAACAATGGAAAGGTGCTGTTTGCCACGACAGGAGACGGGAATCGCTTGAACAGCATCATTCGGATTTATAAAGATGTGGATGCCAAAAACATGGCGCCGCTTGCTTACCAAGAGGGCAGTATGGCATTGGAAGGCTATATTTCCACGCCTGCCTTCTCCAAAACCACGAGAGGCAGTCAGATTTTTTTCGTCAACGGTCGCGTGGTAAACAGCAAGGTCATGGAAAAAGGCGTCACGCTAGGTTATCAGGAAAGGCTGTTTGAAGGGCGTTATCCGGTAGTCTATCTGTTTTTATCGACCGATCCCGCGGCGCTGGATGTCAATATTCATCCGAACAAGCGGGAAGTACGGTTTGACCATGAAAATGAAATCGCAGCATTTATTTCCCGGGGAATCGTATCCGCGCTGGCGACCGAAAGCGCGGTCGTGGACGCGGGCAATCTCTTTAACGGCAAGGAAGAACGGGCATTGTCCGGCACAAGAGTATACGAAAGGGTGTTCAGCGCGCTACGCGAAAATACGGAGCCCGCGACAAAGACGCCGACCTCCGCACAAGATAAAAACATATTTAAATATAAGCAGGAACCGGAGTCGGTCAAAGTAAAGGAAGAACAGGTTGACATAAAACAGATACTGTCAAGCATTAAAAATCCTGCGGATGCATCGCCAAAAACATCGATGCACACATCACAGCCCGCGACGGCAGAGATACCGCTTCGGCATGATACATCTGCGCAGCAAGCTACTCCGTTTCGACGAGAGATTTTGGCAGAGAACATGGCGCAGGCAAGCGCTGCCGCACCTCCGGCAGCAACGCAAACAACAAATGAGAACGGGAATACGGATATGCACACGGATTGCTCCCCGCATTTATCCGTAGAGCAGCCGAGCCTGCGGCCGTTTGATTTTAGCGCGCTGCGCGCCACAGGGGTGATTTTTAACACCTATATCACCGCCGTCGATGAAAAGAACTTTTATCTGCTCGATCAGCACGCGGCGCATGAGCGAATCTTTTACGAAAAGCTGGTCGGCGAGTATGAACAGAGTGAAAAGTCCAAGCAGATGCTGATGCTGCCGCTCTTGATCCATGTGTCTCTGGCGGCGCGGGAGGATCGCTTTGACTGGTTCGACGCGCTGAACAAGATGGGCTTTACCATGGAAGAATTCGGGGACGGAACTTATCGCGTCTCTGAGATCCCTATGTTTATGGAGTTGACCGAGGCAGAGGACTTTATCCGTCATTTTATCGACAATATCAAGGATTCTACCGATTTATCCAATCGCGTTGTCATCGACAAGCTGATTACGATGTCCTGCAAAGCGGCTGTCAAAGCCCATGATGCGTTGAAACCGGAGGAGATCACCGCCTTGCTGCACACCCTCGCCAAGTGCCGGAATCCGTTTAGCTGCCCGCATGGCAGACCAACCTTCATCAAGCTGACGGAATATGAGATTGAGAAAATGTTCAAGCGCGTGTAATCGTTTCGGAATACTAAGCGCACATGGCGCTCACTCACGAGCGCCACTTCGCAAGGTGCTTTTGTCGATATTCCGGAAACATCGCACAGCGATATTTCCTACATAACTAAGAAAAGAAAACAGAAAAACGGAAAGGAAACAGCTTATGCGGCAGATCATTGTGGTCGCGGGACCGACCGCCGTCGGCAAAACGAAATATGCCATCGCGATTGCGAAAGCGGTCGGCGGAGAGATCGTCTCCTGCGATTCCATGCAGCTTTACAAATATATGAATATCGGCAGCGCAAAACCGACCCAAGAAGAACAGCGTGAGGTCAAGCATTATTTGGTCGATCAAATCGACCCGAGAGAGCCTTTCTCGGTCGCGAAATACCGAGCGCTTGCAAAACAGGCGATCGAAGAGATTTTCCAAAGTGGGAAAGTGCCTGTCATCAGCGGCGGCACCGGGCTTTACCTCAATGCGCTGCTTTATGAAATGGATTTCAGCAACGCGCCGCAGGACACTGCACTTCGCAAGAACCTGGAAGAAGAAGCGGAACTGTTTGGAAGCGCTTATTTGCACAAAAAACTAGAAGCAATCGACCCCAAAACAGCGGCACGCATCCACCCAAACAACACCAAAAAACTGATTCGCGCGCTGGAGGGCGCAGCAAACGGAAATCCAATCACGGATTTTCAGCAGTGCAGGCAAAAATGTAAGGATTATGACGCGATTTTAATCGGATTGACACGAAATCGTGATGTTTTGTATGATAGAATCAATCAAAGAGTGGACATCATGGTCTGCGAGGGTCTTTTTAAAGAGGTTGAAAACCTTTTGGAGATGGGACTTGCCGAGGAGGACATCTCAATGAAAGGCATCGGATATAAGGAAATCATCGGCTATTTTGACGGACTCTATACGGAAGATGAGGCCATCGACTTGATCAAAAAGAACAGCCGGCATCTCGCCAAGCGGCAGCTGACCTGGTTTCGGCGTTATGAGGATATGACATGGTTCGATTTGGATGAATATCAAAATGACGAGGACGCGATACGGAGCATTTTATTATGGCTGAAAGAGAAATACGGATACACAACAAAAGTGACCGACCCGACAATGTAATCAAAAAGGAAAACGACATGTATTTGGAATGCGAAAAGCTGGAGGACGGTCTACCGCGATTTTTGCGCGGGTTTTTCTCGTATCTGAAGGGAAATGTGCTGCCTGCGACAAGGCTGGCTTATCTGCACGATATCATGTTTTTTTTCAAATATCTGATTGAAGAGACAGACCTGACGCAGGCGAAAACACCGGACAAAATCAAACTTTCTGATTTGGAAGAGGTACAGGCGGTCGATGTCAATCTGTTTTTGGATTACTGCCGCAGATATAAAGTCGATACCGGAGACACCGTCTACGTTTACGAAAACTCCAACAAGTCTCTGGCACGTAAAAAATCCTCGGTATCGGTACTGTTCAAACAACTTTATCGCGACGAGCTGCTGGATAAAAATATTACCGACGGTTTCGACCCGATCCGCGTGCCGCGTCCCGGCGAACGGGAGATTAAGGCGCTACAGGATGACGAGGTGATGCTCATGCTGGACGCTGTTTCCGCGGGCAGCGGTTTGACCGAACGCGAGCATGCTTACTGGGAAAAAACGAAAAAGCGGGACAAAGCGATTTTAATCCTGTTTCTGACCTATGGGCTGCGGCTTTCGGAGCTGCAGCAGCTGAATATATCTTCCTTCAATTTTCACCGCGGAGAATTTATCATTTACCGTAAGCGCGGCAAGGAGTCTGTGATGCCGCTGAATCAGTCGGCAACCGCGGTGCTGCACGATTATATCGACAATGAGCGCGATCTGATCAGCATTTCCCGCGACGAGGACAGCGACGCGCTGTTCTTGTCACTGCAGGGCAGACGCATGACGGAACGGCAGATTCGGGAACTGGTCAAAAAATATACCGCCATCGCGCTTCACACGACCAAACGCGCCGGCTACAGTCCGCATAAACTGCGCGCTACCGCCGCGACCAGCCTGATCGGACGCGGCAATTCCATCTTTGACGTTGCCGCGCTCTTAGATCACGAGCAGGTCACGACCACCCAGCTTTACGCGAGACAGAAGATCAACGTGAAAAGAGACCTGGTGAAGGATATGGAGTGGGAAGAGGAGCGCAAGGAATAAGCCCTCGGCTCACTTCTCAAAATAAACAGCTTCATCTGCTCGCGGCGGCGAAAATGGGCGGAAAATTCTGTCCAGCTCTGCTGTCAGAACTTTTCCAAACACCATTTTCCAGCCTTGCTTGCGCGAGAAACTGTCCTTATTTCTCGAAAAGTTCGCGTACGGACTGATTCCTTACGCTCTGCGTTTTAATAGGCACAGATGAAAAATGTTTGCGCAGATACTGCATGAATTGCATACGACATCAAGCAGATTCACAGCATCTGCGGAATCATTTGCATTTTATTTGCCTGTGCTTTACGTTGAAATAGGATATGTTCGCATACGGGCTTATTCCTTACGCTCTGCGTTTGTCACAGCAGCTGGGACTGATGCAGCAGGGACTTTAGGTGCTTTTGTCGTTATTTTGGAAATATCGCTATGCGATATTTCCTACATAATAAAATAGGAGTTAACAATGAATCAATCAAAAACAAGGGAGTTATTACAGAATGCGTTTCACATAGACGCGAAGGTGTTGGATGTGGTCGCGGAGGCGGAAAAGCAGATTGCGGGACAATTCGCGGCGTTGGATGACATCATGGCGTATAATCAATACAAGGTGCTTGCTGCGTTCCAAAAGAACCGGATCCGGGACATGCACTTTGGCTGGACGACCGGTTACGGCTACGATGACGCTGGCAGAGACGCGATCGAGCAGGTTTTCGCGGATGTGTTTCATGCGGAGGCTGCGCTGGTCCGGACGACCTTCGTCAACGGTACGCATGCGCTGGCGACCACGCTGCTTGGCATTTTAAGACCGGGGGATGAGCTGATCTACGCGACCGGGGAGCCTTATGACACGCTGCAGACGGTCATCGGCATCACCAACTATGAGAAGGGGAACGGTTCTCTTAAGGACTACGACATTACCTTTAAACAGGTAGATTTATTGCCGGACGGCTCGATCGATATCGAGGGAGTCAAGGCAGCGATTACTGATAAAACACGCATGGTTACCGCCCAGCGCGCAACCGGATATTCCTGGCGTAAGGCGATTTCCATCGATGAAATCGCTGCACTCATGAAAGCTGTGCAAGCAGTCAATCCAAGCATTGTCAAGATGGTGGACAACTCCTACGGCGAGTTTTTGGATACCAAAGAACCGACGGATGTCGGTGCGGATGTCATGGCTTCCTCGTTAATCAAAAATCCGGGCGGCGGACTGGCACTCAGCGGCGCTTATATTGCCGGAAGACAGGACCTGATCGACCAGATTCAGTACCGCATGACCTGTCCGGGCATCGGCGGTGAATGCGGCTTGACCTATGGACAGACTCGCACCATGCTGCAAGGCTTGTTTATCGCGCCGAAGGTCACCAACGGGGCAGTCAAGGGCGCGATTCTCTGCGGCAAGGTCTTTGAACTGCTTGGTTTTGAAGTATCTCCGAAAGCGGAGGATTTACGTTCAGACATCGTGCAGGCAGTTAAATGCGGCGACGCGAAAAAGTTGATTTCTTTTTGTAAGGGCATTCAGGCGGCGGCGCCGATCGACAGTTTTGTTTCTCCGGTTCCGGGCGACATGCCGGGCTATGAGGATCAGGTCATCATGGCAGCCGGCGCGTTCGTACAGGGCTCTACCATTGAGCTTTCGGCAGACGCGCCGATGCGCGAGCCGTATATTGCTTACTTCCAAGGCGGGCTGACCTACGAACACGCCAAATTTGGGGTTATCAAAGCCGTAGATACCTTGCTCAAGGACGGCTTACTGACCATAGAATAAAGAAATATAAGGATAAAAACAAACGGATTACAGGGGAATCGATCCAAAGATATATAGGGGACAAAACAATGGATGAGAACGAAAAAGGACGGAAGTTCAAAGAATTACAAGCAAAAAAACAGGAATTCGACCGCAAAGCTGAGCATGCCAGACAAGAACTGGACAGTAAGGCAGAGCACGCGAAGCAAAGTCTGAACGCCGGAGCGCAGAACTTAAAAAACGAAAAAGAACAGAACGCCCGCAAATTGATTCTTTCCACCGTAAAAATTGCCGTGCTGGTGCTGCTCGTGATTGGCGTACCGTTATATCTGTACTTTTTTAAGATGGACTGGCTCCGAGGCTTTAAGGACATTGAATCGATCGTTGCGTTTCTGAATCAGTACAAAAGTCAGTCTATTTTAATCTACATCGGGTTTCAGATCGTGCAGATCGTCATCAGCGTCATTCCGGGACAGGTGTTCCAAATGGCCGCTGGCTATCTGTTCGGATTCTGGCCGGCGCTTTTATACGCGATGACCGGAGCTGTCATCGGAACCGGCGTTTCGTTCCTGCTGGCAAAGCTTCTGGGACGGGACTTCCTGCATCTTTTCTTTGGGGAAGAAAAGATGAGTTACTATATCGAACGACTGAATTCGCGGCAAGCCTATACGATCGTCTTTTTTCTCTATCTGATCCCGGGACTGCCAAAGGACATGATCAGTTACGCGGCCGGAGCCTCCGAAATGCGCTTTAAGCCGTTCCTGCTACTGTCGGCAGTGGGCAGACTGCCTGGCATGATCGGCTGCCTGCTGATGGGAACGATGGTGGAAAACGGAAATTACACCGGGGTCATCATCCTTGCGGTCCTTGCGGTGATCGCCTGCGGATTGTGTCTGTTTTATCGGAAAAAGATCAATGCCTGGCTCGACAAAATGCACAAGAAGATCGTAAAATAGGACCTTTTCCGCAGGTCTATGATTCATAGAATCATTCTCTAGGTCATAGCTAGGCTTTCCACTGACTTTCTGCTATTACAATAACCCAAACTCACGCTTACAAAACACTTTGCTGAAAATCATATCTGAATGCCAAAGAGACCATATCCGCCCGCATGGGCTGGGTATAGTCTCTTTCTTGCTATCTGCGCTTCTTTTTGCCTTTACCATGAGGGCAACTGCGGTCTTGACTTTCCTCGCTGGTTGATGGGGCTTTTCAGGTACTTGAACAGCATGAGCATTTCAATCAGCGAGACAAACTGCTCTTTGGTGAGCTTGTCATAATCAATACCGAACGTAGCAAGGAACGACCGGATTTGCTTTTCCTCGGAACTGCCCTCAAAGTTCATTGCATCCTGCAACTGACCCTGCACGGTTGCGACAAGGGATGTTTCATCCGCAGTCATTTGCATGACCGTCCGAACGGGATATGTTCTCTGGCGAAGTGCCGCATCCAGCGCACCAAGGAGAACGAAACGCCGGGAGCGATCCTCCGGGCAGGAACGACGTTCGGAAAGAGCGGCAAAAACGAATGTAAAAATCAAAGCAAGTGAAAACGGCGAAAAAGTTTTCTGCCCTGTGCGGTTATCTGCACGGAATAGAGCGCTATCAAACAGCGAACGGCGTTTGCCGTTCAGGATGATGTTTCGCCGTTTCACGCAAAGACACATCAAACGGCAAAAGCGGAAGGTGTTGCCTGTGACCAACGTATCATTGGCAGTATTTCCAGCCGAAAGCCGTGCATCAAAAACCAGCGCCCTATGGCGAATAGGTGTCACAATTTGACAAACCCATTTTACCATAGGGCGCACCGAAAAAACAGGAGGAAAGTTTGAATATGAGAAAATCTGAAACTTATCGCAATGAGATCAAGTCATACATCGTCCGCACCGGCATGACCATGACCGAAGTAGTGGACTACCTCTCTGACGAATACGGCTAGAGCCGCAGTGTCCCAAATCTCTCCGGCAAACTTAAACGCGGCTCGCTCCGCTACGGCGAGGCAGTAGAGCTGGCGGACGCGCTGGGGTATGACATTGTGTGGCAGAAGAGTTGGGTGTTGCATATTCAGTAGCATAATCGTATAATAAGAGAAAAAGTTGCTGGAGGTAAATTGCATGAAAAAGAGACAAATTTCCGAGAAAATGTTAAACGCTTTCTTGTCCGGACAGCTGTCTTCCTTGCTGGAGGCCGTCAAAAAAGATGATACTTTAGACTTGGAGCTTCGTGGAGACTCCGTGAATATCTATTACCGTGGAGGGAGTATTTTCAAAATTGAGGAAATCAACAACTCGTTCTCGATATCTTTTGATATTAACTACTGTATAGAAAGCTCCACAAGCCTTAGCGGAAATCCATCTCCCGCAGAAGCAGTCGCAAATCTTCCTTTTTATAAGCAGGCGATGGACTGGTGGTTTCACAAGCATCCCAAATACGAACGAGAGTTCCAACAGGTAATTGCGCGTGAAAACAATAACCACGGCAAAATTTCCAACGGCACAGACTATTACATAGCCGACATTGAATTTGCAGACGGCAACGCCAGATTTGACATGGTAGCACTGAAATGGCTGTCCAATGGCGCCGTACGAAGAGACACCAGCCGAATCTCTCTCGCACTGATCGAAGTCAAATATGGGGACGGTGCATTGAAAGGGACTGCCGGAATTGAGAAGCATCTGGAGGATTTTCAGGCGTTTCTCAGTGACAGGGAAAAAGTAAGTGATTTCTGCCGGGACATGTCTCTGGTATTTTCCCAGAAGTGCCGACTGGGACTGGTAGACGGCCTTAATGAAAAACAGTACGATGTTAAAATCAGTTCCTTGGACCCGGAAGTGATTTTTCTCTTCGCAAACCACGATCCAGAGAGCAAAATTCTTCCTGCTGTTCTAAAAGAAGTTGAGCCGGATAAGTATCCCTTCCCCATTCTGGTTGCAAATGCCTCATATATGGGCTATGGTCTTTATGCCGAACAGATGAAGCAGATAAAAGGCAAATAATTTTTTGCACTACCACCCTGTTGTCGCGGCGGTTTGCTATACTGTCCTCAAAAAGAAGAACATGGAGGGCAAATAAATGGCAGAAGAAACACGACAGGAAAACGCTGTGCGCTCCGGCGATGATGTGACCTGTCCGAACTGCGGCAGTCATAATGTGCGCTGCATTCCGTATCCCAAGGTGGAGTTCGGCGCATGGTTTGTGCTTTGGTTGGTTGTTGCATTTGGCGGTTACATGATCTCGGTGTTCATTACGATAGCCGGAATGATTTTTTGGAGCATTGCTTTGGTGATTCGCCTGAAACAGAATAAACTGGCAAGGCAATATGTCAGGATGCAGTGCATCACCTGCGGAACAGAATTTGATGTGGCAAGAAGCGAACTGATGAAAGGGGGCAGCGGTAAATGAGCAAGGATTATCGTGTGAACACTTTTGGTCTAACAGACGAAGAAAACACGCTTGTGGAAGAAAGTCTTCCAACCAGAGCGTATGAGCTATACATAGCTGATACCCCGACGGACGTGATCGCCATCGGCTGTGATGCGATGATCGTGAATGCCATCGCATTAGACCAAGATTCTGCGGATATGATTTTTGACCTGTATTCGCAAATTGATGGCTGCACCAATGAAACGGTGATCTGGCTTGGCGAGCCGAAGCCGCCGAAGGAGCTGCGGAAGTTCTTCAAATGCTACGATTCCTTTGACGCCATCAAGGACAAGCTCAAGTATCTGCTGCTCACTGCACACAGCAAGAGCAAAAAAGCGTACGAGTACAGCGAAAAGCTGGTCAATGGGTTGAAAATCCTTGCGCTCATCCGCAAGCACCCCGGCATTTCCACGCAGAAGCTATCGGAGCTGACCGAGCTGCCGCTGCGCAGCGTGCAGCGTTATATCGCGGCTCTGCAAGCAACGGGGGAACGGATCGAGTATGACCGGGCGCTCCGGGGCTGGAAGCTGTTTCACGGTATCTCCATCCTATACGGAGATGTGTAGGAGGGTGAAGGGGAATGAAACTCTGTATTCATCGAGGCACGCACCAGATCGGCGGCATTGCTGCCGAAATCTCCACGGCAAGCACGCGCATCCTCATTGATATGGGTGACGAGCTATCTCTTGATCCAAATTTCGTCTCCGCACCGCTGAATATTCCGGGTGTGACGGATGGGAACGGACATTGCGATGCTGTACTGTTTACCCACTATCACGGCGATCATACCGGGCAAATGCTGCGTATCCGACCGGAGATTCCCATTTATGCCGGGGCGCTGGCAAAGGATATCATGCGCCTGTCCGCAGAGCGTGGCGGGCAAAAGAACGAAGCGCTTTGCAGGCGCATCGAAACCATTCAAGCCTTTTCTCCCGGCAAGCCGTTTTTGATCGGTGACATTCAGATCACACCATTCTGTATCGACCATTCCGCGTGTGACAGCTATATGTTCCTGATCGAAGCGGACGGCAAGCGGCTGTTGTATACCGGCGATTTCCGGCTGCACGGCGTGCGCGGCAATGTCATGGACAAGATTCTGGACAGACGCATTGGAAAGGTCGATGTGGTTGTCACGGAGGGAACGACCGTTTCTCGCTCTGAACACGAGGTCGTGACGGAGTGGAACCTGCAAAAACGTGTGAAAGCGTATTTGCGGCAGTACAAGTATGTCTTTGTGTTGTGCGCAACGACGAACCTTGACCGGATTTTTGCGCTGGCGTGGGCAGTGCCGCGTGGAAAATGCTGCATTTGTGACGAGTATCAAAAAACGCTGGTCAAGGTGGTTTCCGACCGTTGGAGCAGTCTATCGACATTTTATGAGATGCCAAAGCTGAATACTCCCGGTTCCGGTATTCTTCAAGGCTTTCAAGAGCGCGGCGGGTTGATGTTTGTCCGTGTCAATCGGCAGTTTGAACGCATTATCCGACAATTTGACCCGCAGCAAAGCATTCTGCTCTATTCCATGTGGGACGGCTACCGAACAAAACCGGACAGCACCATCCCGGAGTTTCTGTCACTGACCGGAACATGGGCAGAGCTTCACACCAGTGGTCACGCCTCGCCGGATGATCTGCGCCATGTGATTGAAAAGGCAGACCCGGAAATCGTCATCCCCATGCACACCGACGCACCGCAGAAAATGCAGACACTCTGCCAGAATCGTAAGGTGATTCTACTGAAAGACAGGGAGGAACTACTGCTATGACGAATGATATTTTTTGCGTCGGCTTGACACGGACGGAGCTGCAAACACTGGGCGTTCTTCTACCAATTACATTCCGGATCATCCCTGTTTCATCGGAAGCACTGGATCATGCCGCCGTCGTGCGTGTAATCGATCAGGCGCGCTGCATCATCCTGAATCCGAAGCGGCTCTCCGTAGATTTGCTGGATGATTTTCTGCGCGGGCAGGACTATCAGCGGTGGAACAATGCGCCTGTGCCGATTATTTTGTTCTCAGACACCATGACCAAGGAACAACGCCACGAGGTTTTCATGCCGGAGTATCCGATCCTTTCGGTTGATCTGCACGAGCGTTTCGACCGGAATCGAAATCTTGCGGTAAAGCTGCTCCGGGAATCGACACTTCCCTGCTGGCAGAACCGGGAAGTCATGCGCAGCAATATGTTTAACGATGCGTGGTATTTGATCGACATTGAAACGACAGGGCTGGACAGATGGAAAGACCGCATCATCGCCATTCGCATTGCCCGCATGGCAAATTACGAAATCAACTGGGAGCGACCGACGATTTATATTCGTCAAGATAAACCGCTGCCAGCACAAATTTCTGAAATTACCGGCATCACAGACGATATGCTGGCGGGCGGCGTTTCGATGGAAGAAGCATTGGAAGAACTGGACAGCCTTCCTTGCAAGGATACGCCGTTTCTGTTTGCCAACGAGGATTTTGCAACTGGTTTTCTGAATGCCGAATACCTTCGCTGCGGGAAAACCTTTGACCGCCCGTATGTCGCAATCGACAAGCTGGCAAATATCCCATTTGGCTATCTGATGCAGCGAAAGGCGTGGAATATTCCAGCATTGGTTGGCTTTAAAACTTTGAGAAAACAGCCGTTGGATGAGGAACTTCAGAAGCTGTTCGCTCTGACTGCCTGCACCTTTGAGGCGCTGCAAACTCGCTGCGATGTCCGCTGCCCAGAAGAATTTGCGAAACTATATGCGGCAGAACTGTGTGAGTGATGAATGATCCGGTCTCGAACCTGATCCGTGGAGGAACGGACGGCGCGACGCTGTCCGGCAGGGGATTACTGTGCCCGAATCTCGGAGGAACCGGAACCTTTAACCACCACGGTGTGACCGAATTCGCCAATATCCGGCAGATGAACCAGTGCGTGGAACTGATAAAAGATCTTTTGACCATTCAATAATTTCGAACAAGAAAGTTTGTTCACATTTTTTAAACATTTGTTCGTGAAATAGCTTGACATCGAACATTTATTCTGCTATATTATAGAAAAGAACAAATGTTTCGAAAGGGGTGGAAACCTAATGAAAAAGACTTATCGAATTGCGAACAGATTCAGATTTACCGTATTTGTAGTATTAACGATCATTGTGATCACCACGGCATTCAACTTTACGTTAGGTTTCAATACAGCTGACAGTTTGACCATTCAAAATTACGCAGATATCGAAGTTTCGTACGGAGATACTTTGTGGTCGATTGCGCAGACGTATATGCCGGCAAATATGGACACACGCGAAGCAGTCTACGGACTATGTAAGCTGAACGACATCCGCGCGGATCAATTATATGCCGGCATGACAATCCAAGTCCCAATTTATAACGAATGATGGGAAAAAGCGGGTAACCTTACATTTGCAAAGATTTTCTGCTTTTTCAACGTTTGGGAATAGGTATTGTTATATGCCATTTGCAAAAAAAGTCGCTTAAAACGCAAAATAGAGTCTCACTTTTTTACGCACATTTGTAACCGGTAACTGCGGACTGATCCCGGTAGTTCCATGCGCAAAAGACTGATATCATATAAATATAAAAATGGATTACTGCGGTCAGCTTATCAAAGTATGCAGCTGAAATGGCGTTTATGTTACATGGACAGTCAATCGTTCATAACTATTCCCAAAATTATGATTTTAGGAATAGTTATGACAAGTACAAATAAGACCTATCCTGTCAATTGCTTTTATTCTCTTATCTCTTTTCGTTCTCATTCTCACTTCCTTGTTGTGTCTGTTCTCAGTCTTTCGCCTTGTAAGATATTTTTTTTCATGTTATAATACCTTAAAGATATTTACGTATTTTTAAGATATTTTAGGAGTTTTATATGGAGATCATTTTAGCTGCAGCATTGCTTCCCGCAATCATTCTTATGATATATGTTTACAAACAAGATACGGTTGAAAAAGAACCTATCGGCCTATTGCTCGCCTTATTTGGTTTTGGTATGCTTTCCTGTATTCCGGCCAGCATTTTGGAGGAAGTCTTTACTGGCTTTCTTGATGCTTCTGCGCCGCAGGACAAAACAACCTACTATCTTATCATGTGTTTTGGCATTATCGCAATCGCCGAAGAAGGCTCTAAGCTATTCTTCTTAAAACGCAAAACCTGGCGCGATCCAAACTTCAACTATACCTTTGACGGTCTTGTATACGCGGTATTCATCGGTTTAGGCTTCGCGGGATTGGAAAATATTCTGTATGTCATGAATTTTGGTTTTGGGGTTGTAATCTCCAGAGGTCTGTTAGCAATTCCCGGTCACTGTACCTTCGCGGTGTTTATGGGTCTCTTCTACTCTCGCTCAAAATTCTTTGATACCTATGGTAAGCGCGGCAGAGCCAAATTATCCATGTTTCTCGCCTTCTTTGTTCCGGTTTTATTACATGGATATTATGATTTCTGTCTGATGATGACAGACGATCGCCTCACCTACGCATTTTTGCTCTTTGTCATGATTGTTGATATTGCCGCATTTTTGACTGTGAAAAAACAATCTAAGGGCGATGATTACATATAAGTCATTCACGATTCTTCCCTATTCCTGTTATCCACGCCTTCAAAAGAACAACGGCCAGTGAAAGACCGTTGTTCTTTATTGGATATATTGATATGTTTTATTTTGTCTGCGCGTGCTTCGTTTTACGCGCTAAGATTCTACAAAGCGTATTACGCGCCGATTGACATCGTCTTGCTCAGTTTCTGCCACTGGGTCTTGAATCCAAGGCCTTTGTACAGGCTGGTAACCTTTACATATTCCACACCGTTTTTCTTTACGGTTGGAAGTGTTATGGATTTTTCCTTATAAGTGATTTTTGCTTTATTTTTTCCGCTTCCCTTTACGGTTGCGCTCAGCGCGTTGGTCATATCCTTTAACGGCGCGTATAATACGCCTTCTTCAAGATATGGCTTCTGGTTGAAGGTTACCGGTACACCCTGGAAGGAAACCATCGGTGTTTTGCTGTTTCTCTGATAAGTAACCTTGCCGCCTAAAACGGTAGTAAGAGCCTGGATGTTCATGAGTTCCCAATCAGGACAAGTCATGACGTCTCTGTCGATTACAACGAAGTCCGCAAGTTTGCCTGCTTCGAGGGAGCCTTTGATATTTTCACCGAACATCGAGTATGCGCCCCAGATGGTAAAGCTTCTGACAGCTTCTTCTCTGGTCATACACTGTTCCGGATACCAACCGCCCTCCGGATAACCTGCTCTGGTCGTTCTCGTAACCGCCGCGTAGAGTCCGTGGTATGGGTTCAAAAGCTCAACTTGAGAGTCGGAACCGTTTGGAAGAATACCGCCCAGATCGAGAATTGTTCTCCAAGCATAAGAGCTCTTGATACGTTCACTTCCCCATCTTTCTTCCGCAACCAAAAGATCGGAGGTCGCGTGGATGGACTGCATACAAGGAAGGATGCCAAGTTCTACCGTTCTCTTGATATCTTCAGGAGTGACGCACTGATAGTGCTCGATACGCAGTCTGTGGTCTCTAGGATTTGCCTTAATCGCTGCTTCGTACGCGTTGATGACCTGGTGGTTTGCCCCGTCACCAATTGCGTGGATGGAAACCTGATATCCGCGGTCATAGGCGGTTTTTACCAATTCATTGAGTTCTTCATCTGTATAGATATATTCTCCGAGTCTTCCCGGGGCGTCGCTGTATTCTTTTAGCATCGCGGCACTTCTTCCGCCCATGGAACCATCAGCGAACGTTTTGATACACATAACATCCAGCATATTGTTCAAAAGACCAAGCTGCGGCTCATTCTTCAAGACATACTGCATGCCATCGTCTTTCATACTGCTGACTCCGACTTCCGCATCGACTCTTACTTTCCATGTGCCGTCTTGAATCATCTCTTTATAAAGCTCGATATTCTTTGGAGACGTGCCTGCATCCATGATGCTGGTAAATCCATAAGAGACTAATTCTTTGGAGCACTCTTCGTAACTTTTTCTGACTTGTTCCTCTGTCTTTGGCGGAATAATACCGGAAATCGGATACATTGCGGTGTCCGTAAAGATACCGGTTGCCTCTCCGTTTTTATCGCGGTAAATATATCCGCCCTGTGGATTTGGTGTATCGTTGGTAATGCCGGCAAGTTCGATTGCTTTGCTGTTAACCCAGCAAACGTGTCCGCACGCTCTGGATAAATATACCGGGTTGTTTGGTGCGACAGCATCCAGATCTTCTTTGGTAGGGAAATCGTTGTCTCCTTCCCAAATCGTATTGATCCAGCCGGTTCCACGAATCCATTCGCCCGGTTTTGCTTTTTCTGCGGCCTCTTTGACCTTTTGCAGGATTGTTTCTTTCGGAAGCCAGAACACATTCAGACCTACATGCATCCAGCCTGTGCCTTCCGCGTGCATATGGCTTTCAATCAGCCCCGGAAGAACCGTTTTCTTCTTCAGGTTATGTACCTTTGTTTTCTTTCCGATTAACTTTTTCGCGACACCATCTTTGCCGACATACATCAGCTTGTCACCTACAACAGCAAGCGCGGATGCTTTCGAGAAGTTATCATCCACCGTATAAATGTTTCCGTTGTACCAAACGCTGTCTGCCACCGGATAACCAGCGGTACGATACGCGAGGTTAGACCATTTTGTATAGACCTTTTCTCCGCCAATCATCTTCACGCCGCGAACTTTGTAATAGTATTTGCTGCCGAGCTTCAGATTCTTACTGTTTGTGTAGGAATCTTTTTCACCTTTTACCTGGATATAAGGTTTAGCATTTGTTTTAAAAGTTTTTTTCTCAGAACGGAGAATCTGGTAATAATCCATAGAGATTTCAGATTGTTTCCATGTCAGCTTAATTGCTGGTTTTTCCTTTTGCATAACAAGCTGCGTCGTAAGCTTGATGCTTGTAGCTTTCACATCTGCTTTCGTTACCTGTGGCGCAGTGCCCTCAACTGCAAAGCCGTAGGCCGAAAAAGCTGAAAATACCATTGCGAAAGCTACTGTCAAAACGAGTAACTTCTTTGCGCTTCTTTTCATGTTTCTTCTCCTTTTCATTTATGCAATGACAACTTCGACTTTAACTTTTATTTGCATTTCTGCATTCTGCTTCGCCTTATCTCCTCCTTGCTTGAAAATTCATATATATCAATTTATCCGATGTCGTTTGGAACAGCTCCTCAGAACCATAATAATATCCCAACTCCTCCAATGTTTTGACCAAGGTTCTCAATGCTTTTTTAGTTCTGCGAAAACCCTTGCTTACATTCCTTCTTGCATCTAGGTTGTCGTTATGCTCATCCATGGACGCTGTTTCTTCCGGTTTCGGAATCGCGTGATGGATGAAAATATAATGCTCCAAAAGTGTATCAATGCTTTTTTCAATTTGATACGCGTCTTTACCGTAATGCATATATAAAATCGCGCGGTATTTTTCCAAAAGCCGCATAACTTCCGCGGTTGATTCATCCAAATGTTTGGCAGCATCGACGGATTCATATTGTAGAAACTCTCTTCCGTATTCAAAACTGACTTCCATCTCACAAAGCAGATCTGTAAAGACGATATCAATTGCCTTGTTGTTCTTCGCAATTTCATTTTGTCGATACGCGAGAAACGTGATACAAGTAAGGAATATGAGCAAGATGAGCGAAACCAACAAGGTATTTCTTCTTGATTTACTTTTAGCATACTGCACATAATTTCTGGTTGATGTAATCAAAATGTCGTCAGAAAGCTCCATTTTCATTTCTTCGATGGAGTTTCCGTTCAAAATCTCTGTAACTGTTACATTTAAACATTCTGCCAGGGACAGCAACAGAGAAATATCCGGATAAGACAGCCCCCGTTCCCATTTGCTGATCGCTTTATCTGTTACGGCAACCTTTTCTGCCAGAGCTTTTTGGGTCAGACCTTGCTCTTTTCTTTTTTCAGCGATAAATTTTCCTGTCTTATAAATATCCATACATGATACCCCTCGCTTGTGATAAATATACTTCTTTCTTTGAAAGATTACAATCGACCGTTGGTTTACTTTTTCGCGGCCATTGAATTTTCAATCTGTTTCGTTAGCAATATTTTTACCGATTCAGTTAGAAAAGTCAACTCTAAAAGCGAGAAACAGGATAGAATTTTGTTAAGCAGGAACAGGCAGACAGAAAAAAACGCGAGAGGACTCTATCGGTGGATGCCCCTCGCGTTTCACATAAATACAATTATAGATTTGTTTTTTTGCGTTTTTATGTAAATTTATGTACAGTTCCCTATTCTGCCAGCTTCAGATCTCCGTCTTTGACCCAACCGGCTTTGCGCAGGAAGAGATTGATCAGCGGACAAATGACAGCCGGAAGAATGACCGAAACCAAGGCTAATCCAATCCAGTCCACAGTAGTGATACCCGTTTTGAAGCCGGATGTGATGTCATTGACCCAACCTGTGTAGACACCGATCGGACCTACCATACCACAGGTGCCCATGCCAGAAGAGATTGCCGGTCCGTTCATTTGCATCTGAAATACACAGGTCGCGATCGGTCCGGTAATCGCGGAGGTTAAGGTCGGCGCAATCCAGATGCGCGGGTTCTTTACGATATTACCCATCTGCAGCATGGAAGTTCCGAGTCCCTGCGAGATCAAGCCGCCCCAGCGGTTTTCCTTAAAGGACATGACCGCGAAGCCGACCATCTGCGCGCAGCAGCCTGCCACAGCAGCACCGCCGGCCAGCCCGGTCAGCTGCAGCGCCGCACAGATTGCCGCGGATGAGATCGGCAAGGTCAATGCGACACCGACCAGAACGGAAACCAGAATTCCCATCAGGAACGGCTGTAAATCGGTTGCCCACATGATCAGACTGCCGACTTTCATAGCGGCAGCGCCAAGCGCGGGTGCCCACCACGCGGACAGAGCGACGCCGACACCAATCGTCACAAGCGGCGTCACCAAAATGTCGATCTTGGTTTCTTTTGAAACTGCTTTGCCAATCTCCGCCGCAAAAATCGCGACGAAAAGAACTGCCAAAGGACCACCGGCACCGCCAAGCGCGTTGGAAGCGAATCCGACGCTGATCAACGAGAACAGCACAAGCGGCGGGCAATGCAGTGCGTAACCGATGGCAACTGCCATCGCCGGTCCGCTCATCGCGGAAGCGAGTCCGCCGACCGTATAGGGAATATCGTTGATAGTCGCGACCGTCATCGTCAAAACACCGATATTCAGCTGTGTTCCCAGGGTGTTGATGATCGTACCGATCAATAAGCTACAAAATAAGCCCTGCGCCATAGCGCCGAGCGCGTCAATGCCGTAACGCTTGACGGAAATGACGATATCTTTTTTAGCTAAAAATTCTTTCATGATTTCTTCTCCTGTTTTCTTCTCCTGTTTTCTTTTATCTCAAGCTATCCAGATAACTTTGTAAAATGACAACAGCAGCCTGTTTGTCAATTACTTTTTTTCTGTCTTTTCGCCGAACATCCGCCTCAATCAGAACCCGTTCTGCGATGACTGTCGTAAAGCGCTCATCCTGCCAGACGACTTCAATTCCTTTCATGCCGCCGGAACGCATCTTGTTCTCCAACATCGTCCGGAATTCATAAACTTTTTCTGTTTGGATACTGTCAGAGCCGTCCAGATTTTTGTTTAAGCCAATCACGATAGTATCGCAGTCATACTCCTTGACCAGATCCAGAATCTTACCAGTATCCTTGCGGATGCCGACACGCTCTAAGGTCATGATCCCCTGCGCGGTGATGTTCAACGGATCTGAGACTGCGATGCCTACAGTTTTGTCTCCGACATCCAGTGCCATTTTTCTCATAATTTGTATGCCTTCTCCTTTATTATTTTGGTGGCAGTGTCAATGATCCTCTCTATGTTAAAAAACTGACACAGCATAAGAAAGAAGCGGACTGAATTGTCCGCTTCTAAGAGTCATTCTACATCGATGTATTCTCGGAGCATTTCCGCAATCAGTTCATCGCGATCAATGCCTTTGATGAGGGTCCTCGCATTATGATAACTGGTGATATAGGAAGGATCGCCGGAAATCAAATATCCCACGAGCTGATCGATCGGATTGTAATCCTTTTCTTTCAGCGCGCAATAAACATCTTCTAAAATCTGTTTGTGTGTTTTTTGCGTTTTGAACGCGTCAAACATAATTGTGTTCTTATCCATGTCCGAGTAACCTCCTTCTATCTATACATCTTTTTCCGCTAGCTCTATTCTATCATTTTATCAGAGATTCCGCAAGCGCAAATGCGTCTTTAATTTTCGACGGATCTTTTGCTCCGGCCTGCGCCATGTCCGCTTTACCGCCGCCTCCGCCGCCGCAGGCTGCCGCGATCTGTTTAATCATATTACCGGCGTGATAACCTTTGTCCAGTAAATCATCCGTGACAGATACCAGGAAGGTAACCTTCGGTCCGTTAACAGTCGCGAATACCATCACAATGCCCTTGTTTGCCGCCTTGATATCATCAGAAAGGTTTCTGAGATCCGCGATCTGGTAATCAGCGAATTCCTTACAGATAAGCTTGACACCATTGATTTGTTTAGCGCCTGCGACCATCGCGTCAGCTTCGCCGCCCATTGCGGCCTTTTTCATTTCTTCCAACTCTTTTTTGAGCGCTTTGAGTTCCTCTGCCATAGACTTCGCTTTATCCGCTAAGACAGTTTTATTGCATTTCAACGCCTCACAAACCTGTCCGAGGATATTCTCTGCCTGTTTCGCGGCCTGAAGAACGCCGGCACCGGTTACGGCCTCAATTCTTCTGACACCGGAAGCAACGCCGCCCTCAGAGATAATCTTAAACGCGCCGATCTCTCCGGTATTCTTTACATGCGTACCGCCGCAAAGCTCGATAGACCAATCTCCGGCATTGACTACTCTGACGGTCGAACCATATTTTTCGCCGAATAAAGCCATCGCGCCGGTTTTCTGCGCTTCTTCCAAACTCATTTCGGCGGTAGTTACAGGCAGGAAATTGTCGATCATTTCGTTGACGATAGCTTCGACCTTCGCGAGTTGTTCACTTGTCACCGCTTCGAAGTGGGAAAAGTCAAAACGAAGCATCGATTCGTTAACCATAGAGCCTGCCTGCTCCACGTGATTGCCGACCACTTCCTTAAGTGCCTTCTGTAACAGATGGGTCGCGGTATGGTTTCTGGCCGCCGCATTTCTCTTTTCAGGATCTACCGTAAGCAAGACCTCATCGCCGACATGAATGGAATTAGCTAAAACCATGACCGTATGATAAAAGATTCCATCTTTCTTTTCAACTTTTATAACTTCCGCGTCAAAGATTTTTTCATCGTCAGCCTCTGTAACGGTTGACATAAAACCTCTATCGCAAACCTGTCCGCCGCCTTCCGCGTAGAACGGTGTTTGATCTACAAGGACTACCGCTTTTTGTCCCTCACTGACAGAATCAGTCAGCTTTCCATCCGCAAGAATCGCTAAGATCTTGCCGGTATCCAGGAGCGTGTCGTATCCTGTAAAAACAGTCTTTGGAATATCGAGGTCAAGTTCATTTTTGTCCCAGCCCTCATCCTCATTGGATTTTCTGTTCTTACGCGCCAGCTCCTTCTGCGCCTGCATGTGCGTTTGGAAGCCTTCTTTGTCTGCGGTAAAGCCGTTTTCCGCTAAGATTTCCTCAGTCAGCTCCAACGGGAAGCCGAAAGTATCATAAAGTTTGAAAACGCTGGCTCCGTCCAAGACGGTTTTTCCTGTTTGTTTTAAGTCATCGATATATCCCGCGATGATTTCCTCACCTTTATCAATGGTGGCCGCAAAATTATCTTCCTCTACCTGAATAATCTTTTGGATGTACTCTTTCTTTTCAAGTAGTTCCGGATAGGCTTCTCCCGAAACCTCAATGACACGATTTGATAAGGCGACCAGGAAGCTTCCCTCTATGCCGAGAATCCTGCCATGGCGCGCCGCCCTTCTAAGAAGTCTCCGCAGCACATAACCTCTGCCCTCGTTGGAAGGCATGATGCCATCCGCGATCATAAAAGTCATGGCTCTGAGGTGGTCAGTAATAATGCGGATGGAAACATCTGTTGGTTCCGCTCCGTCATGGTAGGTTACGCCGGATTTTTCTACAACACCGTCGAGAATATATTTGATGGTATCGACATCGAAGATGGAATCTGTCCCCTGCATTACGCAGGCCATTCTCTCAAGTCCCATGCCGGTATCGATGTTCGGATGCGCTAAATTGGAATAAGATCCATCCTCTTCCTTGCTAAACTGCGTGAACACATGATTCCAGATTTCCAAGAAACGGTCGCAGTCGCAGCCTGGCTTGCAGTCCGGTTTACCGCAGCCGAATTCTTCCCCTCGGTCGTAAAATATCTCCGAGTCCGGTCCGCATGGGCCGAGTCCGATTTCCCAAAAGTTATCCTCTTTGCCAAGTCGCACGATATGGTCCGGATTCATGCCGAGTGATTTCCAGATGTTGATGGCTTCCTCATCATCCAAATAAACGGTTGCCCACAGCTTTTCCAGTGGAAAACCCAAATGCTGCGTCAAAAATTCCACGCCCCAGCTCAGAGATTCTTTTTTGAAGTAGTCACCAAAGCTGAAATTTCCAAGCATTTCAAAGAATGTACCATGACGCGCCGTATGGCCGACATTATCGATATCGCCGGTACGAATGCATTTTTGACAGGTACACATCCGCTTCTTTGGCGGTGTTTCCGTTCCGGCAAAATAGGCTTTGAGCGGCGCCATGCCGGAGTTAATGATGAGTATGGATTTGTCGTTTCGCGGAATCAAACTGGCTGATTTACCGACATAATGGTCTTTTGAAGCATAGAAGTCCAAAAATCGCCTTCTGATTTCGTTTAATCCTAGTCTTTCCATATATGAGATCCTCCTGAATTGCTATGTGAACTGTAGGAATTATGAAACAAATAATATTAAAATCATACCATAAATTGAACAAAAAGTCCATGAAAAACCATAGACTTTTGTTCAATCTTTTGTTCTTTTTACATTTGATTTTTTAATGTTTTGGCCATCCCGCTCATATCATCGCGTACATGACAGAGCTCTTCTTTGACATCATCCATATGATGGAATGTGTCGCGAAATTCCTTTTTTAATTGGTTCTTCGCCCGCGGCTTCATCGACGCGTAGGTCATGACCGCAGCGGTTCCGACGGCCGCCATAATAACTGCGCCCGCAGCTTTATTCATCTCTCATCACTCCTCTCGATGCTATTATGTGAGAAGTTGCGATTTTTATGCGAAAAAAGCTTTTACTCGATAAAACCACCGCCAAGCAATTTGTCATCATCGTAAAAGACGATGGATTGTCCTGGCGTCATCGCACGCTGCGGCTTCGCGAAAACGGTTTTAATTTTATCACCTTCGACATGCAGTACGGCCTCAGACGGCGGTGCCGAATAGCGTACCTTCGCGAAAACGGTTTTGCCGTCGTAAGCGGCAGGGTTTCCGTCTGCAAAAATATGATTCGTTGATCGCACCTCACAGGCAAAAAGCTCCTCATTATCGCCGAGCACGACCTCGTTTCGCGCTGCGCGGATCTCCGTCACGAAAGCAGGTTTTCCGAGTGCGATCCCAAGACCCTTGCGTTGTCCGATGGTATAATGCAGAATACCTTTGTGTCTGCCGAGCACTCTGCCCTCTCGATCCACAAAATTACCGGGCGCGGAAGTTCCGCCCACGGCGGTGATATAGCTCACATAATTATCCTCCGGCTCGATAAAGCAGATTTCCTGGCTGTCCTTTTTGTCAGCGTTGCTCAGCTTGCCATCCCGCGCGACTTCACGTGTTTTTTCCTTGGAACAAAATTCCCCGAGTGGAAAGATCAAGCGACTGAGCACGTCCTGCCCCAAGCGGTAGAGCATATACGACTGATCCTTCTGGTCATTGACCGCGCGGCGGATGTAGGAAAGCTGCCTGGTCTCGTCACGCAAAATCCGACAGTAATGACCGGTCGCGATGTAATAGGCACCGATTTCGTCCGCGTGACGAATCAAGCGCTTAAATTTGATATTCGGGTTGCAGAGAACGCAAGGATTCGGGGTTCTTCCATGCAGATACTCCGTTATGAAGTTTTCGATGACGATCTCGCGAAAATTCGTCGATACATCTTCATAAATCAACGGAATGTTAAGCTGCTTCGCGACATCCTCCGCGGAAGCTCTGCCAGCCTCATTTTTTCCTTTGACGTCAAAATAGTAGCCGACGACCTCACAGCCCTTTTCTTTCAATAACAAAGCAGCGGTGGCACTGTCGACCCCGCCGCTTAATCCCAATAATACTTTATTCTTCCGCAGTTCCATGTTCCTCGTCATCCTCGTCCGCGTTCGGATCATATCCTTCAAGTGCCGCGTATTTCTTCCCATGCTTCATCGCGTAGTCGTAAATGGCGTTTTTTATTGCCTTATCCGCAAGGACAGAACAATGTACCTTGACCGGAGGAAGTCCGCCGAGCTCATCAATGATCATTTTGTTGGTAATCTCCAGCGCGTCCTCAACCTTTTTGCCAATAATCATCGAAGTTGCCATGCTGGAGGATGCGATAGCGGAGCCGCAGCCAAAGGTCTTGAACTTCGCGTCTGTAATCACATCGTTCTCATCAACCTTGATCTGAATCTGCATCATATCTCCACAGACCGGACTGCCATAGATGCCCGTTCCGTCTGCGTCTTCCATTTCACCAACATTTTTGGGATTTAAGAAATGTTCCATTACTGTATCGTTATATAAAGCCATATTTTTACCAACCTTTCTGCGCGTTAATCGGAGACAATGCTCTTAATTTCTGTACAATTGTTTTTAAATGATCGACAACGTAATCAATATCTTCTTTTGTCGTAAAATCACCGACGGTGAATCGAACTGTTCCATGAATCATCTCAACCGGTACGCCGAGCGCGGTTAAAACGTGAGATGGCTCCAAAGACGCGGAGGAACATGCCGAACCGGTGGAGACGCTGATGCCAAACTGATTTAAGAGTAACAAAATCGATTCTCCTTCAATAAATTTGAAGGTAATATTGGCATTGCCGGGATGTCTGCCCTCCATCGTGCCGTTTAGTTCGGTGTCCGGAATCTCCTTGAGCACCCTGTCTACGAAGTAGTTTCTCAAACTGCTGCAATGCGCGACGTGTTCATCGAAATGTATTCTCGCGAGCTCTGCCGCTTTGCCAAAACCAACGATACCGGTTAAGTTTTCGGTACCTGCTCTGTGACCGCTTTCCTGCGCGCCGCCATGCAGATAATTGGAAATTCTGACTCCTTTGCGAATGTACAGCGCGCCTTCGCCCTTCGGCCCGTAAATTTTATGAGAGGACATCGACATCAAATCGATTCCCATATTCTTCACATCGATCGGAACATTGCCGAGAGCCTGCACCGCGTCGGTATGGAAGAGAATCTTATGCGCTTTGGCAATCTTCGCGATTTCCCTGATTGGCTGCACCGTTCCGATTTCATTATTGACCATCATGACGCTGATTAAGATGGTTTTGTCTGTAATCGCGTCCTCCAGTTCTTTAAGATTTACTCTGCCATCTTTGTCGATACCGACATAGGTAACATCAAAGCCATGCTTTTCGAGGAAAGCGCAGGAGTGCAGGATCGCGTGATGCTCAATTTTTGTTGTGATAATATGATTGCCTTTTTCCTTTAATTTATCACAAGCGCCAAAAAGTGCCCAGTTGTCGGACTCTGTTCCGCCGGCTGTAAAAAAGACTTCCTTCGGATCAGCGTGAATCAATGCCGCGACCTGCTCTCTGGCATGCGTGACGGCAGCTTTCGCTTCCAGTCCTGTATCATATAAGCTCGAAGGATTGCCGAATTTTTCTGTAAAATACGGCAGCATTTCTTTTAAGACTTCTTCTTTGACGGGTGTCGTTGCTGAATAGTCTAAGTATACGTTTCTCATGACATTTGCTCCTTTGATTTTCATCCTGTTTATATTCTGCATGGCAGCGTGGCTGACCATGAGGTATGTCTGTTTTGGGGTTCGAAGTTTCCGAATCCATCTGATCTTTTAAAAAGATGATTAACAGAACTATTATACCAAAAAAAGCAAGATTTCAAACAGTAGAATCTAAAAAAACTGCACTAATTTATAGGATTTTTCGACTTTTTCAACAATCACACTGTAATATGAGATCGTTTCCTGTAAAGGATGTTCGTTTTCCTCGGTAGGCGCGCCCAAAGTGATCCATTTGACGCGTACGAGCGCGGTTATCACATCTTCATCGCGGTAAGTCACCTTCGGAACAGAAACATGATAGGATGCAACAACCTCGATATCAGTTTGAAAATAATCGTGAAACGCCTGTAAATCCTCGTGAAGCAGGCGGCCGCTCTCCACCTTGGACAAAGCGGCCGCCGCGTCTTTTTCGAGCAGAGTTCCGTTAAAAAACGCATTCATGATCTCAATTCTCTGTTCCACCAGATTTCGAATCAACGCATTCTGATCGGTACCGGAAACTAACATGATCTGCATAGCCAAAATCAAAAAAACAAGCAAAAGTTTTTTGAATATCTGTCTTTTCATCTTCTTCTGATCGCGTATCTGTATCAATGCCGCGACTTCCCCCTTTTAAGCTGATAAGAACAGTATATAAACACAAGGACGAGAAATTTGTCATTTTCTCGTCCCAAATCTTGCTTTATATCGTAAATTTTTCGGCTGCTTCCGCGATTATTTGAGTTTATTCTCGCTTTCCGCCAATGTTTCCTCCAAGGCTTCCACTTCTTCTTCGATCTTTTCGACTTCCTGTTTATCCTCATCGATGATTTCGATGTTTTCCAGCTGCGCGCGAAGATTTGCCTTGAAGGCATCGATGTATGCCCGATAAAGCACTTTTTGCTCTGCTTGTTCTTCCGCGGTTAAACCTTCTGCCTTCTTCTTTTTTGCAAGCTCGTTGATACGCGCGATCTGTTCTTTTGTTACCATGTTATACACCTCTCCCATCCAAAATTTTTACTTGTCTTGGGTCAGCTTTGCCGCGGCCTCGCCACGGTACTCGCCCTGTAAGGATATTATACCACTTTTATTCAATATTTCCCATGAAATTCTGAATTTCTTTTTCGTTACGCGCTTTTTTCTTTTCTTTTCTCATTCATCCTTTTTCGAAAGTCAAAAACCCATTGCAATGTAGCGCAATGGGCTTTTGCGGGAAAGAAAGAAAAAATTATCCGACTTTACGTTCCAAACGCAGCTTGTCGGCGATGATTGCGATAAATTCGCTGTTGGTCGGTTTTCCCTTGTCATTTTGAATTGTATAACCAAACAGATTATTTAAGGTTTCGAGCTTGCCGCGATTCCATGCGAGCTCGATGGCATGGCGAATCGCGCGCTCCACGCGGCTTGGCGTTGTGCCGTTCATGGCGGCGATGGTCGGGTAAAGCTCTTTGGTGACTGCGCTCAGCAAATCCATGTTGGAGACGACCAGCGTAATGGCGTCACGCATGTACTGGTAACCTTTGATATGCGCTGGAACACCAATCTCGTGAATCAGGTTCGTGATATCAACCTCCAAGTCATTGGCTGCCAGGGAATCCTTCAAAACCAAAGACTTACTCAAATTCCCCTGCGCGGCATCGTGGATAAAGAATTCGCGCCCGTTGTCCTGCAGCTGATGAATTCGCTTAATTAACATACTCATATTGACGGGCTTTACCAAATAGTACTGTGCACCCAGCTGCATAGCTTTTTGGATGATGGAATCCTGCCCTACTGCTGAGGTCATGATGACACGCGGATATTTAGGCAGTTCCAGAGTATTCAAAGCTTCCAATACGCCGAAGCCGTCCAAATGCGGCATAATCAGGTCCAAAACCAAAACATCCGGACATCTGCCCTGTTTGATTGCTTCTATTCCCTCCCTGCCGTCATTAGCTACAAAGCAAAGCTCCATATTGCTCTGCTTCCTCAGCTGTTCTGTTACGAGATCGCAAAAGTCTTTGTTATCGTCCACAACACCAATCGTAATCTTTTTCATAATTTCCTCCTCTACGTTCACATTCACACTTCTTTTTTTCTTTTTCTGCCTCACACACACGTTCGAATTTACCGTTTCCGGTCATATCCTCAAATTAATTGTAGTATATTGTCAACCCATCGGGGAAAGTTTTTTGAAACAATTTGTTACAGATTTCGGGAATAAAACGCGAAAAACTCGCTATATATTACTTTTTTGACATGTAAAAGCAATCTGTGCTGCGGCACAGGCGTCTTCCAAGCATCCGGACTCTGCGGTAGAATCAAAAAGACCTTCAGCAAAACTAGTCTGCCTCGTCACACATTTTCACCATCCAATCCGCAAAGATGGCGTAACCCTTGGCAGGATCATTGACAAAGACATGGGTTACCGCACCGATCAGGCGGTTATTCTGAATAATCGGACTTCCGCTCATTCCTTGCACGATACCGCCGCTGTACGCGAGCAAGCGGCTGTCTGTTACCTTAATCTCCATGCTTTTGCTTTCCGGCTTATCTTGTCTGTTAATTTTAGTAATCTCAATCTCAAATTTTTCAACCCTGTTTCCGTCAATTGTTGTCAAAATACAGGCCTTTCCTTTTTCTATCTGGTCACGATGTCCCAAAACAATCGGTTCCGCTTCAGCAAAAAGCCGTAAATCAGTTCCCTTCGCGTAAACACCAAAGGAGGAGTTCTTTTTTACCGTACCGAAGGGCTGTTCGTTTCCGTAAAACACCCCGCGAATCTCTCCCGGCTTGCCGACGCTGCCTTCCTTGATGGACTTGACTTCGGTCGGCAGCAGCTCGCCGTCTCCGGCACCGAGCAGCGTTCCCGTCTGCGCTTCGTAAATCCCATGTCCCAAGGCGGCAAAGGTATTCGTGCGAGGATCGTAAAAGCTCAAGGTTCCGATGCCCGCGATCTTTTCTTTGACCCACAATCCAATCTTATAGGAACCGCTGAGATTATCCTTGACCGGTCTGATTGAAAGCTTCAAATTTTCTTCTTTACGTCTGAGTGTAAGTTCAAGATCTTTCGCGCCGGCGGTGTGAATGATATCGGAAACCTCTGAGGCGTAGTTTACCGCGATTCCGTCTATCCGCGTAATGATATCTCCGATCTGTAAGCCTGCCTCGTAAGCCGGACTGACAATCCCATCCGCGGTTTCGATTTCTTCGAGACCGACAACCAGAACTCCTTTTACATTCATTTTGATGCCTACCGACTGTCCACAGGGTATCAGTACGCGCTCGCTAATGACCTGCACTGTTTCTTTGGCTTCCCTGTAATGATCTACACAAAAGCCGATGCCACCAATCGCGGTCAGAACCGCGCAGAACAAAACAAACGCTTTTTTGATATTTTTTTTCATTTTTTTGCCCAAACCTAACTCTCAAAATCCTGCAGCAGAACAGCCAAATCTTCTTGGCTGTCGATACGCCAGCCTGCGTCAAAGTGTTCCTGATCCTCCGTCCCGAGCACTTCGTAAACGATCCGCGTGTCCTCAAGTTCAATCATGCTGCCATCACCGCTCACAAAGAAGACCTTGATTTTGCCGTCCGCATGCTTTACTAGATAATATGAAGCTTGTGGATCGGGCATGTTATCTTTTTGTTCTTTTCCTTCCGGTCCTTCCGGAAAAAATTCATCTTCCCCTTCCTCTGAATCCTTTGCGTTCTCAGTATTCTCTGTTAATTGCGTATCCTCCGCGTTCTCCGTATCATCCTCTGCTTGCCGCGCATCAGAGGAGCGCGGCGTTTTGGCTTCTTCCTCACTCTCCTTGTGCAGCGCGGCACTCGATAAGTCCACAGGCTGCTCCTTTGGTGTCTCCCGCGGCCATAAGAGCGCGAGTACCAAAAAGCACAGCGTGGCCACAATGGTCACATATAAAAAAGTCTGATAATTCTTTTTCTTCTGTGTAAACATTTCATCACCTCACAGCTATGATTTACCTGTTTGGGAAAAAATATACTTACACTAAAAGAAAAACAACTTAAGAAACACATAAATACTCTCGAATGTTTTCAAATGTTTTATTTCCGATCCCGGAAACATTTTTAATATCCTCGATGTTTTGAAACGGTCCTGTCGTTTCCCGATATTCAAGAATTCGCTCTGCTTTGGATGGGCCGATGCCGGGAATCATCTGCAGAGTCGCGGCGTCAGCGAGGTTGATATTGATCTTCCCATCGTTTGCCTGTGCCTGCGAGCGGTACTGTGATGCGGAAGCATCGCCTTGCTGCTGCGCGCCCTGATTTGTTTCCTCATAAGAAAGAATGCGTATTTTTTGTCCGTCTCTAACAGTTTCCGCGCGATTGATGACATTGATGTCCGCCTGCGCGGTTAAGCCGCCCGCCTGCGCAATCACCTCAAAGAGCCTGCTTCCGTTCTTGACACGATAGACATCCGGTTTGGCAACTTCCCCGCAAATATCGACATAAATATCGCCTTGCTCCGGTATATTCTCCGTCCCCTTCGTTTCGGAACCTGCAAGTTCTGCCTGCTGAGTTTCTGTCGGCTGGTTCTCCGCGGCTGTCTGCGCGTCTTCCATATGAACCTGCTCTGAATCCTGCGCGTTGCCATAAAACCAAAAAAACAAAACAGCGGCCAGTACCAAGCATGGTAAGGCAACTGTTTTGATCTGATCTCGATGCTGCTGTAAAAAATGTTTCGCGTTTTCAACGCGCAGCATGCGTTTGAGTGAAACAAAAGTCTGATACTTCAACATGAATATACATCCTCCTTTGACATAATATTACATCATATAGTAAGAGGATGTCAATACTAAAATTGTAACTTGTTTACAAAGTTTATATTTCTTCTCTCGACTTCAATCATATTCCTCGGCGTGGAGATTTGAGCGAACGCACAAAAGCTCGCGATGACAAGCTCCGGACTGCAGTTAGATTGACTTCCGCAGTCCAGCAAAGCCTCGAGGACAGCAAAATCTCCGGCCTTAGAGATTTTGACACGACGTATCATGTTTTTGATATTGACCGGTTCTTCTTTTTTGGTCTTTTTCATCCGTTTCATGGCAAGGATTTCATCTTGCAGCAGATATTTTTTTAGATCCTCTTGCAGCTGCGGCTCTGATTTTTCCGTTAAGATCCAGATCCTGTATTCCGCGCTGTCCGCGGCAGCCGCTAAAGATTTGACCTCCGGCGGCAGTTCATAGCAAGCGCTGATCTCGATACCCTGCGGCATTTTACCCTGCATGGCGCGGAGAATCTCTGCTGTCTGATGCGGACGATCAGTCTCAAATTCAATCAGCTCGTTTCGTCCCGCGTAACCAAGAGAAAGCGGCTGCGCGAAACCCATCTTCGGATGCGGATTGAAACCCTGAGAATAAGCGAGTCCCAGCTCCGCTTTTTTGAACGCGCGTTTAAACATGCGCAAAAGATCCAAATGCGAGGTATATTTAACATATCCGGTCTTGGAAAACCTGATCACATATTTATTTGCCATAGATACCCTCCATCGGGCAAACCACCCTTTGATTCATGCCGCAGCCGACACAGCCGTAACGGCAGTCGCGCGTAGTTTGAGCCGCGAGCGCTTTCTCCGCTTCCCGTTTAAGAAAATTTTTTGAAATCCCGCTGTCAATGATATCCCATGGCAGGATTTCATCGTAGGAGCGCTGTCTCGTCGTATAAAAATTCACATCAATCCCGCTTTTCGTGAAGGCGGTTTCCCAACCCTGCCGGTTAAAATACTCCGTCCAGCCATCCAGTCTGCAGCCTGCGCGAAAAGCCTCATACAGGAGTTTCCCGCATCTGCGGTCACCTCTGGCGAATACAGCCTCATACACGCTGGTTTTATTGTCGTGGTAGTTAAAGCTGACACCCTTCAGTTTTTTTAGACGTTCTGCCAGATAATTATGCTTTTCCTCGAACATCTCCGGTGTATCCTGTGCCATCCACTGAAACGGTGTATGCGCCTTCGGAACAAAATTGGAAACGCTGACCGTTAAACTGAAGCGGCCGCTTTTGGGTCCGTTGATCTTGTAATTAAGCTCGCGGATGTTTTTTGCGATTTCGACAATCCCATCGAGATCCGCATAGGTTTCCGTCGGCAAACCAATCATAAAATACAGCTTGATATGCTTCCAGCCAAGTTCCAACGCCTGTTCTATCGATTGATAGATATCGGCCTCTGTCACACCCTTGTTGATGACATCACGCAGTCTCTGCGTACCGGCCTCCGGCGCGTAAGTTAAGCCCGATTTTTTGTACTCCTGGATACGATTCAGTACATCAAAGGCGAATTTGTCAATTCTTAAAGACGGCAGAGATAAAGAAACATTCTCTCTTTTGGTATAATCGATCAGTTCCATGGTGAGTGCTTCAAAGCAGGAGTGGTCGCTGGTTGAAAGTGAGAGCAGCGAAAGCTCATCGTTTCCGGTATTTTGGAGCTGCGCTTCCGCCAGCTGCATAATTTTATCCTTGGAACGCTCCCGTACAGGGCGATAGATCATGCCAGCCTGACAAAAACGGCAGCCACGCGTACAGCCGCGAAAGGTTTCCACAACAGAGCGATCGTGTACTGCCTCCACGATTGGAATGATCGGTTCCACAGGAAAATCGACACTTTCGATTTCCGGCAGAATCGCGCGTCTTACGGGTAATGGAGCTGCCTCATATAGTTTACATAATTCTTTTATCGTTCCATCTTCCGCGTAAACCGGCGCATAGAAGCGTGGAACATAGACACCATCCAGCTTACAGGCCTCTTTGAGGAAGGTTTCCTTTGTCGTTATGCCTTTCTGCTTGCATTCGATGTATTTTTGAACCAGCTCCGGCAGTGCTTTCTCTCCGTCGCCTACCAAAAATAAATCGACAAAATCCGCGAGTGGTTCCGGATTAAAGGAGCAAGGACCTCCGGCAATGACCAATGGGAATTTTTCGTCTCGCTCATGCGCGTGGACAGGAATTCCCGCAAGATCCAGCATGTTCAAAATCGTCGTAAAGGACATCTCGTACTGCAGCGTAAAGCCGACAAAATCCATTTCGGTAAGCGGTGTTTTTGTCTCGAGTGTCATCAGCGGGACTTGTTCCGCGCGCATCAGCGCTTCCATATCCCCCGCGGGCGCGAAAACACGTTCACAATATATGTTTTCGTGCTTGTTCAGCTGATGATATAAAATCTGCAGTCCCAGATATGACATGCCGATTTCATAAAGATCCGGAAATGCGAACGCGAAGCGCGCTTCTATCTGCCGCAGGTCTTTTTGTGCGGAAAACAGCTCGCCGCCGATATATCGTCCCGGCTTTTCCACTCTTTTTAGTAGCGTATCCAGCTGATATTGTGTGTTTATTTCTTTCATATTCATCTTTCCGTCGTTTCTTGTTTTGGGCAAAAGAGGCTGTCGATGGATTGGCCTAAGACCGCTTCCATTTCGTCAAGCAGCTGCCGCGTTTGCGCCTTCGCCTGCAGAATCTTTTCTTTGGCCATCGCCTGATTTTCATTTTTGTGCAGGATATAGTCAAAGCGCTTGTCCAGCCCCACATATTGATCCTCAATCACCAGACGATCTGCCAGACAGACCAGATCGCAGGCAGTCAGCTTGTCCATATGCGCTGCCAAAGGATAGTGCATATGATGACGTATAATATCCGCTTCGTCCTGATAACCGAGTTCCTGCAGAATATCCGCGGCAACCGCGCCATGATCCTCCTGAATTCTCGCGATATCATGTGCCAGCCCGGCGCTTCGAAGCAGTGAGAGGTCAAACTGATATCCTTTTTGATTCAAAGCCGCGCCAATGGTCACTGCGGTATCCGCGACGGCCTTACAGTGCGCGATCACGTGCGGCGGCGTCTTGCACCGCGCGTATAACTGATTTACTTCAGTTTCTGTAATTCTCTTCTTTGTCATAGTAAAAATCTTTTCCGCATGTTTTATCATAATATCCGATGACATCGCCTTTTTTTACCGTGTCGTTTTGAACAACCGTTACGCGGCAAAGATTTCCGCAAGTGGATATCTGTTTTTCGTGTTGAATTTTCACAATCATACCAAGATTTTTGTCAATCCCCGATGTTAAAACGATTCCGTCCGCAGGTGCGTAGACCGGCCGCGTGGTTTTTGACTCTGCAGCCCTGCGTATGCTCGACATCTCGTCAGCAGAGTTTGCAGAGTCAGCAGAGTTTGCCCGCGCCACTGCGTTTGCGATTGCCAAAGGTGTTTTTTTTATTTTTCGACAAAATCCAGAAGCAAATCGCTTCCAATCGTCTTCCGTGTAATGCGTTTCAAGCTGTCGCTGCACTGTGGCTTGTGCTTTCTGCACCTGTTCATTAGGTAAAAAGGAAATGCCTTTCGCGCACACAAACACCAGACAGCAGAGTACGCACTGCGTGATTATTTTTTCTCTAGGATTCATGACGTTTGCCTCCCATCTCTCACAGTTTATGAGATGAGCGCAAAAAATATCACAGCAGACGTTATTCCTCCCAATACTCCATATCGTAGTCCTCAATGCGAATCGTGTCGCCCTCTGAGAGACCAAGTTCCTTCAGGCGGTCGATTGCCCCGTTCTTTTCGATATATTTGTACAAATAGCGAAGGGAACCCATGTCGTTGAAATTCGTTGAATGAAAAATCTTCGAAAGCTGTTTTCCTTCCAAGGTATAGACATCATCCGCCTCATCGTACCCGCAGATGATTTCACGATAATTTGGATCCCGTTCCTCACTCTCAAAGTCAAAGTATTCTATATCCTCCTGCTGCGCGGCAGGGTCAGCTTCAACTTTGCGTAATTCCACCAATGCAGCCTCTAAAATCTCCTTAACACCCAGATTTAACGGCGCTGACATCGGAAATACCGGATAACCAAGCTTTTCTACATGCGCTTTGAACGCGAGATAGCGCGGGGCATCTTCTTCGATCATATCAATCTTGTTTGCCGCGACAAGCTGTGGCTTTTTGAGAATGCGCGGACTGTAGCGTTCGAGTTCCTTGTTGATCTTGTCGAAATCTTCAATTGGATCTCGTCCCTCACTGCCGGACACATCGACGACATGAATCAAAACCTTGGTCCTTTCGATATGTTTTAGGAATTTAAAGCCCATACCGAGTCCTTCGCTGGCTCCTTCGATGATTCCGGCAATGTCCGCCATCACAAAGCTGGTGTCGTGAATTTTTACGACACCCAAATTCGGATCGATTGTCGTGAAGTGATAGTTCGCGATTTTGGGCTGCGCACTGGTCGCGACAGCTAAAAGTGAGGACTTACCGACATTTGGGAAACCCACTAGACCAACATCCGCGATCAGTTTTAATTCGAGTATTACACTCCGTTCTTTGGCAGGTCCTCCGGCTTCCGCGAAATTCGGTGCTTGTCTGACAGAATTCTTAAAGTTGGTATTCCCGCGTCCGCCGCGTCCGCCTTTGGCTGCCACAAAGCTCTCACCGTCTTCTACGAGATCCTTCATCACAAGTCCGGTTTCTTCATCGATGACGACCGTTCCCATCGGAACCTTGATGATGAGATTTTCTCCTGCCTTGCCGAAACGTTTCTTTTTCATGCCGTTCTGGCCGTTTTCTGCTTCATATTTCTTTTTGTATTTAAAGTCCATCAGGGTTCTGAGATTACGATCCGCTTGAAAAATGACATCTCCGCCGCGTCCGCCGTCTCCGCCGTCCGGACCTCCCTCCGGTACAAACGGTTCGCGTCTGAAGGTAACCGCGCCGTCTCCGCCTTTTCCGGATTTGATAAATATTTTCGCTCGATCTACAAACATCTTCTGACCTCCTTTCCGGTCATTGTTCTCATATCATTGTTTAAAACAATGAAAATTATCGACAAAAAGACCCTGTGCATCCGGAGATGTACAGGGTCCATCACTCTAAATTAAGCTTCTTTTGGATATACGCTTACTTGCTTACGGCTCTTGTCCTTTCTTTCGAACTTAACCGCTCCGTCAATTTTAGCGAATAATGTATCATCTCCACCGATACCAACATTGTTACCAGGGTGGAACTTGGTTCCTCTCTGTCTTACCAGAATGCTGCCAGCGCTTACGAACTGACCGTCGCCAGCCTTAAGTCCAAGACGTTTCGACTCGGAATCGCGACCGTTCTTAGAGCTACCTACACCTTTTTTACTTGCCATAAAAAGTACCTCCTAACTATATCAGATTATTACTTTAACGCTGCTTCAATCGTTTCGATGATAACTGCTTTGGTAGCTTTTTCATCTACTTCGATGTTGTTCTCTTTCGCGAAAGCAATGAGTTCATCTTTTTTCATGGAAGCGGAAACCTTCTTTGCAGGTTTTGCTTCTTCCTTTGCAGGCTCAGCCTTGACTTCTTCAGCCTTTGGAGCTTCCTTCTTAGGAGCTGCTCCGGATAAGCTTTCAATCTTAACCATGGTGTATGGTTGTCTGTGACCCTGTTTCTTTCTGTAATCCTTCTTCGCCTTGTACTTGAAGATGATTACCTTCTGGCCCTTGCCATTTTCTACTACTGTTCCTGTTACAGCAGTTCCTACGTAAGGAGCACCTACTTTGATATCCTTACCTTCGCCGAGAACGAGTACCTTGTCAAAAGTTACAACGTCACAAACCGCAGCATTCAGCTTTTCGATTGTGATGATGTCACCTTCCTGTACTCTGTACTGCTTACCGCCTGTTTCAATTACTGCGTACATTTAATGAATTCCTCCTCTATCCAGTCTCGCCATTGTGGGTGGCATTCCGTATTGATTGCACTTCAAAACCCAGTCTGCGCGGCTCAACTTAGTTATCATACCATTGAAACAGCTGAAAGTCAAGTACTTTCAGCTATTTTCTTGATCTTTCAATATTTTTTTATTCGGACAGCGTGGATGTCCGGTGCTGAAGGTTAGACGCTGTAGTAAATCCTTCCTATTCCTCAATGATTACACCGTCCTCGTCCACGAACATATTCATAATTTCGGAAATATCGGATTCCGGAATCTCCGGTTCGGTCTGCGCGTCTTCTTTTTTGATTTGATCCAAAAGCTGTCCTTCCAGTCTGTCCATAACCTCCGGATGGTCTTTGAGATAATTCTTGACATTCTCGCGTCCCTGCCCGATGCGTTCTCCCGCATAACTATACCAGGAGCCGGCTTTTTCGACAAGTTTCGCCTCAACCGCGCAGTCCAGGATATCTCCGGCCTTGGAGATTCCCTCTCCGTACATAATGTCAAATTCCGCCTGCTTGAACGGAGGCGCGACCTTGTTCTTGACAACCTTGACGCGGGTGCGGTTACCGACCACGCTGTCCCCAACCTTGATGCTCTCGATTCTTCTGACATCCAGACGCATGGAGGAATAGAATTTTAACGCGCGGCCTCCGGTCGTTACTTCCGGATTGCCGAACATGATGCCCACCTTTTCACGAAGCTGGTTGATGAAGATCACGCAGGTGTTGGATTTGTTAACCGTTCCGGTAATCTTACGGAGGGCCTGTGACATCAGTCTGGCCTGCAGACCGACATGGCTGTCGCCCATTTCTCCCTGAATCTCAGCTTTCGGAACCAATGCGGCGACAGAGTCGATGGCAACAACGTCCAGCGCGCCGCTGCGCACCAGCATATCACAAATCTCCAGTGCCTGTTCTCCGGTATCCGGTTGAGAAACCAAAAGACTGCCGACATCGACGCCCAGATTCTTCGCGTAAACAGGATCCAATGCGTGTTCCGCGTCGATGAAGGCCGCCTTGCCTCCTGCCTTCTGTGCTTCGGCGATGACATGCAGCGTCAGCGTTGTCTTACCGGAAGATTCCGGTCCGTAAATCTCTACAATTCTGCCTTTTGGCACGCCGCCGATGCCGGTCGCGATATCCAGACTGATGGAACCGCTGGAAATCGCGTCGATATTCATCTGCGCGCTTTCATCACCGAGCTTCATAATGGCACCCTTGCCGAATTGCTTTTGGATCTGTGCCATTGCAGCTTCCAGTGCTTTATCTTTCTCTGTTTTATTTGTATTTACACTCATTCTCTTTCCCTCCGAAATCAGTGAAGCATCCGTCACACCGAATAAGAACGTTTGTTCTGCATGTTCTCATTTTATCGTATTCCGTTCTTTTCGTCAAGCGTTTTCTTTATAAAACAAGCATATTTTGTCTGCAAACGTATGATGTTCTAATTTATGGTATAATAGTATCACAATTACATGTAAAATGCAACCATTATTTTTGTCTGCTTCCTTTCTCATCTCCGCGCGTATCCAGGCACAAAGCTGTTCGTCTTTTTAAGCCGGTTTCTCCGGACTGATGAGGCGATAAACCTCAAAGAGCATTCTGAGCAGAGTATAATGCCGATTCCACTTGCGGCTGACATTGCGGTAGTAAGATTTTACAGCATAAAGCCTTCCTTCGTAAGAAACACCGATATATGCCAGGCCTACCGGCTTTTCGGGGCTGCCGCCGTCCGGACCCGCAAGCCCCGTGACGGAGATACACAGCTTGGCGCCAGTTTTCGCGGCCAGTCCGGCTGCCATTTCTTCGGCAACCTGCGGACTGACGACGCCGTAAGTTTCGATCGTCTCCGGTTTGACCCCTAACTCCGTTTCCTTTGCCTCACAGCTGTAAGTCACATAGCCGTGTCCAAAGACCTCCGAGATCCCGGAGGTATCGGTCAACGCTCCCGCAAAGAGACCTCCGGTGCAGGACTCCGCGCACGCGATCGTGATTTTCTTTTCGAGCAGCAGTCTGCCGACAACGTCGATCAGATCTTCGTCATCATAGCTGTAAATATAGTCTCCAACCAGAGATCTGACCTTTTCGGTCATTTCGTCTACCGCAGCTCTCGCTTCTTCCTCTGTCGCGCGCTTGGAGGCAATACGAAGACTGCACTCACCCTCCTTGGCGTAGGTTGCCAGTGTCGGGTCGGTCTGTCCGTCGATCAGAGGCAAAAGCACTGTTTCCAGACTGGATTCCCCAATGCCGAACATGCGCAGCATGCGGTAATAGATCACGCTGTCCTGCTTTTTTTGCAGCAGCGGTTTGACCTGAAGTTCAAACATTCTCTGCATTTCGCGCGGCGGCCCCGGCATCGCGATAATGATCTTGCCGTCCTGCTCCAACGCGAAGCCCGGCGCTGTGCCCGCATCGTTAGGCAGGACCGTCGCTCTCGAAGGCATGTAAGCCTGTTTGAGATTGTTCGGCGTCATCTTCCTGCCCGCGCGCTCGTAGTTTTCTTTGAGATATTTCATGCAGGCCGGATTTTCCACAACCACGTCACCCATGGCCTTTGCGATGGTTTCCTTGGTTAAATCATCCTGTGTCGGTCCGAGTCCTCCGGTGGTTAAAATCAGATCACAGTCCCGAAATGCCAGATGAATCAGCTCCGCGAGGCGCCCCGGATTGTCTCCGACCGTATAGTGATACATCACGTCATAGCCTAGATTGTTCAGCTGCTGCGACAAAAACGCGGCATTCGTGTTCACGATCTGCCCGAATAAAATTTCCGTTCCTACTGTTAAAATTGCGGTTTTCATTTTTTCCCCTTTTCCATTTCGGTATTCCGGCATTCCGGTATTGACCGCGATACCCATTCCTGTCAAAGTACAGCAGTCTCTTTCGCGCGCGGCTTCCGGATTTTTTTGATTCTGTAAGTTCTACATCGAAAAAACATTCTTGTTTTTGAGTACATATTCTACGCCGGAGTAGACCGTCATCACGAGGGAAGCCCACAGGAAAATCTTCGCTGCCCAGCACAGCGGCACGAAGTCCGGAAACGCTGGAATCAGCAGGAGCATCGGCACCGCGATCATCTGCAGAACCGTTTTAATCTTGCCGCTCATGCCCGCGGCAATGACAATGCCCTCGGAGGCGGCAACGGTACGCATGCCTGCGACCGTAAATTCTCTCGCCAGAATAATGATCAGCATCCAGCCCGGTACCAGATCCGGAATCATCAGGCAAAATGCCGAATAGACCAGGATCTTGTCTGCCAGCGGGTCCATGATCTTGCCGAAGTTTGTCACCAGATTATGCTTTCTGGCGATTTTACCGTCGAGCATATCCGTCAAAGACGCCAAAACGAAAATCACGAAAGCCGGCAGATACCAGCCTGTCAGATAAGCCGCGATAAAGAACGGCACAGCAATCACTCTGGCAATCGTCAGTTTATTAGGTAAATTCATCTTTACACCTCCACACCGATTAAATCATAGTCAAACGCGTCGTTGATCTGTACCTGCACGAAGTCTCCGGCTCTCAGATCGCGCTTTGAAGTAAACAGCACCGCATTATCGATTTCCGGCGCGTCATAGACCATCCTGCCGACATAGCTGCCGTCCTCGTCACGTTCCTCTACCAGGACCTCCAGGCACTTGCCGATCTTGGCCTGATTGACCGCAAGCGAAATGTCCAGCTGCCGTCGCATAATTGCGTCCAGGCGTTCCTCCTTGACCGCTTCGTCGATCTGATTTTCCATCTCACCCGCGGGCGTTCCTTCCTCTCTGGAATAAGCGAATACCCCAAGGCGTTCCAATCGCGCGGTTTCCACAAAATCCAGCAGTTCTTCGAAATCTTGTTCGGTTTCCCCCGGAAAACCCACAATCAGCGTCGTTCGGATATGGATATCCGGAATCGCCTCACGCAGTCTGTGAATCGTTGAACGGATGGTTGCGCCGGTCGATCTGCGGTTCATCGCGCGCAGCACCGGGTCCGCGGCATGCTGAATCGGAATATCAATGTAATGGCAGATCTTTGGTTCTGCAGCCATGACTTCGATCAGTTCATCTGTAATCCGATCCTCATAGCAGTACATCAGCCGAATCCAGTGAAGAGCATCAATCCGGCAAAGCTGGCGGAGAAGCTCCGGCAACTTGTATTCCCCATACAAATCGATGCCGTAATTCGTTACATCCTGCGCGATCAGAATCAGTTCCTTGCAGCCGGCTGCCGCAAGCTCTTCTGCCTCCGCCAGCACATCGTCCATCTTCTTGCTGCGAAAACCGCCGCGAATAGAGGGAATCACACAGTAAGCGCAGTAATTGTTACAGCCCTCGGCAATTTTTAAGGTTGACGTAAAAGGATTACCGTCAAGCTTTCGCCGCATACGCGGTAAGGTGTCACCGACACAGCCGCTGACAAGATTCTTGCGCGAATGCAAATTACGCAAAATCTCCGGCAGGCGTTCATATTCATTCACGCCGATAAAACAGTCCACCTCCGGCATTTCATCAAAAAGCTCCTTGCTGTACCGTTCGGAAAGGCAGCCGGATACGACCAGCTTTTTTTCGCTTTCTCCGCTTTCCTTGTAACCGCTCATTTCCAAGATTTTATCGATGGATTCTTTTTTCGCGTCATTGATAAAGCCGCAGGTATTCACCATGATGATGTCCGCCTCCTCCGGCGAATCGGCCAGCGTGAAATCACGTTCCTCGCAGAGGCAGCCCTTGGCGACCTCTGTATCGTTAAAATTTTTGGGACAGCCTAAGGTTTCAATATATACTTTCATATTTGCTATGCTTCCGTCTCCTTCCCCATATTCTCAAATTCTTCTTCTGTCATCAGAACCTGCCGCGGTCGGCTTCCATCCTGCGGTCCTACAATACCGCGCGCCTCCATCATATCCACGATTCTTGCCGCGCGGTTATAGCCGATGCGAAAACGCCTCTGCAGCATTGAAACTGATGCCTGTCCGCTTCGAACTACAAGCTCGATCGCGTCCGGCAGCAGATCATCCGTATCCTCGGCGTCATCCTGCACATTGCTGCGCTCGATGCGGGTCAGTACATCCTCGTTATAAGCGGGCTTGCCCTGCTCAACCTGCTCCTTGACAAATTCTATGACCTTATGTACCTCCCCGTCAGAGACGAAAGTACCCTGTACGCGGATTGGCTTGCCCATACCCATCGGATTGAACAACATGTCGCCCTTGCCGACCAGCTTTTCCGCGCCCTGCATATCGAGAATCGTTCGGGAATCAACCTGTGAGGATACCGCGAACGCGATGCGGGACGGGATATTCGCTTTAATGACGCCGGTAATGACATCCACCGACGGACGCTGCGTCGCGACAATCAGATGCATGCCGGCGGCTCTCGCCATCTGCGCCAGTCTGCAAATCGATTCTTCAATCTGCGACGGCGCGGCCATCATCAGATCCGCGAGCTCATCGATAATAATGACCACCTGCGGCATGACTTTGTCTGCTTCCTCGTTGGCACGCACAAATTCATTATAGGATTCGAGGTCGCGTACCCCTTCCTCCGCGAATTTTTTATATCGGTCTGTCATTTCCGCGACTGCCCAGTTCAACGCTGCCGCCGCCTTGGTCGGATCGGTGACCACCGGAATCATCAAATGTGGAATTCCGTTGTAATTTCCGAGCTCCACGACCTTCGGGTCAATCAGAATCAGCTTCACCTCGTCCGGATTCGCTTTATAGATAAAACTCGTGATGATACTGTTGATGCAAACCGACTTGCCCGAGCCGGTCGAGCCCGCGATCAACAGATGCGGCATGGACTTCAGATCCGCAACGATCGCGTTGCCGCTGATATCCTTGCCGACTGCGAAGGTGATCTTGGACTTGCTCTTTTTGAACGCCTCCGAGTCAATGATTTCGCGCAGTCTGACCATCGTTACCGCATCATTTTCGACCTCGATGCCAACTGCCGCTTTGCCCGGAATCGGCGCTTCAATACGAATCGACTTTGCCTCCAGGTTCAGCGCGATATCGTCAGCAAGCCGTACGATGCTGCTGACCTTCACGCCGACAGACGGCTGAATCTCATAACGCGTGACCGTCGGTCCCTGCGTCACCTGCACCACTCTGGCATCCACATGGAAGTTTCTCAATGTTTCCTCCAGCTTCTGTGCCTTTGCCGCAAGCACATGCGTATTCGTTTTCCCGGCGCCTGCGGGCTTCTCCAAAAGGGAAATCGGCGGCTTCTTGTATACCTTCGGCATCTGCTGCGCGTTGATTTCTTCCGTAGTCAGCATAGCCGCCTTCGCGTCCTTGTTAGAAAGCTTTTCTACCGGGGCCTTATCCGGTGTACCGGCTGTCTTGCCCGTAAACGACATCTGCGTCTGCCTTTCCGGTTGGCGGATTTCCGTCACCGCCTCCGGTATGTTTCCAACATCAAAGGCGCTCTTTGAAGCAATCTTCGAGGCTGCCGCGCTTGCCTCTTCCGCGTCTGCGAGTCCCTGTATTCCGTAGGTTCGCGCAGCAGTTCCCAGAATATCGCTCATGCCGCCGTCAATGCCGTATCCGGCTCTGATCTCACGCTGTTCCTCCAGTCCGATACCGTTTTCTTTTTGCGTTTCGAAAAGGGAGTCATCGCACATATAGCGTAGCACGCTGTTTTGAGGAGGCTTTGGCGTGTTGCCTGCGGCGTGAGCCTGCATCGCTTTTTTGGGGAATTTCCACCACTTCGAGCCTCCCTCATCTTCCGGTGTCTCCGGCGTTTGCGTTCCCACGCCCGACAAAATCTTCTGCTCCGGTGTTTCCGGCTGCGGCATCGCGTCCGTTTCTCCCGTTAGACTTCGCACGTTATCCGTTTCTGCCCGTTTGTCCGGCTCCTCGTCCTTAGGCGCTTCCAGCACGCTGCTGTTGATAATCTTAATTTCCCGTTTTTCTCTCGTTCTCTGCGCGGCTGCCGCCAAGGAACTCGGCGGCTCAGCCAGCGGCATCTTCATCTGCGTTCCGGTCAGCCGCTTGATATCCTGCGCGTCGTTTTGCGGATCCGGTTCCAGATCGAGATGTGCGTTCTGCTGTTCCAGCTTGCGCGCCTCAATTTTTTCGGCGATCTTACCGAAAAAACGTGAAATCGGCGTGTTAATCAAAAATAGCAAGCACACCAACGTCGTAACAATACAAAAAATCCAGCAGCCAATCACACCCAACCAACGTGTCAGGAGCGTCGCCAGAATCATGCCGCAGAAACCACCGGAAACAAGCTGCTCCCCATCCGTATAGAAGCCTTTTATAATTTCCAGACTCAGCTCCGGCTTTTGCGCGTCGATAAAACGCATGGAATTCATCGTTGCCAGCATCAGCAGGATCAGCAGAAGCAGCAAAAAGGTGCGCAACGAAAAATGGCTCGTCTTACGCGCGAACAGAAGGACACCGAACAAAATCAGATAAAACGGCAGGATATAAGCCATGAAACCAAAGACACCCCGCAGCGCGGCGCCGATCATATTACCGAATTCACCCGCGCCCCCCGTCATGGTCGCGACAGCCAAAAAAGCTCCGATCGCGATCGTGATAATCGCCCAGATTTCATCCATGACACGCTGGTCAGCCTTCTTTTTGGCTTGAATCTCCTGCGCCTTCGCCTTCGCTTTGGAAGACGCCGCGCCGGTATTGTTTTTTGTTGTTTTATTCTTGGAGCCGGGCGGCCTGCCGGGCCCGCGTTTACTCTCAGCCATACCTCTTCCTCTCTTTGTTTTGGTTGTCCGTTTTATTTTTCGGCGAAAGCTGCCGCCTTACGCGGCTGCTTGCAGCATCGGCGCGAAAATACCGTACAAAACGACAAACAGACCAAGCGCCCATACGTAATATGAAAAATAACTGAGTTTTTTATCAGAAACAATTTTAATCATCGTCTTGATCGCGACAAGTCCGGACACTGCCGCGACCAGCATGCCAACCAGCACAGGACCGACCTCTGCCGCCGTCACACCGGCTTCGAGGGCAGCCGGCGCTTCCAATACCGCCGACCCAAGGATCGATGGAATCGAGATTAAAAATACAAATTTCACCGCGAATTTGCGGTCAAGATTGCAGATCAAGCTGCCGAATAAAGTCGAGCCGGATCTGGAAATCCCCGGACAAATCGCGACGCCCTGTACCAGCCCGATAAAGATCGCGTTGCGGAAGTTCATCTGCTGGATACCGCGGTTTCCCTCCCCCTTTTTTTCGGCGAAAATCAGCAGAAATCCGGTAATGATGAGTCCGACGCCGATCGGGATTACGGAATTGTACAGAGAATCAAAGAAATCGCTGAACACAAGACCGATGATCGCGGTCGGAATTGTCGCCACGATGATCATCACGCCGAGCTTTCTGATCGGACGCTCCGCAAGCCGCAGACCTTTGCCGGTGCAAAGATCCCTAATCGTCAGACAAAGCTCCACGATCAGTTCCCAGATGTCCTTCCAATATACGATGAAGACCGAAATCAAGGTACCGACATGCAGGAGCACCGCGAACAGCAATACTTTGTCCTCGTGAATGCCGAACGCCTGCTGCAGCAGCGCCAGATGGCCGGAGCTGCTGATCGGCAGGAACTCCGCAAGCCCTTGCACAAGACCCAAAATAATCGCTTCAAAATAACTCATAATCTAAAAATCTCCCTTTACTTCTTTGTGATATACCCTTTCGCTTTGAGCGTTTCGGCGCAAAGCACCGCGCCGCCGGCCGCTCCTCTGACAGTATTGTGAGAAAGTCCCACAAATTTATAATCGTAGACACTGTCTTCTCTGACTCTGCCAATCGAGATGCCCATGCCCTTATCGCGGTCTACATCCGCTTTGACCTGCGGCCGATCATCTTCGGTAAAATATTTGATAAATTGCTCCGGCGCCATCGGCAGCTTTTCGTCTTGTGGGAAGCCATGGTAGCTTTCGAGCTTTTCGATCAGCTGCTCTTTGGTCGGTTTTTTTCTGAATTTGACAAAAACTGCCGCAGTATGTCCGTTCAGTACCGGTACACGCAGACACTGACAGGTGATCTTCGGCTCTGCTGCCTTGACGATCTCTCCGTTTTCGATATGTCCCCAGATCTTCAGCGGTTCCTGCTCGCTCTTTTCTTCCTCGCCGCCGATATACGGGATGATATTCTCGATCATTTCCGGCCATGCCTTAAAGTCCTTGCCCGCGCCGGAAATCGCCTGGTAAGTTGTGATCACGCACTCGTAAGGCTCGAATTCCTTCCATGCCTCAAGTGCCGGCACATAACTTTGAATCGAACAGTTCGGCTTAACAGCGATGAAGCCGCGTGTCGTGCCCAGACGTTTCTTTTGATGCTCGATAACCTCGAAATGCTGCGGGTTGATCTCCGGAATGACCATCGGCACGTCCGGCGTCCAGCGGTGCGCGCTGTTGTTGGAAACGACCGGCGTTTCCGTTTTGGCATAAGCTTCCTCAATGGCCTTGATTTCATCCTTGCTCATATCGACCGCGCTGAACACGAAGTCCACCGTTTCCGCGACCTTTTCCACCTCATTCACATGCATCACCACGAGTTTTTTGACTGCCTCCGGAATCGGCGTATCCATCTTCCATCTTCCTTCTACCGCCTTTTCATAGGTCTGTCCGGCGCTGCGTCCGCTCGCCGCGAGGGTCACAACCTCAAACCAGGGATGATCTTCAAGCAATGAGATAAAGCGTTGTCCTACCATACCTGTCGCGCCTAAGATGCCGACTCTCAGTTTTTCTGTCATTTTAAATACCTCTCTTTGTCTTTTTCGATTCTATCTTATATGTATGCTTTTCATTTTTTTCATGACTCTATGACATTTAATTTTACCACTTTTGTGGTATTTTTTCAACAATATTAAGTGATCTTCATATAAATGTTAGTAAATCCAGATAAGTAAGTCATTTATGTGATTTTCATTTTAACGGAGGTGAATCCTTTGATTTTGTTTAGCGGCGCGGCTACTGCCCTGATCACACCATTTAAGGATGGTAAGATCGATTACGTCCATATGGGAAAACTGATTGAATGGCAGATCGCGCAAGGTATCGACGCGCTCGTTGTCTGTGGTACGACAGGCGAAGCCTCTACGCTCTCAACCAAAGAAAAGACACAGCTCACCAAGTTTACCGTCGATTTGGTCTCGGGAAGAGTTCCGGTCATTGCCGGAACCGGAGGAAACTGTACTGAAAGCACACTGGCACTGACACAGGAGGTGGAGACGCTCGGTGTTGACGGTCTACTGATCATCACGCCTTATTACAACAAATGTACGGAAGCCGGTCTCATCACGCATTTTGAAAAAATCGCGGACGCTGTTTCCACACCGATCATCATGTATTCCGTTCCTTCCCGCACCGGTGTTAATATGGATGCGGAGGCGGTTGGCAAGCTCAAGGAGCATCCGAACATCGTAGGTCTCAAGGAAGCTTCCGGCAGCATTTCGCAGATTTGCAGGCTCGCCGCGCATATCAGCGATGATTTCAGCATTTACTCCGGTAACGATGACCAAACCGTACCGGTTCTTTCTTTGGGCGGCCGCGGATGCATCTCAACCGTATCCAATATCATCCCTGCCGAATACAGTCGCATGATCCACGATTATCTCGCGGGCGATGTTCAGAAGGCAGGCAAAACACAGGTCGCGCTCAAACCATTGATCGACGTGATATTCAGCGAGGTCAATCCGATTCCGGTCAAAGCCGCCCTGCACTTTATGGATTTTTGCGAGTTGGAATACCGTCTGCCACTCTGTCCGCCGAGCAACAAAACACAATACAGACTCTACGAAGCTCTGCGGGAAAATCAACTCGTATAGACATACCAAAAACGGCAAATCTTTTAAAGACTTGCCGTTTTAATTCAATCATGGAACGCTTCCGATTGTTTATGCTTCTGTAGCGACTACTTCTTTTCCGTCATAGTAGTTGCAGTTCGGGCACACTCTGTGCGGAAGCTTCGGTTCGTGGCACTGTGGACAAATAGATAATCCAGGTGCAGTCATCTTCATGTTCGGTGATCTTCTCTTATCTCTTCTGGCTTTAGAAGTTTTGCGTTTAGGCACTGCCATATCGTACACCTCCTTATGGTAAATCTCGTCTTTATAGAAATCTTTTTTAATCGTCAACTATTAAAGTATATACTGAAAATACACTGTTTGTCAACAATAAATTTACTGTAATAGACGGAATTTGTTATTTTTTCAGGCCTCTTACGATATTGTAGGTGTCTCTGGCGATCATCAGCTCTTCGTTTGTCGGGATCAGCAGCAGTTTTACCTTGGAATCATCCATGGAAATGATGGTTTCCTTGCCTCTTACCTTGTTCTTGACAAGGTCAAGCTTAATGCCGAGGTTGCCCATCTCATTGCAGATCAGTTCTCTCATCGTGACGTCGTTTTCGCCGACGCCCGCTGTGAATACAATCGCGTCAACACCGTTCATTTCCGCGATGTAAGCGCCGATATAGAATTTTACCTTATGCGCGAAAACCTTTAAGGCCAGCGCAGCTCTTTCGTTTCCTTCCGCTACAGCGTTTTCAATATCTCTGAAGTCGCTGGATACGCCGGAAATGCCGAGTACGCCGGATTTCTTGTTGAGGATTTCGTTTGCCTTGCCCTGCGGCAGGTTTTCTTTTTCTCTGATGTAAGTTACGATCGCCGGGTCGATGTCACCGCAGCGCGTTCCCATAACCAGACCTTCCAGCGGCGTGAAGCCCATGGAGGTATCGATACATTTGCCTCTCTTGATTGCGGATACGGACGCGCCGTTGCCAAGGTGGCAGGTGATGATCTTGAGGTCATCCAGATTTACGTTCAGCATCTGAGACGCCTTTTCCGCGACATACTTGTGAGAGGTTCCGTGGAAGCCGTATCTTCTGATGCCGTATTTCGTATAGTATTCATACGGAAGCGCGTAAATATAGGATTCCGGCGGCATCGTCTGATGGAACGCCGTATCGAAAACCGCTACCATCGGTGTATTCGGCATCAGTTCCTGACAAGCGGCGATACCCAGAAGGTTTGGTGGATTGTGCAGCGGCGCGAGCTGTACGCACTCCTGCAGAGCCTTGATGACTTCTTCTGTGATCAGTACGGACTTCGCGTACTTTTCGCCCGCATGTACGACTCTGTGACCGACAGCGCCGAGCTCTGACATGGATTTTACAACACCATGTTCCGGATCCTGAATTGCTGCGAGTACCTGCGCGATGGCATCCTTGTGGTCCTTCATCGGTACTTCGGTTTTAATCTTATCCTGACCGATCTTTTCGTGACCGATCACAGAACCGTCCATGCCGATTCTTTCAACCAGACCCTTGCAGAGCAGGTTTTCGTTCGTCATGTCCAAAACCTGATACTTTAAGGACGAGCTGCCGCAGTTGATTACTAAAACTTTCATTTTTGTCCTCCGTATATTAAAAATTTCAAATTGATTAACGAATTCAGCTAAAATATTATACACCTTAACCATCTCCATTTCAATGGGGTTTTGATAAAATAAACATTTAACAAGCTTTGAAATCACCGGGAAGCAGTAACGGAGATCGTGCCCGAGGCTGCGGCTTTCGGCATCAGTGGGCGCGGAGAACATACAGGATCGAGTTCCGGCAGGACCGGCATAAGCCGCAGCCGAAGAGCTAATTTCTTTTTCTTTTTTCTTTCTTTCATAGCCGTACCATCCACTTTATCATGATAAAGTAACCTTTTTCTAATTATAGCTGTTTTTATCAAGGGTTTGTTGCTTTAGGGAAGAATTGCATGAATCTTGGGATGAATTGCTGCATGGGTACAGATTGTGAAGCCTGTGATAGCAAAAACTGTATCTTAAGATTTGTTCAGAATCCGCGTCGCAACAAATCCTGTATTGCGGCGCGCGTGGGATCATGGTAGACTGTGGTAAAGCACGCCTACGGGCAAGCTTACAGAAAAGTGAGGGACAATATGAAAATTTCTTCTTTTTTCCATTTCGCGAAATTCGGCGTTCGGACAATCCTGTTCAAAAAAAGAGAACCGATTCTTGGCACCATCATTCTCACTGACAAATGTAATTTGCAGTGCAGGCACTGTTCGGTCAACAACATTACCGCGGTTCTTTATCCCTACGCGCAGATTCGTGCAGAGATGAAGCAGCTTTACGATATGGGCGTGCGCATTCTCTTCTTTTGCGGAGGTGAAACCTTCCTCTGGCATGACGGTGACCGTTCCCTGCGGGAGCTGGTCATCGAAGCAAAGAAAATGGGTTTTCTGATCGTCAATGTTGTCACCAACGGCACTTTTCCGCTCGAGCTTCCGGAAGCTGACCTGATTTTGCTCAGTTTGGACGGTGATCGCGAGCGGCACAACGCCATTCGCGGTGATACCTACGACACCATCATGCAAAACATTCAAAACGCAGCCTCTGACAATATCTGTCTTTACATGGCTATCAATCGCGTCAACAAAGATGCTGTGCGCCATGTCTGTCTGATCGCCCGAGATACGCCGAACATCCGCGCTGTTTCCTTCAATTTTCATACCCCGTATCCGGACACCCGGCAGTTGGCGCTTTCTCAGACACAAAAGGCAGAGTGCTGCGAGGTCATAACCGAAATGATGAAAGCCGGCGTTCCGGTGTTTAACCTGCGAAGCGCATTCCCCTATTTGGTCACCGGCAGTTTCCCTACCCCCTGTCATCAGTGCGTTGTCATGGAAAACGGTAAACTCTCGATCTGCGGGCGCTGCATCGAAGTGCCCGGTCTCTGTGAAGCATGCGGATATTTCTTTGTCGCGGAATACACCCTTTTGTTCAGCGGGAATCCAAAGATCATTTTGGAAATGCTGATGACGTATTTAAAATATATTTAGACGAATCGAAAAAACAGCGAAAGGCACAGCGAACAGCATTATGAGTATCATTACAAATCTTACAAGGATGTGGTTGACACGTTCGACAAAACCGTTTCTTTTTCAAAATGAATATGACCGTGAACTGCCTTACGGAGACTGCGATTCGCTCGGTCTGTATATTCATATTCCTTTTTGTGAGAACATCTGCGGTTTCTGTCCCTACTGCAAAGTCTTGTACAATCGGGAATCCTGCGACCGCTATCTGGATGCTCTCCTGCAGGAGATTCATCTGGTCGGAAGCCGGCATGCGGGCAAAAAAGAAGTAACCAGTCTCTACTTTGGCGGCGGGACACCGACGCTGGCCGCGGATCGTCTCAGAGAGATCATCGCCGCTGTCCGCGAGCACTTTGTCATCACCGAGGGAATTGGGATAGAACTGCATCCGGATCACGTAACGCCCGCGCTTCTTTCCATTCTGAAAGAGGCCGGTGTGAATAAAATCAGCATTGGTGTGCAGTCTTTTGCATCAAAGTATCAGGATATTCTGGGAAGGCCCGCGGTCGATGCCGCGGCCATGAAACGCGCGCTGTCCGAAGTCCCGTTTGAAACAGTCTCCATGGACTTTATTTTTGCGCTGCCGTCTCAAACCTTCACAGACTTAAAAAATGATATCGACACCGCCTTTCAAAGCGGCGCGAATCATATCGCGATCTATCCCTTCATTGACTTTACCTTCACTTCCGGCACAGTCTCCGCGATGTCAAAAAAACAAAAACAGGCGCTTCTGAACGAAATCACCTGTTACTGCAGCTCACAAGGCTATATCCGCAGCTCCATCTGGACCTTCTCCGCCGACAAAAACGCGAGCTATTCCTCCATGACGCGGGATAACTTTTTGGGCTTCGGCTGTTCGGCAACCACCCTGCTTAAAAACCAGTTCAAGGTCAACACGTTTTCTGTCGAAGCATACTGTAAAAGAATCGCCGAAGGTGAGCTTCCGACCTCGCTGACGCTCCGTTTCTCTCCGCGCCAGCGGATGCTGTACTACCTGTTCTGGACCGCGTACAGCACCCGCGTTGATGCCGCGGCCTTTGAAAGTTTCTTTGGCATTTCACTCAAAAAAGCATACGGTTTCGAGCTGAAGCTTGCCAAGCTGCTCGGCTTTGCTGTCGAAAAAGACGGCATCTATCAGATGACGCTTAAGGGCGCGTTTTACTACCACTATTACGAAAACTTCTATACCCTCGCCTATATCGATAAAATGTGGGGTATTTTGAAGGATGAAGCCTTCCCGCAAAAGATTGCGCTATAAAGCGCGTGTAATCAACTTTTCATCAACATAAAAGAGCTGTCGCGCCGGTCAATGAATTGATCAACTGTGCGACAGTCCTATTTTATTATGTAGGAAATATCGCATAGCGATATTTCCGGAATAACGACAAAAGCACCTTGTGAAGTGGCGCTCATGGGTGAGCGCCATGTGCGCATAGAAATCTCTGATTTCGTTATGCGCACTTTTGTCCTTTCCCCTTACCGCTCCCTCGCGCAGCAGTCAATGTTTGGTCGTAAAGATACAGGATGCGATGTGCGTTTATGACAATTTAGGCATAACCATTCTCAGGGATTTGAACCCAGCCAGCCCACGGCACTCCCAATTATGTATTGTGGACGCATTCTCCGCCACAGAGATCACATTCGCTCCGCTGCGCTACCAACTTTTATTTCATGACAAAAACCGCCGCAAAGCCTGTCACACGGTTTTATCGTCCGCGCTATAACAGTTCGTTCAGCCAGTTTGCCTCCTGCAGGCGGTTGTCTAAGAGGCGCAGCTCTTTGGCGTAAGCATCCGCTTGTTTCTGCAGCTTGCCGACATCGACGGTACTCTTGATTTTGATTTCTGTTCTGGTCGCGCGATGCGCCACATTGCTTGCCGCGCCGATCAAATTTCGATATAGATTGATCTTAGCGTTCAGCGCGTCTTTTTCGGCGATCATTTCTGTCAGAGTCTTGCCATCGACGCGAATGCTGCAATTGGTCAGATTGATGCGCGCGATCAGTTCCGCAAGGCGCGCGGTGCAGCTTTCGATTTCATCGATCAAACTTTGTGGATCCTCCGCAGGCTTTTCGCCCTCCTGCACAATTGCGTTATTCGAAAGCCGCGGATAAAGCTCCGCAAGGCGGCTGTTGATATCCGCCCGTTCCTGTAATGCCTCAGCTAATTTCATAATCCTTCCTCCTGCTCTTTCTGTATATTGATTTACATCCATGATGTTTCAGCGATTTGCCGAAATTCTACAAACATCTGATAGTATACGTTCTTTGTTTTTTCAATCATCTGCAAAGCAACATTTTGGTTGTATGCATGGCTTGCATTGTTTCTGGATGCAAGTGCCTCCAGCCAAAGTGCTTCCTCCGCAATCAAGCCTGCTGCAAATGCAGTCTTTAATATCTGCCGCGGTGACCCGGTCTGACTTTCGGAATATCCTGCAGCTTCTAAAATTTCTTTCATCGCTTTCCATGCTTGTTCGAAGCAAATCTCAAATAATCCGACCATGCCCGTCATTTCTACATTGCCGTATGGTTCCTCGTAATTGAATATATCTTTCAAATTTTCTAACGCTTTGCAGAAATTTTCAAACTTTCTCATATAGAATAACACCCTCTTTCTCTATAGCCGCAATCAACTCCGGCTGAACAGACTGGTTCATATCAACGAAATCATATTGCAGCAGGGTCCATGTCTTTTCATCGACATCCAGACTGAATCTTGTAAAATCACCGCCGTATACAGCTAAATCAATATCGCTGCGTTCACGAAAATCTCCCCGCGCTCTGGAACCGAACAGTACAACTTTTTTGATTTGGTATGTCTCTGCCAGTTTGTTGATTTCCGTCAAGACTTGTTCTTTGATCCCCGTTGCCCGGCTCTTTGCTGCTAATTCATTTTTGATATCTGCGCTTCGGTTCTGTTCCTTACACATGCAGTGCAGCCTCCCACTCGGTTTCTTTGAATCCGACCAAAACCTTCCCGCTATCGATGAGAAGCGGGCGCTTGACCAGCATGCCGTTTGACGCCAACAGATCGTACTGCTCTGCCTCACTCATATTCGGAAGCTTGTCTTTGAGATTCATCTCTTTGTACAGTATGCCGCTGGTGTTAAAAAATTTTTTAAGCGGCAGTCCGCTCATCTGATGCCATGCCGCAAGCTCCGCGGCAGACGGGTTGTCCTCCACGATATGCCGATCGGTATAGTTAATCTGATGTGCGTCTAGCCATGCCTTAGCCTTGCGGCAGGTAGAGCACTTCGGGTATTCTAAAAAAATCATGGTATTCCCCTTTCTTGCTATTCATCATCGTCTCGGTAATACTGAATCCGATACATATTTTCATCTTGGATGCGTCCGCAGTAGTGCCTTTATTATACAAGAAAATGCAAGATGAAATCAAGTTTTTTATCGTCTGTTGTAGTAAACGAATGAATCTTAGAAAGTCCTTCTTTTACGGAGTGTATCATCAAATGCTCTGTACCCGATTTCCACATATTCTGGAATCGTGACCTCTTCCAGGCTTTTGCAGCCTGCAAATGCGTAGTCATAAATTGTTTCAAAGCCCTCCGGTAAGGTAATCTCTTTGAGATTACCGCATCCAAAAAATGCTCGGTCGCCAATGGTTTTTAAACTTTTGGGAAATTCAATAGCGCTTAGATTTTCGCAACCTAAAAAAACACCGCCGCCGATGGCATCCACTCCCTCCGGAATTACAACATAAGAATCATCGCCATTATCGGCACCTCCTCCTGATCGTCTAATACACTGCTACAGGCAGCTCGTAGTGCTTGCAGCTTATAGGATTCTTAAAGCTTTTATCATTCATTCCCCTTCATGTTGATTCCCGAAACGGAGCACTGCATTCTTCATACTCTTTCGGATAATGTATTTGATACCATGCCTCCTGATATTGAAGCTGCCCACACCAGACTCCTTCAAATCTCGAAGATAAACGAATCGTAGAATAGCACAGTTCTTGCATCTCCGGTGGAATCCTGTAGGTGTCATATATTTTTTTCCACTCCTCGTTGATATATGGAGCCTTCATCCCAAATACATATGCCTCTTTTTTCGGAACTCCATAAGAGAGTAGTTTGTCAGCAAGTTCTTCTTTCGAGACAAAGAAGAACGGATTGGTTAAATCTGAAACACATTTGGGCTTCCCAAAATTCCCATATATGTAACAATACAGCCTGACCAAAGTCTGAAAATCACAGACTCTAATTTCTTCGATTCCAGCAGGAAGAAGCTCTGAAATACCTGGTTTCATCTGAAAATCATCGACACTAATTTCTACGATCCCGGAAGGAGCAAATCCTGAAATACCTGGTTTCAATGAAAAAGGTTCAACCCATGCGATAAAATTCTCTTTTATGTTTTTCAATGTTTTCCTTAGCACCTGTTTTTCATACTCATTTGGAACCGGTCCGATCCTTTTTCGCAGATTTCCGATAATTTCCGCTTTGCTAAAACTTGTATATAGGATTCGGCGATACTCTATGCTCTTTTCCGGTTTTACGCACCGGAATCTCTCTGCGATCGCTGAGCAAATAATTTTGTGCACCGATGGAGCAAGTGGGATTTCAAGCTCTGCGTAAATTGGATTTTGATATTTCAGCAGATCATAACCATCTTTTTTTAACATTTTTCCGCACCGCGGGCATTTACAATCCGGTAGATTCATTCCATATCCAGTCTGCTTTTCATCGAACTTCACATATCCATCAAGGTCGCATCTGTAATGAGGCGGCAACGGATTCATGGCCGGAAGTCCAATCTTCTTTCGGAGCAGAAACAGGGTTAGGGTGCCGCTGAATGGAGGTATGTACAGTTCTTCTGTATAGCCTTTTTCACGTCCTATCTCCAAACTCTCAAAAAGAATTTCAATTTCAACCGCCAATTTGTTTCTTCTGATCTGATCCAATTCGTATTTCAAATACGACTGGGGAATGCTCTGATCAAGATACATGTTTTTGAGTTCTTCTCTGCAGATTGTTGATATTCTTTGCAAGCTGTCTTTGACTTCTTCCGCATCAGGAACATTATAGTAAACACGTTTCCAATTGTATCCATTTTCATATTCATATTCATAAAAAAACACTTTTGTTTCCTCACTTGCTTTGCTTTTGTTTTGCTTCTTCTATTTTGTCCAGCTGATACAGTTCAACCCTCCGCCATCTATTGCGATATGGCAGATTTCAATCGGAATCACATTCTTCGTATAAAGTTTTTTTGCGAAGTTGATTGCTTCGTCATCCATGCTGTGATGAAATACCGGAAGATACAGATTTTTTTCTGTTTCCAAAAAATTCATATAGCATCCGACTGCATTAAAAATTCCAAAACGCTTTTGGGAAAAATACGGAAATTCAATCACATCAAGGCCATGCAGCTGCAGAATATTTTTAATTCGCTGTTCCAGTCCGTTCTTGAATTTGGTTCTGTTTCCGATAACCCTTGTTTCATCGACGAACCGGACCATTCCGTCAGCATGTCCGGTAAAATCACTCGGGAGCGATGGTATTATGATCACACGTGCTTCCAGAAGTTTTTCAAGTTGTCGAACTAAAGACGCTTTTTCATATTTCAGATTTTCTAAAAAGATCCGATCACTGATAATCGCAGTATTTTTCGATGGTGAAAAAATAACGTTTCCGCCATCCAGCCTGATTTCTGAATACGTAATATCATCAATTGCAAGCTGTGGCGCAATATTTTTTTGAAAGTTTGTACACAGATCCGGATAGCCTTCCAGATAGATTGGTTTGTAGGTAAAAGCGATATACTTTCCGCTTTTAGTTTTAACCGGCATAAAATCACGCAGCCAGGTGTCTCTTGTTTTTTTGATGAAAACAATCTCATCTTTGCCCCACTGAATCCCCTCGATGACTCTTGCACATACAGGGACTTCGTTCCTCATGTAATCAAACCAGTCAGATAAATAAACTTCCATTATTATGCTCCTCTCTATCATATCACATTTATTGCATATCATCTATTTTTTTTAGGACCTCTCGCAAGCTGCTTCTCAAAAGGAAAAGGTCATGCAGGAGTGTTTCGTCCGTCTTGATGATTTCATGGGCTTGGGAGCTTGCCAAAATAATATTCAGCAATTCCGCGCGTTTTGTAATCAATCTGACAAGATTGCCGTATTCATAGTATTCGTATGAAGAGGTGAAAAGCGGACTGACATCCGCACCGGAGCGAAGGAGAATTTCGAGCTTTCGCGCGTCGGCATCCTCCTTTGCCCTCGGATGCTTTGTCGGATAAAAGACGATTTTCTGCATCGATCTGGTAAAAAAGTATTCAACCAGCGGACTGCCTCTCCATGTTCCATTCACATCAGCTCCCCCGGCAACCGCCAGGAAAAAATCTTCTACTTTTTCAACACTGCCAAGTTTCTTCATACTAACACCTCCATTTTTTTTCTTTTTGACTCCGGCATTACCCAAATTGTCGCGATCGGTTCTTGAGACGGAAATTCAAGATAACCATCTGTCAGCACGATAATACAATCATAATCTTTTTTACATGCTTGTTCATAGGCCGGGCGTACATCCGTTCCGCCACTCATCGTGCGGCAATACTTTTTGACCGGTACCGGCTTCAGCTCTGTGCGATAAGTGAAACCTGACGCATAAACTTCCGCAAGGAATGATAAGCTTCTCAGTTCGCCGCAAAATTCCTCATACAAGTGGTCATCAATGCTGCCGCTTTCATCAACCAAAGCGCAAATTTTCGCGGATGGTTTTCGGAGCAAAATATCTTCGCAAACGCCAAATTCATCAAACTCATAGGTCAGATAATCCATATCGGCTCCGACAACGCTTTGCACCAAATGTCTCAATATACTTTTCCAATCGGCTCTGGCTTTCTGCAGCGAAAAAATTTTTGACAGAGTTGTAGTCCCTGCCCCTGCCATCTGCTTGCTCAATTCTATCGCATTCAGAGTTTCGTTCTCCGGGCTGCATTGCGTGCCATCTGCGTTATAAGGAAGTAAATCGCCTGCCATTACATTCTCTTCGGCATTTTTTTCAATGTCCGCACAGATAGCTTTGATATAGGCATCCTTCTGACTTTTACCTTCGGTTAAAAAAGATATCGTTTTTATTCGTTCATAGATATTTTCTGCTGTATCATTCTCGCCTTCGATTGCCCCCTCCGGAAGCTGATACTCCGCCATGCGAATCTGCTCATTGATTGCCATATCACATGCAAGATTCCACCGTGCTTGTTCTCGATTTTTTCTTCGTTCGGCATGCTGATAAACAATGTGCAGCATTTCATGAATTTGCACAGCGATTTGTTCTTCCGCGCTAAGCTTTTTCCAAAAAACAGGATTATAGTATAGCGTTTTTCCATCCGGTGACACCCCTACGGACGGAATCCTCGTTGTTTTGAACACCTGTCTGATATTCAAAACCACAGGCGTGAGCCAAGGCTCTTTCCAAATCAATGCATGAAAATTCATTTTGCGTAAATCCCCGCTTTCTTCGCAGCCTGCCCCAAGACACGCATACAATTTTTATCTGAAAGCAAAGTGCTGCCAAGCAAGTCAATCACATATCTGGCAAACATGACTTCGCATTCCGGACTTTGTTCGGCAATCCATTCATAAACAGCTGCAAAGTGTTTTTTTATCTCCGTATCTTCTTTTAGCGCGAACGCCAAAGTTGCGGCAAAGGCGGCTAAATGTACCTTGTCCGGTTTTTTCGCCGCTCCGCTGACAATCTGTTCGATTGTCGGGCATAAGTCAGCCTGATCGTAAAATGCGCAGAATTTTGTTTCATGTGCTCCTCTGATTGTCCCATGCGCAGCCTCTCGGCAGGAAATTCCCTTTTTCAAAGCAACGGACAAGTTCGCCCATTCACGCGGGCAAGCTGTTCCTGTGGATGGCTTTTCAAGAAGCGCGTCCGGATTCGCGTACAAAAAAGATTGAATTTTAGAATCAATATCGTTATTCTCGGCCCAATCCAACCATTCTTTTACCGTAATTTCAAAATCTACAGTAAATACTCTTGTCTTTGACGCGTAAACCATTTCTCTCGCACCCGTTTCATCTTCAACTCGATTACCCGCGCCGAAAACAAACAGTCCCGGTTGTCCGTTTTTTAATTGATAATCAAAGGAAACACCATGCAGCCTCCGTTCGTTGAATGGTGCATAAGCCAGCTGCTGCAAAGCATCCGGCGCATTTGTATATTCATCAAAAAAAAGTATGGTCGGAATGTCCGCACACTGATTTTCATCGATTCTCCGTAGCCACCATGCTCTCGCTTTTTTCAAATCACCGCTTTGTGGAGAAATATAATCTTTTCCTTCAAAGCTGCTCGGAGTTTCGGCTGACAAACGGATGTCAACCAAGTCCCCTTTCATTTTTTTAGAGAATTCTGTTATCGCGGCTGTTTTTCCGATGCCGGGCGCGCCAAGCAGCATAACCGGTATGTTTGCTGCAAGTGCAAAGATTTTTTCTTGTTCTTTCATATTGTCTTCGTCGAGTAGACAATCTCGACCTTCCTTTCTCAAATTTATCGATTGTGAAAGGC
>ERZ857998.410-NODE-410-length-61610-cov-50.359646_pt1 | contig 61610 bp, 53 predicted proteins | sample MGYA00519954_ERZ857998 | MGnify/ENA primary metagenome ERZ857998 (study PRJEB31778, sample SAMEA3449424) | human gut metagenome | biome: human gut; feature: human-associated habitat; material: faeces | place: United Kingdom | collected 2010/2012 ...
GGCTCACAACATAAATAAAATGCATAGAAAAATCCAATCGGGCCGAACTGGTAAGCATTTATTTGAGCTAAAGAAAAGTGCATAATTAATTTTTTAAAAGCTTTTTTTCTTAGGCTTATTAAAGTGCGCTTTTTTTAAAATAATTTTATTTCATTATCAAAAATTAAAATATTTTCTTTTTAGTATAGAATAAGAGCTGTCGCCAGCGGATTTTTTTACCCGCTAACGTGACAGCCCCCTTCTATTTGCTTGTTTTTCCTGAGAATTCTAGGTATTCATCGTATGTCATAGTTCTATCAACTATTGAACCATCTTCTTTAATATCGATTATTCTATTTGCAATAGTTTGAATAAATTGATGGTCGTGAGAAGCAAATAAAACTACGCTCTTATAATCTTTTAATCCATTGTTAACAGCAGTGATAGATTCAAGATCTAGGTGGTTAGTAGGTTGGTCTAAAATTAATACATTAGCATTTGTAAGCATCATTCTAGATAACATACATCTAACCTTTTCTCCTCCAGATAATACACTAGCTTTCTTTAATGCTTCTTCTCCTGAGAATAACATTCTTCCAAGGAATCCTCTTAAGTAAGATTCAGATTGTTCTTCTACAGTTTTTCCAGCATATTGTCTAAGCCAATCAACTAGATTTAAATCACAGCCTTCGAAGAATTCAGTGTTATCTTTAGGGAAGTAAGAATTAGTTATAGTTATTCCCCATTTATATTCTCCGCTATCTGCTTCCATTTCACCATTGATTATTTTAAATAAAGTTGTAATAGCAATTTCATTGTCTCCAATGAAAGCAATCTTATCATCTTTATTAACTCTGAAGCTAACGTTATCTAAAACTTTAACTCCATCAATAGTTTTAGTTAATCCTTCAACAGTAAGAATTTCATTACCAACTTCTCTTTCAGGTTTAAATCCAACGAATGGATATCTTCTGCTTGATGGTTGGATGTCATCTAAAGTAATCTTGTCTAATAACTTCTTACGAGAAGTTGCTTGCTTAGATTTAGAAGCATTAGCACTAAATCTTGCGATAAAGTCTTGTAATTCCTTGATTTTTTCTTCTTTCTTCTTGTTTTGATCCTTAGCCATTTGAAGAGCTAATTGGCTTGATTCATACCAGAAATCATAGTTACCAACGTATAATTTGATTTTACCAAAATCAACGTCAGCCATTACAGTACATACTGTATTTAAGAAGTGTCTATCATGGGATACAACTATAACTGTTCCTTCAAATCTTAAAAGGAAATCTTCTAACCAATTTATTGATTGTATATCTAAATGGTTAGTAGGCTCGTCTAGAATTAATATTCCAGGATTTCCGAATAAAGCTTGAGCTAAAAGAACTTTAACCTTTTCAGCACCAGTTAATTCAGACATTTTCTTATAGTGCATATCAGTTCCTATGCCTAAACCTTGTAGTAATGAAGAAGCATCTGACTCTGCTTCCCAACCATTCATATCAGCAAATTCACCTTCTAATTCAGAAGCTCTTATACCGTCTTCATCAGAAAAGTCTGGTTTTGCATATAAAGCATCCTTTTCTTCCATTATTTCATATAATCTTTTATTACCCATTATTACTGTTTGTAAAACTTCATATTCGTCATAAGCAAAGTGATCTTGTTTTAAAACAGACATTCTTGTATTAGGTGCAATACTTACATCACCTGTATTTGGTTCAATTTCTCCAGATAATATTTTTAGGAAAGTACTTTTACCAGCACCGTTAGCACCGATAACACCATAACAGTTACCAGGAGTGAACTTTATATTTACGTCTTCGAATAGCTTACGGCCACCAAATCTTAAACTTACGTTTGATACAGTTATCACTAAAAACCGACCTCATTTCTAAAATTATTCATTTCGTTATTATATCATAAAGTAAACATAATTTCATTGAAAGGTAGAATAATATTTAGAAAATTTAATGGAAATTAAGTAAATTATTTATTTGAAAAGCAATAATTAATTTTTAATTGATTATTTTTTATAATTAATATGGTATAATATTAGGTGAGCTGCAAATGTTTTCATTATAAAATATTAATAAATGGGGAGGATTAATTATGTTAAGAAAGAAGATAACAATTTTTTTATTAACAACCATGTTAGCATCAACAGTAAATACATATGTAATTCCAGTTAAAGCAGCAACCATTACTGGAATTGAAGCTACAGTGGGGGGGGGAAGTTTAACTTCTAAAAATACAACTGTACCTACTTCTGATAGAGCAACTCCAAATGAAGCTCAATACAAATATCATAAGGATGAATTAGCAGCATTTTGTCACTTTGGACCTAATACCTTTGCAGGGATAGAATGGGGAACAGAGTATGGTACTAAGTCACCAGCAGAAATATTCACATTAAATAAGGATTTTGATGCTAAAACATTAGTTACTGTATTAAAAAATGCAGGGTTTAAAAAATTAATTGTTACTGCAAAGCATCATGATGGTTTTTGTATTTGGAAAAGTGCTTATACAGATTATGATATGGATGGTACAAATTATAAAAATGGACAAGGTGATATTTTAGCAGAATTGTCAGCAGAATGTAGTGCTCAAGATATGGATATGGGATTATATCTATCTCCTTGGGATATTCATGCACCTAGCTATGGATATTTTGATGCAAACAATCAACCTCTAGTTGGATCAGATGGAAATCCATTAAAGGATGCAGATGGAAATAATTTTGATAAAAATAGAGCTAAAACTGATAAAGAGTATGAACAAAAAGCATGGGAGAAAGTAGATGAACTTGATGTCTATGACTATAATGAATTTTATATTAATCAGTTAAAAGAAATATTAGGAAATGATAAGTACGGTAATAAAGGAAAATTCATTGAAGTGTGGATGGATGGAGCGAAGGGTTCAGGAACAAACACACAAAACTATAGATTTGATGATTTCTTTCAAACTATTGAAGATGAAGAAGGAAAAGATTGTTTATTATTTGGTGGAAAGCATAAAGCAACAGTTCGTTGGATTGGTAATGAAGATGGTATTGCACCTGAGCCAAACTGGGGAACATCTAAAAAGATTCTTGATGATAGTGGCAAGGTAGTTGACATTATAAATGGTAATTGGTCATCTACAAATCACTTTAATGAAGGTTTTGCTGATGGAGATGTTTGGACTGTACCAGAGTGCGATGCAAGAATAACATCAGGATGGTTCTGGGGAGAAAATAAAAAGACACCTCGTACAATGGAACAATTAAGTAATATGTATTTTAGCTCTATTGGACGTGGAGGAACTTTATTATTAAATGTGCCACCTAATAAAGATGGTGGTATTGATCAAGCTATAGTTGATAGAATTAATGAGTTTGGTGAAGCCATTAAAAATACTTTTAAAACAAATTTAGTTAAAAGCTCTGGGGTTACATTTAAGGCTTCTTCAGTAAGAGGAAATGATACTGCATATTCACCAAGTTTAGTTTCAGATGGCAATGATGATACTTACTGGGCACCAGCAGATGGAGAAATAAAAGGTTCTATAGAAGTTGATTTAGGTAAAGAGCAAACTTTTGATGTTATTTCAATTGAAGAACCAATTAAATTAGGACAAAGAGTTAATGAATATTTAGTTGAATATCAAAATAAAGAAGGAAATTGGGTAAAGATAGAAAGCGGTAGAACAATAGGTTCAAAACGTCTAGTTAGAACATATCCAACTAAGGCTCAAAAAATAAGAGTAACAGTATCTGGAGATTTCTCAACAGTAACTCAAGCTGATAAGTATAATAAAGATAATACAATTAAAAATGAAACACCACTAATTAGTGAAATTGGAGTATATAAAGCAAGTGAAGGATTTGCTCTTGGTAGTTCACTTCCTAGTAGTTTAGAAGTTTTAGGTTGTACTTCAGAAACAAATATTAAATATGAAGGAAAATGGAATCCTGAAAGCGATGGTAAGTATCTAAATGGTTCAAGTACATGGACTAACAATGGAAGTGTTACTATTGATTTTACAGGAAGTAAAGCATATGTAATTGGATCAAAAGCATCAGATCATGGAAAAGCTAATATTTATATTGATGGTAAGAAGGTAGCAGAAATAGATAGCAATACTAGTAAAAGATCAAGTACTCAAGTTGTTTATGAAACACCAGAGTTAGAGCAAGGTAATCATACAATTAAAATAGAAAGAGTAACTGGAGCATTATCATTTGAAGGACTTGCTTATTTAAATAATGAAAGTAAAGGAATGTTCCAATTTGAAAGCAAAGAATATACAACTAACGAAGAATCAACCTTAAAAGTAAAAGTAAAACGTATTGGAGGAACTTCTGGAGAAGCAACTGTATTATTACAACCTAACCCAGGTACTGCAATTCAAGGTCAATTTGATACTGAATCACAAGCAGTTACTTTTGCTGATGGAGAAAAAGAAAAAATTGTTGATATTAAGACAAAACGTTACGACTTAACTACAGGGGATACTTACTTTACAATAGAATTAGTTGAACCAAGTAATGGAAGTAAAGTTGGATTTAATAATGAAGCTAAGGTTACTATAAAGGATTTTGACTTATTAAATCGCTCAGAATTACAAAAGCTTTATGACAAATATAAAAATATTAATCCAGAAAACTATATAGTTATTGATGATAATATAGAAAAAGTATTAGAAAAAGTAAAAGCTATTTTAGATAATACTTCAGCTACAGTAGAAGAAATAAGAAAAGCTTATGTTGAATTAGATACATATGTTAATAATTCAGAAGAAAGAATTAACTTTACTGAAGCAAGTCCATTTAAATTTCCTATCAAAGAAAATGAAACTAGAGTATTAGAAGCTGAATATGCTAATTTATTTAATGATACAACTAACGATAACAATTATCCTTTACAAGTTACAACACAAGATTGGGCAAGTAATGGTAAATTTATTAACTGCTTAAATACTGGAGATTATATTACTATTCCATATATAGCAGAAAAAATGGGAACTTATGAATTAACACTTTCTTACAGAAGTGGCAGCCTTGAAAATGGATTCACTATAAGTGAAGAAAACAATAAATTTAGTAACCAAAGTATAAATGCAGGTGCTAATGATAGAGCTGCTGCTGTTCATACAGTAAAATTTAATATAGAAATAACTGAAGCTGGAAATGGATTAATTAAAATAGCCTCTAATGAAAAAGATGCACCACAAATAGATAAATTTGATATTAAGTTAACTAAAATTGTGGTTGATAGAGAAAAAATGGTTGAAAAAATAAATGAAGCTGAAGAAGCTTTAAAGAAAGTAGATGTTTATACAGATAAATCATTAGAAACTTTAGCTAAAGAGGTTGAAGAAGCTAAGAAACTTCTTGAATTAGATGAAATTTCAGATGAAGATTTCGAAAATCAATTGGATTTGTTAAATGCAGCAGTTGTTGGATTAGAAAAGCAACAAGTGACTGATAATAAAGAAGTTGAGGGAGACATAGTAGAGCATATAGTAGCTGATAATAATACTGAAGAAGAAAAATCAATAGAAAGATCAGAAAATAAAAATAAACTACCTAAAACAGGTGGAGTTTCTGCTATTACAATAGGCTTAATTGGAAATGCTATATTAGCAAGTGGTATATTTATTTTAAGAAAAAAAGATAAGAAAACTAAAATTTAATAAAAAAAATGGGACTATCGCATCAGCGAGGTGAAAAATTCGCTAGTGATAGTTCCATTTTTTTATTAAGAGGTCATAACCTTAACTAACTGACATTAGTTGCACAGCCCATTAATTTCTATAACAAATATATAAATACACAAATAAAGTGACATAAGCTTCCTAGAATAATAAATATATGAAATATTTCATGGAAACCAAAGCTTCCAATTTGGAGTTTCTTAGGCTTAAGTCCATAAATAACTCCGCCTACTGTATAAAATATTCCACCTAAAACTAATAAAAATAAACTAATAGGGCTTAATACTTGTGATAAAGGCTTAATCATAAATATAGCAGCCCAACCTAAACCTATATAAAGAGATGTTTGTAACCATCTTGGACAGTTAAACCAAAGCATTCTAAACAATATACCAGCTATGGCAATTGAAGCTATAATTGAAAAGAATACTGCTCCTTTTGATCCACCAAGGGCAATTAAGCAAAATGGTGCATAAGAGCCAGCTATTAATATAAAAATCATAGAGTGATCTAACTTTCTTAACCTATAAATAATTTTATCACTAGTTATAACACCATGATAGGTTGCAGATACACTATATAACAGAATTAAGCTAATACCAAATATTATGACAGAAGCAATTGTGACAGCTGATGAATTGTTAATTATTCCTTTTACTAGCATTGCAATTAAGGCAAAAAGCGAAAGAATAGCACCAATCCAATGAGTTATACTATTAATAGGTTCTCTTAAATATTTTTCCAAAATAAACACCTCTCTACATATAGTTTTGAAAACTACTTCTTATTACTTATATATTAATGAATTAACTTTTAAAAGTCAAAATTAGAAAACTCTTATTTTCTTAGGAAAGTATATGAAATTTACTAATTTTCTTGAATTATCTATCAATTACTAGTATATTTAAACATAGATATATTAATAAGTAGTTTAGTAAACTACATGGAGGAAATTATGGATAACAATGAATTAATGGAGAAACTTAAAGAGTTAAACTTACAAAATCAATTAGTTTTAGATGAAATACCAGAATTAGATTTATATATGGATCAAGTTATTCAACTATTTGATAGTAAATTTAATGATAGTAAAAGAACTGAAGATGATAAGGCATTAACAAAGACGATGGTAAATAATTATGCTAAGGGAAAGTTATTAATGTCTATAAAAAATAAAAAGTATAGTAAAGAGCATTTAATATTAATGAGCCTTATTTATAATTTAAAAGGTGGATTATCAATTAGCGATATAAAGAGCTCACTTAATAAGATAGTAAAAACTTTTGAAAGTGGAGAAGAATATCCAATTAGAGAATTATATACATTATATTTAAAACAATATAACGAAGACTTAAAGGATGTAGAAAAAACTATAGAAGAAAAGTTTAATAATATTGAAAGCATTATGATTGATGAAAATATAGAAGACCAAGAATTTCAAAAAAACTTTTTACTACTTAGCTCCTTTATAAATATGAGCAATATGTATAGAAGAATGGGAGAAAAATTAATAGACGAATATTTTAATAAGCTATAAGAGGTATTGCTATGAAAAATTCTATAATTTTAAAAAATGAACTTAAAGGAATTGATGGAAGAGGATATAAAGCATATAAGGATTTGCAAGGACAATATGATTTTAATGATTATGTTTTAAGTATTGATCATGTTCAAGGAGATCCTTTTGCATCCCCTTCAAGAATAAGAATTATTATAGATAAGGAAAAGGCTAAATTCCCAGAAGAATTAATAAATGAAAATTATAAAAAAATTGCAGTTTCAGATTTTTTAACTAGGCTATTTTATTTTAATATAAATAAGTATAGTGAAAAAATATTTGGTTCTGGTAAAAGTAGATTAATTGCTATAAGTAGATGTCCACAAGAAATATTAGAAAGAACTTCAATAGTTATAAATGAATGCAATATAGAAGCACGATTTTATGTTGGATTCCCTGCTAAGGGAAGAACAGTTTTATCTAAGGAATTAGAAAAAATTCTTTATAATGTGATACCAAGTATAGTAGATAATACATTAATATATGAAAATATAAATAAGGCTAAAATTATAGATAGAGTTAAGTTAGTTGAAGACCAAGAATATATTAGAAATGAGCTTAAGAAAAAAGATCTAATTGCCTTTGTAGCAAACGGATCAATATTACCTAGAGAAAGTGGAGTTTCACAAAGACCATTAAAAAATGCTATGGCTTTTAAGTCTCCTAATTCATTAGAAGTAGAAATGAACTTACCTAATAAAGGTCTAATTAAGGGCATGGGAATTAAAAGGGGAGTAACCTTAATAGTTGGTGGGGGATATCACGGAAAGTCAACCCTTTTAAATGCTTTAGAGCTTGGAGTTTATAATCATATTGAAGGTGATGGAAGAGAATTTGTTATTACTGATGATAGTGCAGTTAAAGTAAGAGCTGAAGATGGAAGAAGTATTAAGAATACAGATATATCATTATTTATAAATAATCTTCCTAATGGTAAAGATACAGTAAAGTTTACTACTGAAAATGCTAGTGGTAGCACATCACAAGCTGCAAATATAATAGAAGCAATTGAAGCTAAGTCAAAAGTATTACTTATAGATGAAGATACATCAGCTACTAACTTTATGATTAGAGATGATTTAATGCAAAAGTTAGTTTCAAAAGAGAAAGAGCCAATAACACCATTTATTGAAATAGTAAAGCCTCTATATAATCAAAAGGATATATCAACAATATTAGTTATAGGTAGTTCAGGAGATTACTTTGATGTAGCAGATACTGTTATACAAATGGATAATTATGAAACAAAGGATGTTACAAAAGAAGCAAAGGTTCTTATGAGGGGAGAAATAAATAAAAGAATTGAAGAAAAGAACTTATCTATAAACATAAGATTTAATAGAAAGCTTCAAAAGGGAACTATAGAAAGTACTTATAAGGGTGTAAAAATTAAGACTATGGGTTTAAGCAATATAAGTATTAACAATGAAAATATTGATTTAAGAGCAGTGGAACAACTAGTAGATAATGAGCAATTAAATGCTATTGGCGCTATTATGAAATGGATAGAAGATAATTTAATGAATAAAAACCTGTCTTTAGAAGAGGTAGTAAATGAAGCATATTCTGAAATAAAAAGAAATGATTTAATTTCTATAGATAAAATTAATGGTGGTTCAGGAAGTATAGCCATGCCTAGAAAGCAAGAAGTTATGGCGGTTTACAATAGATTTAGAAAATTAAGGATAAATTAATAAATCTTTATAAAAAAAATTGATATAATATAAGTAATAAAAATGAACAATGTTTATTTAAAATATAAACATTGTTCATTTTTTATAAATTTAATTGAGGGGGAGATAAATATTTCTATAGAAGTAATATTAAATACTTAATATAGGATAAATGTAAAATTATTGAATAGAAACAACTATGTTGATATAATTAGCTTTAGAATTGAAATAGATTGATTATATAATTAGGAGGAATAGAAAATGATAGACATAAAACCTTTAGATGATGTTATGCAGCATTTTCAATGGGTATTTATTGCTTACGTAGTATTATTTATTATAGTATGTATAAATTTATATAAAGCAATAAAGGTTAGAAAAAATTTAATTAATAATAATGTAATTAGAAAATTAATAAATACTTATGATTTAATTGTCGATATTTTATGTGTCATTGCTATGTATGCAGGACTTATTTTCCAAGGAGTATTAGCAGATAATAATGCGTTAAATTGGAATTTTTGGAGTAATATATTGGTAGTAATTTCAATTGTAAGCCTAATTATTTTTATATTAAATATAGGAGTTGTTGTTAAGAAAAAAAAGGAATATTAGAAAATAAGTGTCTTGATATTAGTATTTAAGCTTTTATATAGTTCAAAACAAATAATTATTTAAAGAATCAGTGCAATGAATAGTGTTAAATATAAAGTTCTATAGATATTTAATTAGTCTATAGAACTTTATATTTACTAATTTAAGTTTTATATAACAATAATAACTAATCTTTTAATACTTTAAATAAGTCTAATAAATTTGAAATCTCATAGGTAGGTTTAATTGATGATAGATTTTCAGATTTATTAAAATTTACTAAGCAAGTGTCAATGCCGAAGTTAATACCACCTTGAATATCAGAAGTTAAGCTATCTCCAATCATTAGAACCTTACTTTTATCCTTAAAATTTAAATTATTTAAGGCAATTTCAAATATTTTTGGATTAGGCTTTGACACCTTCACTTCTTCAGAAATAACTATTGTGTCAAAGTATTTAGCTATAACAGATTGTCCTATTCGCTTAGATTGAACGTCTTTAAGTCCATTAGTGATTATAGCTAATTTATAATCAATGCTTAATTTTTCTATTACTTTAATACTATCATCATATAAAAATGAAGCATTGGCTAAGTGTCCTATATATGACTTGGAAAATTCTAACTCATCAAAAGGAATATTTATTTCTTTTGATAGCCTTTTAAATCTTTCAACCTTCAACTTTTCTTGAGTAATTAAACCTTGTTCAAATTCTAACCAAATTTTTTTATTTATTTCTTCATAAATTTTTAGATGATAGTTTTCATCATAATCTATATTGAATTCCCTAATACTATTTTCAAAAGCATATTTTTCTGACTTTTTAAAATCGAATAAGGTTTCATCTGCATCAAATAATAAGACTTCATATTTCATATATAACCTCCAATAAATATTCTATATTTGGGTAAACTATAAGATTTACCAGTTATTATAATTGTAGTACAATTAAAGTATAATAAAATAACTTTTATAGTAAAAAATAATTATATTCATTATTGAAATTAATGACTAATAAACGAAGGGCATATATTCTGATAAAAATTATTGTAATGTTAAATAATTTATTGGAGGTTGTATAATGTTTAAGGATATTTTTAAAGAGATGTTTGATTTTAATCATGATGGTAAAATGGATGACTTTGAAAAATCAGCTGCATTTGCAACATTTATGAGTATGCTTGAGGAAGAAAATAAAAACAAAATTAAAAAATCAGATATATATTCATCTGATGGCGAAAGTGAAGATATAGAAGCAGAACTTGAAGCAGAAGGATTAGATTATGATGAGTTATCATTTATGGATGAAGATGAAAGAAATGAAATTCTTGAGGATTGTGGTTTAGATCCAGATGATTATGATTTTTAAAGATTTTAATGATAATTAATTGAGATAATATTTATAGTTGGAGTTTTAGAGGTGAAAGAATGAGGGAATTAAAGGGGATAGAAGAGAAAATTTTAGATAGAGCCTTATACCTTTTTGGTAAGAATGGAACTACTAATGTCCCTATTAGATCTATAGTTAGAGAGGCTGAAGTAAACGTTAGTGCAATAAATTATTATTTCGGTAGTAAGGATAATATGTTAAATTATGTTAAAGAGTTTTATTTAGAGAATATAACTCAAGCATATGCAGCGCTTTATGATAGTAGTCTTAGTGATGAAGAAAAAATAATTAAGTGTTCTAATGAGATAATAGAGTATAGCTTAAGATATCCAGGTGTTTTGGTTATGAATAAAGAAGCTTCATCTGCAAAGGAAAAGAGTGAAATGGATTTAAAGATAATTGAAAAATCTAATGAAGAAAATAAAAAGTTAGATAATATTTTAAAGAAAGTATTAAATTGTAATGATGAAGAGTTCAAATATAAGAGAACAATATTTATGGCTTCTATTACTTATCCAGCTACTAATGAAGATGGAGACTATAACAAGGAGATTATAGCCACTGTAGAAAAAAGAATCATTTACATAAAAAACTTAATAATGCTATTAAAAGGGAAAAATTAGGCGGAAAAAATACTCTTTTGTTTAAAAACAAGGGGCGTTTTTTATTTATTTATAAATCAAAACAATTTGTTTTAAACATATTGATTTAATTTTAACAAATAAATATAATAATCATAAGGGACATAATATAAAATAAATATTTTGGAGGTAGTAAAATGGTTTTTGAGAATGTTTTCAGTCCTATTAAAATTAGAGGTATGGAAATGAGAAACCGTGTTATATTCCCAGCTATGGGCACTAAGATGGCGGGAAAGGGCAAGGAAGTAACAGATCAAATTATAAATTACCATGTTGCTAGATCAAAAGGTGGAAACGGTTTAAACTTTACGGAGGTTTGTTCAGTATATGATAAAGCTGCACCTAAAAGTTTCTTATCAATTTCAGATGATAAATATATACCAGGTTTAAAGAAGTTAGTTGATGCAATTCATTTAGGTGGAGCAAAGGCAGGAGTTCAATTATGGCTAGGTGGATCTGCTGTATTATTTGGTGATCCTACTTCAATGGTAGTAGTTCCAAGTGAATTTAAGGTTACGGATAACTATATAGTTCCAGGGGCTAGTAAGGAAATTATTGATGAAGCTGTTAAGGCATTTGGAGATGCTGCAAAGCGTGCAGTAGAAGCTGGATTTGATGCAATAGAGTTCCATGCAGGACATAACTATACACCACATTCATTCTTAAGTAAGGCATTTAATAAGAGAACAGATGAATATGGTGGAAGTTTAGAAAATAGAGCTAGATTTTTATTAGAATGTATAAGATCAATTAGAGCAAATGTTCCAGAGGATATGCCTTTATTTATGAGAATAGATGCACATGATGATTATGTACAAGATGGACTTAATATAGAAGATGTAATACAGTTCTGTAAGTGGGCTAAAGAAGCAGGGGTAGATGCATTAGATGTATCTCGTGGAAACTTCTCAAGTGCAGCTATAAAATACGAAGTACCTCCAGTAGATTTACCAAGGGGATTTAATGTAGAAAATGCAGCAAGAATAAAAAAAGAAACAGGAATGTTAACTGTTGCTGTTGGAAGAATAAATGATCCAAGACAAGCAGATGAAATAATAAAAGGTGGAAAAGCTGATATGGTAGTTATCGGTAGAGCGCAATTAGCAGATCCAGAGTTTTGTAATAAAGCTATCAATGGAAAAGTTAAAGATATAGTACGTTGTGTAGGATGCAATCAAGGCTGTTATGATGGATTCTCATCACCAGATGTACCTTTTATAACTTGCTTAAGAAATCCTGCATTAGGAAGAGAAGCAGAATTTACTTTAGAAAAAACAAATAATCCTAAAAAGGTATTAGTAGTAGGTGGAGGAGTTGCAGGACTTCAAGCTGCTATGGAATTAAAGGATAGAGGCCATAATCCAATATTATGTGAAGCTTCTAATTCTTTAGGTGGACAATTTGTTTTAGCAGGAGCTGCTCCAAGAAAAGAAGAAATGAAAGAGGCTGCTATATCTATGGGAGAAATGGCAGAAAGAAAAGGAGTAGAAATTAGACTTTCAACTCCTGTTACAATAGATATAATTAAAGATATAAATCCGGATGAAGTTATAATAGCAGCTGGTGCAGAACCAATGAAACTTAGAGTTCCAGGAGCTGATTTACCACATATAACTAATTCTCATGATATACTTGCAGGAACTTCAATGGTAACTGGACAAGTAGTTGTTATTGGCGGGGGTTTAGTTGGGTTAGAAGTTGCTGAATACTTATCAGGAAAAGTTAATGACATAACTGTAGTAGAAATGCTTAATGAAGTAGCAAAAGACTTAGGACAATTAAGAAAGATTTGTGTTATGGAAAGCTTATATCGTGAAAGTGTGAAAACTATAACAGAAGCAAAATGTGTTGAAATAAAAGAAAAATCAATAGTAATTGATAGAAAGGGAAATATTGAAGAGATTCCTTGTGATTCAGTTGTAGTTGCAATAGGAGCAAGATCACGTGACTTTAGTGAACTTACTAATTACTGTGAAGAAAAGAATATAGCATATCATGTAATAGGTGATGCAGTTAGAGCTCGTAGAGCATTAAATAGTATTGAAGAAGCAGTAAATGTAGCAAGACAAATTTAATAGATAATAAATAGGGATTGTATAAGATAATTATGCAATCTCTATTTTTTGAGTATATTTAATAGACTAACATAGAAAAGGTTCTTACTTTTCTTTATAGTAGGGTATAATATTTATATTATGAATAGATAAAGGATAGGGGATAATATATGGGAAAGGTATATAAAATACAAAAACCTAAGTTTATAGATGAACTAGAAGAGTTAGAAAGTATAGAAGATGAAATAGCTAATTTTGAAAAGTTGCAAAATAAAATAATAGAAGATATAGATATAGATTACTTACAAGAAAAAGGATTAACTATAGATTCTTGTAAATTTAAAAATGTTATTTTTAATGATTGTTCATTACAAAATATAGATTTATTAGATTCAGTATTTGAAAATTGTGATTTATCTAATGTAGATTTTAGTGGAGGAAGCATTCATAGAGTAGAATTTATTAACTGCAAGCTACTTGGAACAAAGTTTGACGAGTGTAACATAAAAGAAATATTATTTAGTAATTCTATAGGAAAATATATAAACTTTTCATTTTCAAAGCTTAAGAATGTTGTTATTGATGAATGTAATTTTGCAGAGGGAATTTTGCAACAAACAAAATTAGATAAGGTAATTTTTAATGAAGCAGATTTAAGTAATGCTTATTTTAATAAAACTAACTTAAACAAAATAGATTTTACAACCTGTGATATTACAGGTATAGATGCTGAAATAGAAGACTTAGCTGGAGTAACAGTTAATGCTATCCAAGCTTTAGATTTAACAAGACTTATGAAAATAGTTATAAAATAATTGGGTCCATAGGGCCCAATTATTTACATTTTAGAATATTATGTTCGCTATAAGAACTATTACAGGTAATGTAATTAATGTTCTTTCAACAAATATTATTAATAAGTGTTTTAAGGATACAGGAATCTTTGATCCAAGTAAAACTCCACCTACTTCAGACATATAAATTAATTGAGATACTGAAGTACAAGCAACTATAAATTTAGTCATATCACTAGTTATTGAATTAGCAGCTAAAACAGATGGAAGTAGCATATCAGCAAAGCCAACAACTAATGTTTGTGATGCTGCTATAGCTTCTGGAACTTGAAGTAGATTTAAAAATGGTATAAAAGGTAAACCTAGTATTTGGAACACAGAAGTATATTCAGCTATTATAAGTGCTATAGTAGCAAAAGCCATAACAACTGGTAGAACTCCAAGCCACATATCTAAAACATTTTTAACTCCATCAATTAAGAAGGCTTTAGCACCAGGATTATTTCCAGCTTTAACTATAGCCTTATTATATCCCCAAGAAATAGATGTATGTCCATTAGGAATAGTTTCATCATCCTTTTGCTCTTTATTATTATAGTAAGTATTAGGGATTTTACGTAATGGGTATATTCTAGGAAGAATAATAGCTGCAACTATTCCTGAAAGCGTTACTGTTACATAAAAAGGAATAAATAAGTGTGATAATCCAACAGTATCTATTACAATTAAACTAAAAGTTATAGAAACTGCTGAGAAAGTTGTACTTATTATTGCGGCTTCTCTTTTAGAATAAAAACCTTCTTCATATTGCTTATTTGTTAATAGTATTCCTAAAGTTCCATCACCAAGCCAAGAAGTAATACAGTCTATTGATGAACGACCAGGTAATGTAAATACAGGTCTCATTATCTTAGTAAGAATTGCTCCAAAGAACTCTAATAATCCAAAGTTAAGTAGCAAAGGCAATAATAGACCAGCAAATAGGAAAATAGTAAATAATATAGTAAGCAAGTCGTTTAATACAAAAGCACCAGTTCCAGAACTTCTTATGATTTCAGGTCCAAAATTAAATAATGATAGGAGGCAAAAAACTGCTCCTAAAGTTCTAGATATTATCCAAAGTGGTTTTACATTAAATAAAGTATTTAAAAATTCATTTTTTGTTATAAAGTCTGGTTTAAACACTCTTGCAATTATACTTAATATTGCAGATATACAAACTGTTAGTGTAATAATAGCTGTTAAATAGTCGCCTAATAAGTTTGCCAGAAATTTGGACATTAACGCTATTGGTATAGTAATTTCTCCATTAAATTTAATAGGAATCATAAATAGTAGTATGCCTATTAAAGATGGAATAATAAAAGCCAAAGAATCATTAATTGAAAATTTATCTTTAGTTATATTTTTCATTTCTATCTCCTTTATATTGAAATTATTAATATTTATACATAGAAATTAATTTTAATACATAATATATACAAAAATCAATAGAATTTTATACAAAAAACACTAAATACTATGCAAAAATCTTATGTTAATATTTTCTTTTAATAAGGATAAACTAAATTTATTAATTAACTAAAGGAGAGTTTATTATGAGTAAGAAAAATGTTATTACATATTTAGTTATTTTAAACTTGTTTACCATATTAATAATATTATTAAGTAATGTTGTTATAATAAAAAAATTTATAAGTGTGATTTTTGCAGTTGTAATTATACCAATAATATTTGGAGTATTTTTGTTTTATATACTAAAACCATTAAATAATTTATTCATAAAAAAGAATATGAATAGAGGAATGGCTGCAAGCTTAACATTATTTATTTTTTTCTTTATAGCAGCAGGTATAATTAAGTATTTTGGAGATTATTTTATAGATCAATTTATAAGTGTTAAATCCATATTTCTACAAATAATAGAGGCAAGAAGTGATGGGGAAAATATAGGGAATTTGGTTAAAGAAAATGTTTTAAACATTAATTATTATGATAAATTCTTAGGTGATATACAAAATTACATAATGATATTAGTTACTAATATAAGAAGACTTTTTAATAAAGGGCTTCAATTGTTTTCAAATATGTTATTAGTAATTTTAATAGCCTTTTATTTACTTAAAGATGAAGAAAAAATAAAAGCATCATTAATAAAACTATTTCCTAGGAAATATAAAGATAAAGCTAAAAGCATAGTAGCAGAGGGCGATGAAGTATTATCAGCATATATTATTGGTCAAGCAAAAGTTGCATTATCATTAGCCATTATGATATTTGTTGGGTATAAAATTATAGGAATGATAAATCCATTACTTTTAGCATCAGTAACTTTTATTTTAGCTTTTATACCTTTTATTGGATTTTTCATATCATTAATACTACCTTATATTATAGCTATAGCTTTAGGCTGGAATATGATTTTAAAGTTATCAATATTAGTAATAATAGCACAAACCCTTAAGGGCAGAATAGTAGTGCCATTAATTATGGGAAAGACTATGAAAATACATCCTATAACAGATATATTCTTAGTAGTGGGTGCAGCATCTATAATTGGTCCTATTGGAGCCTTTGTGGTAGTACCTATTTATTCATTAATTAAGGTTATTTATAAGTATTTTAATAGAGAGCTAGATGAAAAGTTAAAGGAGTTTAAAGAATAGATAGAATTTTAAGTATATTTTATGTGGAAAAAATATTTAAGAATATTTATAATAAAGACAAGAAAGAAATTCGGGGGAATAGTAGGAATGAATAGTAGAGAAAAAGTAAAAAAAGCTAATAGGATAGTAGTTAAGGTAGGAACCTCTACATTAACATATGAAAATGGAAACATTAATTTAACTAGGATAGAGAAGTTAACAAGAACATTATCAGATGTTATGAATTCTGGAAAAGAAGTCATATTAGTTACTTCAGGAGCTATAGGAGTTGGGGTATCTAAATTAAAACTTAAAGAAAAGCCTAAAACTATAAGAGAAAAGCAAGCTGTTGCATCAGTTGGACAATGTGAACTTATGCATATATACAGTAAGTTTTTTGGAGAATATAGTAATACTGTTGGTCAAGTGCTTTTAACTAGAGATGTAATAGAAGATGATCATGTAAGAAATAATGTTTGTAATACATTTGAAACATTAATTGAAAATAAAATAGTACCTATTGTTAATGAAAATGATACTGTATCTATAGATGAAATAGAAAATATAGTTAGATTTGGGGATAATGATAATTTATCAGCAATAGTTTCTAAATTAGTTAATGCTGATTTATTAATTATATTATCAGACATAGATGGTTTTTATGATTCTGATCCTAGAAAAAATCCGGATTCAGAGCTTATAAGAGAAATACAGAAAATAACACCAGAGCTTGAAGATTGTTGTGGTGGGGCAGGAAGCAATTTAGGAACAGGCGGAATGATAACTAAGTTAACTGCAGCAAAAACTGCAACAGAAGCTGGAGTAGATATGGTTTTAGCAAATGGAGAAGATCCAAGAATAGTATTAAGTATATTAAATGGAGAAGAAATAGGAACATTATTTGTTTCTAATAAATAAGGGGGATATTTTTATGATATTAGATTTAAATGAGTTGGGAAGGAATGCTAAAGAAGCTTCTTATGATTTGGGCATAGCATCTACAACAGAAAAAAATAATGCATTAGAATTAATGGCAAAGGCTTTAATAGATAATACTGAAGAAATTATAAAAGAAAATAAGAAGGATTTAGATATAGCAGTTGAAAAAGGAACTTCAAAGGCTATGTTAGATAGATTAGCTTTAAATGAAGATAGAATTAAAGGTATGGCAAAGGGCTTAACGGATCTTATAGCATTAGATGACCCAATTGGTGAAGTTATAGAAATGTGGAAAAGACCTAATGGAATTCAAATTGGAAAGCAAAGAGTTCCAATAGGGGTAATCGGAATAATATATGAAGCTAGACCAAATGTAACTTGTGATGCTGCAGGACTTTGTTTAAAAACCGGAAATGCAGTAATTCTAAAAGGCGGAAGTGATGCTATAAATTCTAACAAGGCTATTACTAAAGTATTAAGAGAAGCCTTAATAAAAGCTGGTTTACCTAAAGATTCAATTCAATTAGTTGAAGATACTAGTAGGGAAACTGCAACTAAGATGATGAAACTTAATGAATATATAGATGTTTTAATTCCAAGAGGAGGGGCAGGATTAATACAAGCTGTAGTTAAAAATGCTACTGTTCCTGTAATTGAAACAGGAGTTGGAAACTGCCATATTTACGTAGATGAAGTTTGCGATTTTGAAATGGCTAAGAATATAATAGTAAATGCAAAAACTTCAAGACCATCAGTATGTAATGCAGCAGAAAAAATGCTTATTAATGAAAAAATAGCAAAGGACTTTTTACCTATTGTTGTACAAGCTTTAAGAGAAAAGGATGTTGAAATAAGAGGAGATGAAAAGGTTAAGTATATAATACCTGATGCTACATCTGCTACTGAAGAAGATTGGAGCAAGGAATACTTAGACTATATAATAGGAGCTAAAGTAGTTAAGGATGTAAATGAAGCCATTACTCATATTAATAAATATGGTTCTGGACATTCAGAAGCCATTGTAACTGATAGCTATAAGAATTCTCAAAAATTCTTAAGCAAAGTAAATGCAGCAGCAGTTTATGTTAATGCATCAACAAGATTTACAGACGGTGGAGAATTCGGTTTTGGAGCAGAAATAGGAATAAGTACTCAAAAGCTTCATGCAAGAGGTCCAATGGGACTTAAAGAACTTACTACTATTAAATATATAATCTATGGAAATGGACAAATTAGGTAAAGATGTGCTATCGCACTATGAAAAAATTAAAGAATGAAAGAATGAAAATTAAAAAAAGGGTTACAAGTAACTTGTAACTCTTTATTTTTTTAGTTAATATAAACTTTCTAGAATTATTTAAATTACAAAATAAAGAATATCACTTATCAGAAAGTAACTGAAGATACAAAACATAAATTAATTGCTGAGGCTCCTTGTCCAGAAGTATCTATTAAAGCTAAGGCTGCGCCAGTAGCTAATACAGTATTATTTCCTGAAATAACATTATTTCTATTTGTGTCCACATTTGAAACTTGGTTACCAATATTACTTTCAAATAGCTTTCTTAGTTCTTCTTGGCAACAATTTTCACATGAATCTGGAATTTCTGCTATGGTATTATCTAATAAAAGCTTCAAAGCATCAGGAACATTATCAGATGAGCCATCAACTAAACTAAGGCTGTGTATCAGCTCTATTTCACAAATTGATACTATTGTTCCATTTGAAAGCTCAACTAAAAGTGCTGTAGATGAAGCGTTTGCATCTGGGAAAAATCTTACTATGCTTACGTTATTTGCAGCTGGTTGAGGAGCTATTGTTTCTATTCTTATATCAGAAGCGCCAACAGCTTTCAAATAACCTAAAACTGCTCTTAATCCAGCTAAACAACATTCACACTCACTACCACCAGCAGGCCCTGGAGGTCCTGGAGGGCCTGGTACTCCTGGCGCTCCTGGCGCTCCTGGTGTACCTGGTGTACCTGGTGCTCCGGGTTGTCCTGGCGTACCAGGGCAACAATCATGGAAACAAGAACATTTATTTCTCATAAAATCTTCATCTCTATTCACTCTACAATTATCCTCCCTTATATAAAAATGATTTGAACATGTATCTCCAGTTCGTTGCCAAAAGGTATATTTTTCACCATCAATAAAGTAATCTATTGTGGTAGAGAAACTATTTCTTTTAATCATAATCCTCCTAACTATAATAAATAATTGTTATATAGTTAATAATGTATTCACTAGAGATTTATTTGTTCTATAAGGATTTAATAAATTGCTAAAAAAGCTACTATGGAAGTCTGAGTGAACCTCTATGTTTTCTAATATCAAATAAATTTTCAATAAACCAGTAATTAATAAATTTACCATCATCAACTAGTTTCAATATCTCATCTTTAGTTGCCCATTTTATTGATTTAACTTCTTCATATTGAAGTTTTAAATCTTTTATATCTATATCTCTTTCGATAATGTAGTAATCATCAAATCCATATTCAAAGTTTATAGTAAAAAATGGACGTTCATTTGATAAGTCAACTTTATAACCTATCTCTTCTAAAGTTTCTCTTTCAGCTGCATCTGTACTTGTCTCACCAGCTAAAGCACTTCCCCCAACTGTTAGATCCCACATATTTGGCCATCCACTTTTCCATGGTTGACGTTGTTGAATGAGCATTTCATTTTTTGAGTTAAAAATACAAACATGAACTACAAGAGGAAAGTCACCATTACCGAATTCACTACCACGATGCATTTGCCTACCAGTTAAATTTCTATTTTTATCATAAATATCCCATAGTTCCATTAGAAATCTCCTTACAAAATAAGATTAATTGATTAACCCTGTAGTCCATTTTCTTGACGTTCCATATTTTCTATAACTACATCGTAGATATCTCCTAGTGATGAACAATACTCAAGAAGTTTCCATGGAGTATTAGTGTGGAAGTGAACCTTTATTAAATCCTCGTCACCGACTGCTAATAAGCAATCACCTTCTATATTTTTTGTTATATATTCATTAATGTCATCTTCTGATAAATTTTGTCCTTCAATTAATAATTGAGTATCAAATTTAAATTCAAGCATAATTAAATCTCCTTTCGATTTAAGTTTATATATTATAAAATGAGTATAGCATACTCACAAAAAAATAAAAGATATCTCTTTTTTTTATATGTTCACTTGGAACTAAAGAATGAAGAGATATCTTTTATATTTAGTTATGCTTTGTTTTTTAATTTATATGAGGATAGTCCTAATAGTATTAATGAAATTCCTAGAAGTAAAATTATAGTATTTATTTCATTTCCTAAGGTTGCACCATAAAGTACATTGCTATTTGAACTATTTATCCAAGTTGTTGGTATTACTTTTGAGATATTATTTAATACTGTTGGCATAATATCTCTTGGCCAGAAGCAACCACCAAGCATTGCAAAAGGAAGTATTACAAGAGTACTTATTGTTCCAGATACTCTTAAGTCCTTTGCGTGGGTAGTTATAAATACTCCAAGGGAAATTGTAAATACACCAAATATTAGGAATAAAATATATAGGCTTAATGGGGAATCTCCTAAATTAAATTTAAATATATATTTAAAGGCTAAGAAATATAAGGTTATTTGAACAAAAGTAATTACTAAAAATGAAAGTAAGCTTTGGAATATGTACTTGAACCTAGTCATTGGAGTAGTAAATAATCTTGTAAATACGTTCTTTTCTCTATCCTTTAATATTATATTAGTTGCTGCTGTTGCTGAGAATAATAAATTAAGTACTATAAATGCCATGGCAGTATCTGTTTTAGATTTATTTCCTTCACCTTTATCTACACTTGCATAAGACATTTTATATGAACCTTCTGAATAATTCTTAAGTGCATTAAAGAATTTATCTTCATCACCATTAGAATTTTTAGCAAAGGTTTTTAATATATTAATATAATTATTTAATGAAGCTTTAATAGCAGTAGAAGTGTTTCCTTCTTTAGCTTCATAAGTTTTAATAATTGGATTTCCTCCATTTATTAACTCCTTAGTATATCCTTCGGGAATAACTATTGCATAATCTATTTCATTATTAATTAAGTTATCTTGTATAGTATCTTCACCATTAAAGTTAATTTCTGCTTTATCTTTAAGATTACTTATTATATCTTCTGTAACAGTTGTTTTATCATTATCAATAACAGTGACCTTTAAAGGTGCTGTTCCATTTGAGCCAGAAAAAGCAATTATCATAAATATTAAAGGTAATACTATTAAAAATAAAATATTTAATTTTTCCCTGAATAATCTTTTTAATGTTGCTTTAAAAATTGTCATATTCTTTCTCTCCTTCCTATTATACTAGCTCCCATAAATAATAAGGCTGATATAATCCAAAGGCCTAATATACTTAAAAAGACTTCTTTTGTAGCTCCACCATAGATTGATTTAAATATGGCGTTTGAAGCTAAGGAGTTAGGTGTTAATTTAGCTATAAATCCAATGATTCCACCAAAGTTTACTTTAACAAAACCACCACTTAAGAATGTAAATATAGGAACTAAAACATTTAATAAAGCTAGTCCTAGCAATCCTTTTTTTGTAGTCATTACTGCAAATATACCTAGCATTGTAGATAATACTGATAATGAAAAGGCTGTTAATATTATTGTTGGCAGGTTAGTGCCAAAATTAACTCCAAAAGCAAAATTAGATATTATTAGAAGTATTAGTACTTGAACCATAATTGTAAGAACTACACCAATACCTTCACCAACAAATATTTCACTAAGTTTTAAAGGTGTTGATCTAAATCTACTACCAACTGAACCATAATAAGATTTATCTATAGCAAAGTTAGCATAAATAGAGCCATACATTACTATCATTACAAGCATTGTTACTGCATAATAATCAATAGCAGAAGGCTTTTTACCTGATATGGATACTGATTCATCTTGGAAGTTATTATTTTGTTCTATGGTAAAGTTTCTTGCTTGAATCTTAGCTAGAGCTTCCATTGCATTTGCTGAAGAAGAATAAGTTTCTATTATTCCCTTAACTATTGAAACTCCTAATTGATTAAATTCAGAACCAACTAGTTCTAATTTTCCAGTAGAATTTTCATCATATATAACTAAGGCATCATATTTTCTATTTTCCACTAAGTCTTCTCCTTCTTGAACATTAGTTATCTTTTCAACTTGTATAATATCACTAAGCTCATCTAGGGTAATAAAGTTTTCAAAGGCCTCAGCACCTTTAGTTGTATCATTATTTACATATAATAAATTTATTTTATCAACAGTTCTTGCTGTAAAGTCATCATTATTTTTAAGAGCATTTCCTAGTATTAATATTAAAAATATTGGTATTAAGATCATTGTTATAAGGCTTTGTATATCTCTTAATGATTGGAGTAGTCTATATTTTACTATGGTTAAAATTTTCATAAGCTAAGACCTCCTTAATCTCTAAGGCTTCTACCAGTAAGTTGAAGAAATACTTCTTCTAATGAAGCTATACTTCCATCTTCATGTTTTACTAAAGCCTTAAGTTCATCGTTAGTACCTTTTGCAATTATTTCACCGTGATCTATTATGCATATGTCAGAACAAATGCTATCAACTTCCTCCATATAGTGTGAAGTATAAATTACAGTTGAGCCTTGCTCATTTAATTTCTTTATAGTTTCTAAAATATTATTTCTTGATTGAGGATCAATACCTACTGTTGGTTCATCAAAGATTATTAATTTAGGTTTATGAACAATAGCACACGCTATATTTAATCTTCTTTTCATTCCACCAGAAAACTTAGGAGGAAAATCTTTTTTTCTATCCCATAGGCCTACAAATTCAAGAGTTTCCTTTACAGCAGCTTTAAGTTCTTTTCCTCTTAGCCCATATAATTCTCCAAAAAATTTAACATTTTCTTCTGCTGTTAAATCATCTATTAAAGCTAAATCTTGTGGAACAACACCTAAGTTTTTCTTAATGGATAGTGAGTTTTCTTTTATATTATTTCCAAATATTTTAACTTCTCCAGAGTACTTAGAGAAAAGTCCACTTAAAATACTTATTGTTGTAGTCTTACCAGCTCCATTTGGTCCTAAGAATCCGAAGATTTCTCCTTCTTTAATATTTAGATTTTCTATATTTACTGCTTTAAAATCTTTATAGTTTTTAACTAGATTTTTTATTTCTATTATCAATACAATTACCTCCTATATGAACATTGTTCATTTAAATCTATATAAATAGTAATACTATAATAGAATTGGCACAAACATAGAAATAACTTAAATTACCTTATATTCAGTAAGCTAGATAAAATATCTTAAACATAATAGGATTTACTTATAAATGCATTTTAAATGTACATATTTCAATATATATATATATGTATAAAACTTGTTGAATTAAGTTATTTATAGAAAATATAAAACAATAACATTATAATTATAATATGTTAAGATTTGCGATTTAAGGAGAAGTATATGAAGTATAAATATAAGTTTAAATGTAAATCCTTTAATAAACTTAATATAAATGAACTTTACGAAATAGTTAAGTCTAGATATGAAGTCTTTGCTTGTGAGCAAGAAATAACTAGTGAAAATGATTTTGATGATAAAGATAAAGAATGCATGCATTTATTTGCTATGGATAATGAAAACCAAAGGGTAATAGGATATTGTAGATTATTAACACCTGGACTTTCTTACGAAGAAGCTTCAATTGGCAGAGTTTTAGTGCTGAAGGAATATAGAAATAAAGGATTAGCTAAGGAAATGATGCTTAAGGCAATAGAAGAAATAAAGAAGAATTATAATGTTAGTAACATAACAATATCAGCTCAAACATATATTAAAAATTTATATATATCTGTTGGATTTAAAGAGGTATCAGAAGAATATGAAGAAGCAGGAATATCTCATGTAAAAATGAAATTTAGAATGTAATACAAGGAGAATTTATGAGGAGATATTTCATTTATAAACTTCTTTTATTCTGTTAATAAAATGTAAATATTCGCATATTAGGATATTAACTTGTGAAAATATATGTTTAGGTTAATTATCGGCTTGAATAATAGTAATTTTCTGAAAAATACAAAAAATACGTTGATTAATAACGAATGAAATGATAATATATTAATGTAATATTCGATAATGAAAGAGGTTTTTTTATGGAAAAGTTTTTTAAACTTAAGGAAAATGGTACAGATGTTAAGACAGAATTAATGGCTGGATTAACAACATTTCTAACAATGGCTTATATTTTATTCGTAAACCCATCTATTTTATCAGCAGCAGGTATGGATAAGAATGCTGTTTTTGTTGCTACTATTATTGCAGCAGCAATAGGTACTTTAGTAATGGGATTAGTAGCGAATGTACCTTTTGCACAAGCACCTGGAATGGGATTAAATGCATTTTTCACTTTTACAGTAGTATTAGGTTTAGGATTTACATGGCAACAAGCATTAGCTATGGTATTTATATGCGGAATTATTAATATAATTATTACCACTACTAAAATAAGAAAAATGATAATACAAGCTATCCCTCACTCACTTCAATATGCAATTTCAGGTGGTATAGGTTTGTTTATTGCATTTTTAGGTATTAAACAAGCTCATTTTCTTACTTTTACAGGAGATGCTTCTGGTCTAATTTCTTCAGCAGGAGATTCATCAGTATTTAATAGTGTAAATTTAGCATTAACTAATTTTAAGGATCCTGTAGCAGTTCTATCATTAATAGGATTAGTAATTACAGTTATATTAATGCTTTTAAAATTTAAGGGAGCAATTCTACTAGGAATTCTTTTAACTACAGTTATAGGAATTTTTACTGGAGGAACACAAGTACCTGATTTTTCTCAAATTAGTTTTGGAATAGCAAGTATAGCTCCTACATTCTTTAAATTAGATTTTGCAGGATTATTTAGTGATCCATCTAAGATATCTTTAGTATTAATTACAATATTTGCATTCTCTTTATCAGATACTTTTGATACAATTGGAACATTCTTAGGAACAGGAAGAAAAGCAGGAATATTTGATGATAATGATGAAAAACTATTTGAAAGCGAAAATAACTTTTCATCAAAATTAGAAAGAGCATTATTTGCAGATGCAACAGCAACATCAATTGGAGCACTTTTAGGAACAAGTAATACAACTACATATGTTGAAAGTGCAGCTGGAATTGGACAAGGTGGAAGAACTGGATTAACATCAGTTACAGTAGCAGTATTATTTATACTATCACTATTTATAGCACCAATAATGGGTATGGTACCATCAGCAGCTACAGCTCCAGCTTTAATAGTAGTAGGTATTTTAATGATGGAATCTTTCAAGAATATTGATTGGTCTGATTTTGAAGTAGCTATGCCAGCATTCTTTGTAGTAACATTTATGCCTTTTACAGGAAGTATTTCAAATGGTGTAGCAGCAGGATTTGTAGCATATTGCTTAGCTAAAATAGTTAAGAAAGAAGCTAAAGACGTTCATCCAATAATGTATATAGTTACTGCATTATTCTTGATTAACTTTATAATAAATGCACTGTAATAATAGATTATATTATTCAAATTTGAGATAAATAATAAATAAATTTAACTGATGAAGTATCAAATAGTTTATATTGATATTTCATCAGTTTTTATTTTTTAACATTTATATTTTAAGAACAATATGATATATTAAAAGTTAAAGTTTATTATTTATAAAAATAGTGGAGGATTGTTAAATGGGTAAACCGCATGGTAGGAGCTGTGTATTAATAACTGGAGCTACTACTGGTATAGGATATGAATTAGCTAAGCTATATGCAGAGGATAAAAGTAATTTAATTTTAATTGCAAGAGATGAAGATAGATTAAAAGAGGTAAAGGATGAATTGAGTTTGTATAGTATTAATATTTATACTATTGCTTTAGATTTATCTGAGGATAACTCTTGTGAAAAAGTATTAGAATATGTGAATAAAAATAATTTGTCTGTGGATATTTTAATTAATAATGCAGGTGTAGGCTCTTTTGGATATTTGAGTGAAATAGAAATGGAAAAGGAACTTAAGTTAATTGATATAAATATTAGAGCTTTAACAGAATTAACAAAAATCTTTCTACCAGCTATGATTGAGCATGGAGAAGGAGCTATAATGAATGTGGCATCAACAGCAGCATTTTGTGCTGGACCGAAGATGGCAACTTATTATGCTTCAAAATCCTATGTACTAAATTTCACAGAAGCTTTATATGAAGAAGTAAAAAGAAATAATATTAAAATAAGTTGTTTATGCCCAGGGCCTGTAAAAACAAGCTTCCAAGAAAAGTCTGGCATAAAGAAGAAGGAAGCTGCAAAAAAAGCATTAATGGCACCTAATGAAGTAGCTAGAATTGCTTATAGAGATTTTAAAAAGGGAAAGCCTATAATAATCCCTGGATTTAAAAATAAAATAATTATACTGTTCAATAAATTTATACCGAGGAGTTTAGCTAGAAAGATAATATTTATGATGAACAAAGGTTAGGTGATATTATTGGAGGAAAATCTAAAAGATGAAATTCTAGACCTATATGAGACCTTAATAGAAAATGGGGTTATTTTTTATTATGGAAGTGAATCAATACCAACTGGTGAAGTAACAAAATTTGATATATTAGAAGATAAGAAAATTCAAATAGAATTAAATGATTTTGAGGTATATGAAATTGATATTGATGATTTTATAGAATACCATTCAAAAGAAGGAGCTAATTATCATACATGGCCTGATATTAGAAAGTTTGATACCAAACTTTCTATAATGAATAATGAATAATGTAAAATGTAGAATTAAGGAAGAAATTCAGCAAATGGCTGAATTTCTTTATTTTTTAATCTTTAGGATTTTATAAAAAGGGTGCCATGAGAATAACTTTTTATAAATTCCTTCATTAAGTCGTGAAGTCTATCTATTTATTATCCATTTATTTGTGTGTTTAATTAAATTCGTATTATTTTACTAATAGTATTTTTCTTAGGTTCCTTTTTAATAAATATATTTTTATAAGGAGAGTTATGCTCTACACCAATTCCTGTAGAGTTACTTTCTGAATAAATTAATATGTTTTCATTGAGTAATGAGTAAAATTCATCATATTCATCATCTGTAAGATTTTTATTAAAGCACATAATTTTTAATCTTTGACTTCTAAAACCATTCCTATAGGATGGTGGAAGATGAGAAAAGTCTTGTATTACAAAACCTAGTTTGGAGTAAAACCTTAGTCTTTTAATAGATATATCTTCACATGGTGTATCTATTTCTAAAATTATTGTGGCATCTTTTTTGCAAAATTCTTTTATAATCTTAGATCCGTAGCTCTTACCCCTTAGTTTTGGAGAGATGGCTAAATGCTCAATATAAATATATTTATCTATGTTCCAATAAAAGAGTAGACCTATTAAATTCTTGTTTTCACAAATAGCAGTACAATAATAGTTTTCATCTTTTAAAACTTCTAGTTGATTCATTGCATTTCTTTGCTCATATAAAGGAAAGCTTTTTCTATATATTTTCATTAAATCTTTCCAGTAGTAATCATCTTTTGACTTTATTCTTATAAATTCCATTTAGTCCTCCCCAGTTGATAGTTTAAATTAAATAAGAATTCAGCTGTAAGCTGAATTCTCAGTTTGTTGAAAAATACAGTGTTTTCAAATAATTTACATTGGTAAAATATTTCCTAAATTATGAATTAAGACTTTATATTATGAAATACTAATTTCTAAAAATAACTTCTTCTTTTGAGAACATAAATTTAGCAAATGTAATGGCTGCAATTATATAAACTATATGCCAACCTATAACTAAAGCTATGTGTTTGATATCAAATATTCCAACTGTAAATTCCTTCATTAAGCAAATTGCATTTGTTACAGGAATATTAAAGAATAGAGGGTTTATCCCCTTAGCATCCATCATATATGGAATGAAGGATAAAATCATAGTTGGCATTGTAATAGCAGCTAAGTAAGAGTTAGCTTCTTTAGTTGATCTTGCATATATACTTACTGAAATTTGAAGCGCTGATAATGCTACCAGAACTAAGCAACCTACTATTAACATACCTAATATAGTTGATGGTGCTAAGTTAAATTGTATTTCTCCTTCACCAAAACTCATAAATCTTTGCATTGAGAAAACCATAGCAGTTAAGTTTGCAATTAATGCTATAAAAGATACTGTACATAAAGCTGTTATCTTACCCCAAAGCAAAGAGGACCTCTTAGCTGATGTGGAAAGTAGTGGTTCAAAAGTAAACCTTTCTTTTTCACCTGCACCTAAATCAGCTGCCATACCAACAGTTGAAGATACCATTAATATTACGATTAGTGTTGGTATCATGGTAAGGAGCATAGATGCCATTCCATTTACATCTTCATTATCTGTGCTTATTCCAGATTTAACATTAATATCAAAAGGTTTTAATACTGAAGGGTCAATGCCACTTGCAGCTAATCTTTGTTCTACAATTGTGTTTTTATAATTCTCATAAATTTCACTAACCATGCTACTTGCAATCATTGATTTATTTGATTCATCATCAATTAATAAATCAATAGTATCATTTTTACCAGCAGCAATATTTTCATCAAAGTTTTCTGGAATATTGATTATTAATTGAATATCTCCATTTTTTAAAGCCTCAGTAGGTGAGTCTACATCAGGAGTTTTTATATTTTCTAAGGAGGTAATTACTTTTGCCATAGCAGAATCAGTATCACCATCTATATAAATGTTAATTTCTTTTTCAACATCAGTTTGAGCTTTCTCCATTGATGAAGACATAAACTTAAACATTAGAGGATAAATAAGAATTGGAAGTATTAATGTAAATACTAATGTTTTTTTATCTCTTATAATATCTAATAATTCTTTCTTTAAAACAGTTAAAAAATTACTCATTAGTATGTCCTCCTATAAGTTTTAAGAATGTTTCCTCAAGATCATTATTATTATATTTTTCTGCTAATTGTTGTAATGTACAATTTTCAAGAAGCTTTCCTTTATTAATAATTACAACTCTATCACATAGTTTTTCTACTTCTTTCATAGAGTGACTTGAAAATAATATAATCTTATTTTCTTTTTTACATTGAAGTATAAAGTCTTGTACAATTCTTGCAGCACTTACATCTAAACCAGTGGTTGGCTCATCAAATAACATAACTGATGGATTATGAACTATGGATCTTGCAATGGAAATTTTTTGTTTCATTCCTCTTGAATACTTACCAACAGGCTTATTTATATAGTCTTCCATTTCAAAACTTTTAGCTAACGCATCTATTCTTTCATCTGCCTCTTTTTTATTCATTCCATATAGATTAGCGAAATATCTTATGTTTTCTCTTCCAGTTAATCTGTCGTATAATCCTACATCTCCACCAAAAAGTATTCCAATTTCCTTTCTAACCTTTTCTGGTTCTGATTTAACATCAATATCATTTACTTTAATATCTCCTCCTGAGATTTCTAACATTGTAGAAATCATTCTCAAAGTTGTTGTTTTACCAGCACCATTTTCACCAAGTAGTCCCACAATTTCCCCCTTATTAACAGTAAAAGATAGGTTATCTACTACTTTTGATTTCTTAAAACTTTTACTAACATTATTTAAAATAAGCATGATGTACCCCCTTTTTATTTTTTTGTAGTATGCTTTATTCGATTAAGAGTTATTACATACTATATTATAACATTAAAAAAATTAATATCAATAATAATTATAGAATATTTTTACAATTATTCGAAGAAAAAAATATAAAATATATTAATTTTTTGTTGATATTATTATCATTAGTGAAATTAAAGAATAAACAATATATATTAATTATTGATATTTAAGGAAACCGGATAATGGAATACAATTAAGTGCTATATAAAGAAAGTTATTTTATAACAATATAAAATAATTTCTAAGTATATTGGTATAAAAATAAATAAATGTGAATAAATATTCATAAAGGTATTTTAAAATGAGTATATTTATTGTATTATTTATAATAGGTAAATAATATATAACTTATCTACTATCAGTATATTTATATCAGTAAAATATTTAATGAAATATGAAGCAAATAATCTAATGCATATTTTCATAATATATTACCCTGTATAATTATTAATGTGAAATTCCTTGACATATATATTGATAAAATATAGAATATTATCAAAAAGATAATTAAATTTTATACAAGTTAAAAAGTACACTTTAAATTGGTCCTGTGAGGCCAGAAAGGGAGTATGTATTTATGTTATATTTATATTCACAAAATAATTGCATAGAGATGTCAGTTAGGACCTTTTCTAATACTGATATTAAATATAGAAGGATAGTAGGGAGAGAACTATAATTTGTTGTCTCCTTAATATCCTTTTTTATTTTAGTAAGATAAGCTTTTAAAAAGTGTATTTTTAGCTATATATATTTATATTTTGGGAGGGCTAAATATGAAAGCAAAGCTAATATTAGAGAATGGCATGATTTTTGAAGGTAAAGCCTTTGGATATTTAAAAGACAGTATAGGAGAAGTAGTCTTTACTACAGGTATGACAGGCTATCAAGAGGTTTTAACTGATCCATCCTATTATGGACAAATAGTTACTATGACTTATCCTCTTATAGGGAACTATGGAATAAACTTAGAGGATATGGAATCAAAAACACCAAAGGTTAAGGGATTTATAGTAAGAGAAAAATGTAATTTTCCAAATAACTTTAGATGTGAAATGGACCTTGAAAGTTATTTAAAACAAAATAAGATTATAGGTTTAGAAGGCATAGACACAAGAGCATTAACTAAGGTATTAAGAAATTATGGAACTATGAAGGGTATGATTTCTTTAGAAGATGTAACTTTAGAAGAGGTAAAAGAAAGAGTAGAGGGCTTTTCAAATAAAGATGCAGTTAGTATAGTAAGTACGAAAGAAAAGTATACTATAGATGGAAAAGGAAAGCATGTAGCAATAATTGATTTTGGAATAAAAGAAAATATAATTAGAAACTTTAAAAAGAGAGGCTGTAAATTAACAGTATTTCCAATGAGTGCAACTGCAGAAGAAGTTTTAAAAGTAAATCCAGACTTAGTATTTTTATCAAATGGACCTGGAGATCCAGAAGACCTAGGGGATGTAATAGAAAATATAAAGAATTTAGTAGGAAAGAAACCTTTAGTAGGTATATGTCTAGGGCATCAACTTTTAGCATTAACTTTAGGGGGTAAAACCACTAAATTAAAATTTGGACACAGAGGATGTAATCATCCAGTTAAAGATTTAGAAGAAAATAAAGTCCATATTACATCACAAAATCATGGATATGTTGTTGAGACATTACCAGAGGATGTTGTAGCAACTCATATTAATATTAATGATGGAACTATTGAAGGGATGAAGCATACAAAGCTTCCAATATTCTCAGTTCAATTCCATCCAGAAGCTGCAGCAGGGCCACAGGATAGCGAATATATATTTGATAAATTCATAAAGTATGCACTATAGGAGGAGTTAGGATATGCCATTAAATAAAGATATTAAAAAAGTTTTAGTTATAGGATCAGGTCCAATAGTTATAGGCCAAGCAGCAGAATTTGATTATTCAGGAACTCAAGCTTGCCAAGCTTTAAAAGAAGAAGGAATAGAAGTAGTATTAGTAAATTCAAATCCAGCAACTATTATGACGGATGAAGAAGTTGCTGATAAGATTTATATAGAGCCATTAACAGTAGAATTTTTAGAAAAAGTTATTGAAAAAGAAAGACCAGATAGTATGATTACAGGAATGGGTGGTCAAACAGGACTTAACCTAGCTGTAGAATTATACGAAGCAGGAATTTTAGATAAATACAATGTAAAAGTAATTGGTACATCTATTCAATCTATCAAGGAAGGAGAAGATAGAGAACTTTTCAGAGATATGATGAATAGAATTAATGAGCCAGTTATCCAAAGTGAAATCATAACTGAAATGGAAGCAGGAATTAAATACGCAGAAAAAATAGGTTATCCAGTAATAGTTAGACCAGCTTATACACTAGGAGGAACTGGTGGTGGAATAGCTGATAATGAAGCACAGTTAAGAGAAATATTAGCATCAGGATTGCAATTAAGTACAATAGGACAAGTTTTATTAGAAAAGTCAGTTAAAGGATGGAAAGAAATAGAGTACGAAGTAATGAGAGACTCTTATGGAAACTGTATAACTGTATGTAACATGGAGAACATTGACCCAGTAGGTATTCATACAGGAGATAGTATAGTTGTAGCACCATCACAAACTTTATCAGATAAAGAATATCAAATGCTTAGAACATCAGCGATAAATATAATAAATGCTGTAGGAATCGAAGGAGGATGTAATGTACAATTTGCATTAAATCCAAATTCTTTTGAATATGCAGTAATAGAAATTAATCCAAGAGTTTCAAGATCATCAGCATTAGCCTCTAAGGCAACAGGTTATCCAATAGCTAAGCTTGCAGCAAAGATAGCTTTAGGATATGGATTAGATGAAATCAAGAATGCAGTAACTCAAAAGACATATGCTTGCTTTGAACCAACCTTAGACTATGTAGTAGTTAAGATACCAAAGTGGCCATTTGATAAGTTCTTTGCAGCAGATAGAGCTTTAGGAACAAAAATGATGGCAACTGGAGAAATAATGGCTATAGGAGCTAATTTAGAAGCAGCATTATTAAAGGGAATAAGAAGCTTGGAAATTGGCAAGTATTCATTAGATCATCCAAAGTTTAAAGAACTTAGTATTCAAGAATTAAAATCCATAGTAGTTAAACCAGATGATGAAAGATTATTTGCTTTAGCTGAAATGATAAGAAGAGATTATAGAATCGAAAGTATTGCTAAAATAACAGGAATAGATATATTCTTCTTAGAAAAGTTTAAATGGATAGTAGAAGAAGAAACTAGATTAAAGTTAAGTAAAATAGAAGATTTAGATAAAGAATGGTTATTAAATTTAAAGAAAAAAGGATTTTCAGACAAGGCTATAGCAGATATGCTTAAAGTTAGTCCAGAAGATGTTTATAGATTAAGAACTATATGGAATATTAAACCTGCATATAAAATGGTTGATACTTGTGGAGGGGAATTTGAAGCTTTATCACCATATTACTACTCAACTTATGAGCAATATGATGAAGTAGAAGTATCTGATAAGAAAAAAGTAATAGTTATAGGATCAGGTCCAATAAGAATAGGCCAAGGTATAGAATTTGATTATGCTTCAGTACACTGTGTAAAATCATTAAAGAGAATGGGTATTGAAACTATAATAGTAAATAACAATCCAGAAACGGTAAGTACAGACTTTAATATTTCTGATAAATTATACTTTGAACCATTAACTGAAGAAGATGTATTAAATATAATTGAAAAAGAAAATCCATATGGAGTTATCCTTCAATTTGGTGGACAAACAGCTATAAAGCTTGCTAATTTCTTAAAGGAAAAAGGAATTAAGACTTTAGGAACTACAGCAGATCAAATAGATATGGCTGAAGATAGAGAAAAGTTTGATGAATTATTAGAAAGCCTAGGAATTGATAGACCAAAGGGTAAGGGAGTTTGGACTATGGAAGAAGGCTTAGAAGAGGCTAGAAGATTAGGCTTCCCAGTGTTAGTAAGACCTTCATATGTTCTAGGTGGACAAGGAATGGAAATTACCCATGATGAGACTGAATTAAAATATTATCTAAAGAATGCTTTTGCAAAGGATAAAAAGAATCCTATTTTAGTAGATAAATACTTAATGGGTAGAGAAATAGAAGTAGATGCTATATCAGATGGAGAAGAGATATTAATTCCAGGAATTATGGAGCATTTAGAAAGAGCTGGAGTTCACTCAGGAGATTCAGTTACAATGTATCCAAGTCAAAATATTACTAAAGAAATTAAAGATAAAGTTTTAGATTATACAAAGAAATTGGCTATTGCTATTGGAATAAAAGGAATGATAAATATTCAGTTCATAGAGTTTGAAGGTGAGCTATATATAATAGAAGTTAATCCAAGAGCTTCAAGAACTGTTCCATATATAAGTAAGGTAAGCAAAGTGCCAATAGTAGATTTAGCTACAAAAGTAATGCTTGGATATAAATTAAAAGATTTAGAATATGGAGTAGACATATACAAGGAGCCAGATTTAGTATCTGTTAAGGTTCCAGTATTCTCAACTCAAAAGCTTCCTAAAGTAGAAGTATCCTTAGGACCTGAAATGAAGTCTACAGGAGAAGTTTTAGGAATAGGAAGAAATGTTCAGGAAGCATTATATAAGGGATTTGTAGCAGGAAGTATGTATCCTTCAAATAAGAAGAATAAGATGTTAGCAACGATAAAGAACCATGATAAGAAAGAGTTCTTGCCAATAGCTAAGATGTTGGCTGAAGTTGGATATAAATTTGTTGCAACTGAAGGAACAGCAAAGCTTTTAAGAGAAGCTAATATAGAAGTAGAAGTTGTAAGAAAATTACATGAAGAAAGCCCAAATATATTAGATGTAATTAAGAATAAAGAAGTTGATTTAGTAGTTAATACTCCAACTAAGGGAAATGACTCTAATAGAGATGGATTCTTAATAAGAAGAGCTGCAGTAGAAAGAAATATCGGAGTAATAACAGCTTTAGATACACTTAGAGCAATAGCAGAAGTAAAAGTTCAAGGAATAGATAAAAAGGATTTAGAAGTATTTGATATAACAAAATAGAGTGAGAATAAAAAGAGGAGTTTAGATGAGTAGCTAAATTCCTCTTTATTAATTAAATATTAAAAATTAACAAAAATAGTTATATAGACCATGAAGTATTATGGATGGGGTTAAGGATTTAGAAGAAGTATATAATTTTCCTAAAAGATAACCGATTAATGCTGGTAATAATGATGTTTTTAAGTCATAAGTTCCATAATGAGATAGCATGAATATAATCGATTGAGCAATGTTAATCTGCACATCACTTAATTTATAATACTTTAAAGCAGAAAAAGAAAATCCTCTAAAAATAATTTCCTCCAAACCGAAATTCCATATAAGACCTATTAATATTACGATAGTAAAATCAATAATATTATTATAGTAATTTGTTCGTATGAAGGTTGTTTTCATTAAAAAGTATATAAATAGTGTTATGATTATCCATTTGATAGAAGTTTTGTAGTTAAATTTAAATATATTTATTTTAAATAAATATAATAATAGACATAAAGATAATAGATATATTAAAGGAATTATATATATAAAGTACTCATTTTTAAAGCTAAAGTTATTTACAATAAGATTAAAAGTTAGAGCGTATAGAACCAAATACTTTGATTTATTATTAGCCATATATTTATTTATATTATTTTTATTTTCTGTATTATGAAAGTAATCATAAATTGATAACATAATTATAAAAAAATCTATAATTAATATAAGCTTTGAAGAATAATTAGTAAATTTAAATATGAGAGTATTAATAGAGATTAAATAGATTAATTCTAAAAGAATATCTTTATATTTTTTATTATTTATAAAATTAATAAACATAATAACACCTTCCAATAATTGAAAATAAACATAAGGGTAGTATAACATAATTTTCTAAAAAATGTATAAAATATAATAAATTGATATAAGAAATAATTATATAAATAAAATTTACCAAAAGTGTTGACTTTGAACGTATGTTCGGTTAATATGAATATAGAACTTATGTTTGCTCGGAGGGGTTATAATGAATAATGATGTTTTTGTAAAATTAAATTATAAAACAATTGGAGAATTTAAGAGCTTAATAGTAGATAGACAACATAAAGATTATGATAATAATAAATACATGATTTGCACAGGAAAGTACGATAAAGATGGGTGGACTTTCATATTTAAGGCAAACAGTTTAAAAGAGGCAGAAGAATTTATAAATAAAAACTCAATAAAAAAAAGAAATATAATTAGTAAAAGAAGAATAATAGAAGATAACATATCACTAATTAATAATGATAAAGTGCATATTCCAGCTTGGATATAGGGTGGTGTTAGTATAAAGTAGTGGACACATTAAGTCGAACTAAGTAAATTATATTTAGTTAAGAAAGGATGTGTCCATTATGGGGAAGGGCAAAAGATATGATCAAGAATATAAGAACATGATAGTTGATTTATATAAATCAGGAATGAGCTTAGCTGAGCTAAGTAGCGAATATGGCATTGCAAAATCAACAATTAAAGGCTGGATTAAAGATGTAAAAGAAGTTAAAGTAGATGAAAATGAAGTTATGACATTGAAAGAAGTTAAAGAATTGAAAAAATAAATGGCAAGAATTAAAGAAGAAAATGAAATATTAAAACTATGTGTAACGTTCTAGGCGTAGCAAGAAGTACATATTACAAATCTCAAGCTAAAACTAAATCACTAAGAGAAATAGAAAATGAGGAATTAAAATTAGATATTAAAAGAATATATAAAGAGCATAAAGGTTTATATGTAGCTCCTAGAATTCATCATATATTGAAAAAAGAAGGCTTTAATGTATCTTTATATTCATACTATCAAAGATGGTTGGTGCTATTTGGCTTCAGTTCTTGACTTACATTCTAAGAAAATAATTGGCTACGCTTTCGGTAAAAGAATGACTGATGATTTAGTTGTTAAATCTTTAAAGAATGCCTATTATAGTCAATATCCTGATAAAAATAAGCAATTAATATTTCATAGTGATTTAGGATCCCAATATACTAGTAATGATTTAAAAGAAATATGTAAGGAATTTAATATCATGCAATCATTTAGTAAGAAAGGCTACCCTTATGATAATGCTTGCATAGAATCTTTCAACTCTTCAATTAATTACATGACTCCACATCAATGTGAATTATTAGCTAGAAGTACATCATAAAAAAGTTTGACTTTTTGTGTCCAAGATATTGGCATAAGACCACTTTATAGACGTAGAGCAAACCACCCGTTTGACGGGTGGCCCTGATTATAAATTATATTTAAAATTATTTGTACTATTTTTAAATTTCTCAACTGAAATTATTATTGGATAAACTTCAGAAATTATATTTCTTCCAATAGTTTTTATAAAAAATATACGTCCTTTAAATTCACTTGTTTTAATTGAATTGTTATTCATAATTTTAAACTCTTTATTATCATAATATACTTCTATATACTTTTCTTTTATAATAACTTTTTTTTCACAATAAAATATTTTCTTTTTTCTTAATAAATTCTTTGATTCTCTTTTTATTAACCACTTGATTAACTTTGGAAACAAAATATACACTGCATATATAGTAATTAATATTTCAATTATCATAAATCCTAAAGTAATACTTATTGTAGTTATATTATAGTAAGTAGAACTATTTGTCATAAATGAGTCTATAGTTAGTAAAAATGGAGCAAGTATAACTACCAAAAACACTATGAATTTAAATATTTTAAAAGTAATAAGACGGCTTATTCTATACTCCATCCAAACCTCAATATCTTCCATCGTATTATTAAAAATCATTATTTAAATCTCCCTATTTCAAAATTATTATTATTTTTAACTATATCATTTATATATTAATTTAAATAATTAATTAAGGATGTTCATTACCTAATATTCATCTTCATTTAACCTCTTTATTATTCTTTCCTTTCTAATAATCCATATCAACACATGTAGCATGTTAATCTGTACTAATATCTAGTCCAAAACTTGGCTTACATTTATCATTAAATGATGATAATCCTAGAGCTACTTGTTTATGAATATATGATGTAGATATAATTATTTTAGAAACAAATTCGTTAATACGTTTTACAGGAGTTTGTATCATACTCATATGTGCAGTAACAGGAGCTAACTCAGTTCCCCTATTAATAGCAATAATTCTAATCATCCATTTAGAATTCTCATCTATATCAATTTAGTTATCATTGTATTTCATATATGCATTATATATTATTTGATTATATTTAGATATCATAGGATTAAAATCAGAATCTGTACCAATAAGCGCACCTTCTGAAACATAAATACCATTTAAATTGGTAATAAGGAAAAAGGGTATTGTTTTGCACTCCCGCAAACGACACTCTATAAGTCTATCTTCTGATGCCCCACTTTCTTGATATACTTGTAAATCTAATCTTAACCAATATGGTTCAGGATTTACAGGAATAGATGAAGCAATAACAATACTTCTAGCTGTTATTTAATTAAGAATTTCTGCTTTATATTGTTCGCGAGTATACACTTCTTGATTATAATCTTCTTTAATAGTAGATCTAGTACTATTTTCTTCAATACCATCTTTAAAAGTGAACTTATGTAAATTTCATCTTCTCTAACTTGATACATATCTTTCACATAAATATCTCCTAATTAGAGATATTTTAAATATACTATATAATTCATTTTTTGTGAATATTAATTAATATATATTTTTCTCTTTAAAAAAATAGAAATAATTCTAATGATTCAATATTTTGGATTAATACTCATATAGATTTTGAAGATATCGAAGGAAAAGCTTTAATAAGAGTATATCCATTTAAAGACTTTGAAAGTTATAAAATAAAACAAATTTATAAAAATATAATTGTAGATGTAAAAAACATTTAAAGTTCGATAAGATTATGAAAGAATAAATAAATTAATAATTAATTAGAATTAAAAAAGGACAAATTAAGATATATATGAATGGAAACCAAAAGATCTAAATGATCCTTTCAAAATGAGAAAAATAAGTAAGGGATATTAAGAATCAAGACTTTTATAAGGAATAAAGGTGCTATTTCGTAACTAGGGTTGCGAAATAGTACCTTTTTAAATTTTGTTTAGAAATAGTAAACAATTAATTACTGTCCCTATTTTCAGTATTCATTTATTGATAATAAAGTTTACTGATTTTTAATCTCAAGTAATATAATATTTTTATAATGTAACTTTTAATTCTTTAAATATAAGGGAAGCTTTATAGTAAATGTTGTTATTTCTTTATTACTAGTTACACTAATGCTTCCATTATAACTATCAAGTATTTCTTTAACTATATGTAACCCAAAGCCATTATCACCATTTTTATTTTCTTTAGTTGAAAACCCTTCTTCAAATATTTTTTCAATAATATCTTTATCAATTTCTGGTCCGTTATTTTCTATATTTATAATTATATATCTATAGCTATAGTAACTTTTAATCATTAATAAACCTTTACCATTTAATGCTTCAATGGAGTTTCTAACAATATTAGAAATAATTCTTTGAAGGTCAAGTTCATTTATGTTTGCATCATTAAGATTAGCATTTTCATCTATAAGAACATCTACTTCTTTTAAATCAGTTGTATTAATTATTTGTGTTATAAGAGATAAGTTACTACTTATTACCTTAACTTGAGAAGAAATATCATAGCCTTCAATTACATCCTTTAGTAATTTACCTAGTTTTTCATAATCTTTCATAAGATATGTACCATACAAGTAAGATATTTGTGAACCATAATCGTGTTTAATCTTCCTAAGTTCATTAATTTTAGATTTTAATTCTACATTTAAGCTATTAATTTCACTTGCTTTTTTATCAATACTTGCAAAGTATAATGTGATAAAAACAATAAAAGTAGCCAAAAATATGAAAATAATTTCTTTAAAAATTGGATTATCCTTATCATTGTATATAAATAAAAAAGATATAGTAAAATCTACAGCTAATGTTGTTATTATTAATGTAAAAATAGAAAAAGTTCTTGATTTAATAATTAGATTTATTTTATAGATAAATTTTATATTTTTTAAAACTAGATAGGAAACTAAAAACTGAGGTAAATACATTATTAATATATTTGCATAGGTTATATTTATATTTGTATTATTTATAATTAATATAAAGGTGAAAAAGGATACAATTACAGTTATGCCGATAATTAAATATACTATGGTAAAACCAATTGTTGCCCCAAGTTTATCATTCTTATAAGCAAAAATCACAAAAAATATTAATTCAGTAATATGAATAATTATAATAGATAAGCTTGAATTACCAAGTAGGTAAGTAGTTAAAGTTATTATTATCCAAAGTGATATTATTAATAAAATTAAGTGATTTTTGCTTTTTTTATGTTTTTCACTAACACAATAATTTGCAGCAACTACAAACATAATACTTTGAATAATACTATTTATTGTATCGATTAATCCTGTGTACATATCGTCATTCCCTTTATCTTAAGTTTTTCATTGATTCTGGCATTTCTTCTAAGCCTACTCCTAAAGTTGAAGCAGGTCCTAAAATTATTGTGGTTGCGGATAAAAGTAGTATGAACTTACCTAGTATTTTTTTTATTTTCAATATTTTCCCCTCCTTGTATAATTACTTTTATTAAACATTAATATAGCTTGTACTAAAATTGTCCAAACTATTATTTGAGAAAACAAATTAATATTAAATAAAATAATTGATAATATAGATAATATAAATATGTTTATAATACCTATTAATCTGTTTTTGGAAATAAGATTTTTTTTAGTAATAGGCATTTTATCATTTATAATAGGAGCTTGATGATAAATAGAAAATATACTTATTGAATTTAGAAATATAGAGCTTTTAAAACTTAATATATTGTTTTTAGATAAGTATATTATAATGAAAGTTAACAATAAGGTGGATGTAAGACACTTTAATTGAGTATCTTCATGATAACCACCAATAAATGGCTTAGTAATTGACATTATAAATATTATGACTATACTTTCTTTAAAACATCTAAATATGGAAAATACTAAAATAACTGCTATTATTTTTATAACTTCATAAACTATAATTTTTACGGAATATTTTGCTTGTTCCATCTGGTCAACAGTATAATTATTATAGTTGCCTATATTTTCAACAAACTTATATACTAAACTTTCTAACATAATATAATGTTCCTTTTATTTATACATTATTCGTGTAGTCATATTATACAATATTTATAAATAGACTTCTATAGTATTTAGAATATAAATAGTTTTATTCAAATTTATTATCTATTTCTGTAATTTCGGCATTATTTGTTTTAAATTTTAACAGTTCATTAAAAGAAGATTAGTTATATAGCATTACAAAAGATAATATTCCATAAAAAGTAATTATAAGAAATAGACTATAGTAAAATGTAAAAAAACTCCTGAAGGAGTTTCTATAATAAATAATATTTTAGCAATTTGTTTTAAATAACATTTTACAGTTTTAATTTGGAGCTGTTAAACAGCTCCAAATTACACATAATATTGGCTTTTATATATCTAATAAATTCTTAGTATAATTACTATAAAAATCTCTTAATTTTTTCATGCTATCTTCTAGTTCATTAAGTAAATTAGACGCTAAAGAGTAATCTTCAACAGAAATAGCATCTTTAATACGAGTAAATAATCCTTTTGAAGTATAAGTATCCTTCATTATATAATGTCTTAAATTATTTATTGTCATCCAGTTAGATATATCTAAATCTAATGCATTATTTGAATGTAATAATTTAAAGCTTCTTACTTCATTAGCATGATTAACAATAATTCTATGAATTATATCAGTCGTCCATCTTTGAATTACAGCAAGTTTGAAGCTGTTAATTAATTGATCACTAAATACATTGTTTTTCTTTAATACTTTTAATTTTTCAGGATATTTATCTAATTGAATTAGATTTTCATAAACTGTAGCTGGTGCTTTTCCGAAGTAAGAATCTCTTTCTTCATCTGTATAGAATTCAAAAACATCTTCTTCACTTCTATAAGCTCTATCTTTTTCTAAGTAAGATGCATCTTCGCCAGGCTTTTTAGAAAGCTCTGCTAAAAGTTCTTCTTCAGTTTTATTATTTTCAAGAGCATAAAGAATTCCATCAAGCATAGCCATATAAGAAACAGACATTGTTAAATATACATTACTATGTGGATTTGGAGATCTAAGCTCAAATCTAGTTGCAAGAGGATTTGCTAAATCTCTTATTAATCCTATTAGTATAGTTCTGTTTCTTGATGGATTATCAGGAGATATTCCAAGAGAAGTAACTACACATATTGGAGCCTCAAAACCAGGCTTTAATCTCTTAAATGCACCATTAGTAGTAGATATAAAAGGATTCATTATTTCATAATTCTTTAAAATACCCATTATAGCGCCATAACCAATTTTGCTTAAGAAATCATCTTTTGTAGCATGGAATAGATTTATTCTTCTCTTATCTTTTAATTTTAAGCTAACGCCTAAATGAACATGCATTCCTGAGCCAGCTACGTCATCTATAGGTTTTGGTTTAAATGTAACATCTAAGCCATGTCTTCTGAAAGTTTCTTGAGTTAATATTTTTACAAAAATTTCATTATCAGCAGCTTGCACAGCATCGGAGTATTTCCAGTCTATTTCAAGTTGTTCCATTATATGATTAAATTGACCATTACTATCTAATTGTGACTTAACTCCACCAACTTCTTTATGTCCCATTTCTGGTTGGAAACCATACTCTTCCATAAGTAAAAGAGTTTCTTCAAGGGCAGTTCTTACAACACCCTTAGTTCTTGTCCAATATTGTTCTTGTAAAACTTGGGAAGTAGATAACTCTTCAATATGAGCTTCTTCGTTTGGAGTTTTTACCCAAAATTCTAATTCTGTTGCAGATGTAATTACTATTTCATCTATATCATCATAATTGATATTAAATGGTTTTAAGGTTTCAGGTTTATTTTTAAAGATATCTAAAAGAGTTGATTTAAATGTATTTATTGCAGAACTTAAAATATTTCTTGAACATACAGGTTTATTATTGTGTATCAAGAATGAAGGGATTCTAAGTGTACCAATGGGTTTATTAGTTAAGGAATCAATGTGATCATAATTATAATCAATAAACCAATTAGCATTAATATCAGCTACCATATCTACTTTTGCATCATTTAAAGTAGCGATTCCAGGAAGTACAACTGAAGAACCATCTGTTTGAATAGCTACTCCATTTAAAAATGAATCTATATCATCTAGAAAAAGCTTAGCAGGGATTTTTTCATCAGTATCATTTCCTGATAAGTCTATTCCAACGATAGATACGAATTTTATTTCAGGATGATCGTTAAAAATTGTAAATAAATCTTCTTTATTATGTTTTGATTTTGGAATTAAATAAACTAAATCTTTCATAGAAATCTTCTTTGCCGAAACATAGCAAAGAAATATTCACTTCCTTTCAGTTTTAATCGAATATTTAAGTGGTATAGACATCATAATATTCGGAAAAATAAATAATTTATAAAAAAATTCTATTATATACATGCTATGGTGTCAATGATTAAATTTACTAAATTTTAAAAATATTTTTCTTGGAATTTACAATTATTTCTTTTGGGTACCCTAAAAAATCTAATAGCTTTATAGCATTTCCTGTATTACAGATACCTTCTTTTAATTTAAAGTCAAATGTTAAGCCTTCATCTTCATCTATATCCTCACAGAAATAATATCTTAGGTATTTATCACTACAATTTTCAGCTAATTCTAAGTCATGAGTTGCAACTATAGAAATAGCATTTTTATTCATAATATATTTAAGTATTTCCTTAGAGGCGGATATTCTTTCTATAGGATTAGTTCCCTTAAAAATTTCATCTATTATGCAAAATGCAGGGACATCTTCTTCTAAGGAATTTAATATTCTAAGGACTGAATTACATTCTTCTAAATAATAGCTAGCACCAGATAAAACATCATCAGATAAGCTTAAAGATGACATTATCCTAAAAAATGAAGATGTATATTCACGAGAAATACTCATAGAAAAGCATTGAGATAATAATATATTTGTAGCTAAAGTTCTCATAAAGGTAGATTTACCAGACATATTAGAGCCAGTTAGTACTACTCCTTTTCCTTTTAATTCAATGCTATTAGGAATACCATCTTCTAATAAGGGATGAACTGCATCTTTAACTATTAAAGTTTTATTCTTATTATCTAGAAATTTTGGTATACAATAATTAGCAATTCTACATCTATAGGAAGCTACAGATATATAAGCTTCTAATTTTCCTATTAAAGCATATAATTCTATTAAATTTTGTCTATTATTTTTTATTATATTAATTATAGAGTAATAGGAGCGAATTTTAGTTAAAAAGAATCCGTTTAAAGTTTCAATAAATATATCTAATTCACTAGAGGTATAAATATATTTTGTTTTATTATCTATTTTAGAAACTGGGATAAGTAGTGTGTTTATTTTATCTATATAATCCTTTAAAGAATCATTTTGTAATTTTGAGATTTCCTTTGCAGCTCTTATAAAATTACCTAAATATTGAAGGGATGAAAGTTCATATTCAATTTCAGCAGCCGCTCTAGTTGAAATAATCATATAAGTAACAAAAATACCTAAGAATGTTGGTAAGTATTTAGAACCAAAAATAAAAAAACAAATTAAAACTATGAATGAGGAGAGAGCAAGAATATTGAATAATAATGACTTTGCTTTACTAACAGTAGTGGTTGTATTTAATAATGTAAAAACATCACCTTTTCTTTGACGACCAAGGTTAGATAAAATTTGTTGAACACTACCTCTAAGGGCTTTATCATTAATAAATGTTTCTATTGTTTTATTTCTTTTATATACAGATTCAGAATTTAACTTAGGTGTTCTAAGTAAATAATATAACATTTGTTCTCCAGGTGTTGATGAACAAATGCTTATTTTCATTAATAAATCATCTATATTTAAGTCGTGAGCTGTTTGATCATCTATATTATAAATATCTTTTTCCTTTAAAACAGAAGGAGAATACTCTTTATAGAATTTATGAATTTTTTCGAAATCAAATTTATTATCATAAGCTTCTGGCCAATATTTAATTAAATATTGAATTTCTGTTAGTTTTTTAGATTTATCAAAGAACTTAGATGCTAGTATTATAAATACTACAAATAAAATAATGCCTATTTGATAGGCTCTACCACCAAGATGTGGTCCTAGTTTAAAAGTGAAATAAATTGTTAAAGCAACTAAAACAATAGAAGAAAGAGTTATGGATTTATAGAATAGTAGTTTATTTTTCATGTTAACCTCCAATATTATATTTAATTTATGATTATAAATAATAAAATGTAAATATAAAGAAATTCTTTTTATTTATAATTATAGCATTTAATTACATAATTCTGTTACAAATAATAAACTTATAGATTTATCTTTAAGAAAGGTATAAAATAAAAAGTAGAATTAAAGAAAATGGAGTGAGATAATTGGACAATAAAAATAGGCCAATAGGTTTTTTTGATTCAGGGGTTGGTGGTTTAAGCGTATTAAGAGAAGCTATAAAAATAATGCCTAATGAGGATTATATATATTTTGGAGATTCGAAAAATGCACCTTATGGAATGAAAAGCGTAGATGAAGTTAGAGAATTAACTTTTAAGGCAGTTGAATTCTTATTAAGCAAGGGAGTTAAAGGAGTAGCTATAGCTTGTAATACAGCTACAAGTGCTGCTGTAGCTGATTTAAGGAAAATATATCCGACTTTACCGCTGGTAGGAATAGAACCGGCGTTAAAACCAGCTGTTGAGCTTAATAATGATGGAGACATATTAATTATGGCAACTGCTATGACATTAAAGGAAGAAAAATTTAGAAGGTTAATGGATAGATATAAGGATAGAGCATCTATAATACCTGTACCATGTCCGGGACTAGTTGAATTTATAGAAAGTGGAGATTACAAGGGAGAAGCTGTAGAAGAATACCTTTTAGAGAAAATAAATACATATAGAGATGCTAAAATAGCTTCCATAGTGTTAGGATGCACTCATTATCCATTTATAAAAGAAGTATTGGCAAAGATTGTTGGAGAAGATGTTAAAATAATAGACGGAGGATTAGGAACTGCTAAGGAACTTAGAAGAAGATTAAGTGAGAAAAATTTATTAACAGAAACTAATAAAAAGGGAAAGATTGAAATAGTAAATTCATCTGATAAAAAAGATGTAATAAAATTAAGTTATGAATTACTAAAAATGAATTGAAACTTTAAAACTCCGTAAGGAGTTTTTATTTTTTGGAAATTCACAAAAAAAATATTGTTAAAATGTTGACAAAAAATAAAAGAATTGATATATTATATTAAAAAGAATATTCAGAAAATTCAAATACGGAATAAGTTTTTTGGGGGGAATTTTTATGGAAATTAAAGTAAAAGAAATATTAGGTGAAGATATAACTATAGAAGATGCTATATTATTAAGAGAAATGATTAGAAATAGTCTTAATATTGGAGTATTGTTAGATTTTGAAGGAGTTAAAAGAGTTCCAACAACATTTTTAAATATGTTATTTGGAGATCTTATTAATAGCTTTGGAAGAGACTTTATTTTTAAACAAGTTGATGTTAAAAATTTATCAAACTATACTGATTATTCAAGAGTTATTTTAGGTACTACCTTTAAATAATAAATAAATTTAATAACTATTAAAGTCTATAAGAAGGAGATGTCCAAGCATTAATTTTATATTGTGGGACAGTACCTTCTTATTTTCATTTTAAGAGGTTAAGTATATAGCTATATTTGGAGTTTTAATTAAATATTGTTTTTACCTTTAAATAATATATAATTACTATAAGAGATAAATATAAGTTCTTCTAAGGGTTTTCTTTTAGAAGAATTTATAATAATTAAAGTGTAAATAATAAGTAAGGATTTATATTGAAAGGAGATTTTATATGAAAAACCCAATAGTAACTATAAATATGGAAAATGGAGGAGTTATAAAAGCGGAATTATATCCTGAAATAGCTCCTAATACAGTTAAAAATTTTATAAGCTTAATAAACAAAGGATTTTATGATGGTGTTGTATTTCATAGAGTAATACCTGGATTTATGATACAAGGTGGTTGCCCAGATGGAACTGGAATGGGTGGCCCAGGATATAGCATTAAAGGTGAATTTAGTAGAAATGGCTTTAAAAATGATTTAAAACATTCAAGAGGTGTTTTATCTATGGCTAGAACTATGGTTCATGATTCGGCTGGAAGCCAATTTTTTATAATGGTAGCAGATGCACCACATTTAGATAATCAATATGCTTCTTTTGGTAAAGTTATTGAAGGTATGGAAGTTGCTGATGAAATAGTAAAAGCTAAGAGAGATTATAATGATAAACCACTTGAAGATCAAAAAATGGTTAAAGTAACTGTTGATACTTTTGGTGAAACTTATGATGAACCAGAAAAAGTAGGAAGATAATATAAAAGGGGAGTAGAGAGGGATATGCTTAGCAATAATAAGTGCATATTAGTCCATAATGTACCAGAAGAAGAACTTAAAGAATTAAAAAATGGTGACTTTAAGGTTATAGAGGTATCAAGAGAAATGGTAGAAATGACTGTTTTTGATATATTAAATGGACTAAGATTTGAAACTGTAAATGCAGATTTATCAAATGAAGCTGTTATATTATTTAATGGATTTTCAGATGAAGAAATTAAATTAGCTATAACAACAATTAGAAAGAGATATAAAGAGGGAATATTTGCAGCAGTTACACCTACTTCAATTGAATGGAAGTTTAGTTATTTGCTTGAACATTTAATTGAAGAGAGGGAATGGTATTTTAGAAATCAGAAGGGAAGAGCTTAAGTGAGTAGAGTTGGCGATAAGATAAAGGAAGCTAGAATTAAAAATGGATTAAGTCAAAAAGCTTTAGCTAAAAAGCTAGGCGTTGCAGAAAAATTTATTAATGAAGTGGAACTTGGAAGAAGAATAGCTCAAGAATCCTTCATTGATAAAGCATCAAAAATACTAAAAACTGATTTTAATGATGTTAGCATGGTAGTAACAGATGAAGCTTTATTAGAAGAAAGAAAGGCTATGAAGAAGTTAAAAACTAGTTTCTCTGAAAAACCTAATAATACAAAGCAAGAGGAAGTTTGGACAAATGCCTTTTCATCTGTATTAAAGAATGTTCCGATATTCGATTATACCTTAAAGAATAGTAAGGGGTATAAAGAATTACCTATTCATTCAAATAAAGTAGAAGGATTTAATCAAGATAAGGTTCTATATTTAGAAATTCAAGATGATGAAATGTCAGGATTTAGAATGTTAAAAGGAGACTTAGCTTTTTCAAGTCTAGTTAAAGAACCTAGTAATAATGGCATTTTCTTAGTTGATTACAAAGGAAAAAGAGCTATAAGACAAATAAAACTATTAGGAAATTCTAAAGTTTTACTAGTTAGTAATGGCGGAAGTCTTTTAACAGAGACTATGAACTTAAACGAAATTTCTGTAGTAGCTAAACTAGAGAGATTAGAAATAAAATTATAGTAAATTATTTTATAGAAACTTAGAGATGGAATTTAATATTTCATCTCTTTTTATTTATAATATCACATCAATTTACCTAGTCATATATTAGTATAAATTACTTTTTGAGGTGATATTAATAGAAAATATAAATTCAAATAAGATAAATTCAGGATTAGGGCTAGTTCAAAACATATCTAAAAGTTTATTTGGTAAATTAGGAATAAATGTTGGAGCAGGTGAAGAAGGAACTAGTACCATAGAAGTTACTATTATATCAGGAGATACACCAGAAAATGTAAGGAGAGAAATAGAAAAGGTAGGTGGAAGTTACTACGATTTAGGCTATGGATTTGGATTAGTAACAATTCCAAGAGAAAAGGTAATTGATCTTGCTAATATCCCATCTATTGAATATATTGAGTTACCAAAGCAATTATATACTACAGATGCTAGTAGTAATAGAGCAGCTTGTGTACCAGAAGCAAGAAATAATTATGGTATTGAGGGTGAAGGAGTTTTAGTTGGATTTATAGATACAGGTATAGATTATACTCATCCAGCCTTTAGAAATAGTGATGGTACCACTAGAATAGATTATATTTATGATTTAAGTGAGGGTGGAAAGTCATATAGCAAGGATGATATAAATAATGCTTTAAAAAGTCAAGATCCATATTCCATAGTTCCATCTATTGATACTGTTGAGCATGGAACTCATGTAGCAGGCATAGCATGTGCAGGAGGAAGTATTAATACTGAATATTATGGGGTGGCACCTAAGAGTTCCATAGCTATGGTTAAATGTACAAGAGGTAATTTTGCACTTAGTAGCAATATTATGAAGGGATTAAAGTTCTTAGTAGAAGCGGGGAAATTTTTGAAAAAGCCTTTAGTAGTTAATATTAGCCTTAGCACCAATGATGGAGCTCATAATGGAACAAGTCTTCTAGAACAATACATTTCTACCATATCAATATTAGAAAGAGTGACAATAGTAATAGCAGCTGGGAATGAAGGGGATTCAGCACATCATATAGGAGGAAACTTAAGAAAACAAAATAAAATATCTATAAATGTAGCAGGAGATGAGCCTGGAATAGTATTAAATTTATATAAGCCTGTTTTATCAGATATATCTATTAGAATAACTAGTCCTGCTGCAGCAACTAGCGGAGATATAGTTGTTAGAGAAGGATATTACGAAGGGACAATAGGAACTGATAGATATCAAGTTTATTATTCAGGACCAAAACCCTTTGATATAGTTGGAGAAATTACAATTGCTATATTATCAAGTGGTCAATATATATTATCTGGTCAATGGGAAGCTAGAATTAATTTGTTAAATAAATATTCTGGAGTTTATGATATGTGGCTACCAATTAGAGAGGATTTAAATGTTAGTACTAAATTTTTAGAACCAACTGTTTTAAATACTTTAGGAATACCAGCTACAGTAACTAATGTTATAGCAGTTGGAAGTTATAATTATTTAACTAACAATATATCACCTTTTACTGGAAGAGGTAAGGAAACAATTTATCAGCCTATAAGGCCAGATTTAGTTGCCCCAGGGGAAGGGATAATTTCTTCAGTACCTAATAGAAGCTTTGATTCTAAAAGTGGTACATCCATGGCAACACCACATGTTTCTGGAATAGCTGCTTTAATGATGGAATGGGGAATAGTAAAACAAAATGATCCTTATCTTTATGGCGAAAGACTTAAGTATTTTTTAGTGGTATCTGCAAATAGAAGTAGAACAGATATAACATATCCAGACCCTACTTGGGGATATGGTGAAGTTTGTTTAAATTCTGCTATCGAAAGAATTATTGAAAATATAGGTTTCATGACGAATCAGAGAAGTAATGGGGTTAAAGAAAAAATGAAGAATTTCAAAAAAGATATTAAAGTTAACAATAAATTAAAAGAAGATAGAACAAAAAAAAATAATGAAGATTCGTATGGTTTTATTGATAGACTTGAACAAAATAAAAATCAAGATGAAGAAGAAGTAATAGGGATTCTTGTTGAATATAATTCCTTAGAAGAATTAAAGAAAATAAATGAACTTCCAGGGGCCTCTGTTGCTATATTAGATACTAACTATGCAGTAGTATTTATACCTTATAATAGAATTTCGGAAATTAAGCCATATATAAAAGATATTGTATCTTCAGAAGTTCAAGCAATTTATACTTTAGAAGAAACTTCACCAGTAGATGCAAGTGGGGCAACATTATTTCATAACAATCCTTATCTTCAATTAAATGGAAAAGGTGTTATTGTAGGTATTATTGATACAGGTATAGATTACTTAAATAAGGAATTTATGAATGAGGATGATACAACAAGAATTTTAAGAATATGGGATCAAACTATAGATGGAAATCAAGAGGTATATGGAGTAAAGATGGGAATAGAGTATAAGGAGGATGATATAAATAAGGCTATACAGATAAGCAAAAATGGTGGAAATCCATATGATATAGTCAATAGTAGAGATGTTATAGGTCATGGAACTTCAATTGCTAGTATAGTTGGAGCTAGGGGGTATAATCCAGAAGTTAAAGGTGCTGCACCAAATTGCTATTTTGCAGCAGTTAAATTAAAGGAAGCAGCTAAGATTTTACAGAGAAAAGCAGGGATTAACAACATTAAGGAAGGTAGATACTTAGGCATAGATATAATTTTAGGAATAAGATATTTATCCAGGTTAGCAAGTGATGTTAAGATGCCAATGATAATTTGTATTCCTCTAGGAACTAATACAGGAGCCCATGATGGTACTAGTGAAGTTGAAGGATCAATTGAATCTATAAGTAATCAGATTGGTGTTGTTTGTGTTACTGGAACAGGAAATGAAGGTGATACAGATACACATGCTGAAGGTAGATTCATACAGTCTGGAGAAATAAGGAATATAGAAATTAAAATTGGTAAAGGGCAAAAGGATTTAAACTTTCAAATATATGCACAGCAACCAGATAGGGTATCTTTAGGTATAGTATCACCATCGGGAGAAATAATAGAGAAGATACCAGCTAGGTTAAATAAAGTAGAAAATGTAAACTTCATTTATGAAGGCACTAAAATGAAAATTTCTTATCTTTATCCAGATCCAATCACTGGATCTGAAGTAATAAGTATTGAAGCAAGGGGATTAAGAGAAGGTATATGGCAGTTTAGATTATATGGAGATTATATTGTTGATGGTAGGTATTGGAGTTGGTTACCTCAAAGGAGTTTGTTAGATGAAGAAACAAAATTTCTAAGCCCAAGTCAATATACTACATTAACTATGCCAGGAACAGCAAGAAAAGCTATAGTAGCTGCATTTTATAATCAAAATAACAATGCAACGGTTGGACAATCAGGAAGGGGATTTACTAGGGATGGTAGAGTAAAGCCTGATTTTGCAGCAGGGGGCATAAATGCTACTGTTACGACACCAGGAGGAGGTACTAAAAAAGTTAGCGGTTCTTCAGTAGCAACAGCTGTTACAGCAGGATGTTGTGCGCTTTTAGTACAATGGGGAGTTGTAGAAGGTAATGACAAAAACTTATATCCTATAAAAATTAGAAGTTATTTGATAAGAGGGACTACCATGAGAGTTGGTGATAAATATCCTAATGAGCAATGGGGATATGGAGCCTTAAATATGAAAGGAGTTTTTGATTCAATAAGAGAAAATTTATCTGGAGGAGTTGAGAGTACAAGAGATGATGAAGAATATAATGTTGGGAAGTTATTCATAAGAAAACCTGAATATATGTAGTTAATTTATATAAAAAGAACAAAATTAAAAATAACACATATATTAATTAAAGGAGAAATAATAAAGGAGAAATATATGCCACAAGGTAGGCTAAAAGTTCAATGTTTTGTTAATGAAACTTATATACCTGTTGACAATACAAGAATAACTATAAGACCATCAGAAGGTGGCCCAAGTGCAAAAGTAATATCATTATCTACAAATTCAATGGGAGAATCTCAAATTATAGATTTAGAAGCTCCACCATTAGAGTATTCACAGCAACCAACTGGACAAATTCCATATAGTATGTACGATATACTAGTGGAAAGAGAGGGGTTTCAAAGTATATTAATAAATAGGTGCCAAGTATTTCCTGATGAGCTAGCCATACAACAATGTAATCTTATAGAATCTTCAGGAATATTAACAAGAATGGAAAATATAAATATACCACCCAATACAACTAATTCATCACAAAATAATCAAGGTGGGAATACTAATGAAATAATAAATATAGGCCCTAATACATTAAATGGTAATTATCCAGAAAAGATTCCAGAAGAAGTTGATAAACCTCTTCCACCACCAACAAGTGGAGTAGTTTTGCCAAAGCCAGTTGTACCAGAATTTATAGTAGTTCATGCTGGAGGTCCTAATAATACATCTGCACCAAATTATAAAGTGCTTTATAAGGAGTATGTAAAGAATGTAGCATCTTGTGAGATTTATTCAACTTGGCCAGAAAGCACCATAAGAGCCAATGTTTATGCAATAATATCATTTACTTTAAACAGAATATATACAGAATGGTATAGAGGTAAGGGCAAAAATTTTGATATAACAAACTCAACAGCTTATGATCATGCATTTACTTATGGAAGAAACATATTTGAAAGTATAAGTGCAGTAGTAGATGATATTTTTGCAACTTATATAAGGAGAATAGGAAGAAAACAGCCTCTATTAACACAGTATTGTGATGGAAAAAATGTTACTTGTCCTGGATGGATGACTCAATGGGGAAGTAAGTATTTAGGAGATCAAGGAAGAACTCCTTACGAAATTTTAACTAATTTTTATGGAAGTGATATAGAGTTAGTAACGGCTGAGCAAGTTAAGGGGATCCCTAAGTCATATCCAGGCTATGATTTAATAGTAGGTTCAACTGGGCCAGAGGTCCAATCAATACAGGAATATTTAAATAGGATATCACAAAACTATCCATTAATTCCAAAAGTATCACAAGATGGAGTGTTTGGAGAGAGTACTGCTGAAGCAGTTAGAGTTTTTCAAGAGGTATTTAATCTACCAAAGACGGGAGTAGTTGATTATGCGACTTGGTATAAAATTTCTGATATATATGTGGGAGTAACTAGAATAGCTGAACTTAGAAGAAGTACAAAATCTGTAGAAAGAATTTTTATACCACCAAGATCCTTTGATAATTATTATGATAGATCAGTACCAAGATTTAATTATTTAGATGATATGTAGTAATAAAGAAGAAGTTATAACAGATATAGATTACAAATATTTTATTTTTGGGAATTTATAAAAATATTATCCTATAAATAATTTTTTATAAATTCCTTAATTTTATATTAAACCTTATAATTCAGATATATTATTAATTTAATTCTTTTTTATGTTTATAATAAAAATATATTGTCTGAGTAATAAATACTAAGCTAAGAAGTCCAAAAAATGGATACAATGAACCTATAAGGTTAGAAAATCCAATTCTAGATATAGGTAATGCAATTAGAATTACTATAAAAATTCCTTTTTTAAAGTCTATTTTAAAGGTGTTGTTTATAGTTTTACTAATTGAATAGACATCAGAAACTTCTGTAGAGAACATTTCAAGTAATATAACAATTAATAATAATGCTTGAATTATATTTCCAAAGGGCTCAGCAACAAATAATAATGGTATTTCATACTTATGTATATAAGGCTGATTTATCATAAGTAAAAAATTAATTGAAAAACTTAATAGTACTAATCCTAATGAACCTAAGGCAATTCCAAGAAACATTGTTTTAGGTTTTTTTATTTGATTGCTTAAAGGAACTAAAACACCTAGGCAACAAAGTGTATTGTATCCAGCATAAAGAATTGTAGACAATGCTATTCCATTCTTAGTTGGTTCAAACTTTGTCATTTGTTCAAAGGACACCATATCCTTACAAAACATAAAATATAATAAGGTAATAAGGGTAATAGTAGTAATTAGTATTGGAACAATAAAAGAATTTACTTCAATTAATCCATCGGTATCTCTTAATAAGAAAAAGATAGCTACCACTACCATAATTAATGAGCCTATAATCTTTGGAATTCCAAAAAATTGATTAATTAATGCGCCACTGCCAGCTAAAATTATAGAAGCACTAGAAATCAAATAAAGTGTAGTTATTACTCCTGTGATTTTACCAAGAATATTGGGACTGACAATTTTTATAACATCACCATAAGAGTTTAATTTATACTTAATACTTATCTTGGAAACTATAGATCCGAGAATAATATAAAATATACCACATACTATAATTCCTAAGAAGCTTACTACACCATATGATGTAAAGAATTCTTTAATTTCCTGTCCAGATGCTAATCCAGCACCAACTATTGTTCCTATGAAAACAACAGCTACCTGAAAAATTTTAGAAAGTTCATTTTTCATTTAAAGTCCCCCTAATTTATTTCTACTAACAATATATATAAGTTAATTAATTTTTATTCCTTTAGTTTTAGGTCAATGATTATCAGTTCTAATACATCTAATTTGTAAATAAAGCCATATATATTTTAGGATAGTATATGAAAATGAATAAGCTATTTAGTTTTAGGAAAAATAACCTTAAGGAAGCTTAAGGAGGAATTAGATTGAGAAAAAGAATTTTATCATTATCTTCTTTATTATTGTTTTTATTAATTATTTTTTCAGGGTGTTCAAAAACAGAGGATAAAGCAGAGAAAATAGATATATTTAGCCTTAAAAAGGCCTTTGATTTGGCAGATGAATACTTAGGGTTAATTAAAAATAATGATATGGAAGAAGCTAATAAGTTATGTACAGAAAAATTACTTAGTAACAATAATAAAGTAGCAACAGGAACTTCAGAGATAATAGCCTATGCACCTGATAATGTAATAGAATCTTCAAAGTCAGCATTCATAACCTTTAATGTAGTAAGAAATTCATCATCTGAACCTAAATGTGATTTAGATAATTATGCAATAAAAGTTATAAAAGAAGGTGATGATTATAGAATAGATGAAATAAAGGCTACAAGTTTAAAACAAGTATTTGTTAAAAATAATGCCTTACGTATTATTGGTGAGGATGGAGGGAAAAGTGACTTAATTATTTCTTTAAATAACATTTCAAAGGATGCCTACTTAAAAGAAAATAAACTTATGCTTTATAAAGAAAAAGTGCCATGTGATAATTTTGGACCAGTAGCCTTGGGGTATAAAGGAAATAAAATAGCTATATCAACTATAAGTGAAGGTAGAGCCTTTATATCTATTGCATATATTCAAGAAAGCAAAGAAGCTCAAGGAGCTAGTAGTCAAGGGGATGAAGGTGGAAATAGTAATCAACAAGGAAATAATGAAATAAGTAACTTAGAAGATTTACTTGATAAGCCTATAGCTAAGAAGGTAATTCCTATAGATATATATAATGGAGTAAAAATAAATAACTTAGTATTTACTCATGAAGAACGATATTTAATTACAGAATATGTTAATAACAATTTAGTTAAAAGAATAAAAGTATATAACAGTGCTAGTGGAGATTTAATACAATTAAACTTTGATGAAATGTTTAAGGAAGATAAATATAATATTGAGCTAATTGATTTTAAGAAGGATGAGATTAATATTAGTGTAACCAGTAAGGGTGATGAAAAAGATATAAATAAAGAAATTATTGGTGAGTATAAGGTATACATAGAAGAAAAAGAAATTAAAAAAATATAGAAAACTCTTAACATATATAATTATTGTAGTAGAATAAAAGTACAACTTAAATAAATAAAGTGGTACTTTTATTTTTTGGAGGAATTATGAAAAAGTGGAATGATAAAAGATATCATAGTTTAAATTATTATCTTAGAAGTAAGTTTGATGAAAAAGTATATAAGATATCTTTAGATGGAGGATTTAATTGTCCAAATAGAGATGGAAAAGTTGCTAAAGGTGGCTGTACTTTCTGTAGTGCAAGAGGATCAGGGGATTTTGCAGGAAGCAGAATATTATCAATAACCAAACAATTCGAAGATAGAAAAGATATGATGGAGAAAAAGTGGAAGGATGGTAAGTTAATTGCTTACTTCCAAGCATATACAAACACATATGCTCCAGTTGATGAGCTTAGAAGAAAATATAATGAAGCACTAGCTCAAGAAAATGTAGTTGCCATATCTATTGCAACAAGACCAGATTGCATAGATGATGATGTTTTAGATTACTTAACTGAATTAAATGAAAAGACATATTTAATAGTGGAACTTGGATTACAAACTATAAATGATAAAACTGCAAGAGAATTCAATAGAGGATATGATTTTGAAGTTTTTGATAATACATTAAAAAGATTACTTGAAAGAAATATTGAAGTAGTTGCTCATACAATATTTGGACTACCAGGAGAAACGGAAGAAGATATGCTAAAAACCGTTGATTACATAGCACATTCAGGAGCTAAGGGTATTAAGTTCCATTTACTTCATTTAATGAAGGGAACTAAAATGGTAGAAAAATATGAAAGTGGAGAATTAAAGCTTTTAACTCAAGAGCAATATATAGATTTAGTTTGTAAAGGTATATCAAGAATACCGGAGGAAATGGTAGTTCATAGACTTACAGGGGATGCGCCTAGAGATTTATTAATAGGTCCAATGTGGAGTCTTAAAAAATGGGAAGTTTTAAATGCTATAGATAAAGCTTTAGAAGATAATGACATATGGCAAGGTAAAGATTTTAAATAGCATATATAGTTGGGGGAATTTATATGAAATTAGATATAATTATTTCTGCTGATAATATAAAAGAAGAATATTTAGAAAATAAGATAGTAGTTGTTATTGATATGCTAAGAGCAACATCAGTAATAATTACTGCTTTAGCAAATAAAGCTAAAGAAGTATTCCCTATACTAACTATAGAAGAGGCTTTGAAAAAGAAAGAAGAACTTATTATGAATGGAATAAATCCATTACTTGGAGGCGAAAGAAAGGCAGTAAAAATAGATGGCTTTGATTTTTCTAATTCACCTTTAGAGTATGATTCAGATAAGGTTCAAGGAAAGAGTATAATTTTAAGTACCACTAATGGAACAAGAGCCATAAATTTAAGTTTAAAAGCTGAGGAAATACTTATTGGAGCTATAATAAATGCTAAAGCTGTTGCAAGAGAGTTGAAAAAATATAATAAAGATGTAGTTTTTATTAATGCAGGAACAAATGGAGAATTTTCTATGGATGACTTCATTTGTTCAGGTTATATGATAAGTCTTTTATGTGACAATGAAAATAATGAGCTTTCAGATATAGCTAAAACTGCAAAATATATTTATGAAAACAATATGGATTTAATTAGCTATATAAAAGAAGCTAATCATTATAATGTATTAAAAAGTTTAAACTTATTAAGAGATTTAGAGTATTGTTGTCAAAAGGATATTATTAATATAGTACCTAAGGTGATAAAAAGTTCGAAAAGTATAAAAATTTAAATTGTTGATAATTTTTTTCTAATATTTTAAGTTTTATGTTGACAAGAAAAATAAAAAGATATATTATAATATTAGATTGATAATCAATATCAATTAGTGAATTAATATATTATTAAAAGCTCCACACTTCTAATAATATAATATATAAATAGTTAAACTCCTATATTATAGAATTTATTTCGGTAAAAGATGGCTAAATTATTAATTTAGCCATCTTTTGTTTTAAAAAATAATTTTGAAATTTATGGTAACTATTCCATGGATAAAATATAAATTATATGAAAATATTATGATAAATAAGGCGGATTTATTAATTGAAATGAATCTGCCTTATTTTGATAGCAAAGCTAATTGAGGTGGAACTTCTTTTAATTAATAGTGGATTAATAAAAATATGTAAAAATCTAGTGGTAAAAAAATCAATAATAATCAAATAATAACTAAGGTTAGAATATTTTCAATAATTAGAAACTAACTCATATTTGGGACATGCACTTATTATGTTACTATGAGGTGGACACGAAACAAGAAATCTGAAGGAGGATTTACAAATGATTAAATCAAAATTAATTATGGTAATATCATCAATAGGATTGGTAGTTACATTAGGTGTAGGAGGTATTTTCGTAAATTCTAATAAAGAAATATCTCAAGATAATACAGTAAAAACTGAAGAGAAGGAAGAAACTTCAAAGGATGTAGTTAAGGAAGAAGGAAATGATACTGAAACTAGTAATAACTCTACTAGTGAGGAAGCTGATTTAAATAAGGAAGTTGTAACCAAGGATGATAATATAAGCTTAAGTGATGAAGTAGATAATTCTACTGAGGAAGAAGAAAGTGGAGTAGAAGGTGTATCAAGCTATAAAAGACCATCAAATAGACCGTCATATAATAAACCTAGTACTCCAAGTGATAAACCATCACAAGATACGAATAAACCTTCTGAAACTCCAAGTAATGAAAGCATAGTTTCAGATAGTAATTATATAGCAGAGATAGAACAGGCTATATTCCAGAGAGTTAATACAGAAAGAACAGCAGCTGGATTACCAGCTTTAAGTTATAACACAACTATGGAGCATTACGCTAGGATAAAGTCCAAGGATATGGGTGATAATGGATACTTTTCTCATGAAGATAAACAAGGAAATTTAATAACTGCTCAAATGAAGGCTGACGGGGTTTCCTATAGAGCATGGGGAGAAAATATTGCATATATTCAAGGAATAAACAGTAATAGTGCTCTAGCAACTAAGTTTATGGATAACTGGATGAATTCATCTGGGCATAGAGCAAATATTTTATCAACAAACTTTAGTAGTATAGGGATAGGGGTATATAAGATAGGAAATACTTATTACGCAACTCAAGAGTTCTATAAATAGAGTCTAAAATTTTATGTTTTATATTTTTAATAAAGGAGCTGTGGCATCAGCTCCTTTATTAAATTTTAGAATGCAAAATGTAGAATATTTTCAGTAATTCGAAATTAGTTGCTAAAAATATTCTTTAATTTTACAGTTTATACTATTTTCTTTACAATTCACGATGTAAATTTCAAAAAATAACAATGAGAGTCGATAAATGTCGTAAATAAGTGAATTTTAGCTGAAAGTAAGAAAAAAGTAATAATATACACTAGATATAAATATATACTTTAAATATGTGTTTTTAAAAGATAAGAAATATCTTTTAAAAATATATTTCAATTATTATTTATAAATAAAAAATCAGATGAAAAAATTTTGTTTTAGGGAGGAGAACGAGTGATAAAATCAAAACTAAGTACATTTATAGGTACGCTTATATTAGCTGGAATAGTAGCTACAGGGGGAATTTTTATTAATGTTAGAGATAATACTAATATTAGTAAAATAACAGCAGAAGTCAAAAAAGAGGACTATAAAGATAAAGCAGAAGAAACGAAAGTAGAAACTGCAAATCAAGCAAAACAAGAAGAAGCAAAAGATGAAGAAACGAAGAATGAAGAAAATAAAGAAGAAGAAGTTAAACCAGAAGAAGCAAAAAATGAAGAAAATAATTCTAATGGGGATAATATAGAAAAAGAAAATACCCAAGAGTATAACAACACAAATAAAGATAATGAAGTAGCGGTATTAGCTCCTAAGGATTCAGATACCCAGGAGGAATCAAATAATAATGCTAAAAAATTACCTATTTCTGAAAATGTTATACAAAAACCTGTAGAACAACAAAAAGAAAATAATATAGTTTATGATAGCAATAATTATATTTCAGAAATAGAACAAGCAATATTCCAAAGAGTTAATGCGGAAAGATTAGCAGCAGGATTACCTGCTTTAAGTTATAATACAACAATGGAATACTATGCTAGAATGAAATCAAAATATATGGGAGATAATGAGCATTTTGATCATATGGATAAAGAAGGAAGATTGATGAATAAAATAATACAAGCTGATGGAATATCTTATAGAGCTTGGGGAGAAAATATTGCATACATACAAGGACTTAATGATTATAATGCATTATCAAATAGATTCATGAATAATTGGATGAATTCAGAAGGGCATAAGGCTAATATTTTATCAAGTAAATTTACTAGTATAGGAATTGGTGTTTATAAGATAGGAGATATTTATTATGCAACACAAGAATTCTATAATTAAAATATAAAAAAATGGAGCTGTTAATACAGCTTCATTCAGACTGTAGACAAAAAGGATATTTTCAAGAGTGAAAATATCCTTTTTGTTAATT